>Ga0114996_10001180_pt1 | contig 35528 bp, 34 predicted proteins | sample ArcticOcean_MG_C_4_FD_87039 | JGI IMG/M metagenome (GOLD analysis project Ga0114996, IMG submission 87039) | Marine microbial communities from western Arctic Ocean - ArcticOcean_MG_CB4_134 | ecosystem: Environmental > Aquatic > Marine > Oceanic | place: Arctic Ocean: Canada Basin | collected... | reverse complement strand
GCCACGCGTGAGCGTGCTTCTCTATCCATGAACCCCAAAAGCGCCTCTCGCTCGGCAGGGCTGACGACGCGGCGTGCTGCCAGATACCCGCCCATCAGTGCAATCAGGAAAAGGATGGGGATTTGGACAGCGTACAACGGATCCGTGTCTGAACTATCTGCCAACCGCCCCGTCAGGCCAGCGTATCCCGCCGATGCCAGAATAGCTGCCAGCAGTCCGCCAAAGTAACCGAGGTACATGCTGTGATAGACCACCAAGACCGGGAGGGCGATGAACATTGAGGTGTTGAAACCTATCACCGCGAAGGCGGCCAATGCAGTGCCGACATCTGCTAGGAGCATGAATATCACGACAACGATGTTCTGATATCGGGGGAGGACGAACCTATCCAGAACAATGGAGTACAAGAGGTACCCGCCTACTAGCGTGTAGAGGGGCCAACCCAGAGGTTCTCTTAACGGCTCATCAAGCGCCAAAGCAGCAACGGCAATGGTGGCTAACGCCAATACTCTAAAATAGAGCGTATCCCGTTCTGTGGCCAGGGCGCGATCCTGTTGAAACTGTAGCAACCGCTACCTCCCCAACACCTGTAATGTTTCACCCAGCGTTGAGATTGTAGTTGTTTGTGGGCGTACTTGTCACCTTTGGGGTCAGTGGATAGCTGGTAATGCTGCAATTATCGGGACCATCCATGTCTGTCTGTAATGTCTTCCGGCGGGGGATTCACCTGGTGATATCACGGACACCGGCAGGACTTTCTACGCTTGACAGCCTATAAGCAAGTCGGTAACATCCTATCTCGTTAGCAGACGCACCCGTCGACTGCTAACGCCTGTTAATATCTGACACCAAAAAAGGAGAGAGTATGGCTCGGACATTTTCACCGCTGGGCGATCGAGTTCTGGTAAAGCCCGCAGAGCGGGAAGAGCAGACCAAGAGTGGTATTTTCCTTCCTGACACCGCTCAGGAGAAGCCCCAGGAAGGAACGATCATAGAGGTTGGCCCCGGCAGGGTCTCTGAAGATGGCACCCGGGTGCCCATGGACCTGAAGAAGGGCGATTTGGTTCTATACGCCAAGTACGGCGGCACAGAGATCAAAGAAGAAGGCGAGGAATACCTGCTTTTGACTGAGCGGGACATCCTGGCAAAGGTTTCCTAAAAAACGAAAATACACCCAGGCCAAAACGGCCTTTAAGGGTAAGGAGGGATTATGGCCAAGCAGTTAGTCTTTTCTGAAGATGCACGAAAGCTGTTGAAGACCGGAGTCGACATACTGGCTGACTCCGTGAAAGTTACACTGGGGCCTGGTGGCCGCAACGTGGTGCTGGACAAGAAGTTCGGCCCCCCGCAGATCTGCAGCGATGGCGTAACCATTGCGAAAGAGATTGAGCTAGAAGCACCTTTTGAGAACATGGGAGCCCAGATTCTCAAGGAAGCTGCCAGCAAGACCAATGATGCTGCCGGAGACGGCACCACCACTTCCGTAGTGTTGGCCCAGGCCATCATTCGCGAAGGTTTCAAGAACGTGGCCGCAGGCGCGGACCCCATGGCCATGAAGAGGGGAATCGAGAAGGCCGTTGTTGCCATCAAGGCAGACATCAAAGGCATGTCCAGCCCGGTGGAAGGGAAGGCCCAGATTGCCCAGGTAGCCTCTCTTTCAGCTCATGAGACCGCAATTGGTGACCTGATTGCTGAAGTCATGGAGAAGGTAGGCAAAGACGGCGTCATCACTGTTGAAGAATCCAAAGGCCTTGAGAACGAGACCGAGTTCGTCGAGGGTATGCAGGTAGACCGTGGCTATGTGAGCCCCTACTTCGTAACCAACTCGGAGCGAATGGAGTCTGTTCTGGAAGACCCCTACATCCTCATCACGGACAAGAAGCTCTCCGCTATGAATGACCTGCTCCCGGTTTTGGAGCGCGTACTTCAGGTGAGCAAGAACCTGGTCATCATTGCTGAGGACCTTGAGGGCGAGGCTCTGGCCACTCTGGTGGTCAACAAGCTCCGCGGCACGCTGAACTGCCTGGCCGTGAAGGCTCCTGGCTTCGGCGATCGCCGAAAGGCAATGCTTGAGGACATCGCCATCCTGACCGGTGGCACCGTACTCAGCGAGGACGTAGGACGCAAACTGGACTCTGCCACCGTCGCAGACCTTGGCCGGGCCCGTCGCGTAACCTCCAACAAGGATGAGACCACCTTCGTAGAGGGCCATGGCTCTGAAGAGGACATCCAGGGTCGCATCAAGCAGATCAGGGCTCAGATTGAAGAGACCACATCGGAGTTTGACCGTGAGAAGCTTCAGGAGCGCATGGCCAAGCTTTCTGGTGGTGTAGCCATCATCAAAGTTGGTGGTGCCACAGAAGTGGAACTCAAAGAGAAGAAGAACCGAGTGGAGGACGCATTGTCGGCCACACGTGCAGCTGTTGAAGAGGGGATTGTCCCTGGCGGCGGCGTAGCATTGGTTCGTTCCCAGAAGGGCCTTGAGACCCTCATCAATTCTCTGGAAGGCGATGAGCGAACCGGTGCTGCCATTGTCAGCAAGGCGTTGGATGAGCCCGTTAAGATTATCGTAGAGAACGTTGGCGGCGAGGGCGCAGTAGTCCTTGATGCCATCAAGGGTCAGGACAAAAAGGACTGGGGCTTTGACGCAGAGCGCATGACCTACGGCAACATGCTTGAGTTCGGAATCATTGACCCGGCAAAGGTAACGCGCTCCGCTCTGGAGAACGCAGCCAGCGTCGCGGCCATGGTGCTGACCACAGAGTCCATGATCACGGACATTCCGTCCAAGGAGTCTGCGATGCCCGCAGCTCCGCCCATGGACTACTAGAGTCTAAACCAGACATAGGTATTGAACGGAGAGGCCCCTTTACAAAAAGGGGCCTCTCCTGTCATTCTGCCCGGTAGCAGAAGAATTCTTCAAGGTATGAATGATGACTGAAGCAAAGACCCTCTCAGACCTGGATAAAAAAGCGTTGCTGGCAATGTCCCTGCCGCCCGTGACCATGGACGTTGAAAAGGGACACATCAAGCGCTTTGCGGAAGCCATTGGTGACACGAACCCGCTGTGGTCAGACGAATCTGCTAGCGGGGTCATCGCGCCACCGACGTTCCTGCGGATGATGATCACGGAAGCTCCGGAACCGCCTGAGCTTGCCCCCTTCCCGCAGATGCTGGACGGCGGTAGCGATTGGACGTACATGGAGCCGGTTCGCTCTGGAGATGTCATCACAGCCGTAACCCGGTTTGCCAGTGTGAACCAACGCAACATTTCCGTAGGCCCGGCGGTCTTCCTGGTGTTGGAGACTGATTATACAAACCAAAAAGACGTTATGGTGGCCAGGCAGCGCAACACCCTTATTCGTTACTAACCCCAGGGCGATGCCCTGGACCCTGGTTCCTGCGGCTACCAAAGGCAGGTAGTTGAATAAGTTTCCTTCCCGGTGGATTGCTGAAGACGACGAACTGCCTGCAGCTACAAAGACAAGAACATTTGAGATTCAGAGGTAAATAATTATGTCAGGGAATCTGCTCTGGGAAGACGTGGCAGCGGGCCAGGAGCTTCCATCACTGGTGAAGCAGCCTTCCAAGCGACAATTGGTCAAATACGCAGGCGCGTCCGGTGATTTCTATGAAGTGCATTATGACAAGGACTTCGCTGTTGAAATCGGACTGCCAGGGCTTATCGTCCACGGTGCACTGAAAAACGCATACCTTGCCCAAGTGGTGACCGATTGGATGGGCCCTGACGGCGTGTTGAAGAAGCTATCGGTTAAGTATCGTGGGACTGACATCCCCGATGATGCACTGACGTGTTCTGGCCGCGTGACCAAGACGTACGTGGACGGGGATCTCCATCAGGTAGATTGCGCGTTGTCGTTGACCAACGGGAGTGGTGAACAGACAACCACAGGCACAGCAACGGTGGTGCTACCGTCTCGCGGTGGGTAATGCCTTATGAAGAGCGGGCTTCTTTGGCTTTAGCCCTGGCGGCGCGGTCCTCCTCCTCTTTTTGGAGCTCTGCCCAACGCTCTTTCTTGAGCTCCATGTACAGGAATTCCCAACCACCACGCTTCACTGGTCGCATGATCCTGAAGCCGCACTTCTCAAATGCTTTCTGCGCTCTAAAGTTGCTCTCCAACGTGTGCAGATAAACCCTCTTCATGGGCATATCCGTGAACATGTGGTACAGCAGGAGCTGCACTGCCTCTGAGCCGTAGCCTTCGCTCCAGTGATCTCGGTCTCCGACAAGGATCCCCAGCTCGGCTGAACCACGGAAAAAGTCCACATCGTAGTACATGCAGTTACCGATGTGTTTGCCCTCCAGCGTATCGATGCCGAAGCGCCTCGACCACGCACTGGAGTGTTCCAGCTCCTGCTTGAACTGCCGCAGGTACTCGTCAAAACCCATACGGAGTGGCGTTGCGGCATCCAACTGCGCGAGTTCAGGGTCGCATCGCCAGCCGTGATCGTCTTCGGCGTCACTGACACGCTTTTCCCTGATGGAGACCTTCTCACCCTGCATTAGAAACTCATCCAATGCTGGTTACCTCTCTCACTCGCGTCAACGCCTTCTCGACGATGGATGCATCATTGGCATAGTTGAGGATGCGTAGCGCCTCTTCGCCAGGGAACCAGCGCACCTCATCAAACTCATGGTCGTGGTTGTCTGTGGCCCCGCCCGTGGGTCGCATGAGGAAGTAGTGGACCACTTTGTGGCAGCGGACGCCATCGGTTGGCCGAACGAAGCCATAGGTGATATCACCTATGGCTTCCTGAATCTCTACTTCCAGGCCGGTTTCTTCACTAACCTCTCGCAAGGCCGTCTGCTCAATGGTCTCGCCTTCGTCTGGAGTGCCTTTGGGTAGGCTCCACTTGCGCGGGTTGTTCCTGCCGCATAGCACGGTCTCTATCATGCCGCCGTTGGAGCGATAGACCACGCCGCCAGCCGACATATGCTGTTCAATGTTTTCGTTGTCTGCCATTGTCCCTACCTGAAAATCGATTGTGATTAACTTCTTTATTATCGCCCATTGGTTCAACCTCGTACAAGCGGCTGGGCATGCATTCTCTGGTGGGCTTTGCGGTTCTCCCCTATAGTAGAAGCTAGGCATACAAGGAGTGGATTCTATGGCAACCCGGAAAGTCGCTCTAGCGATAGACATCGGCGGCACCAAAATGCGAGGAGCATTGATTACTGAATCCGGCGATGTGCTTGCTCGGGACGATATCCCCACTCAAGCGGCCAAGGGCGAACCGACCGCGATGAAGCGACTGGCAGCGTTGCTCCGACGGATGAACACAGAGGTGCCGGACGCTGAACCCGTTGGGATAGGCATGGCGATCGCCGGTACCGTGGACCCGGAGACGGGCATATTCACCAACCCGCCCAATCTCCCCAACTGGCATGACACCGCTCCATCCCTTGACCTTGGGGAGCTGCTGGGCCTTCCAGCCTGGGTTCACAACGACGCGTCGTTGGCCGCGTTGGGCGAGTACGAGTACGGCATCGGCCAAGGCACAAAGAGCCTGGTGATGATCACCCTTGGCACGGGCGTTGGTGGTGGGCTGGTGCTGGACGGACACCTATACGGAGGGTACAGAGGATACGCTGGCGAAATCGGTCACCTGATCGTCGATAAGTCCGGGCCACTGTGCCCCTGTGGAGGCAGAGGTCATTTAGAGATGATGGCGTCTGGTACCGCTTGTGCACGCATCGCCAAGGAGCGACTTGCGGCAGGCGAGGCCAGTCTCGTGACAAAGTTGGTTAGAGGGGATTTGGAGAAGGTACGGGCGGAGACGTTGGTGAAGGCGGAGGGACTGGGCGACCAACTGGCTGGCGAGGTCCTTCGCGACGCTGCGGACTACGTGGGGGTGGCTGTGGCCACGTTGCGAAGCGTTCTGGACCCTGAACTCATCGTCATCGGTGGCGGTGTATCGCGAAACCTGCACATCTTCTTCCCCCGACTCGTTGCATCGGCGAAGGCCCACGCAATGAACGTTGACAAAGCGTTATGTCCAGTAGTACCTACAGTCCTGGGCGACGATGCAGGTTTGTTGGGTGCGGCTGCTTTGGCGTGGCAAAAGTTGAGAGGCTAGGACCACCGTTACTGGTGGTACTTAAAATTGAGCGGGTCGTCGTTGGAGTCCAGTGACTCAAGCGCTTCTTCAGCGGTCTGGGCAACCACATCATCTTCGGATTTCAAGCACGCCGTCAGAGCCTTCTTCGCCATGCTTCCGCCAATGGCTCCCAGGGCATTGATGGAGGAAAGCCTGACTTGCATGTCTTCGTCCTTCAGTAGCGGCAGAAGGTCAGGAATCATCTCCTCTTCCCCAAGCTCTCCACAGGCCATTGCAGCTTCGTAGCGCATCTCAGGCTCTTCACGGTCAAGGGTGCTGCGGATGATTTCCGTCCACTGAGGGGCGGCGTTCCTGCCCATCGCGTAGATAGCACTTTGTTGTATTTCTGTATCTTCTTGTCTATAGGCCCACTCAATGACCTGAATGATCTCTTCAGTGCTGAAAACCCCAACAGATTCCAACGCCCGTCGCCTTAACATGATCGGGTTGTCCTCGCTTTTGATGAGAGGCAGCAAGACATTCTGGATTCGGCCGCTGTCCGAAGCAAGAAGTTTGCCGTCCTCTGCCATCTCAGCGAATTTGCCCAGGGCTTGAGCTGCTGTGGTCCTGACCTCGTTAGAAGGGTCGTTTTCCATGAGCTTGATGAACGTTGTGATCAGCGGACGGTCTTCGCACTCCCAGAGACCAGAAACCGCCTTTGAGCGCACGTCCCCGAAATCATCTTTCAATGCCAGCTTGAATATAGAGGCGAAGTCCATGTCCACGTTGTCTTCACTGGTCTCCACCAGGCGAGCAACTAGATCCAATCGGCGTTCCGGAGACATCTGGTGCCATACCTCTTGGACAAGCTCTATTTCGTCGGGGCCAAGGGAAGATAGTTCCTCCAAGCTCCCATAAGCCAGAGGGGTGTCCTCTTGGGTAAGCTCTTCCAGATATGTCTCTATCGACACGCGGTTCTCCCTATGCTTTCGAGGACACTGACACGCCTGTGCAGGAGATTGCAGGGGTGCGGAGAGACCCGTCCACCCACTCCAATTCCGATCCCAGGGCCTCAATATCTTTCAAAATAGTATAGACGTTCCCTGCAACCATGGTGTCCTTCACCCGACCGATGATCTTGCCGTTTTCCACGGCGTATCCTAGCAGCACGTTGGCGGAAAAGTCTCCGCCCAAGGTGTTTCCCTGACCAGCGCCCAGGAACGATTCAACCAACAGAGCCTTTGGATATCCGGCGATCATGTCCGCGAACAAAGTATCGCCCGGATCAATGACGATGACGCTGGTATCCGGGCTGGGCTGGCTCCCCAACCCGCGGTGAGCGTTGCCGGTGGAACGCGCCCCGGCCTGGGCGGCAGTTTGGAGGTCATAGATGAAGTTGGCGATGACGCCCTGCTTGATAAGGGGCAACCGGCTGCTAGGGATACCCTCACCATCAAACGCACCACTGCCCGAAATGAACGGGAGGGTGGGGTCGTCCCAGACCGAAAGCCGTGGGTCTAACACCAGGGTGCCGAGCTTTTCAATCAAGGGAGAAGAACTCTGAACGATGTTCCTACCGTTAAACCCTTCCAACAGGGGCTCCAGAAGAAGGTCAGCAACAGCATTAGGGGTGAATATCACGGGAATGGACCCGGTGGGTGGCGGAGCAACGTGCTCTGCCCAATTGAGCTTGCGCTCTATTGAAGCAATGATTGCATCCGTATCTATGGTTGGCCGACAGGTGCTCTGGCCCTCAAAGACAAAGAGCATGTCCGTGTCCTTGACCAGGGTTCCTTCCATCCCAATACCTATAGCGCTGGTCGTTTCCTCCGCATGGCACCCATTGCTGTTGAGCAACGTGGTGGAGGAAACGGATTTCGAGACGCCGGCGGACCACACGATGTCCGGCCAGTCCGCGTGCAGCTTATCGATGAGTTTGGATCCGGCTTCAACCAGTGCCTCCACTTTTAGGTCGGATGTGACCTGGTCGAATGTAACGACATCGGCGTACTCGCTGGCAGCCGGGAAATTCATCGAGGTTTTCGCCCCAAAAGGCAGCATCTCCACAGCTCGTGCCACCAGCCCGTCCATGTCTGACATGTCCGTAGTAGAAGAGAACCCGATGCGGCCGTTTTTGATGATGCGCAGCGCAACGCCACTGGAGTCCCGCGCCTCAACACTTTTAAGGCGGTTAGCTTCAAAGGAGATGGGCGTGCTCAGGCTACTGACTTGAAATATTTCTGCCTGGTCGGCCTGTTTCAGCGCCTGGGTCAGGAGGTCTTCCAGCATATCAGGCTCCCCCAACCAGGCAGTTGCGCAGTCTGATGTGTGGGCTGCCGTTGGAAACCGGGAGAGGTGACTGTCCGCCCTTGCCGCAGCCTCCACCTTCGTTCATCTCCAGGTCATTGCCCACGCCGTCCAGATTCTCCAACGTGCTGAAGACGTTGCCTGAGAGCATGACCGGCCTGACCGTCTCGGCTATCTTACCGTCGCGGATCATGTATGTTTCACCTGCCGAGAAGGTGAACTGCTCCATGCTGGTCATGCCGCCGTACCAGTTCTTACAGTAGACGCCTTCTTTGATACCTTCCAGCAGGTCGTCCAACGTCGCCTCACCCGGTTCAATGATGGTGTTGGTCATGCGGACGATGGGAGGGTGCTGGTACCCGATGGCGCGAGCGTTGCCCGAGGGCTTCTCGCCCATCTTGGCCGCAGTCTCTCGGGAGTGGAGACGCCCCACCAACACGCCTTCGCGGATGAGGTCTGTGCGCTGAGCCTCCACGCCTTCCTCGTCGTACTGGTAGCTGCCTCTCAGGTCGGGGATCTTCGCACCATCCACGATGTTCAGGTGTTCTCCACCAAACCTTCGACCCATCACCATCACTTCTCGGAGCTTGGGGTTCTCATAGACGTGATCTGCCTCCGATAGATGCCCAAAGGCCTCGTGGACAAACACTCCCGCCAGTACGGGGTCAAGGACAACCGTGTATTCCCCGCCCTGCACTTGCGGAGCCGCCAGGAACTCCAAGGCCTTATGCGGTAGCTCGGCAACTTCGCTCTGCATGCGGTGAATCAGACCGAAGTCACCAAGGCTGCCCATGCTGATGCTGGCCTGTTGGATGTCGCCGCCGTTTCTGGCGACCGCGCTGGCCCAGAAGTTCACATCAATGCGCGCCTGCTCTATGTAGGTGCCCTGGCTGTTGCCGTAGAACATCCTGCGATGCCCGTCCGAGTACCTCAAAGAAGATGTCTGGATCTCAGGGCCGCCCCACAGCAGATCAAGATATTCCTCCATGATGCGGTGCTTCTCTGAAAGGGGGACATCGGCGGGGTCGCTGATGATGTGAGGTGGAACGATGGCAATCACCGGGGCTGCTTCAGCAAGCTCCGTCTTCTCGTTGCCAACCATCCTGGCCTGGCTTATCGCCTGCTCTACCTTGGAGCGGATGGAATCGAGGTCGTTGAACGAGGCGAACCCCCAACCACCCTTCACACAAGCCCGGACGTTCCCGCCCTTGCCGGTGCTGTGGCCGATGGAGTCCAGTTCACGACCAAGGAACGAGATGTTGGTGGTCTCGGTGTCCTCGATCCGTATTTCAATGTAGTCGGCATTGTGGCCCTTCAGGGCGCTTTCGATGAGGTCTCGCATGGGTACTCCTGTGCCTAAGGTCGGGCCATTATAGCAACGGCCCTAAAGGGTGGATAGGTGAAACCGTCAGGGTTCCGACAACCCTGGAATTTACGACGTACTCGGGCTGGTTTCTTAACTCTTCAGAGAGGCGGGAAGGACAAACGTGCCATCGCCGGAAGCAGGGAAATCAATGACATCCTTCACCGCATCGTGATTGATGGGTCCGAAGATGTGCGGGTAGTTCTCACCGCTGTCCCCACCTTTCTCGTAGGCGATGACGGAGACGATGTCGCTGGTTTCGATGTTGAGAAGAACTAGACCGTCCTGGCCTTTGTAGTGCCTGTTGGCCGTGGCCACCACCTGCTCAGCTGTGGAGCAATGGATAAACCCCTCGCTCTGAAGGCTCTCCTCGGAGAACTGGCCTCTGGACCTGGATTTGAGCCACTTGTCTTTCGGTGCGATGTGAAAAATCATAGCCATTGTTATATGTCCTTTGAGTCTTCCATGACGTATTCGCCGTCTTCCCAGACAGGCTCCTCTTCCAGGTACTGCATGAGTTCATTGAACCAGGCAGTCTGCGCCTCGGTCTTACCGTTGGCAACAAATCACTCTTTGTCCCGGAACATGGCAATGCCTATCAGGGTGTTGGGGGCGTTGTCCGGCTTCATGACGAAACCGCCTATTGCGCCGTCAGCGTTGGGCTGGCGATACTTCTCCCAGTCCTGGAAACAGGTGATTGCGTCCTTTTCTTTGCCGGGTTTGACCTTCATGTGGAACACGGTTCCGTAGAGCATTGCTTACCTCATTCAGTGTATTGCCTTGTCCGGTCAAACAGGAGGTACCGGACTCCGGCTTTTCAGGTTGCGTAGGAGGCAAGTATAAAGGCGTGTGGACGCAGGGACAACGGGGATAGGAGGTCTGTTGCAATATTCGCGGATTGTGGCCGTCCAATCTACCACATGCAAGCCTGCACATCGGATAAAATGACAAGCGGAAAGAGGTGTCATGCCTGCCACCAAAGAACGCCGGCCCCGTCCTCCTGCATCTCCTAAAAAACGCGCCGCAGAAGTCCTGGAGCTGCTTCAACAACAGCAGGGCGTCCCCGTGTGGCGCCCGCGCTACGACCCCACCACGGAGCTGGTCTTCACCATCCTCTCGCAGCACACATCGGACGTGAACTCTGAGCGGGCCGGGCGCAAGCTCAAGGCAACCTTCTCCTCATGGGATGCCGTGGCGGACGCCGACCCCGCGGATGTCGCCGAGGCTGTGAAGTCCGCAGGCCTCTCGAAACAGAAAGTGCCTCGCATTCAGGAGACCTTGAAACGTGTGCGGGAGCTGACGGGCGACTATGACCTCACGTTTCTGAGAGAGATGCCACTAGCGGACGCCAAGGCGTGGCTGAAGGCCCTACCAGGCGTTGGCCCCAAGACTGCCGCAATCGTGCTGGGCTTTTCGTTAGGTCTGCCCGCTATGGCTGTGGATGTACACATCCATCGGGTGACGGGCCGGTTGGGCTTGATAGGCCCGAAGGTCAATGCGGACAAGGCACACGACGTGCTGGAACCGATGCTGCCTGAGGACGATATCTATGGTTTCCACGTGGCACTCATCGCTCACGGTCGACAGGTGTGCAAAGCGCTGCGGCCCCGGTGTGCCGACTGCGTTCTTCGCGAAGCCTGCCCCGGACGTCTCGTGTAATTCCCTGGCCCTGAGGTCACGAATCCCCCTGATTCAGGTCTGCGTATACTAGGTGGAATCGAAATTCATCCGGGGGAGCCACACACGTGAAACTACGCGCCATCTTTATCGGCATGTTCGGTATTATCGCGATTGCCGCTACCGTCAACTGCTCGAGCGACGCTGATATGCCCGCCGAGACATCGGCAATTGCGGCTGACGGGGTCGACAGCGTCCCGGCGCAGGCTGCGATGCTGGAGACCTCCACGACCAACCCCACTACCGGCGATCCTGTGAATTTCGCCAAGGACTTCGTCGGCGTCACCCAATGGCTGAACAGCCCGCCACTCACCATCGAGGAACTCAAGGGTAAAGTTGTGCTGGTGGATTTCTGGACATACACCTGTAGCAACTGCCTGCGGACACTACCGTACCTGCGGGATTGGCATGCCAAATACGCATCCAGGGGCCTGGTCATCGTGGGCGTGCACTCGCCAGAGTTCCAGTTCGAGGACGACGAGGACAACGTGCGCGAGGCGATGGTGCGTGAGCGCGTCACATGGCCTGTAGCGATGGACAACGACTTTGACACCTGGCGCGCGTATTCAAACCGATATTGGCCCAACAAGTTCCTTATTGATAAAGATGGCGAGATTCGCTACAACCACATCGGCGAGGGCGCGTACACAGAGACTGAGCTGCACATCCGTGGGTACCTTGAAGAGGCGGGATATGACGTTTCCGATATCCCTGTTGGTGGCGTTACCTCCCTGGATGATGATGAGCCCGTCCGCGACAAGATAACGCGGGAGATATATGCAGGGCGTGGATGGGACCGCGGTGAGTATCTTGGCAACGAAAAGCCAGCCATCGGTGAACTGTCCACAGACTTCAACGACCTTGGCGACCACATGGACGGAAGGTTCTACCTTCAGGGCGCATGGAGCATTGATAGGGAGAGTGTTTCACACAGTCGCGCAACAGAGGGGTTTGAGGACTACATCGCCATTGCGTATGAGGCCGCCAGCGTTAACGTCGTGCTTCGCCCTAAGGGCATTCAGCCGTTCAAAGTGCTGGCCCCTGTGGACGGAAAGCCGGTGCCCGCTGACGATCGTGGCGATGACATTGTGGTGGGCGATGACGGCCGGACCTACCTGGAGATCGACGGGCCAAGGATGTACAGCGTTGTGCGTAATTCAGAAATCCATGATGGCGAGTTGAGGCTCCATACGGGGTCCCCTGATTTCAGCCTGTTCACCTATACGTTCAGTGGCTAATACGGCTATAGCAGGTGCTGTTCCTGGGCTATACGGAAAGCGTCTGTGCGGTTCCTGGCGCCCATCTTTGACACGATGTTGCTGACGTGGGCCTCTACCGTCCGGGTGGAGATGCTCAGGTTTTGGCTAATCTCACCGTTTCGGAGCCCCTGATGCACCAGTTCCATGACCTCCAACTCCCGTAACGTCAGGGCGTCAGGCTCCCGGGCTATGTGGGCAGCCATCGACGTCGATGAGCCACGCATGACCTTGGCTGCGATTTGGGGCGGTAAGACAAGGCCGCCTGCTGCCACTTCTCTCAACGCGTCGAACAGTGATTGGTGTGAGGCGCTCTTCAAAATGTACCCGTCCACGCTGGCACGGAGCATGGCGCGCACGTACTCGGTATAGTCGTAGCCGGTCAGTGTTACGAGCTTGATTAGTGGCCACTGCTCACGGACTCTGCGGGCCAGGTCAGCACCGGCACCGTCGGGTAAACGCACGTCAAAGGTAACAATGGTCGGCTCCACTGACGGAATGAGTTCAAGCGCCTCCGCGATAGTCCCCGCTTGTCCGACTACACAAATGTCAGTGGCTTGGGACAAACAACTTGAAACACCCTCCCTGAACATCTGCTGTCCGTCCACCAGCAGTACTCGAATCATTCCACGCATCCAATCGATATTTGTAAAAAAATTAACTAATGCATTACTCTTAGCAAGAATACAGATATCACTGAGAGTGAGCAAGAGGAAAGGTTAGTGGCTCTGCATCTTAGTGATTAAAAGCGGCGGAGGTTCGTAGACCAACTGCCTAAAACCCTTAGGGAGTTTAGGTGCAGGACTAGTCCTGCTGAGGGAGGTCGCTTTGTCGACCGGACCGGATAGCGCCGAAAATGTATGAGGTGGCGTAAGTACGGAAAGGAGACCATCGTAGCGAATATTCAAGGGCTTCTTCGCCCGTCATGCGTACGCCGCCGTTCGCCACATCCCCCAGCGTCTTCTGGAGCGCCAGATCACCGTGGGGGAAACCGTCCGGCCTGCCCAGCGTCCGCACCAGAAGCCAGTGGGCGCTCCAGATACCAACGCCTCGCAGCGCCGTTAGGGTCTCAATGACCTCTTCATCCGTCTTGTCGTACAGACCTTCCAGATCGATTTCACCGCTCGCCAGCTTTTCCGCAATCCCGGCGATGTACTCGGACTTCCGTCCGCTGTTCTTCTTATCGCGGAGACCCTCAACCCCAGCCGCTGCCAATACCTCCGGGTGCGGGAATGCGTAGTAAGTGACCCCGTCTACAGTAATCGATTCGCCGTAGCTCTCCATGAGGAGGGTGCGGAGCGTCCTCGCCACCTGCCCGCTTATCTGCTGACCAAGAATGGCACTGACCAACCCCTCGAACACCGACGGCCCCTGAGGTACATGGAACCCTCTGTGACTTTCTGCCAGGGGCTTGAGGAAGGGGTCTGCATCGGTCATGCGATAGAACGGGGCCAGATCGACGTTGGTCTGGAATATCCATTCAATCTTCCGACGAGCCTCTATCAGTATTGTCTCGCCCAGCGTCGGGCCGGAGAGTTCTACCTTGAGTCGAGGGGAGTCCACCGTGCCTTCACTCCGTACTGCCGCAACTACTAGGGTGCCATCGATATCCACGACACATCGATACACGCCGTCTTCGTAGAACTCCCAGAGGTAGCGACCCGTGAAGTGGGTGGCATAGTCTGCCGTCAGCTGGAAGCCGTACGGCGGCACCGGCTCAATGGTGAAGGATGCTCGATGGATTATCGGCTCAGTCATGCATCAGCCTTTCGCCCTGCCAATTTCGATGTCATCACCATCATCAGCGCGCTCAGGCCAGCCATGATGCCCATCACCGTCAAGCTGAAGGTGTAGCTACCGCTTCGATCAAAGTCCTGAGACATCAGAAAAATCGCAGAGGCGCTCATGATGACAGGGAAAGGTCGGCTCATTCCGATGATGGCACCAAGGTGTGAACGCCCGAAGTAGTAAGGCCATACAAGGCCCTGGGCTACGACCAACCCTGATACACCGATGCCCACCAGAGCAGCATACACATAAGCAACATTCCCTGAAAGGAGAATCAGCAATGGCAGTGTCATGGCGTTGAACACACCTACACCTGCAAGCATCACGTTGACTGGCATCTTGTCAGCAAGATATCCCCACAGGTACCGACTTGAGAGGCTGAACACCCCGTAAATCATGGCGGCAATTGCTGCTTTCTCTGGGGTGAACTCCTTCCACTCAAACATAGGGGCCATGATTGCTGGCACGCCCATTGATGACGTGGTTGCTAAAGATACGGTGATGATGAGGAGCCAGAATATCTTGGAGCGTCTCGCTTCTCTCGCAGTGATGGAAACCTCCGGTGCAGGTGCCGGCGCGTTGGCTGCCTGCGGCGCGGATCCACCATCGGGAACCAACCCTAGGTCTTCTGGCTGGCGTCTAATGAGGACAGCAGGAAGAACCGATAGCACGAAGAACAGCCCTGACAACACCAACCATGCGGTATTCCACTCGGTTGACCTGATGAGGTACGCGATGCTAGGAGGCAGTACCATGGCGGCTACGCTTGACCCCATGGTGGCTGTTGCCACAGCCCTGCCACGGGACCGACGGAACCACCTGGGGACTACCGCCGCCGTCACAAGCGCGGAGTGCCCGCCAGAGGCGAGGCCATTCACCACTCCGAACAGCAGCCAGAACTGCCAGACCTCCGTAACGCGGGAGGTGAGCAGCAAAGAAACGGTAATGATAGTGCCCGTCACAGCTACCGACCGCATCGGCCCGTTCTTGTAGTCGGCAAATCGTGTGAATAATGCTGCCCCCACGGCTGTGGCAAGCACGCGAATCGTCAGGCCGGTAAAAATATCAGATAGCGTCCACCCAAGGTCGTCGCGCATAGGGGTGGAAATGACGCCCAGCGACCAGTTGATGCCGTTGGACGCAAACATCATCCCGAATCCCACGGCCACGATCACCCAACCGTAGAAGAAGGGCAATCGGTGGTGCCAAGTCAGGTTTGTTGGGACTTGTGGTGTCTGTGTTTCCAAGGTGGTTCTCCACCCACTCAGGATTTGGCCTTGTGTACAACCGCCCGGTCTGGAATATGAATCCCAGCCGGGCGGCGTTTATTCGTTAGTCTCGGGACTGGGCCTAGACGGTCAGGCGCTTGTACAACTCTGGCAGGCGTTGGGGCAGCATGCTGATGTCTGACAGGATCTCGTAGCCCATATCGCCCATCATTGTCTTCAGGTAGTCGTGGCCCGCTTTGTCCACGGTGAGGCAGAAGGGGATGATGCCCTTTTGTTGCCCTTCCAGCAGCGCCTTGCGGGTATCGTGGACGGCGTATTCCTTCTCCACACCCTCGCGACTGTATCCCCTGTCCTGTGGTCGTCCGTCACTGATGAGGAACAGCACCTTGGTCTTGGCGTCGATCTCGTCCAGCTTCTTGATGCTGTGCCTGATGGCCGGACCCATGCGGGTGGCGTGCAACGGCGTGATCTTATCAATGCGCTTCTGCACCTTCTCGGACATCTGCTCGTTCAAGTCCTTGATCGTGTAATACTCCACGTTCTCTCGGCCGTAGCCGGAGAAGCCGTAGATGCCGTACTTATCGCCCAGGGCTTCAAGCGCCTGGATCAACAAGATGGACGCTTCCTTCTCAAGGTCGATGATGCGTTTATACGTTCGGCGAGGCGCGCCTTCCGTCCCGCGGCGGTTTCTTAGCCACAGCATGTAGTCCACCGGGTTGCCTGGAGCGTCCCACTCGTCTGCGCCACCGCGCGACTCATCGATTGCCTCACCCGTGGAGGCGCTCATGTCCAACAGGAACAGCACCGCAACGTCGCGGTCCATCTTGTTCCTGCGCCAGTACACACGGTCTGGCAGGCTCAGGCCAAGGCGCATATCAATCATGGCCTCTACCAGCGCGTCGAAGTCGAATTCCTCACCGTCCGGGAGCCTGCGGATCTTGCGGAAGGTTTCAGGGCGCACCTGCTCAAACTGACGTCTGATCTCTGAGATCATGTTGGCGTTGGTGTGGAGGATTGTATCCCAATAACTAAGGTCGCCCTCGGCCATGACCTTCTCGCGGACAACACACCAGCGGGGGCGATAGTCGCCTGCGCGGAAGTCCCACTCGTCATAGACACTGGTGTGGGGTTCTGCGGCTTCAAGGGGGCCACCTTCGTCCTCAACGTGTACGAATGGCCCCTGACCCTGCGCGGATTCTTTGGGTGGGAGCTTCATGCCCACTTCTCGCATCAGGTTCTTGGCGGTGGTGCTGGTGTCCATGTCTGCATCGCCGCCCTGCTCCAACTCGGCGCTCTGGGCAAGCAGTTCTTCCAACATCTCACGGGTGAGTTGAGGGGCTTCTCCCTCGTTTTGCTGACGTTGGGCTTCCTTCATCTCTTCAAGGAGCTGCACCAACTCCGGCTTGAACTCGCCGCGATACTCAACATCCTGAGGTGACTCGTAAGACTCCTCACCTTCACCCTCGGATGACTCCTGCTCCTGTTGTTCCTGGTCCTGATCCTCTTCCTTGCGGTCCAGCCGCTTGAGGAGGTCTTCAATGTTGTCGGGGTCTTCGTACTCGTCGTCGTCAGGGATTTCAATGTGCGTCCACTCATTGCCGGGGACTGAATGGTTGGGCACACCCGCTATGAACAAATAGATGCGTAGGGCGCCCTCGGCTGCGTCTTCCACGGATGAGCCTACGCGCATGACGCGGAGGACGATCTTGGCCATCGTACGTGCTTCATCGGCCAGGTACGATGCCACCGGCAGTTTGCTTCGTTGCCCAAGGCTTATGCGGATAAGGAACTCAACCAGTCCCTGTTGGGCGGGCATCTCTTCGATTGGAGGTCGTTCCGCCAGAGAGTTCGCCTGGACTGCTAAGTAGAATTTCTTGATGCCGCGATACTCCCGCACCACGCGGGCATCCAATCGGCTATCTTCGGTGACGGTAAATATGTCCAAGGCCATTCGACGCTCAGGGAAGACATCAAAGAAGCCCTGCATGTCAGTGACCCAGCCGGTCTCCAAGCTCACGGGGCCGGTCTCCTCGGTTCCTGCCTCACCCTCAACGCCCGTGGCTTCCTCTGCCACTTCCTTTACTACCATCTTCGGTTTCATGACGAGGGGCCGTAGGTCGCGGAACAGGGTGGAGGAGTGCTCATAACTGAAGCCAAAACTGCCGAATTCCTGATGGACCACCTGGTGGGTGGCGATGACTTTGAGCTTGGCGAAGTTCTCTTCTTTGGTTGGAGCGCCGTCTATAAGCGCGGGGAGATACAACGTATTCCCTTCAATGGTGGCGTGGTTTCCGGAGACCCAGCCTATTCCCTTGTCTACCAATTCCTGAGCAGGAGCAATCTCCATCTCGCTACCAGCGAGTGCGCGGGAATAGAGTCCGACGACTTCCTTTACCCTACTCAGCTCCACTCCTGCAGACAGCTTGTCCAGCATCTCTTCAGAGAAAGAAGACTCCATCCGGAAGAAGGCAAGGCCGCTGTCCTGGTTCTCGTTCAGCAGGTGTATACCCTCTGCGAACCACATCTCCAATTGAGGAGCAGAGACGCGGGCCAGAACAGACGGGACTATCGAAAAGAATGGGGCCACGGCCGCAGGCGACAATGCTATGAGCGCCTCACCCAGAGTTAGCACTACAGGATGCGAGAACTGATCTAGCTCTCCCAGGCCTTGGGAGCCGTCACGGATGAATGTGATGACGCCACCCTCTCCACTACGGGAGAGGCGTTCTGCCAACCCCAGGAAGCGAGAACGCTGGCTTCGTTCAATGCGGGTCACGGCACGTCCGGTGACCTCGAAACAGTCTTTTACTTCGCGCCAGTTACCATTGGCATCGGCCAGTGTCGTTACCAGCGAGATGAAGCTGTCCCGGCTATCGTCCAGGGTTGGGAAGACGGTTTGACTCAGCTCCAAACACTCCGTAGCCAGGTCATATGACCGCTGCGACAGGATGTCTATGAACCGAATGAACCGTTCTAGCTCAGGGAACGTCATGGTCGGGATTAGCTTAGGGCTGATCTCGAAGAACTTGGAGGCCAATGCTGTGGACTTCCATGTGCCTTTGGAGAGGGACTGGCCAAGCTGGCTCCAACCGGCTACCTGACGAGGCCTCAGGTGAGGCAACGTCTCAGCACTGGCACGGAAGTAGGCTGCAGCAATAGTGGGCGAGGCCTGGCAGAGGTCCAACCCGTTCTGAGACCAGGGCACAAAGTTGGCAAAAGACAGGAACGGCAGCACCTCTGTGCTTGCCGCAAAATACTCTGTAGCAGCTTCCCATGATCGGACAGATTGGCGAGCAATCGCCGCACCCTGGTCTGCCCATGTGAACAAATCCTCTTGGGAAAGCAACATACGCGCTTTCTCTGCGGATGTGTGGTACTGCTGAAGGACTGCTACGGGGAATTGTGCCAACTCCCGGTCTATGCTTTCTAGACGGGGGTCCTGCTCTGCCATGGGACCTCCTTTTCCATACCTTCTGCAATGAGTTCCAGAAGCCTTGTCAGTATCTGAGCTGTTGCCCCGAAAATGATCCGGCCCTGGTAGACATACGTAAATCTGTGTGTGAGCCCTTCCGGCCTCAGGACTCCTTCAACGCGAAGGTTCGCTGGGTCGTAGAGCGAGGCCAGTGGAATCTCTATGATCTCTGCCACCTCTGCCTCACTGGGCTGGTAGAGGTAGGGATGGGGTATCACACCTACCACTGGTTGAATGGCGAACTTGGAGCGAGTCAACACCGGCTCAAATCCCCCAAGGACTTGGACATCACCGGGTTTGACGCCGATCTCCTCATGGGTTTCCCTGAGAGCGGTGAAGGTAAGGTCTGCGTCTTCTGACTCCCAGGTGCCGCCAGGGAAGCAAATCACGCCGCCATCGCGCTTCAACTGCAAACTTCGTTTGGTGAACACCAGATGATATTCATCATCACGAAGAAACAGCGGCAACAACACTGCTGATGGAGTAAGTTCCGGCGGCAGTGCCGTTCCCAAGGCGTCATTGGCCAACAAACCTTTGAGCGCTTCAGGGCTCGGGATGCTCATCCTATGCTAATCCCCGGTACCGCCTATTCAAAGATAGAAGAGACGACCTCTTCCATGCTCCGTTGGACCTGTGCATCGTCGGACAATGCCCAGACGATTGCTACCTGGCAAGCCTCGCGTGCACTGACGCCCTGACTCATCAGCTTGCCTGCATAGATCAACAAACGGGTACTGGATCCTTCTTGCAGGCCGTGGTCCTTGAGGTTACGGATTTTTTCACCGAGCTTGGCTAGGCTCATTGCTGTTTCAGCGGATACACCGGCTTCATGCTCCAGTATCTGGGCTTCAACCTCTGCAGTGGGGTAATCGAACTCGATCGAGATGAATCGCTGTCGAGTCGAGTGCTTCAAGTCTTTCAGCGCACTCTGGTAACCAGGGTTGTAGGACATGACCAGCAGGAATCCGTCGCTTGCTTCCAGAAGCAAACCCTGCTTTTCAATTGGCAGGATACGACGATGATCGGTGAGGGGGTGGATCAACACCGTGGTGTCTTTCCTGGTCTCAACAATCTCGTCCAGATAGCAGATGGCGCCTACTTTTACTGCCCTTGTGAGTGGCCCATCAATCCACTTCGTACCGTCTGCATCAATGAGGTATCGTCCAACCAGGTCACTGGCCGTCAGGTCCTCATGGCAGGCAACAGTCACCAGCGGAACGGGTTCGGGTGTTGAGGTGCTGCCTTTTTGACGCACAGATGATGGTTGGCTGAGCCGGTAGGCCATGTGTTCAACGAACCTAGTCTTACCGCAACCCGTGGGGCCCTTGAGCAGCACAGGAATCTGTTGTTGGTAAGCGGCTTCAAAGAGCTCAATCTCGTTGGACGCTGGTACGTAGAACGGCTCGTCTGCAACCACGTATTCTTCAATTTGTAGAGTCTGGAATCCGGGTCCTTTAGGCTGCACCATTGTTTCTCACCTTTGCTTCAATTCGTTGTGCCCATAGGGCTTCAACCGTTGCTGTTAGTTCGTCTAAACTCCCGTTGTTTTGGATGACCTGGTCTGCGTGTTCCATCCGCTCCTCATCGGTGAGCTGCGATGCAACCCTCGCGTCGATGGCTTCGTCCGACAGGCCATTTCGCTCGCGCAGTCGTTGGGTCACTGTCTCTCTGGTTGCTGTGACCAGCCAAACCTCGTCTACCAACGATGTCCAACCGGCCTCAATCAGTGTCGCAGAGTCCAGAACAACCACTTGGTCTCCTCGGTCTGACGCATTCTTCAGCCTCTCGATGAGCACCGTTTTCATCGCCGGGCGCATGATGGCATTAAGTTGTGCCATTGCTTCAGGGTCGTTGAAAACAATATCGCCGAGTTTCTTCCTGTCTATCTGGTTGTCTGGAAGTAGAAGGTCTGGGCCGAAGGTCTGGGATACCGTTGTCCATGTAGGCGTGCCCGGCTTGTAGACTTCATGACCAACCAATGCCGCGTCTGCAACAGTAGCGCCCGCCCCCGCGAGTACGCGAGAGACTGTGCTTTTCCCGGTACCTATCCCCCCCGTCAACCCTATGATAACCATGTTTATTCCCTATGCCCACCTAGGAGCACGCCCAGTGTAGCAGTGAGGATAAAGAGGGTCAAGGCCGTTTCCTATGGGATAATGGGCCTTTCCGATAGGTATTGTGTGCGGTTAGTTAATGGCTTAAAAGTGAAGCAGGTTCGTGAATTATGTCGACTAATTGACCCACAATAGCCACATAACCAGTGCGCTGGCAATGGGAACTGTGGCATTGTCCTCAAGGGGGATTGGCAGGAATTCAACTATCGCTGCGACGGCCGCTCCGATTGCCGCGGGCCACAACGTGAAGTAGATGTCCTTGGTCCAGAGCAACGTTGCGACGCTAAGACTTGTCGCCAAAAAGGCAATTGCACCCTCTACACTTTTTCCGGATGCACCCGCTATGCCGGTTGAGAACCAAACGTTCCATCGCAATCGCCCAAACCGCTTCCCAATAAGACCGGCTACGGGGTCTCCCAACGCGAGGAACAGCAACGCGAGGGAAGCAATTTCCAAATCGAAAATCAGCAACAGCACCAGCGAAGTCACGGCAAGGTATGTAGCTGCAGTGATCCGTTGCTTTTCCCCTGGCTTCAGCAGCATGCCAAGCCACTCAATGAACCAGGCGTTCACACCAGGTATGAGGAACCGGGCCATCTCTCCGCCCACCAGGACCACAGTGGCCATGATTGCCATGCCCAGAGCGTATTCACGGCCAATAGCGAGACCAATCAGGGGGATGACAGAAGCCGCACTCAGGTGGAATAAGCACCTGTCCCAGTAGTAGACGGAGCCTTCTTGAATGGATTGGGATCGCTGTCTCATGCCGTAAGTATACAATGCCTGTTAATCAGTCCGCACCACAGAGTTACCCCGGCAAGGAAGAGCTTTTTTGACGCCCAATTGAGGCCCTGGTTGCGAACTTGAGGTCGCGTCGCTACACTATGGGCCACGTGGCCTCGGCCATGCGCGTGCATCGCGCACGCAGTTCCGGCATCTTATAAATAGGTGCGGCAAACGGGGAGGATGACTCTCCAAACGCACCAGCCAAAAAATTCATGGAGGTTCTCTCAATGGCTAAGCCCGAAGCAGTAACAGACGCGACATTTGAAGAAGAGGTTCTAAAATCAGAACTACCGGTTCTGGTGGACTTTTGGGCAGACTGGTGTCAGCCCTGCAAAATGATCGCCCCAATCGTAGATGAGCTCTCAGACGAGTACGATGGCAGGGTCAAGTTCATGAAGGTGGACGTTGACGCCAATTCCCACGTACCCACCCATCTGGGCATCCGTAGCATCCCGACACTGATCGTGTTCAAGGATGGACAGCCCATTGACCAGATTGTCGGAGCCATGCCGAAGGCACAGCTCAAGCGTCGGTTGGACAGCGCTCTAGAAGCCGCTTCCTAAATCGTAGTACCTACCCTGGTTATGGGAGTGGATGGGGCCCGGTGGCTCTTGCGGACTTCAACTCCGTTGCGCCTCGTGTACGGGGCGGGTGGGTTCGACTCCCTCGCACTCCCGCCAAACCGGGTGGGAGATTCGTAGGAAGTCTAGCTAGTTCGGATTCAAAAAGAGGCGTCTCCTTTAAGGGACGCCTCTTTCTTTTGGTTGATTTCGAAGCGAAAATGCCTCAAAAACCCGTTGAGACCCCATATTCCTACCAGGTAGTATTGAAGCAATTTCACAAAGCATGAGGTGAAGCCCACAGTGCAAGATGCGTTGACACGCGCAACCTACAACATCGCCGATACTGACCTTCAATGGATGGCCCTTGCCAAACAGCATCTTCCGCAGGACTTCAGCGAGTTTGAAGTTGTGCGCGAAGGCGAGCTCACCAACCAATCTATGGCCGATCTCCCTCTATCAGGCCACACGGCTGAGGAGCTTCGAGCTCTGGGCCGCATCACCGGCTTCCAGCGTGAGTGGGTTACCACGATTGAGGAGTCGATGTTGCAGGATGGCTCTGATCTTGCGGTTGCCACAGTGGTGCATCTGATGGACAGTCCGAACGCGGTTTCCAACTGGATGACCAAGGTGTTCCTTGAAGAATTTAAAGCCAAAGTGGGTGAGGATCTGGGGTCTGAGCACCGCCTGATTTCCGTGGATGAGATTGTGCTCGAAGGGAAGTTCCACGATGAGGCTGTGGGTGTCAGGGCTATGCAGCAGGGGCCGAAGGGTATTGTGTCCTCTTCAGTGCTGGACTTCCGACTTGGCCGGTTGCTGGGCGTGGTCTACGTGGTGAGTTCCGGTGACCAGAACCGGCTTGAAGTCGCGGAAGCCCTGGGGAAGGAACTGGAGCGCCACATGGTTGCCGTAGCCGTCGGCTCGGCGTGACGCTCCTGCTCAACTAGGTTAGCTGCTGCCACTCTGCGCCCAAATCATCAAAGCGCTTGATGAGCGTGCCCATTGTTTCTGACGCCAACTCCACGCCCTTATCCAGCATGGCGATGTTGGATAACAGGTGATCCGGGTTCGTCGTCCCCACGATTGCGGTATCCACCTGACTGTGAGCAAAAGTGAAACCCATGGCCATCTTGATAGGGTCTTCTCCCCCCACAACCGGCCCTATGGCTGACATGGCCTGAGCGCGCTCCAGATACTTCTGGTGGTAGGCGGAGGCAACGCTGGCCTTGCCCCACACGATGTTGCCGATGGGACGCTTGATGATGACACCCATGCCCTTGGCTTCTGCCGCGGCAAGTAGCCCGTCTCGCGCCTTCTGATCCACCATGCTGAAGCTCGTCTGCAGGGTAGCGAAGATGCCGCTGTCCACAGCCCACTGTGCGTGCTCGTTATCGCCGCTGTAGCCGATGAACCGCGTCTTCCCTGCATCCCTGGCCTTAATCAGCGCTTCAATGACATCGCCCTGCTCAAGGACATCGATCTTGCAAGAGTGCAGCTGAACCAGGTCAACGTAGTCCGTCTTCAAGCGCTCAAGGCTTCGGTCGATGCTGTCCGTGACGAGTTGAGCTGTCCATGCCTCGCCCTGGTAATCTCCGGCGACGTGGCCGCACTTGGTTGCCAGCGTGTACTCGCTTCGTCGATGGGACACGGTCAGACCAACGAGTTCTTCGCTGTTGCCGTAGCAGGCTGCGGTGTCAAGGAAGTTGATTCCAGCATCAAGGCCGGTGTTGAGCAACTTCTCCACCGTTGAGATTTCCATCGGTGTTGATCCTATCTCCGATAATCCAAAGCCAAGTCGTGTTACCTGAATGCCTGTGGACCCAAGAGCTACGGTTTCCATATATCTCCCTGATTAGGTGTTTTTACGTACGGGTACGGTATCAACAACCGTGCGTACTGTCTACGCTACCCATTACGTAAGCGGTGTGGCCTGGTAGATTGTGGCCTCGCCGGTCAGCACTTCATCCCCGTCCTGGTTGACCAGCCGGAACTCGAGGTCAGCCATGGGTAATCGACGGTGTATCGATGTCACAGTCGCCTCCGCCTGGATGGTATCGCCGATGTAAACGGGTTTGGGGAACGTCCAATACTGGCTGGCGAAGACCGTTCCGGGGCCGGGCATGTCCATTGCCACCAGCGCATGCAGCAGCCCCGTGGTGATGCCGCCTTGGGCCATGAGTCGCTCAAAACGTGTCTTGCTGGTGAACTCCATATCGAAATGGAGCGGATTGTAGTCGCCGGTGATTGCCGCATAGGCCGCTACCGTCTCCTGGGTGACGGTCATTGTCCGTTGGGCTTTCTGTCCGACTTGAATGTCCATGGTTCCTCCCAGGTTTGGTGCTTTCCCTTCGGGGTGTCGGCATTCATAATACCCTTGGCATGTGTCGTTGCGTGAGGGGACTAAAGCCGTGCTAGCAAACATCGGTCCCTCTGCCCCGCAGTCCAGTCTCAGACGCAAAAAGAAGAAGGACGGATATCCATGGTCATAGATGTTCACACCCACATTGTGCCCGAGCATTTCCCTGCCCTTGGTGGAAGGGTTGCAGGTGACGCTTGGCCGTACATGGATCACATTGCGCCCGGCGAGGCCAACGTCATGATTTCCGGGCGGAACTTCCGTACGGTAGTCGATCGATGCTGGAGCGTACCGCGTCGCTTAGGCGACATGCCGAGTGAGGGCACCGACCAGCAGGTGCTCTCGCCTATGCCGGAATTGCTGGCCTACAACATGTCACCTACCGACTGTCTGGAGCTTGGGAAGCACTTGAACGAGACCATCGCCAGGATGATTTCGGAATCACCAGATAAGTTCTATGGCCTTGGGGCTGTGCCGTTGCAGGACCCTGACCTTGCGGCAAAGGAGCTTTCCGCAGTGAAGAGCATGGGCCTTCAAGGCGTGGAAGTGTTGAGCAACGTGAACGGCGAGAACCTTGGCGCAGCAAAATATCGAGGATTCTTCAAAGAGGTTGAGCGGTTGGGCCTGGCGGTCTTCGTCCACTCACAACACCCTACGTTCATGGATCGTGTTGTGGGGCCGGAAGTGCTGGATAACGTCCTTGGGTTCCCCATAGAGAGCGGCCTGGCCGCTGCAAGCGTCATCACCGGAGGTCTCCTTCAGGATTGCCCAGAACTCCGCATCTGCTTCAGTCATGGTGGAGGCGTGTTCGGGCTGCTGCTGCCACGCATGGAGCACGTCTGGAAGGAACGCCCGCCCATGCGAGAGGCCCTAGCAGAAGCTCCTTCTGTCACTGCAAAGAAACTCTACTACGACGATGTGTTCTTCGATTCAAGGACTCTGCGGTATCTGCTGGACATGGTGGGTGTAAGCCAGGTCATGGTAGGTTCTGACTACCCGTTTTTTATGCGACACATCACGCCTGCCAAGGAATTCGAGGAACTGGGCCTGTCCCCGGCGGACGCAGAGGCGATTGCATCCGGGAACTGTCTGCGGTTCTTGGGCGTTTCGTAAAGTACAGGAAAACGTCCCAAGATAATTGAGAAGGCAAATTATGGATATTGAAGAACTCAAGGCAACGATGGAGAGTTGGCCTGTCCAGTGGCGATGGGAAGGAACCTCCGGCCATCCACGGCGTATGCTGGACATCTTCGTGCAGACCTTTGAAGCCCAGGGGTTCACGGTTGATGTTGCTGATGTCCCGTTGAGCCAGGGTCCGCTGGGCAACGTTGCGGAGTTTGAAGGGGCATTGATTGCCCACGCTCGCCAGTCCAAGGGTGGCGCTGCCAAAAAGAAATGGGCTGCCGGCATCGTCGGTATTGCGCTTCTGCCGCTGGTTGTCGGCTACTTCGTGCTCAAGTACGCGTTCGAGGGTAGGAAGTACGAGGTCGGTCTGGAGTGGCGAGGCGAGGCTTATTCCACCACTGCACGTGCCGACCAGGGCGGGTTCGGTGCGGAGCGAGCAGGCATCGTGAGCGATGTTCGGGTCACCATGCGGGGAGCGGTGTTCGAGCTTGGCAAGCTCATCAGCGGCGTATCCGACATTCAGCCAAAGTTGAACGTGCTGGAAGGTACGCTGCTCGATACACTGCCAGCCCTCAGTGCCCCCGCGGGAGTGCAACAGGCGCAGACAGTGATTGGCACCACATCGCCAATGTCGGAGCTGGGTCAGGGAAACAATGAGGACGACGCTCCATTTGAGATAGACGAACCGCCGCAGCCACCCGTGCTTGGTGATGGCCGCTAGAACTCAATATTTGGCCGTGGAGACTACATGGACTTCCAGGAACTGGGGACTTCAGGGGTACAGATACCGGACATTGGTCTGGGAACGTGGAAATACACTGGTGGGGCTGAACCCTTCAGACGGGCTGTGGAGTTGGGTGCGGGTTTCATAGATACCGCAGAGGGCTACAGGAACGAAGAAGAGGTGGGGAAGGCTCTTGATGGTATCCGCCTCAAGGTTTTCCTGGCCACCAAAGTCTCGCCCGGAAACCTCCATGAGAAAGACCTCCTGAAGGCTGCCGACCAGAGTCTCAAGAAATTAAACGTCGACGTGATTGACCTCTATCAGATCCACTGGCCCAACGACGAGATACCCATTGCTGAGACTATGGGAGCGATGGAGTCATTGGTGGATGCCGGCAAAATCCGTTTCATCGGCGTCAGCAACTTCTCCGTGGGCCAGATGCAGGAGGCCCAGAACTCGCTGGCCAATGCCAGAATCGTGACCAACCAGGTGCGGTACAGCCTGATAGATCGCTCTATTGAATCGGCGTTGCTTGCGTATTGCCAGGAACAGGGCGTTACCGTCATCGCCTACAGCCCCCTGGCGACGGGTTTGGGCAAGCTGGGCGACAAGGACCGCACCAAGGCGATAGAGACTGTGGCAGCGAACACGGGTAAGTCGCAGGCGCAGGTGGCTCTGAACTGGTGCCTCAGGCAGCCCCGTGTGATGGTCATACCCAAGGCCAATTCGGCAACGCATGTCGAGGACGATTGCGGAGCATCCGGATGGCGGCTCTCTGACGATGACCTGGCAATCCTTGACGCAGCTTACCCACGGTAACGCCGGTGAAAACGCTCATTCATGGCGGAGACGCCTACACCCCTGACGGCCTTATCCATGACGCCGCTGTGCTTGTCGATGGTGAGAGCATCGTCGCCGTCGGCCCTCAGACCCAAGTCCGCTCAACCGGTGCATTCGATGTGGAGCTTGACGCCCACGGCGGCGTGATCGCTGCCGGGTTTATCGATTTGCAAATCAATGGCGCAGGTGGACGGTTCCTGACAGATGACCCCACGGTTGAAGCTGTTCAAGAAATGGCACGCACCGTTGCACGATACGGCTGCACATCGTTCCTGCCCACGGTCATCACTAGCAACTTCCAGACGATGCTGGCCGCCGTTCGGGCCGTCCATGAGGCAAACGAGCAGACGACAGACGGCGCACGTGTGTTGGGCGTCCACCTGGAAGGCCCCTTCATCAACCCTGAAGCATCGGGTGTCCATGACAGCGCCTTCATCCGCCCACCATCGCAGGACGACCTAGATACCCTCTGGGAGGCCAGCGGTGGCGGCATCAAGCTCATGACCCTCGCCCCGGAGATGCCAGGCGCTGGTGAGTTGATACGTGCCGCCGGACGTTACGGCATCGCTGTAGCTGTGGGGCATACCCGCGCCGATTACTCGCAGATGATGGAGGCCGTGGCCGCAGGAGCCGGTCTGGCGACACACCTGTTCAATGCAATGGGTGGCCTGACCGCGCGAGACCCCGGTGCAACCGGAGCGGTGTTGGCGTCCACCGATTTCATGGCCAGCCTGATTGCAGACGGGTACCACGTCCACCCCGCCATGATGGAGCTAGCCCTTCGCACTAAAGGCCCAGAAGGGTTGGTGCTGGTCACCGATGCAATGCCGCCTATGGGCACCGATCTCACGGAGTTCTCGCTGTACGGTGAGACCGTCACGGTCCGCGATGGCGCATGTTTCATGGCCGATGGTACCTTGGCCGGCAGCGTGCTGACCATGGACAGGGCTGTCCGCAACATGAGTGATTTGGTAGATGCGCCTGTTGAGGATGCTTTACGCATGGCTTCTTCCAACCCTGCGTCAGTCATTGGAGAGGGAGACGTGCGAGGCACGATTGAGGTTGGAAAGGCTGCTGACATCGTTGTGATGGACAGCGAGTTGAACGTCACCGCGACCATCGTTGGCGGCAGAACCGTATACCAAACCGGTGCAGCATGAAGACAGGTATCAGCTACTTCGGCAACCGCATCCCGGAGCACTTTGCTGAAGTAGACTTGCCGGACATCGTCGCCCACGGGTGTACGTACATCGTCCACACCTTCAGCGAGAACGACCTCCAACACTACAGAGGCAGCTTGAAGACAATGGTAGCCGCGACCCACGCCGCCGGACTTGAGGCCTACATCGACCCCTGGGGCATCGGAGGTGTCTTTGGTGGTGAGGCGTACAGCGATTTCGTTCCGCGCGACCCGGTCACGTGGCAGGTGAAGCCCGATGGGACGCCCGTCCCCATGGCCTGCCTCAACGCTCCCAAGTTCAGGGAGTTCATGCGTGGCTGGGTTGACGCCGCAGTGGATATCGGTGCTGACGTCATCTTTTGGGACGAGCCACATCTGTTTGCTGGCTCTGGGGTCGGAGACAACGACTGGACATGCTTCTGCGGTGTATGCCGGGAGCTGTTTCGTTCAAAGTTCCGTACTGAAATGCCAACTACGCTGACTCCAGAGGTCGCCGAGTTCCGTGAGGACACAGTTGTTGGTTTTCTTACCGAGATGTGCGCTTACGTGAAGGCCAAGGGAGTCCGCAACGCCGTCTGCCTCATGCCATTCGATGACGAAGAGCATGGCGTCACACATTGGGAGAAGATAGCCGCCATCCCTGGCCTGGACATCCTGGGAGTCACGCCTTTCTGGCAGTTCTTCAAGCAGGAGCGCGATACTTTTGTGGCTCGCTTCGCAGAGAAGGTGGTGACACTTTCAAACACCCACGGGCTTGAATCCCAACTGTGGCTGCAAGCCTTCCTGGTGCCCAGCGGCACGGAGGCTGAGCTTGCCCGAACGGCAGAAATAGCGGTGGAGTCCGGCGTGCAGAACATCGCTGCTTGGGGCTTCCGTGGTTGCGACTACATGTCGTCGCTGCGCTCTGAGCGACCGGATGAGGTGTGGCGCGTCATAGGCGAGACGTTCAACGGCTTAGCGCAGTAATAGCCGTCCAAGTTCAAACAAAGAAAAACCGCCCCCTCCCAACAAAACGGGAGGGGGCGGTTTTCGTTAATTCAACAGGTGCAGATTAGGCGACGTCGAATCGATCAAGGTTCATCACCTTGTCCCACGCTGCCACGAAGTCGTTCACGAACGTCTGCTTTGCGTCGTCACATGCGTAGACCTCTGCGATGGCTCGAAGTTCGGAGTGCGAACCGAAAAGCAGGTCTACCCTGGTGCCAGCCCACTTAACGGCACCAGCCCCGTTCTCGCGACCTTCGAACACGTCTTCAGAGGAAGATGCTGCCTGCCACTGGGTGCCCATGTCCAGCAAGTTCACAAAGAAGTCATTGGTCAACTTCCCTGGCTGCTTGGTGAACACGCCGTGGGCTGATTGCCCGGTATTCGCGTTCAGTACACGCAAGCCGCCAACCAGAGCCGTCATTTCGGGGGCGGTCAGATTCAGGAAGTTAGCCCGCTCAACCAGCAACACCTCTGCTGATTTGGTTTGTCCGGCTCCAAGATGGTTGCGGAACCCGTCTGAGGTGGGTTCCAGCACATCAAACGACTCCACGTCGGTCCACTCCTGTGTCGCGTCGGTGCGGCCGGGTGTGAAGGGAACCTTCACGTTGCTGCCGGCGTCCTTTGCAGCCTGCTCAATGCCTGCACAGCCAGCGAGGACGATCAAGTCGGCCAGGGAGACCTTCTTTCCACCGGCGTTGAACTCTGTCTGGATCTTTTCCAGTGCCTGGAGTGTCTTGCCCAGGTCTGCCGGGTTGTTCACTGCCCAATCCTTCTGAGGCGCAAGTCGTACTCGTGCCCCGTTCGCCCCACCGCGCTTATCGGTGCTGCGGAACGATGCCGCAGATGCCCAGGCAGTCGAGACGAGTTGGGAAACGGACAATCCTGATGCAAGAACCTTAGCCTTGAGTGTAGCGACATCCTGATCGCCGATCAACGCGTGGTCGACATCCGGAACAGGATCCTGCCATATCAGCGTCTCTGCAGCTACCAAGGAGCCGAGATACCGGCTGCGCGGTCCCATGTCACGGTGGGTCAGCTTGTACCATGCCCTGGCGAACGCATCTGCAAACTCGTCCGGGTTCTCAAGGAACCTCTTCGAGATGGGTGCATATACCGGGCCCATCCGCATGGACATGTCCGTGGTGAGCATCATAGGGGCGTGCGTCTTTGATGCGTCGTGCGCATCCGGCACAGTTGCCACTGCAGCGGGATCTGTGGGAGTCCACTGCTGCTTGCCGGTAGGGCTCTTGGTCAAATCCCAGTCGTACTTGTACAGGGTCTCGAGGTAATTGTTGTCCCACTTCGTTGGAGTGGAGGTCCAGGCTCCTTCCAACCCGCTGGTGGTCGTATCGCCTGCTTTGCCGCTGCCGTGGCTGTTCTTCCAGCCGAAACCCTGCTGCTCGATGGCAGCACCTTCAGGTTCCGCTCCAACGTCGCCTTCGGGGCCAGCGCCGTGCGCTTTGCCAAACGCGTGGCCACCGGCGATCAGGGCAACCGTCTCCTCGTCATTCATCGCCATGCGCTTGAATGTTTCCTGGATATACTTTGCTGCTTCAGTCGCGCTTGGGTTGCCGCCGGGGCCTTCCGGGTTCACGTAAATCAAGCCCATGTGGTCTGCTCCAACGTGTCCCTGCAGTTCCGCCTTGTCGTTGTGGCGCTCGTCATCGAGCCAGCCGGTCTCAGCACCCCAGTCAGTCTCATCAGCCTCCCAGACGTCCACGCGTCCGCCAGCGAAACCGAAGGTCTTGAATCCCATGGACTCTAGGGCGCAGTTGCCAGCGAAGATCAAGAGGTCAGCCCATGAGAGCTTCTGTCCATATTTTTGTTTGACGGGCCAGAGCAACCGACGAGCCTTGTCGAGGTTACCGTTGTCAGGCCAGCTATTGAGGGGCGCAAAGCGCTGTTGGCCAGAGCCTGCGCCGCCGCGGCCATCCGTGATTCGGTATGTGCCTGCGGCATGCCATGCCATACGGATGAAGAGCGGCCCGTAGTGGCCGTAGTCAGCTGGCCACCAGTCCTGGGAGGTCGTCATTACCTTGTCGATGTCCTTCTTGACTGCACCGAGGTCAAGTGTCTTGAATGCTTCGGCGTAGTTGAAATTCTTGTCCATAGGGTCTGAAAGGGAAGAGTCTTGGCGGAGAGCCTTCAGGCTCAGTTGATCCGGCCACCACTGCTGGTTCGTAGTCATTCGGTTTCTCCTTTTGGCTATTCGCTGAGTATTGCTTAGTTGTGCGGCATATGGGTCGCACGTCGTACAAACAGGATTCCCATTTCGCTGCCAGCCAAAAGTATCGTTGTTCATTCCACTTGTCAACTATTATAGAGTGGCTGTGAATCATCATGAAGCATAAGATAATCGCGCCGAAACACCGAATGGAACTGCGTAAGACATCGAATTAGCCCTTCAGGAAGACCTGATGTAGGGTTTACCCGTTTGACCCCTACGACTTCCGGCACGTAGAATAGATACAGGTTTGTTATGGTGAGCGTGGCCTAGCGGTAAGGCGCCTGTCTGTGGCACAGGAGACCGAGGGTTCGAATCCCTTCGCTCACCCCACTCATCCCACTGGATTTCCCTGATTTAATTCACTATGCGGAATGACATGCAACGATTTGTTGACCTTTGCCCGGAACAAGAAACGCCATTCCTTCTCATGGACCGTGCTGCCCTTCAATCCAGGGTTGAGGATTTCCTAATGCATGCCAAAGACTGCGGCGTCTTCTACGCGGTGAAAGCCAACTCTGACCCTCAGATCGTTCTGCTTGTTGCAAATGCCGGAATGGGTTTCGAGATATCCTCCACCGCGGAACTGGACTTGCTTCTAAACCTGGGCGTGGACCCCAAGAAGATCATTACCAGCAACCCCATCAAGACACCCGGATTCATTGAGAAGATGTACCAACATGGCGGACGCCAGTTCGTCTTTGATTCCGTGACAGAGGCAGAGAAGATTGCCAAGTTGGCTCCTGGCTCTGACGTGGTTGTTCGGCTGACCGTTGAAAACCTTGAAAGCTCCTGGCCGCTGACAGACAAATTCGGCGTGGGGCCTGAGGAAGCGGCTACGCTGCTCCTCCAATCACGAGACCTTGGCCTGAACCCTGCCGGCGTCACGTTCCACGTGGGCTCGCAGTGCGAGGGCGTCCTGAGTTGGCATGCAGCGCTTGAGCGAGCGGCTGATGTATGGCGTCAGGTGGCAGAAGGCGGAGTCAACCTCAAGCTGTTAAATATCGGCGGCGGCTTCCCCGCCCACCATGGCGTGGATGCCCCATCGGTTGAGGCCATTTATGACATCGTGTTCAAGCGTGTTGCCGAGTTGTTTCCATCGGACATTGTGCTTGAAGCCGAACCGGGGCGTGCGCTTGTCGCCGACTCGGGTGCGCTTGTGGGCTCCGTGGTGGGCAAGGCCGGACGCGATGGTGAGAACTGGCTGTACCTTGATGTGGGCGTGTTCAACGGCTTGATGGAATCGGTGGGCAATATCCCCTACATCTTCACTCCCCTCGAAAAGAACGGAAGCGAAACCGTGAAGTGGGTCGTCGCTGGGCCTTCCTGCGACAGCTTTGATGTCGTCGCCAAGGACATAGCACTGCCAGATATGGCTGTCGGTGACAAAGTGCTCATCACCCCCGGCGGTGCCTACACAACGGCGTACGCATCCACCTTCAATGGCGTCCGAATCCCTTCGGTCGTCCTGGCATAGCCATGTCACGATACGACTTCAAGGAACATGACCCTTTTGCTCCCATCGTCTACACCTATCCAAACACTGCGCTGCTCCATCGGGAGACCTCCAAGTATCAGGACATCCAGATACGCCAGCACCCGTACTTCGGGAGGATGCTGATTCTGGACGACGTTGTCCAGCTGACGGAGCGCGACGAGTTCTTCTACCACGAGATGCTGGTTCACCCCGTGCTGCACACCCATCCTGACCCCAAGCATGTGCTCATCATCGGCGGAGGGGACGGCGCTTCGATGCGAGAGGTGCTGCGTCACATGGGCGTTGAGAGCGTCACCCTGGCGGAGATAGACGAACGAGTGGTCGCTGTCAGCCGAGAGTACTTTCCAACCCTGCGTTCAGGGTTTGAAGACCCGCGTGCGGAAGTGGTGTTCACCGACGGCATTAAGCACGTGCAAAACCCACCCAGGAAATACGATGCCATCATCGTTGACTCTACGGACCCTATTGGCCCAGCAGAGAACCTCTTCTCCGGGGATTTCTACAAGGCTGCAGCAGAAGCATTGACCGAAAACGGACTCTTCGTCACGCAGTCGGAGTCCTTGATGTTCCATGCCGAGTTTGTTACAGAAGTTCACAACCGCTTGAAAGCTGCCTTCCCCATCGCAGATTGCTATGCCCAGGCAATAGCGACCTACGCCGGGAATTGGTGGACGTTCTCAGTGGGATCCAAACAACTGAACCCCAGGACGCCGCAGCGCAGACCACGAATGGCCACACGCCTGTACTCGGCAGAGGTGCACCGAAAGGCGTTCTTAGCGAAGTCGATCATGAAGAAGCTGGCAGCCGGAACCATAGACTGGTAGGGCTTCAACCTCTTGGTTCTGTGCTACGCTGAAGTAGGCGATACGCTATAGCGTCAGGGGCACGGGATGCGAAGCACAATACGACTCGGTAAGATTTTCGGCATCCCCGTGGGCATCAACGCCAGTTGGTTCATTGTCATCGCCCTCATCACCTTCCTCCTAAAAAGCCAGTTCAGCCTTGAGTTCCCCCGATGGAGCCCCGGCCAGACATGGCTCCTTGCGGGAATGACAGGGCTGCTCTTCTTCGGCTCCGTCCTCGCCCATGAACTTGCGCACAGCGTTGTTGCCACCACACGCGGTATCCCCGTCCGAGGCATCACGTTATTCGTCTTCGGCGGGGTCTCAAACATCGCCCACGAGGCGCGCCGACCCTGGGTGGAGTTCATCATCGCTGTTGCAGGGCCGCTGCTGAGCATTGCCCTGGGCGGTGTGTTGATGGGCGTCGCCTACATCACGTTTGACTGGAACAACTCCGTTTACATCGTCGCGCTGACCCTGGGTTGGACCAACCTGGCGCTGGGCGTTTTCAACCTGCTGCCCGGGTTCCCGCTGGATGGCGGACGGGTTCTCCGCGCGATCATCTGGGGCATCACCGGCAATTACCGACTCGCTACCGGCATCGCCGCACGATTGGGCCAGGCCCTTGCTGGAGTCTCTGTGGTGGGGAGTATCAGCTGGGCCATTCTCTCCGAAGAGCCTCTCCGGTTGTGGAGCGTACTCATTGGCGTGTTTCTGTTCTCTGCAGCCAGCGCGACGATTAAAGAAGTTCGCCAGCGTGACCGCTACGCGGGGGTGACGGCCGGGCAAGTTTCCGAGGCAAGTTGTGTCACAGTTGATGGAGATACGCTCGTGTCGGACGTTGTGGAGCATTACGCCCTGGTGCAGGGTAAGACGTGTTTCATCGTCAGCGATGAATCGAGCCCGATAGGCGTTATCCACCTTCAGACGATTAGAGACATGCCCAAGGCTCTTTGGAGCACTAACACTGCAGCACAGGCCATGACTGCTATGGACGCCCTCCCGTGGGTGGAGCAAACCACGGCGGTAGTGGATTTGCTGGATGATTTTGAAGACGATAATCCTCCGCCTGCCGTTCTTGTGGTGGAAGGCGAGAGGGTTGTTGGGGCGGTCACGAAAAGCGAGATTGAACGCTACATG
>Ga0114996_10001179_pt1 | contig 35529 bp, 32 predicted proteins | sample ArcticOcean_MG_C_4_FD_87039 | JGI IMG/M metagenome (GOLD analysis project Ga0114996, IMG submission 87039) | Marine microbial communities from western Arctic Ocean - ArcticOcean_MG_CB4_134 | ecosystem: Environmental > Aquatic > Marine > Oceanic | place: Arctic Ocean: Canada Basin | collected... | reverse complement strand
TAGAACTTCTATTTTTGATGCTGGAGCTGGAATGGAATTAAATGAAAGTTTTTTTAAGATTATATCTTGGTATGATAACGAATGTGGCTATTCTAACAAACTCATAGATTTAGCTAGGTATATAAATCTCCTATAAATTATGATTTTAGTTGTAGATAGTGGCTCTACTAAGACTGATTGGATAGCAATTAATGATAAAGGATCAGTTTTATTTTCAACTCAAACTTTAGGTTTAAACCCTCAAGTTTTATCAAGTTCTATACTAAATGAAAGAATCATTAATAATTATGATCTTTATCAAAATAGAAATGAAGTAACTAGACTTTATTTTTATGGAGCAGGTTGTGGGGTGAAATCATCATCAAAAAGAATTGAGAAGATTTTTAGAGAAATTTTTCGTAATGCCAAACTAGACATAAAAGAAGACACTTATGCAGCTGTTTATGCAGTTTTTAAAACCGGAGAACCTTCTATAATATGTATTTTAGGTACAGGATCAAATTGCACATTCTATGATGGTTTAGATATTGAACAAAGAATCGTTTCATTAGGGTATGTTTTAATGGATGAAGCAAGTGGTAATTTTTTTGGTAAACAATTGATTAGAAGTTATTATTTTAATGAAATGCCAGAAGAATATTCTAAAGAATTTGAAAATGAGTTTAAACTTGATCCTGATACTGTTAAAGAAAATATCTATAGAAGGGAAAATCCGAATACTTATTTAGCAACTTTCGCAAAGTTTATGATCAATCGAAAGGATCATCCACATATGAAAAACATTATTCGTAAAGGTCTTGAAAGATTCATAGAACATCAGATTTTACAGTTTGATAATTGTAAGGAAGTACCAATTCATTTTGTAGGTTCAATAGCGTTTTACCTTCAAGATGAAATAAAAGATGCACTAATTGATTATAAATTGAACATAGGAAATGTAATTAAAAGACCAATAGATGGACTTTTGAATTATCATAAATTACAAATCGAAAACTCATTTTTATCTTGATTTCAATCATTTGCAATCATACTAATCTCAACTCTTACATTTTTTGGTAGAGTTTTTACAGCAACTGTTTCTCTAGCAGGGGCTGTTTCATTATCAAAATATTCTCCATAAATTTCATTTACAGTTTGAAAATTATCCATATCATTGAGAAAAATGGTGCTTTTAATTACGTTTTTAAAACTCATATTAGCTGCTTCTAGAACAGCTTTTAGATTTTTCATTACCTGATTAACCTCTTCGTTTAAATCATTTTGAATTAAATCCATTTCTGGTGTTAAAGGAATTTGGCCAGATAGATATAAAACCCCATTGATTTTAACAGCTTGGTTATAGGGACCGATTGGGGATGGAGCATTTTTAGTTAAAATTATTTCCTTTTTCATATTTATTTAATTGAATTTTCTATCAGGTTCTCTATTTTTTTCATATTTAATATCACTTAATAATCCAGATTTTATTCCAATAAAAAAGTTCCATGAAGCTCTGTTTGAAAATGGAATCCAATCAAAACTCATTCTCCAGCTATCCAAATCTCTATCAAAACCTAGGGAAGTGTATGTAAATCCTTTTCCTTTAAAATCATAACCAGATGATGCTGAAATATCCCATTTTGGAGTTAATTCTATATTAGAACTAAACATTAATGAGTTATTTGAGATTTCCCTTTGTTTGGAATTGTTATTATATGTAAACGACCAGGCAATCTTAAAATCCCATGGAATTTTACTTTTGTAGAATGGATTTTTGCTTTCAAATTCAGTTTGTTTATTTTGATTCATTCTTTCACCATTTAAATTAACAGCTCTTCCAAATAGTCCGTCATCTCTTCCTCCACTAGAAGTTGTTTCTTTGTTATTAGATGAGTCTTTATCTTCTGTATCTGACAAAGAATCGCTTTTGTTATTTCCGCCAAAATCTTTATCTGATATAGAAAAATTCATATTTAAATTAGCACTGGTCATTCTTAAAAATGGACCACCAGCTTTATAGTTGAATGTTCCATATCTTTTATTGTTTTCGTCTATGGCATATGGGTCAAAAGTAGCACCAACGTTCATGTTTAATTTATTTTTTATAGCTGAAAACCCTGTGGACATTCTTACAGGTGCCCAATTCAATGAATCTACCGTTATATTATAACTGGTAGTAAAGTTTAAATTATTTAAAAGGCTAATCTTTTTTGGTTCAGTTTTAGTTGAGTCACTATCAGTTACTTTTGCTTCAAAGGTATTGTTTACATTTATTCCTATACTACTAGAAAACGAACTTCCTGGCATTCCAAACAACCCACCTTCAAATCTTGTGTAAGACGCTGTGTTTCCCTCTGCATCGATTATATATGTGTCATAGTATTGCTCTTTAAAACTTGGATTGTAACCGTATGAAATTGATGGCCTTATGGTGTGTCTTATTGATTGAATCTTTTTATCGTCACCAAAGTTAAATATTCCATATATTGTAGTACCGATACTTGAATTGAGGTTATATGTCCTAAAGGCATCAAATTCCCTAATAGTATCCTTAACTATTGATTCTGATTCCTCATCATAATTATTGTATCTAATTGTTTGGGGAGTCCATACTTCCTGGTAGGCACTTCCGAGAGAAACACTTAGGTGTTTTAATAATTTAAAATTTGTACTTAAAGGAATATTATGAACCATTCCAGATCTAGCCTCTTTAAACATTGTAGATTTAAATAGGTTTTCTTCATTGGTAATTATTCTATTCTCAGCTCTTGCAGTATATTGAAAATTTATGTTTTGAAAAATTCCTTTTTTTCCACCCTCTTTTGGTGCAAAAGGGAAAATTCTCTCCATGTTTGCTTGAAGAGTAGGTAAAGTCAAGTTTACATTTTTAGTTTGAGAGTTTTGTGACATAGCTGAGGTTAAAGAAAAATTTACTCTTGGGGACCCAGGAAATGTTTTTGAATATGAAACCGAAGAGCTAAGGGTGTTATTTAAAAAATTAGGATTATTTAATTGATTCACAGACTGCTGGTAATAATCACTGCTTCCAAAATTTACTGAAGCTGAAAATGTTGAATATGGACTTGCTTTAGCATCTTTACTGTGTGACCATCTAAAATTAAATACAGTTGATTTAGAATATCCAGAAAGACCCCTTTCACCACTTACTAAATTTTCATATCTAAAACTTAAATTCCCATTATAGTTATACATTCTTTTATATTGAGTGTCTGATCTAAATCCATAACTGCCATTAGTATAATAATCTCCAATAAGCGCCAGGTTAAAATAGTCAGATAAATTAAAGTAATATCCTCCATTTTGAATTGCATAACCTCTATTATTGTTTTCTCCAATAGATGGAAAAATAAATCCTGAAGATTGATTTTGAGTCGTAGGAAAGTATGCAAATGGTAGCATCAAAGGCGTTGGGACTTCAGCTATGTACATATTAGTAAATCCAGTAACTATTTTTCCGCCAGGAACTAGTTTTCCTTTTCTTACTCTAAAATAATAATCTGCATTATCTAAATCACCCCCAGTAGTTACTTTTGCATCTTTAATGTAGTAAACCGAATCATTTTGTTTTTTTGTATAACTAGAATAAACATTCATTCCTCCTTGATCAGTTTTTGAATTCCATATAAGAGCTTTTTGTGTATCAAAATTATATCTTATTGAGTCGGGATTGATTTCATTGACACCTTGTTTGAAAAAAGGGTATTGAGTCAAGGTTCCGCTTGTGTCTTTTATTCTTCCTGCGTAGACTTCTTTTTCTTTATAATCAAGAATTATAATTCCAGAACGAAGAGTAATATCACCATAATATAATTCAGCTTTATTGTAAAGGTATAGTTTATTTTCTTTCCTATTTATTCTAACATAATCTTCAGCATTATATGTTATCATATCAAGTAGAAGTGGTTCTTTTTTAAGATTTGTACTATCAATTATTGCTTTGGATTCAGATCCCCCCCTTTTTAATAATAAAGAGTCAGTTTGTCCAAAGAGAACTATGCTCCAAAAAAATATGAACATTGATGATGTATAACTAAACTTTGACCGCAAGATGAAACCTCTTAAATTTGTATAGAATCTAATATAGTAATCAAAATTAAGGATATTTTTAGAGTTCTGTTGATAAAGTAACGTTAATGAAATGAAAATCGTAAAACTAAATTTAATAATTGTACTATTGATTCCTTGGTTATTACAATCCAGGTATTCTGAAAATTCTTTTAAAACTTTTTCTAAGCCATTTATTGTTGTTCTTGATGCAGGACATGGCGGAAGTGATTCGGGTAATATTGGAAATGGTTATTTAGAAAAAAAAATCGCATTAACAATAACTTTAGAAATTGGCCGATTACTCACTAAAGATAATGATGTCAAAGTCATCTATACCCGTGAAAAAGATGAGTACATAGAACTTAATAAGCGCGCTCAAATTGCAAATGATGCTGATGCTGATTTATTTATATCCATTCATTGTGATGCATTTCCATCTTCTAAAGCATTTGGCGCTGGAACTTTTGTTCTAGGATTGCATGAAAATGATCGTAATTTTAAAATTGCTCAAAAAGAAAATTCAGTTATATTTTTAGAGGATGATTACGAAAAAAACTACGATGGATTTGATCCTAATGATCCAGAATCTGTTATTAGCCTCCTTCTTATGCAAGAGGAGTATTTAGATCAAAGTATTTTAGCTGCGACTTCAATACAAAAGAGTTTTGTCACCACACTTAAAAGAAAGGATAGGAGTGTTAAACAAGCTGGTTTTTTGGTTTTAAGAAATACTTATATGCCAAGTGTGCTTATCGAGACAGGTTTTTTGACTAATAAAAATGAAGGAGCATATTTAAATTCTACAAAAGGACAAAGTTCAATGGCAAAAGCTATTTCAAAAGCAATAATTGATTATAAAAATCAATTAAACCAGTCTATTCAAGAATATAATGCTAATAAAATTATTTCTGAGTCTAATAATAAAAATACTCTTTTGTCTAAAAAAATAATTTATTATAAGGTTCAAATTTCTGCTAGTGAAAATGAAATTGAAACCGCACCCTATAATTTTAAAGGTTTAAAACCAATTTCTAAGGTAAAGAGTGGTTCGTTATTTCGTTATTATTATGGTAATTCACCCAAATTTAAAAAGGCTAAAAAAGATCTAAAAAAAGCAAAAAACAAAGGGTTCAAATCTGCTTTTTTAGTTGCTTTTTTAAATGGTAAAAGTATTTCAATTGAAGAAGCCAAAAAAGATGAATAAAATATTAAATCACAATTGAATTTACCTAGCTTTGTATTATGTTTAAAATATCTAAAGAAATAAAGTCTTTTTTACTTGTATTAGTTGGACTTTTGTTATTTGTTTTTGGTTATAATTTTTTGAAAGGCCAATCATTGTTAAAAAGCCAAAAAATTATTTACACTATTTACCCAGAAATTGAGGGTTTAATTCCGGGTGCTAAAGTTACATTAAATGGTTTATCAATAGGTTCAGTAACAAAAGCAGATTTTTCTCCAGGGACTACTGAAATTTTGATAACTATGGACATTCGTGGAGATGTTGATTTTTCTAAAAACAGCCAAGCGATTTTATATGAAACAGGTCTCATTGGTGGAAAAGCAATTTCAATTTCACCTAACTTTAATTCTGGTAAATCAGTGATAACTGGTGATACATTAAGCTCTTCAATAAAACCAGGATTTACAGAGCTTGTTAATCGTCAAATTGCACCATTGCAGCAAAAAATAGTAAGTACATTAACTAGCGTTGATTCTTTATTTTCGGGCGTTAGTAATGTTTTAAATAAAGAGACTCAAAATAACTTAAAAAACACTTTAGAAAACCTAAGTGTTTCTCTCGAAAACATTAATAAAGCCTCTGTCGTCTTGTCGAACTTGCTAGTTTCTAATCAGGATAACTTTTCTAATACAATGGATAATTTATCTTCTACTTCGAACAACTTGTCCGCTATATCTGATTCTCTTACTGCAATTAATTTTATTCATACTGTTAAGCAATATGAGAATGTCGCAAATAACATTAATCAATTATTAATTTCTTTAGAAGCAGGTAAAGGTTCAGCGGGTAAATTCCTGAAAAATAATTCAATGTATGATAGATTAGATTCTGTTGCAATTGCTTTAGAAACCTTGATAAATGATTTAAAACAAAACCCTAAACGATATGTTCATTTTTCTCTTTTTGGGAAAAAAGAAAAGTCTAATAATTAATTTGTTTTATTATGACATTCATACCTAACGTTTTATTTTTCATAGTTCTTTCCATAGGTTTAAGTTTTTTTACTTACAATATCAAAAAAGTAATTAATAATATTAAATTAGGAAAAGACATTGATAGGTACGATAGAAAGCGTGAAAGGTGGATAAATATGACTCTTTTGGCTTTAGGGCAATCTAAGATGGTTCATAGACCTGTATCTGGGATTTTACATATTATAGTATATGTAGGTTTTATTTTAATTAATATAGAATTACTTGAAATTATAGTTGATGGATTGCTGGGAACTCATAGAGTTTTTGCCCCTTATTTGGGAGGGTTTTATAATATTCTTATTGGAACATTCGAAATACTAGCTTTTTTAGTGATTTTAGCAGTTGTTGTTTTTTGGATTAGAAGAAATATAATAAAGTTAAAAAGATTTATGAAGCCTGAGATGAAAGGTTGGCCAAAAAATGATGCTGACTTTATACTTTATTTTGAAATTGTTTTAATGTTTCTGTTTCTTTCAATGAATGCAACAGATGGTCTTTTACAGAGTTTAAATACACCAGATTATTTAAAAGCGGGAGCCTATCCAATTTCAATATATTTACATCCATTATATGATGATTTTTCTCAATCAATTTTAATAATTTTAGAACGTACTTTTTGGTGGTTACACATTATTGGAATTTTAATTTTTGCAAATTATTTATATTATTCAAAGCACTTACATATTTTACTTGCGTTCCCAAACACTTTTTATGCTAACCTTGATTCTAAAGGAAGATTTAAAAATAATTCTAATGTTACAAAAGAAGTTAAGTTAATGATGGATCCAAATTTCGATTCTTTTGCAGTATCTTCATCTGATTCAACCCCCGAAAAATTTGGTGTATCTGATGTTATTGATATGAATTGGGTTCAGTTATTGAATGCTTATACATGTACTGAGTGTGGGAGGTGTACAAGTGAGTGTCCTGCTAATCAAACTGGAAAAAAATTATCACCTAGAAAAATTATGATGGATACACGTGATAGATTAGTTGAGGTTGGTAATAATTATAGAAAAAATAAAGGAAAGTTTATTTCTGATGGAAAAGAGTTGCTTAATGATTATATTTCAACAGAAGAGCTTTGGGCTTGTACTTCATGTAACGCTTGTGTTGAAGCTTGTCCTGTTGGAATTGATCCTTTATCTATTATAATGGATATGCGTCAATATTTAGATATGGAAAAATCTTCAGCCCCTGGAGATTTAAATAATATGATGGGTAATATTGAAAATAATGGAGCCCCATGGCCCTTTAATAATCAGGATAGGTTATTATGGGTAAATGAAAATTAATTATTAAAAATTATTATGCAAAAAGAAGAAGCTGAAAATTATTTACATAAAAAAGTTGAGAATGGTGAAGTTGTTAGTCCTGTCTTGCCAGAGGGAGTTAAAAATTATTTAATAGACATTGACGGAACCATATGTGATGATATACCTAATGAAGAACCTGAAAGAATGTCCACAGCTGAGGTATATCCAGATGCTTTAGTAACTCTAAATAAATGGTATGATGAAGGACATTTAATTTGTTTTTTCTCCTCTCGTTTAGAGTCTCATAGGGATGTAACATCTCAATGGTTAAAGAAAAATAAATTTAAATACCATAGCCTTCTGATGGGTAAGCCTCGAGGAGGTAATTATCATTGGGTAGACAATCATTTGGTTAAAGCTACACGTTACAATGGAAAATTTACTGATTTAGTTGAAAAAGAAGTAACAATTGAAGTTTTTGACGACGGTAAATCTTAAAACTAAGTTATGCAAATACCTACGTTAGCATCAATGACTGCAGAAGGAAAAAAACCTGATGTTCTTTTTTGGGTAGGATGTTTTGGAAGTTTTGATGAAAGAGCTAAAAAAATAACAAAAGCATTTGTTAAAATTTTAAATAATTCAGGCATTTCTTATGCTGTACTTGGTTCTGAAGAAAGTTGTACAGGTGACCCTGCTAAACGCTCGGGTAATGAATTTTTATTTCAAATGCAGGCCATTGCAAATATTGAAGTTATGAATACTTATGAGGTCACTAAAATAGTAACAACATGTCCTCACTGTTTTAATACCCTTAAAAATGAATATCCTGAATTAGGTGGAGATTATCAAGTAGAACATCACACTCAATTTCTTAAAAAATTACTTGATGATGGTAAGATTACTCTTCAAGGTGGAAGTTTTAAAGGTAAGCGAATTACATTTCATGACCCGTGTTATTTAGGCAGAGCAAATAAAGTTTATGAGGCTCCAAGAGATTTAATTAAAAAACTGGATGCTGAGTTGGTTGAAATGAAAAATTGTAAATCAAAAGGTTTATGTTGTGGCGCAGGAGGAGCTCAAATGTTTAAAGAGCCAGAAAAGGGAAATAAAGATATTAATATTGAGAGAACTGAGCAGGCTCTTGAGGTAAAGCCTGATATAATTGCAACTGGATGCCCTTTTTGTAATACAATGATGACTGATGGTGTCAAAAACAAAGAAAAAGAAGCTTCTTTACCAGTTAAAGATATTGCCGAGTTAATAGCTGAAGCTGAAGACTTATAAAATGAAAATATCTTTTAATAAACTTTCAGATAAAGCAAGAGTGTGGATTTATCCATCGAGCAGAAAGCTTAGTGATATCGAGGTTAAAGAGATTATTATTTTATGTGATGATTTTATAAATCAATGGACAGCTCATAATAATTCACTTTTAGCATCAGTAGATATACCATACAATAGATTTATTGTTATTGGGTTAGAGATAGAATTTAATGCCGCTTCTGGTTGTTCAATTGATTCTTCAGTTCATTTTATTCAAACCTTAGAAAAAAAATTTAATATTGTTTTGCTTGATAAAATGAATGTAACATTTAAGCAGGGAGAATATTTAACACATAAAAGTTTAAATGATTTCAAGGACATGGCAAAAAAGGGTTCAGTTAACGCTGATACAATTGTTTTTAATAATTTAATCAATGATTTGGCTAGTTACCGCTCTCAATGGGAAATTCCAATGAAAGAAAGCTGGCACTCCCGTTTTATTAAGTAAAAAAATGAAATATTTATATAGTTTAATTGTATTATTATTTTGTCTTTTAGAAACAAATGCTCAACAACCTGATCCGCTTTTATCTTCTGATCATTTATCACAGAAAAAGTGGGTAGATAGTGTTTACAAATCTATATCATTAAAAGAAAAAATAGGACAACTTTTTATTCCTATGGTTTTTTCTAATGGAGATTCATCCCAATTAAAAAATACATTAGACCTGGTAAAGAAAAATCAAATAGGAGGTATTGTTTTTTCTAAAGGCACTACTAAATCTCAAATTGAATGGGGTAATTTTTTTCAATCACAATCAAGTATACCACTATTGATATCAATGGATGCTGAATGGGGAGTAGCTATGAGGTTAGATGATGTTTTGTCTTTTCCATGGAATATGACTCTTGGAGCGATTAATGATGATGGTTTAATAAATGAAATAGGTAAAAGAATTGCAGAACAATCATTAAGGTTAGGAATTCATATGAATTTTGCCCCAGTTTTAGATATAAATACGAATCCTAAAAACCCAATAATTGGTAATAGATCCTTTGGAGAATCTTCTAAGATTGTTTCTCGACAAAGTTTGGCAATGATGAATGGAATGCATAGTGCCAGCCTTTTAACTTCAGGTAAGCATTTTCCAGGTCATGGAGATGCATCAAAGGATTCTCACAAAACACTTCCAACTGTAAGGTTCGGAAAAAAACGTTTTCATGAAGTTGAACTCGAACCATTTAAAAAACTGATTCAAGAAGGTTTGTCTTCTGTTATGATAGCTCATTTAAATATACCTAGCCTTCAAGAAAATGGATTACCGACAACTCTTTCAAAAACTGTTGTAACCGATTTGTTAAAAAATGAATTAGGCTTTAATGGTTTAATTTTTACTGACGCCCTTAATATGAAAGGAGTTACAGATGTTAAAAATATTGGCAATATTGATTTAGCAGCATTTATGGCTGGAAATGACATTCTTTTAATTTCTGAAAACATACCTGAAGGGATTAACTCTATTCAAAAAGCGTATTTTTCTGGCTTGATTTCAGAGTCAAGGTTAGAATTTTCTGTAAAAAAAATTCTTAAAGCCAAATACAAATCTAAGCTATACAATTATAAACCAATCAAACATTTAGAGGGCTCTCTAAGCTCTGTTAAAGATACATTATTGGTTTCTAAAGCATTTCAAAAAGCCATAACTGTTCTGGAAAATAAAAATCAAATACTACCGCTCAATAGTAAAAACAAATATGGTTATTTATCAATAGATAAAGGCTCTGGATTTGTTTTTAAAAATAAGCTAAAGGTTTATGCTGACATTGATGATGTTATTGGTCTTAACTCTCAGAGTGTTGTTGATCAATCTAAGAAAAAGAAATGGAATGCTATTATAGTTGGCTGGCATCCTGACGCAAAAGATGATAATCCATATATGATTAGTAAGCTTTCGTCTAAAACAATACAATCGTTAAAAAAAATTAGTTCCAAAGTGCCATTAATAATTAACATTTTTGCTAATCCATATTCTGTTTCACAAATTGAACACTTAAAGGATATTAAGGGTATAATAATTAGTTATCAAAATAGTCAAATTGCTCAAAAAATTAGTGCTGATGCAATGTTTGGTATTACTAAAATTGAAGGAACAATTCCAGTCACAGCTGGAAAAAAATATCCGTTGGGAGCAGGTATCAAAATAGCTTCAAAACAAGTTTTAGGTTATTCAGAACCAGCACTTGAAGGATTGAATATTAATAAATTAAAAGCTATAGATGAATTAGCAAAAGTTGCTATAGATTCAGCTATGACTCCTGGAATTCAAATATTGATTGCAAGAAATGGTAAAATTGTATATCAAAAGAATTTTGGACACCATACTTATGAGAAGTTAAAAAAGGTGTCAGACAGTTCAATTTATGATGTAGCATCGCTAACTAAGATATTAGCCACACTTCCTCTAATAATTCAACAGGTTTCCAATGGAAAAATAAATTTAGATACTAAGATAAGTGAATTGCTACCTGAGTGGGGAAACTCAAATAAAGCAAATATATCTTTAAAAGAAATTTTATCACATTATGGAAGGTTAAAACCATGGATTCCTTTTTACATAGAAACTCTAGATGAAAAGGGTAAACCAAAACGAAAACTATATAATTCCAAATATTCTAGATCTCATAAACTAAGAGTAACAGATAATTTATTTTTAAAAAACAAATACAAAAGAAAAATTATTAATCAAATTAAAGAAAGTGAACTTATTGATAGTTTAAAACGTAAATTTTACAAACGGAAAAATAATTATTCAGATCTTCCTTATTACATGTTAAAAAAGTATTTAGAAAACACTCATAATAGTTCATTGGACATCCTGGTAGAAAACAATATTTATTCACCAATTGGTTTAAAATTAACTACTTATAATCCTAAAAGTAAATATTCAAAGAAAAACATTGTTCCCTCTGAAATAGATAATTATTATAGACACACAACCCTTCAAGGAGATGTTCATGATATGGGAGCAGCTATGTTAGGAGGAGTTGGAGGGCATGCTGGAATATTTTCAAATGCATATGAAGTAGCTGTTATAATGCAAATGTATTTGCAAAAAGGTTTTTATAATGATGTTGAATTATTTTCAAGTTCTACTTTTGATTTATTTAATAATTGTTATTATTGTGAATACGGTAATAGGCTTGGTGTAGGGTTTGACAAGCCTCATCTTGAGGGAAATGGTTCTAATTGTGGATGTGTTTCAAAACAAAGTTTTGGGCATTCTGGATTTACCGGAACTTATGCATGGGCTGATCCTGAAAATGAATTAGTATTTGTATTTTTATCAAATAGAACATTTCCAACTATGGAAAATAGATTATTGGTAAGTCATAATATTCGTACCCGTATTCAAGGTTTATTGTATAAAGCTATAGAAGATTAAATAATTAAACATGAAGATTGCAATTGTTTGTTATCCTACTTATGGAGGGAGTGGAGTAGTAGCCACCGAATTGGGACATGCCCTTTCTATATTGGGTCATGAAATACATTTTATCACTTATAAACAACCGGTAAGATTGGATACATTAAATAAAAATATTTTTTTTCATGAAGTTTTTGTTCCGGAGTATGATCTTTTTCACTACCAGCCTTATGAGTTGGCTTTATCCAGTAGAATAGTAGATGTAGTCAAAACTTATAAAATTGACGTATTGCATGTTCATTACGCAATACCACATGCCTATGCTGCATACATGGCTAAAATGATGCTTAAAGATGATGGTATTTTCTTACCTATTGTTACCACTCTTCATGGAACTGATATAACCTTAGTAGGAAGTCATCCATTTTATAGAACAGCTGTTACTTTTAGTATCAATAACTCCGACTACGTTACATCAGTTTCTAAAAGTTTAAAAGATGACACAGAGAGTTTGTTTGATATTAACAAACCGATTGAAGTTATTCCTAATTTTATTGATGTAAATAAATATGCTCACCTGGAAAGACCATGTCATAGAGAGTCTGTAGCTGATAATAAAGAAAAAGTTATTACGCATATTTCTAACTTTAGACCTCTAAAGAGGGTGAAGGATGTTATTAAGATTTTTGAAATAGTGCAAAAAGAAATTCCTTCTAAATTATTGATGGTAGGAGAAGGGCCTGAAAGAATTAAAGCTCAGAGGTATGTTAAAAAAAACAAGTTAAGTGAAAAGGTTTTGTTTTTAGGTAAAAGCAATGAGGTTAACGAATTACTATGCTATACTGATATTTTTATATTACCATCCGAAAAAGAGAGTTTTGGTTTAGCTGCATTGGAAGCAATGATTCATAAAGTTCCAGTTGTGTCTAGTAATGCTGGTGGTTTATCTGAGGTAAATATAGATGGAGTGTCAGGAAATTTATCTCCTGTTGGTGATGTTAAAGAAATGGCTAAAAACACTATTAATATCTTATCTAATGATAAAGAGTATTTTAGATTTCAGAATGGTGCTTTTGAACAAGCTAAAAAATTTGATATTTCAAATATAATTCCAAAGTATGAAGCTGTATATAATAAAGTTATAGATAAATCTATCTAGGTTTATAAATCTTTATTGCTTTTGATAAAATCAGTTGTTTGTCCAGTGTCATTTCTTTTGTTTTAAAAGATGCGTATTTTTCCATTTGATCATTATAATGTAAACTTTTAGGATCATCTGAACTGCCATAAGATATAATTGATTCGATTTCTGGACCTTGTGAGGTAAATTTGACTAATTCAATATATGATTCCCCGGCCACAACTTGAGTCATTCCATTTTTGTATGGAACTGAAGCCATTGCTGTCAAAACATCTCTTAAACCAAATATTGGTATTTCTTTATTGCCTCTAACTAATTTTTGAAACTCTCCTAGTTGTACCTTCTCTTTTCCAAAATACTTTAACATATGTTCTTTTGTATCCTTTAATGCTTCAATTATAAAAGTTTTAGGAAAAATTTTAGGCTCAGGTAGTTTTCTATAATATTTTCCAAGTTTAAAGTAAAAGATAGCATATGCTCCTGCCCCAATGGAGTTAACATCTGCTTTTCTATCCCATTTTTGAATATCAATTAAAATATTACGAATTTCAGGATATTTATTAGGTTCTATATCAAAGAGAGCGTTTATGTCCATCCAAGTATAGGCTAGTGGGGTTGGTAATTTATTGTCGTATTTAATTTTTTTAAAATCATTATAATCTAGGCTTGAATTTTGATCAATTAAATATTTTAATCTTGTAGATCGATTATTGTTAAATGTTTCAAACCCCATATCACTTGAAAAGTCATCCTTATTTGGATTTTCCTCATTGGAGGTTGATAAAAATGGAGAATGATTGGTGTTATAAAAGTATCCTGACTCTGGTTGTAACACTTGTGGCAATTCTTCAATATCATATGTTGTCGTCCATAATGTTTTTTTCGTGTTTCCAGGAACAACATTTTTCCAATCATATCCTTTTGCTCTTTTAGGTATCAACCCATTAGATATATAAAAAATAGTATCATTTCTGTCTGCATACCCAATATTATAACCAGGAACTGCTTTCATTTTAAGTGCTGAATAGAATTCTGAGAAATTCTTGGACTTACCCATTCTCCACCATTGTTCAAGACCTCTTATTTCATACAAAGCTGGAGTTCTAATTGAATAGTAACCTGATTTGTTTTTTAAGGTTGGACCATAAATACTATTAAAGTATCGTTTTTTAATTTTGAAAGGAATACCTAAAAATTTTATTCTTAATATTGCTTTATGTTTTTCTAAGTCGTAATATGTATCATCAACCAGATATTTGTATTTAAGTTTAGGATGCATTTCTAAAGCAAAAACATCAGTTTTATCAGGTCTATTGACTGTATGACACCAAGCTATATCATTATTTACTCCGATTAATAAATTCGGACTTCCTGCAAATAGGCCTCCTAATATATTTGTTCCTTCTTCGCTTTGTAAATGAGCTTCATACCAAGATACTGGGCCATCTAGTGGCTGATGTGTATTGATTGCCAAATAAGTGTTCCCGTCTTTTGTTTTTTTACTACTAAATCCAAATGTATTAGATCCATTTTCTTGATTAGAATATAGGTTGTTAGATTGATCAATAATTTTATAATTCAAATCATTATTAAGTATCTTGTTTATCCAATAACCTCCTTCTGAGGAAATAAATAGTTGCAATTGTCCATATTTTAACATTTTTTTTGGAGTTACTGGAAATAGATCATGATTGAGAACTTGTTTTGGATTTTTTTTTGCGTAGCTATTAATTCCTTGAGAATATCCTTCAAGAATTTTTTTGTATTCTGGACTAATTTTATCTTCATATTCTTTTTCAACTACATGATCAGAGCCTATAAATTGAGCCACAAAATCAGCTCCCAATCCTTTTATTCCAAGATGTTTAGATAGCATTGCGTTTCCAGCTAAATAAGATTGTTGAATAGTTTTGAAATCATCTTCTGCGTGAGCCCAGGCTAATCCATAAGCTAGTTCTGCATCAGTTTTAGAAAAAATATGTGGAACACCATATTTGTCTCTTGCTATAGTTATATTTTCAGGGTTAACTTGACCTAAAGTAGGTAAGGAATTAATAAAACAAAACGAAATGTAAATTGAAAAAACAAATTTATAAAAATTCATGACTCTGAAATAAGTTTATGCAAATATATAGTCCTTTTTACAAATAAATTTTTATTTGTTTTTTAACATTAATTATTTGTTTTAGATCTAAACAATAAAAGATATTCTGAAATAAGAAAATCAATAGAAAAAAACTACCTAGATAATTAAAGTTTTCTTTATTTTTTATAATACAAGTATATAAATAGCGGGGGGATAAAGATGAAAAAAAATCCAAAATAAGTATATGTAATAAAACAAAGAATCATTGCAAATATTAGTGATATAGGATAAATATATTTTTACTCATGATTTAGTCAAATAATAATCATTAAATTAAGCCATAAAATTTAGATTACATAAAATGAATGAAGCTAAATTCAAATTAATTGAGGTAGAAAAAAAAGCAGCGTTTTTGTTCAGTCAAATGGATGTTAGAGGTCTAATTGTTGCTGGTAAGTCTGAAAATGAACTTAATACTGATATTTTTAATTTGGCTTTTGAATTATATGGAATAAAAAAGTATTGGCATAAAAGAATTGTTAGGGCAGGAAAAAACACCCTTAAGCCGTATAATGAATCCCCAGATAATTTAATAATCCAAGAGGATGATATTCTGTTTATTGATTTCGGGCCAATATTTGATGAATGGGAGGCAGATTATGGGAGGACTTATGTTTTAGGTGATAATAAACTTAAGATTAAACTTATGAATGACATTTCATTAGCTTGGAATGACTGTAAGGATTTTTTTAAATCAAGAAAGCATATTACAGGATCTGAGTTCTATGATTATGCGGTTAAAATGGCCAAGATATATGGTTGGAGGTTTGGAGGGGAAATCGCCGGACATTTAATTGGACATTTCCCACATGAAAAATTATATAAAGAAGATAAAACTAATTATGTTCACCCAAAAAATAATACTGATATGTACGCCTTAGATAGGAATGGAAATAAAAGAGATTGGATTCTTGAAATTCATTTTGTAGATGAAAAAAAAGAGATAGGTGGGTTTTTTGAACAGCTTTTAACATGTTAATTTTGTATTTAAATGGTTCAGTCGTATAAAAAAAAACATATCCTTGAGGATTCTTATGATGTTATAATGATCGGCTCTGGTATTGGATGTTTATCAGCTGCAGCCATATTATCAAAAGAAGGAAAGAAAGTTCTTGTTCTTGAGAGACATTACACTCCTGGAGGGTTTACTCATGTTTTTAAAAGAAGAGGCTATGAGTGGGATGTTGGTATCCACTACATAGGAGAGGTTCAAAGAAGGAATAGTGTGATAAGATTATTGTTCGATTATATAACTGATTCTGAGCTTGAATGGGCTGATATGGGGGATATTTATGATAGGATAATTATCGGTGATAAAAAGTACGATTTTGTTAAAGGTGTCAAGAATTTAAAAAATAAATTATTAAAATATTTTCCACACGAAAAAAGTTCAATAGATAAATACATAGATCTTGTTTTTTCATCAAACAAATCGACAGGTAAATTTTACTTAAGTAAGTTGTTGCCAAATATTTTAAATATAATTATAGGCCGTTTTATGAAGAAAGATTATTTAAAATATTCAAGTCAAACAACATATGAAGCTCTATCCAGTATAACTAAAAATGAGGAGCTTATTAAATTGCTTACTGCTCAATATGGAGATTATGGGCTTCCTCCTAAGCAGAGTAGTTCTGCGATGCATGCATCGGTAGTTAAGCATTATTTTGATGGAGGTAGTTTTCCGGTTGGTGGGTCGTCAAGAATTTTAGAAACAATTGATCCAATAATAGAAAAATCTTCAGGGACAATTTTGGTTAGTGCAGAAGTAAGAGAGGTTATAATTAAAAATAACAAAGCTATTGGAGTATTAATGTCAGACGGAAAAGAACTATTTGCAAATACTATAATAAGTGGGACAGGGATTTTTAATACTTATGAAAAGTTAATTCCTTCAAGGATTGTTAAAAAGTATAATCTGATCCCAAGATTAAATAGAGTTAAGCCTTCAGTATCTCATGGTTGCCTTTACATTGGATTAAAAGGCTCTCCTGAAGACTTAAGTCTTCCTAAGCATAATTTGTGGATTTATCCAGAAAAAGGAAGTCATGATGAATGTGTTGAGGTTTATTTGAAAGATATTAGCGCACCATTTCCGTTGGTTTATGTTTCTTTTCCATCATCTAAAGACCCCAGCTGGAGTGAAAGATATCCTAATAAAAGTACCATCGACGTGATAACTCTTTTGCCTTATGAGGTTTTTTCTGGTTGGGAAAACACAAAATGGATGAAAAGGGGAGGTTCTTATGAAAAGCTTAAGGAAAACATTTCTAAAAGACTTTTAGAATGTTTGTTTAAAGAATTTCCAAACCTTAGAGGTAAAATAGATCATTATGAATTGTCAAGCCCATTATCAACTCAAAATTTTGTTAATTATAAAAAGGGAGAATTATATGGAATAGACCATAATCCACAACGTTTTGATCAGGGTTTTTTAAAGCCAAAAACTGAAATAAAAAACTTTTTTCTTACAGGTCAAGATATTGTTACTGCAGGGGTAGGGGGCGCATTGTTTTCGGGGTTATTAACTGCTAGTGCGGTTACTGGTAAAAACTTAATAAATAGAATTAAAAGAAACTCTAAATCATAAATTATATAATTAGCTTCTTAAACCCTCCGAATGGAGGGTTTAAGAAGCTAATTATATTTTAAATAACTAAATAATATAAATCGTTATTTGATTTTTATCAATTTCTTTTGTTGAGGCTGGGCTTCTTTAGTTTTAGGTAATTTAATATCTAGTACTCCATTAAGATAAGAAGCGCTAATTTTTGATAATTCTACACTTTCAGGAATTTTAAAGCTTCTTTTAAATGAGTTATAATTAAATTCCTGTCTCGTAAAGTCGTTGTTATTATCATCATTTTGAACAACTTCAATTGACAGCACTTTGTTTTCGTAGCTTATTTCAAAATTATCTTTATTTAGTCCTGGTGTTGCAATTTGTAAAGAAAAGTCTTTATCATTTTCTTTTACATTAACAGCAGGTAGTGAGTTTGAATAACTAGGAATATTTATATTCCAATTTGTATTTATAAATTCATCCATTAAAGATGGAAACCATGTATTTTGTTTTCTAATTAAGTTCATAATATTTTTATTTTTAATTAAACATTTTTTTACAACTCATATAAAACAAAATCAGTGCCCTTTATAATAAAAGACATAATGGCAGTATTATATAAAAATACAATGACTAATTGTCAGTTAATTAACAAATAATCGTATTTGATAATATTTGATTGTTACTTTTGTACATAATTCAATTAGGTTTTGAATTGTTTATTATTTACTGCAGTAGGAGGGTAGCTTCATTTATTATATTTTTTTATTATAAAAAAACCCACAATTTAAAAAAGAGTGGGTTTTATAATGTTTTGATAGTTATCCAGATTATTCTTCATGTTGTTGAAGAAAGCCTGTAACATCAAAAAAATCATTGAATCTATAAATTTTACCATCTTCATTAAATCTTGCTACTGCAAACCATTTATGACTTACATCAACTCCGCTTTCTGAATGGGTGTGATGCCAGTTACCATAAACACGGATATTGTTTGGGTTTGAGTTAGGCTTCATAGAAGAATTGTAAATATTTCCTCCAACATATCCTACATCTTTAAGATTATGATTTTCATAGGTAGCTAGATAACCTTTAATGGCTTCAGACACTTCATTATATGGACTAGTTTCATTAAGAAGCTTCTTGTTTGGTCCATTCCATTTTATGGTGTCAGCAAAGACACTCATAATAAGATCGTGGTCTTCTGTTTTAAAACCCTTTATCAATTTATCTTGAATTGATTTTACATGAGAGTTAAACGTTTCTATATCTTTTGAGTTGTCTTTAGTAGCAGTATTATCTATTATAATGTCATTACCACAGCTTAAAATACATCCAAGAATAAAGACAAAAAGTATTTTTTTCATAATTCAATTTTTGTTTAAATTACAAAATTTCATTTTATTTAAATAATCGCAACAATTAATATAGCTATTATGATACTGACCATTTTTTGAGTATTAAACTTGTGTCCCTCACTGCTTTCAAATAGAATAGTTGTTCCAATATGCAGTAACATACCAACAACCAAGGCAGTTAAGGGATATAAAATTTTGTCAATAATTGGGTTTGTATAAGAAATAAATACTCCAATAGGAGTAGCTAAGCAAAACAATCCAAGGTATAATAAATTAAAACCATTAAAATTTAATTCTTTTCTAAACAATAAATAAACAACCATTGATACAGGAATTTTATGAAAAAATATTCCCCAGCTTAATGTTTCAAATTTTACAAGAGGAATTCCTTCTATAAATGCATGCAGGCACAAGCTGATTATAATTAAAATGGACTGATTCCGGCTTATCTCAGAATGTGAATGCCCGTGTTCAGCACCTTTTGAAAAAAACTCTAAAATAATTTGTAATAAAATACCACCCATTATCCAAGGTCCTGGAGAAAATAATTCATTTACATATAAAACTGGTAACACATCAGATACTATTAAACTTATAAGAAATGCACCGCTAAAAGCTAAAATTAGCTTAGTGTCTTTTGGTTTAAAATTAAAGGCAATTAAAAATCCTAATAAACACCCGACTAATGGAAATAAAATATTAATAATTTTCATTTTTAATAAAAATATATTTTCAGCAAAATTAAAGTATTTTTGATCCGTAAATGATATATGGATAATAATTTTAAAATAGTTGCCAAGACCTTCTATGGGATGGAAGAAGTTTTGGCTAAAGAGCTTCTGGATCTTGGTGCTCAAAATATTGAGATAGGCAATAGGATAGTAACCTTTATGGGTGATAAAGGCTTTATTTATAAGGCAAATTTATGTTTACATACAGCACTTAAAATATTAAAACCTATCCATAATTTTAAAGCTAACTCAAATGAAGATCTATACAATGAGTTATACAAGTATGATTGGAGTATATACATGGATGAGTCCAATACTTTTGTTTTTGATTCAGTTCTTTCGGGAAATATTTTCACACATTCATTATTTGTCTCTCAAAAAGCTAAAGATGCTTTAGTTGATAAATTTAGAGATGAAAATAAAAATCGTCCATATGTAGATTTAATACACCCAGATTTTCGATTTCATCTTCATATTAATAACAATGTTTGCAACCTATTGCTTGATTCATCAGGTGAATCTTTACACAAAAGAGGATATAGAACATCAACTAATATTGCTCCAATAAATGAAGTTTTGGCTGCTGGAATAATTAAATTATCAGATTGGGATAAAACTAATGACTTTTTAGATCCAATGTGCGGCAGTGGTACTATTTTAATAGAAGCTGCTATGATGGCTTGTAATATACCTGCTAATATTAATAGAGATGAATTTGCATTTGAGAAATGGCCAGATTGGGACCTTAATTTATTTGAGTTAATTCAAGATTCTCAATTAAAGAAAGTTAAGGAGCCTAATATACATATATTGGGTTATGATAAATCTCCCTCGGCTATTACAAAAGCTAAACAAAATATAAATCAGGCCAGTCTAAGTGATTTAATTTCTGTTAAACAAAACAATTTTTTTGAATCAATTAAATCTTCAAATGAAAAACTACAAATAGTAACAAATCCACCATATGGAGAGCGTTTAACTGGTGACATAGAAAAATTATATAAAAATATTGGAGACACATTAAAGACTAAATACCCCAATACTGATGCTTGGTTTATAACATCAAATTTAAATGCAATGAAATTTGTGGGTTTAAGACCCAGCAGGAAAATAAAATTATTTAATGGAAAATTAGAATCAAGATTATTATATTTTCCTATTTATCCTGGAACAAAAAAAGTTCACAAATTAAATAATAAATTAAAATAACCTATTTATATTTTTTGAACCTAAAGGGTATAGAGTATGTTATTGTATAATTGAAAGATGAACCAAAAATATTTTCATCTGTAACTCTGTTAAATCCTGGAATAAATAAAATTCCAAAATTTTTAGGTGTATTATTACTTAATAATCGATTTAATCTAAGGCTAAACCCCATATAAGTATTTTTTAAAACTTGAACTTTCATTCCAACAATGAATTCTATCCATTGGGCATTTAAATCACTTATTTTACCTGTAGAATATTCGCTTTCAACAATTTCTTCTCCATAGAGCTGTTCAGTTCTATATAAAAAATAATTATTAATATTATGATTATATAAACTATTAGCCAATCTTATTCCCAAATAAACTTGATTATTCATACCAGTCCAATTTTTATACATATTTAAATCAGCCCCTAATTTAATATAGCTTCCAGATGTTGTGAAATTTATAAGTTCAGATTGTTGAGTTCTTTCTAGCGTGCCTATTTCAGTACTTATGTAAATATCCTCCTTAATTCTCAGGTCTCCTACAATTTCAAATCCTTTTATCGTTTTATCAAACTGACTTATAGCTGGTTGAAATAAATCTATGCCAAAACGAAGAGTAAGTGGAGTTATTTCTTTTTTTATTAATAAACTATCACTTTTAGACTGAGCTGATAATAAATTTAAATTAAAAACAAAAAGAAAACTAATGATATAATGCCAGGTGCATACTTTCTTCATTTAATATTGAATCTTTAATAATTTTATACGATTTAATCCAGGAACCCTCTGTGTTTATACCTTCAATTGGACTTTCTTTAAAGATATATTGACCAATAAAACCACATGCTCTATTTAAATAAATATCAAATCGATCATGATTGATTTTTAACGTATCTATGTTTTCATCTTCACCACCCCAATTATAAAAAAACTTTAGTTCAGTAAAGTTTTGAGAGCTTTTCAGTGGTATTGAAATTGAATCAGCTCCTATTAAAAACCTTTTTATATAATCTCTATAATCATCATCTATTTTATTGATTACCATGAAAGGAACGGATTTGGGTTCATTTACATTATTAGCATCAAAAAATCGAATTATTAGATTTGGAGTCCCTACTGTTCCTTCGACGCAGATATCATCTCTTTCGCATTTGCTTAATAAAACAAAACACAAAATTGTTAATGTTGAAATTAGTGTTAGCCGTCTTTCCATTATTTTTCTAAAAGTACAACATTTTCTACATGATGAGTTTGCGGAAACATATCAACTGCTCGAGATCTTGTTATTTTATATTTACTTTTAAGTATTGCTAAATCTCTTGCTTGAGTTGCACTGTTACAGCTTATATACACAATTTTACTTGGTGATAATTTCAAAATCTGATCAATTACTTTTTTATGCATGCCATCTCTTGGAGGATCAGTAATGATCACATCAGCTTTACCATGATTTTTAATAAAATCGTCATTAAAAACCTTTTTCATATCTCCAACTACAAATTCTACATTTTTAATATTATTAACTTTTGCATTATACTTTGCAGCGTTTATAGCTTCTGTTATAGATTCAATACCAATTACTTTATGACATTTTTTTGATACAAATTGAGCAATTGTTCCAGTTCCAGTATATAAATCATATACAATTTCTGATCCTTCTAGTTTTGCAAAGTTAAGGGCTAGTTTGTATAATTCATGTGCTTGCTGGCTATTTGTTTGATAAAATGATTTAGGGGTAATTTTGAAACTTAAATCTTCCATGACCTCAGTTATATGATCTTTTCCAGAGTAGCAAATTATTTCTTGATCATAAATTGTGTCATTATCCTTTTTATTAACGCAATAATTTAGAGAAGTTATTTTTGGAAATTCAGATTTTAAATAATCAAGTAAACCATGTGTTTTTTTTAAATCACTTTCAAAAAACTGAATTAACACCATTAAATCACCAATTGAACTTGTTCTTATAATTAGGGTTCTAAGTAGACCACTTTTATAATGATGATCATAAAAAGAAAGATTATTTTTAATAGAGTAGTCTCTTATTGAATTTCTGATTTTATTTGAAGGTTCTTCTTGTAAATAACATTTATTAATATCAATAATTTTATCCCACATTCCAGGTTTATGAAACCCAAGACCATTTTTATCTAGCTTTTTTCCCTTATTATTTATTTCTTCAGTAGTCAGCCATCTTCTATTAGAAAAAGAAAACTCCATCTTATTTCTATAAAAGTATTGTTTCGATGAGCCGAGTATAGTTTCAGGTTCAATCAATTCAATTTTACTTATTCTTTTGATATTTTCAAAAACTTCTTTTTGTTTATAAATTAGTTGAGTTGAATATTCCATATTCTGCCATTTACAACCCCCGCAAATTCCAAAATGATCACATTTTGGATCAACTCTATGAGGTGATGAAGATATTATTTTGTCAATTTTACCTTCAAAATAACCCTTTCTCTTTTTATATACATGTACATCTACAATATCTCCAGGAACACCGTTATCAATAAAGACTACTTCACCTTCTTTTGTTTTGCCTACAGATTTACCTTTACTAGAGGTGTCAATAATTGTTATATTTTCAAGAGTTAACTTTTTTATTCTTCTCATTCTGCAAAATTAAAATTGTTTGTGTCAATAATTGTTATCAAATAAATTATTTTAATAGGTTGCAAAACTAATGTAGATTAAATCACTAATATTTTTATATATTTACAACAATAATAAGCCTCAATGTTTTAAATGTAACAAACATGCAGTTTATTACTGATATATTTAAAATAAACTTTTGGATAAAAAATCAATTAAAATTAACAGCTCATCTAAATATCATCTAGATTTAGAGAAAGAATTTGGCTCAAATGATTATCATACGCTTCCAGTAGTTTTATCTAAGGGTCTTGGTGTTTTTCTTTGGGACGTTGATGGGAAAAGATATTATGATTTTTTGTCTGCGTATTCTGCAGTAAATCAAGGTCACTGTCATCCAGAAATAATTAAAGCTTTAATTACCCAAGCTCAAAACTTGACTTTGACTTCAAGAGCGTTTCATAATGATAAACTTGGAGAATATATGGAGTTTGCAACAAAGTATTTTGGTTTTGAAAGACTTTTACCTATGAATACTGGAGCTGAGGGAGTTGAAACAGCAATCAAAATTACTCGTAAATGGGGACATACAATTAAAGGAGTCCCTGAAAATAAAGCTCAAATAATTGTTTGTGAAAATAATTTTCATGGAAGAACCACTACCATAATTTCTTTTTCATCTGATCCTGGTTCAAAAGACTACTTTGGTCCTCATACTCCAGGTTTTATTAGCATTCCATATAATGATTTAAGTGCTTTACAAAATGCGATTAAGTCAAGTAATAATGTTGTGGGCTTTTTAGTGGAACCGATTCAAGGTGAGGCTGGTGTTTGCGTTCCGGATGATGGTTTTTTAGCAGGCTCAAAAAGAATTTGTAAGGAAAATAATGTTTTATTTATTGCTGATGAGATTCAAACAGGCTTAGGCAGAACAGGTGAATTATTAGCAACCGATTATGAGGATGCAAAACCTGATTTATTAATTCTTGGTAAAGCTCTTTCAGCTGGAATAATGCCTGTATCAGCTGTCTTATGTGATTCATCAATTATGGATGTAATTCAACCCGGTCAACATGGAAGTACTTTTGGTGGAAATCCTTTAGGAACAACTGTTGCAAAAAGGGCATTGGAAGTTATTAAAGAAGAAAATTTGACACAAAACTCAAAAGAGTTAGGGGAATATTTTCGTGAAGAAATCAATGAGTATATAAAAACTAGTTCAATTGTTAAACTAGTCCGTGGTAAAGGTTTGTTGAATGCTATCGTTATTAATGACACATCTCAAAGTAAAACAGCATGGAATATCTGTTTAAGGTTAAGAGATAATGGGTTATTAGCAAAACCAACTCATGGTAATATTATACGTTTTTCACCACCACTAGTAATAACTTTAGATCAAATGAAAGATTGTCTTACTATTATTAAAAAAACATTGCAAGAGTTTGAATCTTAATTAACTTTGTAAAAATTAGTTTTTTTATGGAAGTATACTTCGATAATGCTTCGACTACTCCTATAAGACATGAAGTTGTTGATGAAATAAAAAATTGTTTATTGGAAACCTATGGTAATCCATCTTCAACACATTCTTTTGGAAGATCAGCTAAAGCCAAGTTAGAAAATGCAAGAAAGACAATTGCCTCACATCTTAATGCTTCATCTCAAGAAATAATTTTCACATCTGGCGGAACCGAGTCAGATAACATGTTGATTAGGTGTGCAGTTAAAGATTTAAATGTAACAACAATTATTTCTTCAAGAATAGAGCATCATGCAGTTTTACATACTCTTGACGATCTAAAATCTTCTGGAATTGTTATCAAGTATGTTGAAACAAATAATAAAGGTCAAATTGACTATAAGGATTTTGAAAGGTTGTTAAAAGATGACAACTCAAAAAAGTTAGTAACTCTCATGTTTGTTAATAATGAAATAGGAACCATTTTAGATATTGAACGTGTTGGTTCAATTTGTAAAAAATTCAATACGTTATTTCATACTGATGCTGTTCAAGGTGTTGCTCATTTTAATATTGACGTTGTAAAATCTAATATTGATTTCTTATCTGCGGCAGCTCATAAATTTCATGGCCCAAAAGGAATAGGTTTTTCTTATGTTAAAAAAAATAGTGGAATAAATCCCTTTATCTCTGGCGGAGCACAAGAGAGAGGTTTAAGAGCCGGAACAGAGGCGCTACCAAATATTATTGGAATGGAAAAAGCTATTTCTATTAGCTATAGAAACTTAAAAGAAGAAAAAACACATATACAATTTATAAAAGATTATTTCATAGAATCTATCAAAAAAATTATTCCAAATATTCATTTTAATGGATGTAGTTCTGACCCAAATGAAAGCACATATACCATAGTAAATGTTGCATTACCAATAATAAAAGAAAAAGCATCTTTATTAGATTTTCATTTAGATTTAAAAGGAATTGCTTGTTCTAAAGGAAGTGCATGTCAATCAGGAAGTAACCAAGGATCTCATGTTTTGAAGCAAGTTCAAGAAAAACAAATTAATGATTGGCCTTCATTAAGATTTTCTTTTTCAACGTTTAATACAAAGAAAGAAGTTGATTATTTAATGGATGTTTTGAAGGAATTTAACTAATTAACCAAACTTAGTATTTTTTAAAAAACACAGTTTCGTACAAATACTTGTTTCCAATTAAATCCACTACTTCGATTGCCAATAAATGTTTACCATTTGGAAAAGAATTATCTAAAAAATTGTAACTAATTGTATTGTTTTTTGGTTCATGCTCAAATAAAATCCACCTACCATTAATTGACCCCTCAATAGATCTGATTCCTGAAAGATCATCTCTGACTTTTAATTTTAAAAATTTTAAATTATTTACCCATTGATCTTTTTTAAAATTTAGTGGTTTAACGCTCGGAGAAATGGTGTCTATAGCCAAAGTGTATTTCCCTAACTCAGTTGTTTTTACTGTCCAGATATTATCAGTTTTTTTTGTTTTTAAAAATATAGGATTTTCGTATTTATTTAATTTAGCGATGAAACCTTTTTTTATAAATAAACTATCATTACTTATAACCTTAAAATTTATTTCAACACTTTCATTTATTGGATGAATATTTTTTCCAAGATCTAATGTGTCGTTTTTGTTTTTGATTTCAAGATTAACTGCATTATAAAAAGATTTTTTTGGAAATTTGACCGTAACTCCATTTAAGTCAAAATTATACTCATAGTCCGGGTTAATTAAATTTTTTTTAGAAATATTTTGAAGAGAATTTTTAATAACTCCTTCAAATGTTAGCTTAATTTCAGTTTTATTGCCATTATAATCTTTTATGTTTATATTTCCGCTGTAACTTTTATTATCTAAAACAGTAAATGTCCCATTTGAACTTGAGTTATTAATAAAGCTATATTTAGACTCTGGATGAGTAAACAACTTTTGAATTTTATTTTTTTTGAGATACCAATTTTTATAATCAACCAATAACTTTAAATATTTTTTATCATCTAAGCTGATTTTATCCATTTTATAATTGAACACTGATTGGTTATTGATATTAAAATCAATGGAATATATTCCATTCTTGCTATAGGTTTTGTTTTGTCTGTCATAATAATTAATACCAATTCCAAGGCGACCACTATGTTTTATTGGAGACGCTATATAAGATCCTTTATTTATTTTTTTTATTTCAATTTTCCTTAAAAGATGATAGTTTCCATCAGTATATACTTTATATAGATAAAGACTATTAATTATTGGTTTAATTGTGTCAATGACATCAAGACCAAATTTAATGGGGTTTAACGGATTATTTGTTCTAGAGTCTCTTACTTCAAAGTGTAAATGAGGTCCAGTACTACTACCAGTATTACCACTATACCCTATTAAATCTCCAGCTTTAAAACTTAGATCACCGGCACTTGGAAAGTTTTGAATTTCATAAGATTTTTTTTGGTATTGTAAATTTTTTACATAAGCCTCTATTTTATTAGAAAATTTTTTTAGATGAGCATAGATAGATGTAATTCCATCAGGATGCTTTATGTACACACTTTTACCATAACCTCCTTTATTAACTTTAATCCAAACAACATATCCGTCTTTTATAGATTTAACTTTTAGTCCTTGTTTACCTTTAGTTTTTATATCAATTCCTGTGTGAAAATGAGTATTTCTTAATTCACCAAAAGTTCCAGAAAGATTTAGAGGGATTTCAAGGGGAGAAGCAACATTTTGACTATAAATTATACTTGAAAAAAATATTATTGTAATTTCAAGAAATTGCTTTCTATACATTTTAATATTCAATAGTTTCGGAAAATTAAATAAATTATTAGGAAATATTTAGATTTGTGAATAAGTAAATGATTTTATGAATAATTATACTAAAACCATCTTAGTTTTGGAAGAGAAAGTAATCTTGTTGATTAATAAGCTTAAGGAAAATCATTTAGACCTTGATCGGCTAATTAAAAAAACAGATGAGCTTAAATCTAATGATAAATTATTGAAAATTAAATTAGCTGTTTTGGAAGAGCAAAACAATTCGCTAATGATTGCTAATAATTTATTAGGAAGTAACGAAAATAAGGCTATTACAAAGCGTAAAATTAATAAATTGATAAAAGATGTTGAAGGTTGTATTTTTCAGCTCTCAGAAATTAAAAATGAATAAAATTTTATGAGTGATTTGATTAAAATAAAAATTGCAATAGCAGACAGAGTTTACCCTTTGTCGATAGTACCTGAACAAGAGGAGGTTCTACGCAACTCTGCAAAAAAAATTGGAACAATGATTAAGCAATTAGAGCAAAGCTATGCAGTTAGAGATAAACAAGATGTATTAGCCATGTGTTCTTTACAGTATGCAGCTCAGGTTGAAAATAATCCAAAGAAAAATGATGAAGATAGTTCTAAACAGCATGAAAAAGCACTAGAGTTAATAAATATAATTAATGTACATTTGAAAACATATTAAGTTCTTTAAAATATTATATTACCTGTATTAGTAATTATTTTGACAAACTCAACGTTTAATTTTTTATAAGAGGTGAGTCGTGATTGTAAAAGCATGCTGTTAATGAAAACAGATCCTTGATCAGTCAGTTAGCCTCAAACTTGTTGTTTTTGGAGTTTGAACCAAAAAAACATGCTAATACAGGTTTTTTTTATTAATTATAATTAAGAGATTATAAAGTATAATAGACCAGCAATACTTCCACCAATGAATGGGCCTAATATTGGAATCCAACTATAAGTCCAATCAGAATTCTTATTTTTACGGGGTAAAAATGAGTACACTAATCTAGGGCCAAAGTCTCTTGCAGGATTAATAGCAAATCCAGTATTTCCACCTAACCCCATACCTATAACCATGACTACTATTCCAATGGGTAGTGCGTCAATTGAGCCTAATCCAAAGTTTTGAACATTTACTCCTTCAATATTTATATTGGGTCCAACAATACAAAGTGCACAAAACACTAAAACAAAAGTTCCAAGAACTTCTGCAAATAGATTGTTTTTGAAATTTCTAATAGCTGGTCCAGTGCAAAAAGTTCCTCTAACAATATTTTCATCTTTCGATTCTCTATAGTGATCAATATAAGCTATATAGCTTATCCAAGATCCTAACATTGCCCCAGTTAATTGGGCTAACATGTATGAAGGAACTAAATTCCAAGAGAATTTTCCAGCAATAGATAAACCTAATGTAACAGCTGGGTTTAAATGTGCGCCACTTATGTTACCAGCGATAAATACTCCAATAGACACAGCAAAACCCCAAGCAATAGTTATTAGTAACCATGGGTTTTGACCTTCTCCAATTGTTTTCTTTAAATTAACATTGGATACTACTCCTTGACCTAAAACAATAAGGAAGGCTGTACCAATAAATTCTGCAATAAAAGGGGTAATATTCATAATTTGTAATTTTTTGTTAAATATAAAAAAGATAATTTTTGTTCATTTTTCCAACTTTGACCTTTATTTAAAGTTTTCCCCATTATTTTTAAAACTTTATCAATTAATTTTTCAGTTTCAAAAACATCCAAAAACAAACAGCGTGTCCTTCTAGCTAATACATCTTCAAGTGTTAAAGCCATTTCTTTTTGAATTGCCCATAAAATTTGATGTTTAGTTATATGGAGTTTTTTTGATAGAGATTTATTTCCATTAGGGTCGTTAGTTAATGATTTTATTTTATTTAAATCGGATCCATAAACATAAAGTGGATCATTAAAATCAGGGTTTTCATTATAGCCATGAATAGCTAAATTTTCAGTTAAAGTTTTTGATGTTTTTAGTCCTCCAACTATTATCGCAGAGTTAATAGCATCCTCCCCAATCTTTCTATAAGTGGTCCATTTACCTCCAAGAATACTAATTAAACCACTAGCACTAATTTTAATTTTATGATGTCGAGAAATCTCCTTGGTTGATTGGCTTTTATTTTTACTTATTGCTAAAGATCTTAACCCAACATAGATACTTTTGATGTCTTTTTTTTGAGGTTTTGAAGTCATATATTTACCAGCGTTTGAAATTATAAAATCAATTTCATCACTTAAAGCCCTTGGTTCTATTTTTGCCTCATTTACTTGCGTATCAGTAGTTCCTAAAATAACATGATTTTGCCATGGTACAGCAAAAAGTACTCGACCATCAGTTGTATGCGGAATCATTATTGCATGTTTACTGTTTAAAAATTTTTTTTCTAAAACAACGTGAACTCCTTGACTAGGCTGAATCATTTTAGAAGATTTAGGGTCGTCAATTTGCATTATTGAATCAGAAAAAACACCGGTTGCATTTATAACTACTTTAGATTTTATTCGACATGTAGTTTCATTAAATGAATCCTTAACGACAATTCCTGAAATTGTATCATCCTCACTTTTAATTAGATCAATTACTTCAATATAGTTTACCACAACTGCATTTTGGTTTTCAGCTGTTTGAGCAAGACTTATAGCCATTCTTGCATCATCAAATTGTCCGTCATAATATATTACACCGCCTATTAATCCTTTTTTATTAACATTTGGTATTAGACTTTCTGTTTCACTTTTATCAAGAATAATTGATGGACTAATTCCTAGATCTCCAGCCATCATATCGTAAATTTTTAATCCAATACCGTAAAATGGGCTACTCCACCAATCATAAGATGGTATTACAAAACTTAAATCTTTTACTAAATGCGGAGCATTTTTCTTTAATAAACCTCTTTCTTTAAGAGCCTCAATAACTAATGATATATCTCCATTTTGAAGGTATCTAACTCCGCCATGAACTAACTTTGTGCTTCTAGATGAGGTGCCTTTTGCAAAATCAAATCTCTCTACTAAAAGCGTTTTATAACCTCTAGATGCAGCTTCTACAGCTGACCCAAGCCCTGAAGCCCCTCCACCAATTATTATAATATCCCATAATTTTTCAGATTTAATTATTGAAATGTTATTAGATCTATTCATTTAATTGATAATTTGGCTTATTCGTTTATTCCATGATTTGTTTACTTTTTCTATAGATGAATTTTTTTCAGGTTTAAACAATTTATCTTTCTCCCAAATATTTTTAATAGTATTTAAATCTTTATAGAACCCTGTAGCTAATCCAGCTAAAAATGCTGCACCTAATGCAGTACTTTCTGTTGTTTTGGGTCTAATAACATTACTTTCAAGAAGATTAGATTGAATTTGCATTAATAAATCGTTATTGCTAGCTCCTCCATCAACTTTTAAATTATTGAATTTTGTTTTTGAATCTTTTTCCATTGCTATAACAATTTCTTTGCATCTAAGAGCAATAGCTTCCAACGCAGCTCTAGCAATATGACCTTTAGTTGTATCTCTAGTTATACCCATAATGTTTCCTGTAGCATGAGGATCCCAATAGGGGGCAGCAAGTCCAGAGAGAGAAGGGATAAATGTAATTCCCCCGCTATCATCTACTGTTTTTGCTAATTCTTCAATTTCTGATGCTGTATTAATTATTCCAAGTTTATCACGAAGCCACTGAACTAAGGCACCAGCCACAAAGACACTTCCTTCTAAGGCATATGTGGTTTTTCCATTTATTTGATAACCAATAGTAGTTAGCATTTTATTTTTTGATTTTACAGGCTTTTCTCCAGTATTCATAATGCAAAAGCATCCAGTTCCATATGTGTTTTTTACATCACCTGGATTGAAACAAAGCTGGCCAAAAAGAGCTGCTTGTTGATCGCCGGCTATTCCAGCTATTTTAATTTTCTCCCCAAGAATTTCAGCTTCTCCAATTATTTCAGAAGACTGACTTAGATTTGGCAAAATGTTTATTGGAACATCTAACAACTTTAGTAATTCATTATCCCATTTTAATTGATGTATATTATATAATAGCGTCCTACTGGCATTGGATGGATCAGTTATATGATGTTTTCCGTTTGTCAATTTCCAAATTAACCAAGTATCAATAGTTCCAAAAGCTAACTCATTATTACTTGCTGACTTTCGTGCATTAGGAATATTATCTAAAATCCATTTAATCTTAGTGCCTGAAAAATATGAATCTAGGATTAATCCTGTTTTTTCTTGAAAAAATGTATTCACACAAAATGATGAGTTGTTTTCTTTAATAAGGGTTTCGCAAATAGAGGCTGTTCTTCTATCTTGCCAAACAATAGCATTGTATATTGGTTTTCCAGTTTTTTTATTCCATATAACAGTTGTTTCTCTTTGATTTGTAATTCCAATTGAATTTATATCTTTTGGATTTATTTTTGCAAGGTTAACAACTTCCTTAATTGATTTTAATTGGGTTTTCCATATTTCTTCTGGATCGTGCTCTACCCAACCTTTTTTAGGAAAAAATTGTTCAAATTCATATTGAGATATTGCAATTTGATTACCTTTTTTATCAAAAAGTATTGATCTAGAGCTAGTTGTTCCAGCATCTAATGCTAAAATATATTTTCCAATCATTTTGTCTAAATTATTTATCCAAATTACATTTTTTAATAATTAAGTGTTAAAAACAGAAAAAAAAATTTCAAAATAATAAAATGATAGATATTTGTAAAATTTTTTTAATTGAAAGAATTATACGGTCCTGTTAAATATATGCTAATTTATTGCATTCGATTTTTCAATCATGAATGCTTTATTAAAATATCTTGCAAATTATAGGACTTTTCAATTGGTTTTTATAGATCAATAACTACGTTAGCAATTACTTCTAGTTTACTATAAAATTCCATTTTTCGGTAAAGACAAAAAAATATTAATTAAAAGAGGAGTAGTTCGAGCTCTAGCTATGCTTTTTTTTTTCAATTAACTACATATCAGTTGGTTCTGCAGTTTCAATTAGATATATTTCTCCTATTTTCGCAGCAATTTTAACACTCATTGTTTTCAAAAAAAATATTTCTCCCATGGAGTGGTTTTTTTATATAATTTCATTTGTAGGGATTGTTTTTATTAGAGGTTTTAATAATGAAATGAATTTAATTGGTTTTTTTTCAGCATTTGTATATATAATAATTGAATTAATTGGAAAAAAAGAACATCCATTAGTCATCGTAAATTATTTTATGATGACTTCTTTTTTAATAGGTCTTATAGGTATTTATTTTAATTGGAATCCAATAAAAAATGATGATATTTTTATTTTAGTTTTTTTTAGTTTTTTTGGTCAGTATTACCTGATTAAAGCGTTCAAAATGGATTAGCTTATAGGGTTGCTCCATTTAAATACATTGAAGTAGTTTTTACTATTGTATTTGGTGTTTTTATTTTAAACGAGAGATACACATTATTAACTCTTGCGGGTATATCTATGGTGATTGGAGGATTAGTCTTTAGCTTAATTTATAAAACTATAAAAAATAATTAATTCCCTGGACATTCAATATAACTTATTCCAGAAAAATCTCTTCTAAAAAACCTATCCTTAGCCTCAATAAAAGCATTAATTCTGGTATCACCTCTTGGAACAGAAGGCCACATTATATCATATCTGTCAGAGCTGTGCTTATATTTATATACATCGTGTCCAAATTCATGATACATTAACCATAATTGTTGAATTTCTGTATAATCTTCCCAATAATTTAGTATAACTCCAATCATAACAGTGTCACTGTTACAATAGCCTGTGAATGTTGAATAACCTGCATGATCAGGAGACACTCCAGACGCAAACTCTTCGGGTGTTTGAATGTCAAATTTTAAATTAACACTTGTATTTATTTCTCCAAAATCAGGTCCACCTCTTGAACACTTTACATCTTCTACAAATATGTTCCAATAACTCATAAGGTCAGAATTATCAACTTTTGTATAATCAACACAACTATAGAGTTGAACTTCCTCTTCCTTTTCCTCAACTATAATTTCTGAATTTTCTTCAGTACTACATTTAATTAAGGTCAAAATAGATATTGCTAAAAATAAAATTTTAAATTTTGAATGGAACATTTATTGTCATTTTTGCTAATGTATGTAAATTAAGATTTATGGTTTAACAATCTAATTTTTAATTTAAATATCCTAAATTAGTTGTATAATAACACTAATATGAAATTTTATAGATTATTTATTTTATCTTTTATCATATTCTATTCTTTTAGTTATTCTCAGACTGATCTTGAAAATAAAATCAAAAAAGAATTTCAGTTAAATTATGATTTAAATATTCTTGAAGATCCAATTAGTGTCCGTAATCTTTTTTTAAAAAATCAAAATCTAGTTTCTAACTATATTACTTTTGTTTTAAATGCTGACAGATCATGGTATTATAATTATTTCAATTTAAACTCCATGAGAAGGTACGGGTGGAATTCTTATTCTCAAATGTATGATAACAGGTTTTTAATATGGAATAAATGGAGAGATGATTTTTTAATTCTTCCATTTGGAGATTATGAATGGTTTAAACCTAAATCTAAGTATTTCTTTGGATCAAATTATTATACAGAGCTTCACTATTATTCAATCAGATTAGCCAGTGAAAATTCATATATTAATAGGCAGCTTTTATTACTTGGAAAAAATGATATAGAACTTGCCGATGTAGAAAATTTAGATGGAAATAAAAATTCAAAAACTCCTGTTGTAAGAGATGATATTTTAACTGTTCTTGTTAAAAATGGTAAAAAATTTAAAATTGTTGCCCTTCCAGGCAGAAGAAATTCTTGGATAAGATCTAATTCAAAATACAGATCAAGAAATGTTTCTAATGGGGGTATTAGAGATACCCGTGTTTATAAAGGACTTGATAATTCAAATAGTGGCTACTCAAGTTATGATAATAGTTCAAAAAATTTAGTTCCAGCTGTTACTAGATCTTTAGTTTCTGTTGGTGGAAGTACTAGTGCTAATGCAGTTGGCTCCTCAGGAGGTGGAAGCACATCTGTAGTTTCTACTGGAAGAAAACAATAAATTTTTTAAATTTCTTTTTTAAAATATTAAGGCGAAGTTAGCTTCGCGTCAATATAAATATATGTAGCGAGAGGGGGGCATGATCCCCCGACCTCCGGGTTATGAATCCGACGCTCTAACCAACTGAGCTACCTCGCCATTGCGGGGGCAAATATAGTTAAAGCT
>Ga0114996_10001174_pt1 | contig 35591 bp, 28 predicted proteins | sample ArcticOcean_MG_C_4_FD_87039 | JGI IMG/M metagenome (GOLD analysis project Ga0114996, IMG submission 87039) | Marine microbial communities from western Arctic Ocean - ArcticOcean_MG_CB4_134 | ecosystem: Environmental > Aquatic > Marine > Oceanic | place: Arctic Ocean: Canada Basin | collected... | reverse complement strand
GGCGACGTTGCAATGCAGGATGCGTACCGCTCGGGCGACCCCTACCTTTCGTTCGCAAAACAAGCCAAGGCGGTACCGGCGGACGCAACCAAGAAATCGCATCCCGACGAACGGGACCAATACAAAATCTGTTCTCTCGCCGTGCAGTACGGCATGGGGCAGCAATCGTTGGCGGTGTCTCTGGGCAAGTCGGAAGCGTTGGCGCGGCACCTGTTGGGGATGCACAAGGAGGTCTATTGGAAGTTCTGGCAGTGGTCGCAAGGTGCCGTTGATCACGCGATGGTTTTCGGCCGGTTGCACACAGTTTTCGGTTGGGAAGTCCACGTCGGAAATCGAAGTAATCCCCGTAGTTTGGCGAACTTCCCTTGCCAAGCCAACGGCGCCGAAATGTTGCGGCTGGCGTGTTGCATGTTGACCGAACAAGGCGTGAAGGTCTGCGCCCCAGTGCATGACGCCGTGTTGATTGAGGCGAGCGAAGACAAAATCCATGAAGTGATCGAGCAGACACAGGACGTCATGCGGGAAGCCAGTCGAGTGATTTTGGACGGATTTGAGTTGCGATCCGACGTGAATGTGATGGTTTTTCCTGAACGATACATGGATGATCGAGGCGCCCGAATGTGGAATAAAATGATGCGATTGTTGGAAGGCCAAGAACGCCGTCTACGGGAATTTACGGATGCTGAGTTTTGAGCAAACGCTGCTCATAACTCAGCAGGTAGGTGCTTAGTTATGAGCAGCGAATTAGGCGCCAGTGCGCCCCCGGTCTATCTCTATGTCTCTTAATAAGTCTCTTAAAGAGTCTCTCTTAATTTAGAAAGAACACATGGGATCTCTGAGAGTGATGAAGGACGGGAGCAGGTTTGTCATGCGAGTGCCTGTTGACTGGGTCAAACAGGCGAGTCTGTTGGGAGGGAAATGTCTGGCAGTTGGGATGCTGCTCTGGTTTGAATTTGGAGTGACGAAATCAACCACATCGAAACTAACTCGCGGTCGGTTGGAGAATTTCGGCGTGGAGCGGAATGCAGGTAGGCGAGCGTTGGAAAAGTTGGAAGAGGCTGGAATGGTCAAGGTTGTGCGGGGTACGGGGCGAAGTCCGATGGTCACGTTGGTTCAAGTACCGGAGGAGGGCATTTGACGGCGATCGGATTCAGGTTGCCCGCGGCGGTGTTGAGGAACCGGGCTGGCTGGACGTGGAGATGCGGACGATAGAGGAGTAGCGCGCGTTCCGAACCACTGCTGCGCCTCCGCAATCATCACGCGTTGAGTCGATGTGCCACCCACCACCCGATGATGAAGTGATTGTGAACTGGATCGACGAAAAATCAATTGCAGCTACTTGACATCCTTAACCGATGTGTGACACTAATCACACCATGAAAAAGAGGACAGCAAGAACTCACGCCACGATGACTGAAATCCTGCGTGAAACCATTCGCAAGAGTGAAATCCCGCTGCTGCGTCTGTCTAACGAGACCGGCGTGGAGCGAGGAAGCCTGATTCGATTCCTCCGGGGCGACCAATCGCTGCGGTTGGATAAGGCCGACCTGCTGGCTGATTACTTCAAGCTGACGCTTGCACAACGAAAGACGAAATGATGGGCACTGTATTCCGAAAGACCTATACAAAACCAATTCCCGCTCTCTCTGAAATCTTCACGCGAAAGGGTGAGCGATTTGCTCGTTGGAGGGACGGCAAGGGGAAGAAACGGACAGCGCCGCTGACTGCTGGACGCGATGGTTTGGACCGGATCGTACTCACTGTCGGCACTTATACTGCCAAGTACCGTGATGTACAGGCGGTCATCCGGGAAGTTGCCACAGGTTGCCGCGATGAAGTTGCTGCGAGATCGATCCTTGCGCAGTTGCAGCGGCAATCGGAGTTGGTCAAATCCAACGTCATCTCTGTGGGCGAAGACGCCATCGCTGGACATCAGGCGACAAAGCTGGCTGACCACTTCGCCGCGTACATGATGCACCAGAAAGCAAAGGAACTGAATGCCACTCGCATCGCCAACACGGAGTCGCGACTCAATCGGATCGCGAGGGACTGTGGCCTTGTTCGACTGTCGGACCTGACTCCAACCGCGTTAGAACGCTGGCTTCTTGAACGACAACAGGAAGACATGTCGGCGGGAACTCGCAATGCGTACCGGGAAGCTTGGATCGGATTCGGAAACTGGTGTGTTACTACCAACCGCCTGCAAACGAACCCAATGGCCAGTCTGCCGAAGGCCAACGTAAAGGCGGACTGTCGGCGAAAGCGACGTGCCATGACCGAAGAAGAACTGACACGGTTACTCGATGCGACTCGCCGTCGTCCTGTACTCGATGCCATGACGATCCGACGTGGCCCCAACAAGGGCAAGGCGATTGCCAAGATCAGCAATGAGTCGAAACGGCGACTGGAATTGCTCGGACGCGAACGGTCGTTGATCTACAAGACGTACCTGCTGACAGGGCTCCGCAAGTCTGAATTAGCGTCGATAACCGCCGGTCAAGTACACATTGGCGAGCCAATGTCGTATTTGGACTTAGCAGCGGCCGACGAAAAGAACCGCGAAGGCTCCCAGCTTCCTCTCAGGCATGATTTGGCGGTTGAGTTGGACGAATGGATCGGCGAGAAGCGGCAAAGCCTTAGCGGCGATGCTACGATTGCCATCAGTTGTCAGCAGTCCGCCGACCTCTCGGCCGACACTCCACTGTTCAACATTCCCACAGGAATTCTCCGCATCCTCAACCGAGATTTGGAACTGGCGAACATCCCAAAGGTGGACGAGCGCGGCCGGACCATCGACATTCACGCGTTACGGCACACGTTTGGAACACACCTAAGCAAAGCGGGCGTCGCCCCACGAACCGCCCAAGCGGCGATGCGGCATTCGAGCATCGATCTGACAATGAATGTGTACACCGACCCAAAGCTGCTGGACGTGCAAGGCGCTCTGGAACGACTGCCTGAATTGGCGCTGGGTGTTGAACAGGCACCGCACAAAAATGTTACAAAGGCAACGGGCACCGATGACACCAGAAGTTCGCTTGCACCAGTGCTTGCACCAGATCCTGACAATTGGTGCAAGCCGCTGTCAGTTGTGGGCAATTCGGACGCCTCGTCGAGTGACGTGCAGAATGAGAAAAAGCCCAAGAAACCAGCTGTTTCCCAGGCTTTTCCGATGTCGGGGCGACTGGATTTGAACCAGCGACCTCTGCGTCCCGAACGCAGCGCTCTACCAAGCTGAGCCACGCCCCGATTTGTTTTTGCCGACAGCCCGACCGCTTCGGTTGCGGCACGGTTGGCGACGATGGTGATGCATTGTACCAATCCGACGGTGGCGGTCAACGGATGGCGCTGCGGTCGTTTTTTTGTCCCTGGAATTGGTGTTTTGGCAATCTGCAAAAGCCCGAATTATCATCTTGCATGGGCGGTCGGGCGGCGATACGATTGGAGACGCAAACCTCGAGGATTTGCACGACCTCTGCCATGTCCGATCCGGGCAAGTTTGTCGACCCTACAATCACTATCCCGGGGAACCCTGTCGATTCGGCCGCGTGTATATCCGAGTTCGCTCGGCTCACACAACCCGGGTGCGGGGTACCCACTTTAGATTCACGGGTTCAGTACATTCTCCACCCCGGAGCGGCATTGGTGGAGGTTTCTTTTTTACGCTGAGATCCCACTCAACACGGATCATTATCCCGCCGAGCGCTGCCCGTGGGCTTTTTTGTTTTTACGACATTTCGGTTCCGATGAATTGAATCATCATGGGGTTGTTTGACAAGCAGGAGGCGGCCAATCTTCAGTCGGCCCAGCCGCTGGCGGCACGGATGCGTCCGCGAACCCTCGACGAGTTTGCCGGGCAGCAGCATTTCCTGGGTGAAGGCAAACTGCTGCGGAGAATGCTGGCCGCCGACCGGTTGAATTCGGTCGTCTTCTACGGTCCGCCGGGAACCGGTAAGACGTCGCTGGCCGAAGTGATTGCAAATCACACGCGCCGCAGATTTCGCAAACTGAATGCGGCCGCCGTCGGTGTGAAAGAATTGCGGGCGGAACTCGACGGAGCACGCGATCGGCTGGCCGTCGATGGGTCGCGGACCATTCTGTTCATCGACGAGTTGCATCGCTTCAACCGCACCCAGCAGGACGTGCTGCTGCCCGATGTCGAAGCGGGGGTGATTAGTTTGATCGGCGCGACGACCGCCAATCCGTTCTTTTCGCTCGTCTCGCCGTTGGTCAGCCGCAGCCAGGTGTTTGAGTTTCAATCACTCAGTCGCGCTGACATACTGACCTTGCTCAAGAGTGCGTTGAACGATACGGAGCGAGGTCTGGGTCAGTCCGGCGTTGAAGTGACCGACGAAGCCTTGGATTTCCTGGCCGACATTTCTGACGGCGATGCGCGGCAATCGCTCAATGCATTGGAAATCGGCGTGTTGTCGGTTGTGGATGTGGGCCGGACGCTCGATCTGGATATTGCGCAAGAGTCAATTCAGAAGAAAGCCATTCGATACGATCAGGATGGTGACGAGCATTTCGATGCGGCCAGCGCACTTATTAAGAGCATGCGCGGCAGCGATCCCGATGCGGCCATTTACTGGTTGGCATGCATGCTGGAAGCGGGCGAAGATCCGCGGTTTCTTGCGCGGCGAATTGTGATTGCAGCCGCCGAAGACGTCGGCAACGCCGATCCGCAGGCACTCCAGGTGGCGACGGCTGCGGCGCAGGCAACAGAATTGGTCGGCTTGCCGGAGTGCCGAATTCCGTTGGCGCAGGCGGTCACGTATATCGCCACCGCGCCGAAATCGAACGCGTCGTACACGGCGATCGATGCGGCATTGGCCGACGTCCGGGAACAGCGGGTGTTGCCGGTTCCCGTGCATCTGCGCGACGCGCATTATCCCGGCGCGAAACAACTCGGCCACGGCGAGGGTTATCGATACGCCCACGACGGCGAAGGCGGCTGGGTCGATCAGGATTATCTCGGCGTCGATCGGATTTATTACGAGCCGGTTGATAGGGGTTTCGAGGCCGAGTTGAAAGAACGGCTCGAGACGCTGCGTGCTTTGCGCGAGGAAAATCGACCGAGCGAACCGCGCTGACCGGGATGTCGTCTTTGCGTGCGTTTTCTGTGCCGCTAAGATGACGTTTTCGTTTTGACGGGACTGCGAAACCGCAAGCGGTGTCGGTCAGTGTGTCCAGAATCCGTATGACTGTTGAGAAACGATTTCGATGCCTGCGAATTTGACGCCCCAATATCGCAAAGCGGAGGAAGAATACCGCAAGGCGCATTCGCCGACCGAAGAGGTGGATTGTTTGCAGGTGATGCTGCGACTGATTCCCAAGCACAAGGGGACCGACCATCTTCAGGCCGATTTAAAAACGCGACTGAAGGAAGCCAAAGCGGCGGTCGAGACCGAGAAGCAATCGCCGCGCAAGGGGCCGAACTATCGCTTTCCCCGACAAGGCGCGGGACAAGTGGTATTGATTGGCGGCCCGAGTTCCGGCAAGAGCCGCATCATTGCCGAGTTGACCAAGGCGACTCCGGAAGTGGCCGACTATCCCTTTACGACGCGCGAGCCGGCACCGGCGATTATGCCTTGGGAAGATGCGACGGTGCAATTGATCGACATGCCGCCGATTACCGATACGCACATTGAACCGTATCAAATCAATCTGGTGCGTTCGGCGGATGGAGTGCTGCTCTGCATGGACGGCAGTTCCGACGACGCACCGGCAGAGACGGCTGAAGTGATTGCGTTGTTGGGACAGCGCAAGACAATCCTGTCGTCGGAAACCGGATTCGACGAAGAGGATTTTTCGTTGCTGCGGGTGAGGACACTGATGATTGTGACGCGCGGCGACGATGCCGACTGCGATACGCGACTTGAGTTGTTTCACGAAGACGTGCCAACGACTTTCGAAACTCACAAGGTGGAACTCGACCGGGAGGAATCTCGGGAGGAACTGCGGGAGTTGATTTTTCGTTCGCTCGGTCAGATTCGCGTTTACACCAAGGCTCCCGGCAAGCCGGCCAACTACGAGTCACCGTTCACAATTCCCGTGGGGGGGACGGTGGAAGATTTGGCCTACAAGGTGCATCGCGATCTGGCGAAGACGTTGAAGCACGCCCGCGTGTGGAGAGAGAGTGCGCACGACGGACAGACTGTGGGGCGGGAGCATGTGTTGTACGATAAGGATTTGGCAGAATTGCACGGTTGAAGGGTGTTTGATCCCACGGGCCGCGATCCGTGGGCTTTTTGAGCGCGACGCGTTTACGTTGAGGGGTTTTGTTGAATGCGACAGATTGGCACGCTGGCTGACGAAAACGCGGCGCGAACGTTCGAGGACTTCCTGCTGACGCGCGGGGTGAAGTCGAATGTGGAAGAAGCGGGCGACGGGTGGGTTGTTTGGATTCTAGACGAAGACGACGTCGATCAGGCGCGGAAGGAACTGGCCGAGTACCGTGAGAATCCCGGGGCCGAACACTTCGTCGAGGGCGCACAGGCCGCGGCCGATTTGCGGCGGCAGGAAAAGAAACAGCGCAAGCGCACGCAGAAGCAAGTCGTCAACATGCGCAACCGTTGGAACCGGCCGACGACGGCACGCGTGCCGGTGACATCGACGCTGATGGCAATCAGCCTGTTTGTCGTGGCCTTTGGTACCAACTGGAACCTGGCGTTCGATTCTCCCGGTTTGTTTAGAATGGAGGGTTTCTGTCAGGCTCCAGACTCGTTCATTTCCTATTTTTATATCGCCCCAATCGAATTCGACTCTGTGGGGCGCGCCACATGGATACCATCCCATGGACTTCAGGCAATTCGCCGGGGCCAAATCTGGCGGCTGTTTACGCCGATGTTCATCCACTTCGGGCCGCTGCATATCCTGTTTAACATGATGTGGCTTCGGGATCTAGGCGGCGTCATCGAGATGCGTCGCGGGAGAGTGCGGTTTCTTGGCATCGTCTTAGCGATTGCAATCCTGTCGAACGTTGCCCAGTATTTTGAGACCGGCCGATACGGTGGCGGGATGTCGGGCGTGGTGTTCGGTCTATTCGGCTACCTCTGGATCAAGAGCCGCTATCAGCCGGAATCAGGTTTCTATATGCCGCCGCGCATTGCGTTCTTGATGGTCGCCTGGTTTGTCATTTGCTTCACCGGTGCCATCGGACACATCGGGAACACGGCGCACGGTGTTGGCATGATGGTGGGAATGGTGATTGCCTACTGGCCGGTGTTTCTGCGGAAGCTGCGCGGTTGAATGACTTGAACAACGGTCACGCCCCGCGAGCGGGACGGCTAAATGCGTTTTGTGATACGCGCCGTTGAATCACGGCAGTCGATGATTCACACCTTCCCTCTTGAGATTGATAAGCACTTCTTGATACGATGCCTGCGTTCATTGCAACGGGTTTCAATGAAGGGGTCGGCACGTGTTAAGAGTCCTCGGGCAAGGTTCGCAGTTGTGCGACGGAATCTCGCGGCGCGACGTGCTGCAGGCGGGGGCATTGTCGGCGGTCGGTCTGGGGTTGCCGTCATTGTTGTCGGACGCCGTTGCCGGCGCGCAAACACCAAGCGGTTCCGCCAAGGCCGTCATTCTGGTGAACCTGATCGGTGGTCCCAGCCACATCGACATGTTCGACATGAAACCGAAAGCGCCGGCCGAGATTCGCGGCGAGTTTCAGCCGATCGATTCGTCGCTGCCGGGACTGCAGGTTTGCGAGCATCTACCGTTGACTGCGCAAACGATGCATCGCTCCACGCTCATCCGCACGCACACGCATCTTTACAACACCCATAGTCCGTACAACATGTTGACCGGTTATTCGGGGCCGGTGATTGTCGATAACGTCGCCAAGCCGACCGATCAGCCGAGCATCGGCGCGGTGATGCAGTACGCGGGATTGCGATCGCGCGACGTGCCGTCGTATGTGTGGATGCCCTCTCATCCGGGGCACAGCCAATCGAAACACCGGGCCGGTCCGTACGGCGGATTTCTGGGTAAAACCTACGACCCGCTGTTCACGTCTTATCGGGCGCGGTTTGAGGGAGAGACGGCCGGCCGCAATGCCCACATCAACCCGGCGGTTCCACTGGCCGAGCCGACGTTGTCGGCGTTGGATCAGTTACCGGACATCGCGCTCGATCGGTTGAATCGTCGGCGGTCGTTGCTCGAACAATTCGACGAACAAGCGGCGCGAAGAGAATCTGTGTTGGCGATGGAAAACTTCAAAGGGTACCAACAGCAGGCGTTCGATCTGTTGACGTCGGGCAAGACGCGCGCGGCCTTCGACTTGTCAAAGGAGCCGGCGCATCACCGCGAACGTTACGGCCGCAACCTGTTCGGTTCGTGCATGTTGACGGCCCGCCGATTGGTTGAAGCGGGTGTAAAGTTCGTCGGCGTGACAACCGAATCGAGCTTCGACGGCGGCATCGGCGCGGGACAGTGGGACACGCACTCCAACAACTTTCGGCTGCTGAAGAATTTCAACCTTCCGGTACTCGACCGGAATTATTCGGCGTTGATTGAAGACCTCGACGAACGCGGCCTGCTCGACTCAACACTGGTTGTGTTAATGGGCGAAATGGGCCGCACACCGAAAGTCAAGAAGGGCAATGGCGGACGCGACCACTGGACGCAGTGCGGATTCATTTTGCTTTCCGGTGGTGGCGTAAAACGCGGCACGGTTTACGGCGAAAGTGACAAGCAGGCCGCCTGGCCGATTAGCGGCCCGGTTTCGTCGGCCGACCACGTGGCAACGATCTATCAACTGCTTGGCATCGACCCGCATCTGACGCTGCAGGATACATCGGGGCGTCCGGTTGCCGCCGCGCTGCATGGGCAGCCGGTGTGGGATGTCATTGCGTAGTCCCGGTGTTCGGCGGCGGCTCAAAACGAACGCAAGCGAAAATAGAAGCCTGAAGCGCAAGCGAAGGACGATTCCAAGGCGAAGCCAGACAGCCCCTTCGCTTGCGCTTCAGGCTTCTGTGGATGGATGAATTGTCCACAGTTGCGGTTAACGGCGGACGAACCACCATGCCAGGAAGCAAAGCAGCGGGAAGAGGATGAAGATCAACACGAAGGTGAGCAGCGTCGATCGCGTTTTATCCGGCCAGCGGGCCATGGGAATGGTAATCGGGGTAGGATGATTCGAAGGTCCACGAAACCGCAAGCGAGCGCCGCTTACGGTTTCGCAGTTCAATACGTGACGTGTTTCCTCAGGCGAGATTGCCGACAATATCGGGATCGGTTTCGGGAGTGGCATCGCTATCGGGGTCGAACCACTCATCCTTGAATTCGATCCGCCTGCGGTACTTCATCGCCAGGTTCGACGTGAGCGCCATAATGGCGTCGGCCATCGCGACTTCGCCGTTACAACGCAGCCCGCCGTCGTTGGGGCCGTTGAAATTGTCGGTGCGAATGCAGTGGCAGAAGTGTTCCATTTCCTCGGTGTAACCGCGGCTGATCTTCTGCATGGTGTCGCCGGCAACTGCTGCCTGCGTTGCCGGTGCGAGACTTTCGGTGGTGTCCATCACCACGTCGCCTCCCTTGCCCTTAATGACGTACAACCGCTGATCCAGTCCGCCCGGTTTTCCACCCGGCTGATTCTCTTTGAACAGCAGCGCTTCCTGTTCGAGGTGAACCATTAATGTGCCGCGGCTGCCGAAGACCGTTTCGCCGTACGGTTCCAGTCCGTTGGTGTTGATGGACGAATAGGTAACGATGACGATGTCGTTTTCGTCGGTTTCGCTTTCGGGGAACTTGCCCGATTTGGGATGATGCGGGCCGGGGAATTCCAGGGTGACGTAAACGTGGTCGTCCACCTCGCGGTGATCTTCCTGCTTGTCCTTTGAGCCGACGCCATTAACACCGTAGAAGTTTCGACCGCCGTAACCCTGCACGGCGATGGGGTGAACCTTGCCGAGAAAGATGCTCGCTGCATCGAGTTGATGGCTGCCGAGTTCCGCCATCAGTCCGCCGCCGGTTTTGTCATACAGCCGCCAATGGCACATCTGCTCGACGTCTTCATAACCCCACTCCTTGGTCTTGCCCTTCAGGGCTTCCATGTCTTCTTTGGGAATCGGTTTTCGCCAGCTGTCGCGGCCCGGCCAACTGTTGTTGCGGTGCCATTGGGCGCGAATGAATTTGATGTCGCCCAACAGGCCCTGCTTAACCAGTTCGTTGGCGTTGTCGTACAGCACGCTGTAATGCCGTTGATGGCCGACCGCATACAATACGCCCGCTTTTTTCTGCTCGCGGATAATTTCTTTGCATTCACTAATGTTGTGGGCCATCAGCTTTTCGGAAAGCACATGCAGACCGGCCTGCATGCACTCGATGGCCAACGGCATATGTTGATTCAGCGGCACGGCGATGACGACCGCTTCGAGTCCCAACTCGTCTTTGGCGGCCAACAATTCTTTGTGGTCATCAAACCGTTGGATTTTCGAGGCCGGCTCGGCACCGAGTTTTTTGATCAGGCCGACACGGTGCTCGTTGCCGTCGCCGTGGAAGGCGCGTTCGCGATTCGACGGTCGCAAATCGGCGATCGCAACGATGTTCATGTAGTCCGGCGGATGCTGGGTGATGAGGATGCTGCCCTCATCGCCAGTGCCGATAAACGCCGTGCGGACCGGGTCGCCTTTCAGCTTTTCGTAGCCAAAGTAGACCGCACCCAAACTGGGAACGGCGGCGGCAGCCCCTTTAATGAATGACCGCCGCGTAAACCCCTGGCGTTCGAGATCGGTCATCTTTTCGTCGCGAACGGTGCCGACCGCTTCGTTGAAGTTTTCTTTGCCGACTTGTTTTTGTTCGTCTGATAATTGCATGGCTTGTCTCCTGCGTTCGCGCTTCCCGTTGGGGCGCGGCTAAACGGATATGTGGTTAACCGGTTGGTTACTGTTTTGTTGTCGGTGTCTTTTGTGTTGCTGCCGCTACTGATGATTTCTTCTTGCTGCAACCGCAAAGCCGCGAGAGGATCGCGTCGATGCCGAACCATTGCCCGGTCGGCAATGCGGCGATTGCCAACAGTGCGAAGATTTCAATCAGGTTCTTGTTGACGATATAACTGTGCTCGGGACCGGCGGCCGCTTGAAATTCGACAAATCCAGGCCAGGGGGGCATTGCCAGATAGAACGACATCAATAGTCCCGCCGCCGCGATTGCCGACACGCGGCTGAACAGGCCGGTCATTAACATCACGCCAATTATCAGCAACGCCCACATTGTCATCTGGTCCTTGAGGGCGATACCAACCAACGGCGTCGGCACGGGACCGCGAGCCAATTGCTTGGCGGTGAGCAGTTTGCGGGCTTTCGCTTTGAGTTCGGTATCGAGTGCCTTGATCGGGCCAACAAGGTCGGCACGCATCCGTTGGATTTCGGCCCACTGTTTCTGCAAGTGGTCGTGCTGAAACGCCGTCTGCGCAACGGCGAGATTCTTCTCGTATCTCTTCAACAGCGTCTGATAGAGTTCGATGTTGCCGATGCGTTTGTGGTCGATCGTTCCTGCTTGATCCTCGTAGATCTGCGTAGCCCGTTCCGGGTCGCCGCTCAACAATGCGAGCGCCTGTTCTTTGATTCCCAGTCGCGCCGATCGCTGGTACACAATGTTAACCGCTTCCTGGTAGGCTTTGGCGATCTCGTTTTTTTCGACGTCTTCCGGCGCGGGGTCTTCCACCACCTTGGCGAATTTGAGCATCGCATCGCGTTCGGCGGGAATGAGGTGCCGCTGTTCCGGTTTGGGATGCGACGAACCGTTGACGATCAGCCGCTGGATTTTTGCATCGAACTTCGCAACCTTGGCAATCGACCCGCCGAACTTCACGCCGTCGGGCAGTTGTTTCAACTCGACGCGGTATTGCGGTGCGCCGTTCAGCAGTTCGTTCAACTTTTGCTTCTGGCGTTTGGTGAGATCGGGATGCTGTTTCTGCAATCGGTCGTACCAGCCGCTCCAGCGCGCATCGACCTTTTTGTAATCGAGCCAACTCAATTCGTCGGGGTCGCCCGACATATCACGATACATGCCACGGAAGGGTCCGCTGGCATTTTTCAAATAGCCGGCTGCAGTCCACGGCTGTGGGCCGGTGTGTGAATTCAACTTCCACAAGCCTTCGTAGGCGAACTGCCAGCCGATGCACAATCGCACGGCGACGATCAGCACGACGGCCAGTAGAGATACTTTCCTCAAATCGGGCACGGGATAAAACTCCGGGGGCAATTAGGGCGTCTCGGTGAAAAACAAAACCTCTTCAGGGATTCCACACACGATGGGTTCCAGCGTGCGGCCCCGGCGAGGCGGTGGAATCAGAATGGCACCAATTCCATCTCGATTATCACAATATTGCTGAGAATTTTCGACCCCCATGACGAAAAAGGCGGTCGAAAGTGCGTCGGCTTCGGCAGCCGTTGACGCAAGCACGGTTACCGACAGCATTCCGTCGGCCGGCCAACCCGTGCGTGGATCGAGAATGTGTCCGTAGCGTTCCCCTTCCAGTCGAAAGTGCTGCACGCCGGTGCCGCTGGTCGAAAGTGCGCAATCTCGCAGCAGCACCGTCGCCAACCGCTGCTTGGGGAACAACGGGTTGCGAAGCCCGACCGGCCAACCGCCCAACGCGTTGTGATCGCCGCGTGCCAACAGGCTGCTGTTTCCGCCGTGAAACAGCCAGTTGTCGAGTCCGCCATCGAGCAGAATCTGGCCGACTCGATCGAGCGCATACCCTTTGCCAATCCCGCCCAGGTTCAGTTCGACGCCCGGCTTCCGGAACGACACACTGCGATTCGGTTCATCGAAATCGACTTGTTCAATTCCGGTCAATTCGCGTTGTTCGTCGATTTCATCGTTTGTCGGCAAGCGAACGGCTTGACGGCAAGTGCGCCACAAATCAATCAACGGGCCGGCAGTCGGGTCGAATGCCTCGTCGGTTTCGACGGCGATTTTCCGCGCTTGCAGCAGCAATTCAAGTAGCGACGCTTCGACTTCGACCGGTTCGTCGGCGGCACGGCGGTTGACCTGCGACAACTCGCTGTCGTCCCGGTAGACCGTCATCTGCGCTTCGAGTTCGTGCACATGATCGAGCGCGGCAGAGGCCGTCATCACCTGATCGGCGGGACCGGGATTCATAATGATGGCGAATTCGCAAGCCATCGCCCGCGTCGCCAGCCGCACGGTATCGCCCGCCGACGGGATGGCATCGGCTGCTGCAATTTCGTCGGCCAATTCCTCGCCGGCACGTTCAATGTTTGAACGGAGCGCTTTCCCGGTGAGAAAATCGCGACGGTTGGCGGCGTTGTCGGTCATCGAGCGGGCGCGCTCCCCCCGCGGGTCGCGGCTAACCGGAGTCACGAAAAATTCGTCATATACGGAAGCGATGCGGCGGTCTGTTCGATTTGCGATTTCCCGTCGAGCAGTTGCGCGAGGAAGTCGTATTCGCCGGTTACCAGCGAGACGCGAGCGCTTTCGGGAATTTCACAGGCGACTGTTGCGTCACCATAGCAAACTTGTTTCGCATCGAGATCGACGGTGACTTCCAATTGGGGATCATCACTGATCGCGGTCGCGAGTTTTTCCAATTCCAGTCGCGCGATACACACGGCGGGAATGCCGAGCGCTGTGCAGTTGCCGAAGAAAATTTCGGCAAACGACTCGGCAATGACCGCGTGAATCCCCCAACGATTGAGCGATTGCGGCGCGTGTTCGCGCGACGATCCGCAACCGAAGTTCCGCCCGCCGACGAGTACGTTACCGTTCGCAAAGCGCGCGTCATCGAAGGGATGGTTCGCATTTTGTTTGCGATCATCCTCAAATGCATGCTCTCCCAACCCGTCGAACGTGACGCAGCGGAGATAGCGGGCGGGGATGATGCGGTCGGTGTCGATGTCGTCGAGCAGCAACGGAACGCCACTGCCGCTGATTTGTTGGATGGATTGCATGGTGTTGCTTTCGCAGAGGTATGTCTTATTTCTGATTGTGAGCGACAAAGGTCGTTTGTCGTTCAAAACCCTCGCTTGCGCTTCGGGCTGGTACTTAGGCGTGCGCGGGTTCAAGCATTTCCCGCACATCGGTCACGCATCCATTGATCGCGGCGGCGGCGGCCATTGCGGGGCTCATTAACAGGGTGCGGCCCGTGGGGCTGCCCTGGCGGCCTTTGAAGTTCCGGTTACTGGTGGAAGCGCAGATTTCGCGGCCCTGCAGTTTGTCGGGGTTCATTGCCAAGCACATCGAGCAGCCGGCGGCCCGCCAGTCGAAGCCGGCATCGGTGAAGATTTTGTCCAGCCCTTCCTCTTCCGCCTGCTTGGCAATCAATTGTGAACCGGGGACGACGAACGTTCGCACGCCGTCGGCAACATGTCGGCCCTTGGCGATCTCAGCCGCTTCTCGCAAGTCGGACATACGCGAGTTGGTACACGAGCCGATAAAGGCGACGTCGATCTTCACTCCTTTAACGGGCTGGTTTTCCTGCAGTTCCATGAACTCGAGCGCTTCGGCGATGCCGGCGCGTTCATCGGCCGAAACAGCGTCGAGCGTCGGCAATGGCTCATTCACACCAACCGATTGACCGGGATTAATGCCCCAGGTAACCGTTGGTTCGATCGAACTTCCGTCGAAGGTGACGTTGTCGTCGAATTCCGCATTGGAGCTCGATGCAAGGCTGACCCACCATTTTGCCGCCTTCTCGAAGGCTTCGCCCTGCGGCGACATCGGTTTTCCGCGGAGATATTCGACCGTCGTTTCGTCCGGATTGATGTATCCGCAGCGAGCGCCTCCTTCGATGGCCATATTGCAGACGGTCATTCGCTGTTCCATTGTCATGGAATCGAAGACGGGGCCGGCAAATTCGTAGGCGTAACCAACTCCCCCCTGCACGCCGAGGTGCCGAATGATGTGCAGAATGACATCTTTGGCGAACACGCCGGGCCGCAATTCGCCGGTGACTTCAATCCGGCGAACCTTGGGGCGGTTCAGCGCGAGCGTTTGTGTGGCGAGAACGTGAGCCACCTGGCTGGTGCCGATTCCCAACGCGATGGCCCCGAAGGCACCATGTGTACTGGTGTGGCTATCGCCGCAGACCAGCGTGATTCCCGGCTGTGTCAGTCCTTGTTCGGGTCCGACGACGTGTACGATGCCCTGTCGCTCATCGTCGATGTTCAGTAATGTGACACCGAATTCGTCGCAGTTTTTTTCGATGGCCGTCATCATTTCTTCGGCCAAACCGTCGGCAAACGGCCGTGCCTGGTTTCCGGTGGGGATAATATGATCGACGGTGGCAAGCGTTCTTTCGGGATAAAGCACGCTCAAACCCCGGTCGCGCAACATCTGAAATGCCTGCGGGCTGGTGACCTCGTGAACGAGATGCTGGCCAATGAAAAGTTGCGTTTGTCCCGAGGAAAACTCGCGGACGGCGTGCAGGTCCCAGACTTTGTTGAACAAGTTACGTCGATCAGTCATTTTTCTTTGCCAGTGAAAATTGTCGCGGTTTTGGGCTTCGAATGATTCGGGTTTTCAGAGATCGGCGGCATGACGTGTCGCCGCAATCATCTGTCCGGTTCGCCCATCATATCAGATCCGGGACAGAAATTTGAGTCGCCCCGCGATACTGGCGCTCGCCGTGATGACAGGAATTGCCAGGCAAAGGTTCGGTGGCACTGCGATTTGACTTGCAGCGTCGCCGACCGGCGCTATAATCACGTGCTGTATTTGAGAATCTGGCTTGCCGGGCGGTTGACGTCCAGTGAAAGGACTCGATAAAGTCGTGTTGACGTAAACGAGGAGATGAATGTATTTGGTCGGGTTGTGACAGCGTTGGCTGTCTATGCGGCTCGATGATCGCATCGAATGCGGGCGTAGCTCAGTGGTAGAGCACCACGTTGCCAACGTGGATGTCGAGGGTTCGAACCCCTTCGCCCGCTCTTTTTATTTCGCAACGTCCGGGAAATCTGTCGCAAGGCTGGTTGCTATCGCCTTGTAAATTCGCGGTTTCCCCCGCAAGTATTGGAACGACGACATCGGCACGTCGTCAAACGGAAAGCCTGAGAGATGACAACTGAAGACGACGCGGCCGCCGCAGGAGCCGACGAAAGCCAGTCTACGGACGATCAATCTGCAGTCGCAGAAGCGGCCCCGTTCAGCCTTTCGTTGGGCATTGTGATCGAAGACACCGGCCCGTGCAAAAAGCACGTTCGCATCACCGTTCCGCGATCCGACATCGATCATATTTACGATGACGAAGTCGGCCAGATGGTCTCAAAAGCGGAAATTCCCGGTTTTCGCGTTGGCCATGTGCCGCGAAAACTGGTTGAAAAGCGACTTCGCTCGGAACTCGACGACACGGTGAAGCGACGGCTGTTGATGGACAGTCTGGAGCAGATTTCCGACCGGGACGATCTCGAACCGATCAGTCAGCCCGAATTGGATATCGACGACCTCGATATTCCGGAAGAGGGTGATTTTGAATACGAATTCGACGTCGAAGTGCGTCCCGAGTTCGATCTTCCCGATTATGCCGGGCTGAAAATCCGGCGTCCGGTAAAGGAGACAACCGACGCCGATATCGACGTTTTCCTCGAACGCTACCTCTCGCAATACGGCGAATTGGAGTCGTGCGAGGGTGGGGCGGAAGCAAACGACGCGGTCAGCCTGTCGATGGAATTCACTCACAACGGCGAGTCGTTGCACAAAGTTTCGTCGGCAACCGTCAGCGTCAGGCCGGCATTACAGTTCAGCGACGCCGAATTGACCGCGTTCGACGAGTTGATGTTAGGAGCATCTGTCGGCGACACGCGGGAAGCAGACATTACGGTTTCGAAAGAGGCGGAATCGATCGAATTGCGCGGCGAGACCGTGCATGCCGTCTTTAATGTCCTGGAAGTGTCGCGATTGAAGTTGCCGGAGATGAACTCCGATTTGCTTAACCGGATCGGTGTCGAGTCGGAAGAGGAACTTCGCAAAGAAATTCACGACATGCTTGATCGGCAGACGCTGTACCAGCAGCGACAGGCCGTTCGGGAACAAGTGACGGAAAAAATTACCGAAGCGGCCGACTGGGAATTGCCGGAGAGCTTGGTGTTGGATCAGGTGGAGAACGCGCTGCGACGCGAGATTCTCGAAATGCAGCAGGCTGGCTTCACCACGCAACAAATTCAGGCTCGCCAAAACGAATTGAGGCAGCAGGCCGTCAGTTCGACGCGCATGGCCCTCAAAGAGCACTTTGTGTTGGATAAGATTGCCATCGAAGAAAACATTGAAGTGACGCCGGCGGAAATCGACGCCGAAATTACGATGATGGCAATGCAGCGCGGCGAAAGCCCGCGACGCGTACGGGCACGTTTGTTGAAGTCTGGAATGGCGGAAAACCTGGACGCCCAAATTCGCGAACGCAAAGCAGTTGACGTGATCCTCGAACGAGCCGAGTTCGAGGACTATGAGCCTGAGCAGGTCGATGAGAGCCGCGTTTCGGCCGTGCCACATTCGGTTTGCGGAATGGCCGCCGAAGCAGAGAGCGACGAATCGGCAGAGACGGAATCGGAAGACTAGCCGACGGATGAGGCGAATAACTCAGGCTGCCATGCCGCCGCGATTCACTTCAATGTGAGTGCTGTGCGGGGCGTTCCGCTTTAGTGACTCCGCGTCACGGCCAAACATGAAGTGAAGTTGCGTGTGTCACAATTGGTTTTGAAGGGATGAGGAATCACCGATGATAGATCCGTTTGCAGGACCGCTTTCGAGTCCCAGAAACCAGCGGTCGGCGGAATATACGCGGCAGCGGCAGATGGGCATCGGCGATCTGCTTCTCGAAAATCGAATTGTGTTTCTCGACGGCGTGATTACCGATGGCACGGCCAACATGATTGTGATGAAACTGCTATTTCTGCAATCAGAAAACCGGCACCAAGACGTGCATTTGTACGTCAACTCGCCCGGCGGTTCGGTGACGGCGACGATGGCGATTTACGACACCATGCAATACCTTGAGAGTGAAGTCGCCACCTACTGCGTTGGACTGGCGGCAAGTGGCGGTGCGATTCTGGTGGCCGGTGGAGCGAAGGGAAAACGATACGCCTTGCCCCATTCCAAAATGATGATTCATCAGCCGTATGGTCAGGTGGAAGGGCAGGTCTCGGATATTGAAATCCAGGCCGAAGACATTCTCGCCACCCGCGAGTCGCTCAATATCGTGCTCGCCAAGCACACCGGACAGCCCATCAATGTGATTGCCCGCGACACCGACCGCGACTACTACATGACGGCAGAACAATCCATGAAATACGGGCTCGTCGATGAAGTTTTGGCTCGGCCCGAAGATGATTCCCCCTCGGAAAAAGAGGGCAAGAAGTAGGTAAAGGCAGCCGTCGTTTTTTCAGCAACCATTTTCCCTTCGTTTACGAGAAGATCGAAATCATGTCCGTGCTCGTCCCTTACGTCATTGAGAAAAGCGGCCGCGAAGAGCGGGCAATGGACATTTACAGCCGCCTGCTCAAAGATCGCATCATCTTTCTGGGCAGTCAGGTCAACGATGCGGTTGCCAATAGTCTGGTCGCCCAATTGCTGTTTCTGCAGTTTGATGACAGTGAATCGGATATCCATCTGTATATTAACTCGCCAGGCGGATCGATTACGTCGGGAATGGCCATCTACGACACGATGCAGTACATCGGCTGCGACGTTGCCACGTACTGCATTGGGCAGGCATCGAGCATGGGGGCCGTCCTATTGACGGCAGGTGCGGAAGGCAAGCGAAACGCATTACCCAATGCACGCATTATGATTCACCAGCCGCTGGCCGGCATGAGCGGAACCGCCACCGAACTCGACATTCACGTCAAAGAGGTGAAGCGCGTCAAGCAACGCATGAATGAGATTCTGAAGCAGCACACCGGCCGCACGCTCGACGAGATTGAACGCGACACCGACCGCGACAATTTCATGATGGCCGACGAAGCGAAGGAATACGGACTGATCGATAACGTGCTGCAGCATATCACCCCCGATGCGGAATGATCCGGCCGCGTCTCCGGTTGCTCCAAAAGGCAAGTTCCGATACCCTTCCGCCCGCCTTTCTCATTGCTGTCCGGCTTCTCGTTTCCAATGAGTCGCCGTGCCGGCCCCCGTTGTCTATTCACTTTTTGTTTCCTGCCAGATCCAGGACGGGTTCGCGTTCCATGCGATACTCTCGGATAGGGATATTGCCAATTGCGCTATTGCTGGCGTCGGGTTGCATGCCAACCCGAAACGCCGAGATTCTCGAAGCGCGCCTGCGGCAGCAGGAAGATCAAGTGACGGATTTGCAGACGCAGCTTTCGGAAGCTCAAAGCGAGTATCAGGTGGCGCGCCGAGAAGCCGACGCATTGCGAACGCAACTGGTGAATCACGGTGAACCTGTCCTGCTCCCCGAACAGGCCAGCGCGCTGTTTCGAGTGACGGGTATTGAACTCAGCAAACTGCTGACCGGCAGCATCGACCGCGACAACCGGCAGGGCGACGACATACTGTCGGTCGTCATCCTGCCGCACGATGAACAAGGCGCGCTGGTCAAAATCGGAGGCAGCATTGAATTGGAACTGCTCGATCTCGCGCAGCCCGAAGACGATCGCCGCATCGGCCATTGGACATTCGACGCCGACGAGACACGCGAGCAATGGCATCACGGTTTGATCAGCTCTGGTTACGCATTTCAATTGCCGTGGCAGCACAAACCGGAGTCACCGCAGTTGCTGATTCATGCGCGACTGACAACCAGCGACGGCCGCCAGTTCGAATCGAGCCGACAGATCACGGTCACTCTTTCAGACGAGACCAACGGCACTGCGGTCTCCACACAACCGACATCCCCGTGATTGCTTCATGGGAGGTTCGTAGTGACCGCATTCATGCGGTTCGATCGCGCCCTCGTATTCGAATATCCAACGAATCGGCCAACCACCGATCCGATCAATGCGCGCCGCCCTGTATTTCTCGCGCCCGATCCATTGCCTCTTCGGCTTCGGGAATCTTCCCGCATCGCTGATAGATGACCGACAATTGCGTGAACGAGAACGAGTCGCTGGGTTCCAACTCGGTCACCTTGATCGCATGCTCGATCGACTCATCGAGCCGCCCGAGCTTCTGTAGATGGACCCCCAGCGCGGCGTGCGTCAACACGTGATTCGGGTCGGTCTTCAGGATCTCCTCCAGCTTGCCAACCGCACCTTCCAGGTCGCCCTGATCTTTGAGTGCATTGGCTTCGTCGTACATTTCGTCCGGAGTCGTCATGGGCCGTCTTCCGATTCGCTCGTCAAATCAACTGGTTGGAATTCGCCGGTGCGCTGTCGTTCGCTCCACTGCGAACATTTCGGGATTCCGTCTGCATCGTCCGTCGTCTTCCATTATCATAGTGACGGCGTCGCCGTGATCAAACCGCACCGAAAAGAAATCACACCGAAAAGAAATCACACCGAAAAGAAATCACACGGTCAAGAAATTGCCAACGCGCCCCGTTGGCATCGATTGATGAGATAGAATTAGCGGAAGGATCCAAGCACGCGTGCCACCTTGCACGACGAAACGAAATGCGATTTGGTTTCACGTGGAACATACCGGCGGATTGGAATAGGAATCACACACTTGGCGTCGCACGAAGAACACAATAACGCGCTGCCTGCCGCGCGCACTGCGCGCGGCGAATTGGCGCTGGTGATTGGCATTGTGATTCTCGCTGCCGTTCTGCGGTTTGCGTTTCCCTCGCGATTGGCGATTGAGCATTTCGACGAAGGCGTCTACGCGTCGAACATCTGGTTTTCAGAAGGGGCCGGCTTTCGTTATCCCGCGCGTCATCTGTACGCGCCGCCGTTGTTGCCCGCGCTCATCGAATGGTCAATCATACTCTTCGGGATGGGACCGCTGAGTGTGAAGCTTGCCTGCCTCGTTGCGGGGACCGCCACGATTGCCGTCGTGTGGTGGATCGCCCGCCGCTGGTTCGGCGCGGAGGCGGGAATTGCAGCGGCCTCGCTTGCGGCTCTAAGCGACTTTCACATTCTCTACAGCCGCGCGGCATTAACCGATGTGATGATGTGTTTGTGGCTGTTGATTGCCGTCGGCTGTGTGCGCGAGATGTTTGCCCGCGATCGACATCGTTGGGCGATCGCCGCGGGCCTTGCCACCGGGTTGGCGTGGGCAACAAAGTACAACGGCTGGTTACCGCTGACGATCGCGGGGTCGGGTTTCATTCTGTTTGCACTCATCTCGCGTTGGAAGAAACACACAAGAACGGAGTCGTGGATGGGAGTCGCGATCTCACTGTCTGCGATGGCGCTCACCGCTGCCGTTGTCTGGAGTCCGGTCTTGTTGGACCTGAACGAGCGCGGCGGTTACGCGGCGGTCGCTGCAAATCATCGCGGTTACCTTGGCGGGCTGTCCGATTGGCTGCCATCGTTGATTCGCCAGATCGACAACCATCGTTACCTGGAGGGTTGGCTGAGTTGTGGCGCGTTGGTGCTGGCAATTGTCGCGGCAGTCGTTATCAGATGTTGGACCACTCGAGGTTTCACGTGGAACGAATCGACAGCGCGCAAAGCAGAGATTGCAAGCGAACCAAAACAAGAAACAACCGGTGACCGTACGGACTGGAAAGTTGTTGCCGCGTTTCTCCTGTTGACGTTTGCCTCGGCAGCGTTCCTGGGATCGAGCGTTACGATTGGTTTGCTGACGGTTGTAGTCATCGGCGTGCATCTGCTGGGGCGATCAAAGTGCGATGAAACGACGTTGCCGTTCTGTCTGCTGGCGGTCTGGTTCTGTGGATTGTCGATGGCCACTCCGTTTTACTTTCCGTATCCAAGGTTGACGTTGCCCTGGTTGGTCGCGACGTGGTTGGGCGGCGGTGCCATGATCGGCTGGGCGGTGCGGAAGATCGTCGGCAACAAAGGCGGACAGGCGACCGAAAAGCAGAATCGCTCATGGTGGATTCTTGCCGGTAGCGCGGTGCTGCTTTGTGGCGCGGTCTTCTCGGGTGCAAGTCGCTGGACCGAACGCGGCATACCGGGCTGGCAATCGCAAACGGGATTGATGGAAGTTGTCGCCGGCATTGCTGTGCAAGTTGATTCAGAATCGTCCGGTCGCGACGCGCTGATTCTGGTCTATGCCGAACCCGGTTTGTTCTTCCAATTGGCGGCAGCAGGGGACGACTCGCAGCGGGCTGTCATCCCCATCGGCGCGCTCGTGCCACCAACCGAATCACCCATCACACCAACCTATGTGGTGACCGGCCCGAACGCCCATCGCGAGCCAAATCACGCCGCAGCGATCAGCGCTTTCGGCGACCGACTGCAGCTTGCGGCCGAGTACGATTATCGCCCCAGCAATCTGGTGCTGTTGAATTGGTCCTCGCCATCCAGCGGGACCTTCCCCGGCCCGGATCAACGCGTTCGACTGTACCGGCTGCGATGAAGTCGGACACGCGTGTTCCGTCTCAGCGGTGCGTTGCATCGCAGCTATCTCGTTTCCAGCTGCCGAGCGCAGCGGGGCGGTTCGTAGTGACCGCATTCATGCGGTTCGAATGCTCCTTGCCCCATCCCCCTTTTTCATTTGGACAAGGGCTACGAACCCCCACTGGCGACACGCCAGTGGCACCCGATCCGCCCAGGAAACTATTTTCACGCTGGCATGCTTACCGCGTCGCCGCTATCTTGCCCACGTTCCACGTGAAACCGAATGGACGAACCGATCTTGTTGAAATCCCGCCTACGGAGTTAGAATCCCGCTCCCATCCTGGTTGACCCCTTTCGCTAAGGTATTGATACGACGCCATGACCGACTCGCGCCCGCCGAACCCGGATGACAAAGGACCGGCCAAGCGACGACTTGGACGCGGACTGAATGTACTGCTGGGTAGCCGCAACGATTCGGACGCGGCCGATTCTAACTCGGCGAACGACGAGACCGGCGACCTCCGGCAAATTCGCATCGATGCGATTGAACCCAATCCGTTTCAACCGCGCCGCGAGTTCGGTGCCGACACGTTGGAAGAGTTGGCCGCCAGCATTCGGCAACACGGGCTTCTGCAACCGGTGCTGGTCCGCAAGCACGGCGGCAAGTTTCAGTTGATCGCAGGCGAGAGACGTTGGTTGGCCGCGAAGAAAGCGGGGCTGGAGTCGATCCCCTGCCGCATTGTTGAACGCGACGACCGCGGCAGCAGTGAAGCAGCGATTGAAGAGAACCTCAAACGGAAGGATCTCAACGCGCTGGAAAAGGCGATGGCGTTTCAGGATTACCGCGATCGCTTCGGCTGTTCGATTGATGAGCTGGCAAAAAAACTCAGCATGCAGCGTTCGACCGTCAGCAACTTCTTGCGACTGCTGGAACTGCCCGATGCCGTCAAGGAGTCGCTGCGAAAGGGTCGCATTACATATGGACATGCGCGCGCTGTCCTCGCACTGACCGAAGACGAAGCGCGAATTGAATTCTGCAAGAAAATTGAGAAGGAACAACTCTCGGTGCGCGCGACCGAGAAGGAAGTCCGCCGACTGATCAAAGGCGAAGCCGTTATTCCGCTTCCCAAACTGAAACCCAAGCCCGAGGAGTCGGCAACGTCGAGCCACATCCGTTCGTTGCAGCAACAACTTCAACAGCATCTCGGCTTACAGGTCGAGATTTGCCCGACGGGAAAAGAGCAGGGGAAGATCGTCGTTCATTTTCAATCCAGCGGTGACTTTGAACGCATTTTGAGAACCCTGCGCCGCGCCGCTTGAAGCAGCCCACCGTGCGAACTTCCAATCGTTACCGTTGACCGACCTCGGTGCCGATTCTAGACTGGCTTGCACAAACGCCACGGGGCGTAGCTCAGCTTGGCAGAGCGCCGGCTTTGGGAGCCGGAGGTCGCAGGTTCAAATCCTGTCGCCCCGACTTGTTCTAACTGACGCTGAAACAACAACTTTTGTTACCTGTCGACGGTCGGCAGTGCAGCCTGAGATTCAACGAAATCCGGTAGTCTACCGGATTCGGTGAAATGGAGGTTGCACACCATGCCGAAAACGTCAACTCTTCGTGTTCCGTCCTATCGCCGCCACAAGCCCACAGGACAGGCTGTCGTAACCATCAACGGCAGGGATCTGTACCTCGGCAAATGGAACTCCGCAGCCAGCAGGGCTGAGTACGACCGCCTGATCGCCGAATTCCTCGCCAACGGGCGACGACTGCAAAGCGATGCCGATGTGACCGTGGTCGAAGTGCTCAATGCTTACCGGAAGTTCGCTGAAAAATACTACCGCAAAGGCGGTCGGGTCACGAGCGAGTACGGTGGCATCAAGGATGCATTGAAGCTCGTTCGCGAATTGTACGGACGGACGACCGCCAACGAATTCGGTCCCCTGGCATTGAAGGCGGTTCGGCAGCGAATGATCGACAAAGGCTGGAGTCGTGGATACATCAACAAGTCGATCGGTCGGATTCGCAGATGCTTCAAATGGGCGGTCGAAAACGAACTGGTCCGCCCGGACATGTACCATGGGCTGATGGCTGTTTCTGGATTGCGGAAAGGCCGCTCGGAGGCCCGCGAAGCTGATCCTGTGCAACCCGTAGATGACCGACGCGTACGTCGATAAAGGCTATCGCGGCCACGATTATGCGGGCACAGCGACCGTGCATCTGGCTGGCAGCAGCACGCGGCGGTTATCGCGGACGAAGAAGAAACGCCGCAAGCGTCGCAGTGAGGTGGAACCGAAGATTGGCCATTTGAAGAGCGACAACCGGATGCGGCGATGCTTTCTGAAAGGTCTTGTGGGCGATGCGATCAATGTCGTGCTGGCGGCCGCCGGATCGAACCTGCAGAAGTTGCTCCGCGCGTTTGCGCACGCGCTGCCATTTTGGCTGAGGTGTGCCGCCGCCGTGAAGAAAGACACGGTGAATTGGCGCACGACACGGATTCTGGCGGTGTGAGGCTCCGTCGAACCGAACCTTGCCGTCATGTGCCACTACCTTCGCGACCACATCAGAAACCGAAAACCGTGAACCGGCTTTTTTCAGGGACGACTACTTCCTCTTGAACAACTCACGCCACCATGTGAGGACAGGAGTGGTGGGCGGTGTGGATGGAATACCTGGGTCGCCCTGTCTTTATTGACTTTCGGGTTTGACAACTGCCAAATAACTGGTCAGAATGTGACTGCACGTCAAGGTTTTCACAGAACTATCTGACTTGGATGTTTCATCCTCTTGATTAGTATTCTCGATCTGCATTGTCTATAATATTGCGAGCCATCTGCCGGTGGTACTTGTGACGAGGTTTTAACCCACGTTACTCCCTAGCTTATCCTTAAGTGGATTTGCAGGGGTGCGTTGTCCACATCTCCTTCCGGGCGATTCGCCTGTTTTAATTTGTTATTTCCCCCACTTCAGTCAGAGGAAGAGAAAAATGGCGAGACACTGCGTCTTTGTTTTGTTTGGTGCTTTTGTGATTGGCGTGCTGGGATGCGGTGGCGACAGTGGGCCTCCGAAAGTTGACGTGCATCCTGTGACCGGCAAGGTGACTGTGGATGGCAAAGCGTTAACTGGTTGTACCATCGTATTTTCGACAGAAAATCCTGAAGTCGGCGCTGAGTCGGGGTACTCCGGTGAGTTGGGTGCTGATGGGAGCTACACGCTAACCGGCAATGATGGCGCTGCGGGTGCAGCACCCGGTAAGTACAAGGTCACCTTCACTTTGCCGCTCGAAGCTGCGAAAGCGGCGATGACGGCGGGGGATGGCGAGCCAGGCAGCGAGGTAGCGGCGTCGCCCTTTCCAAAGGAGTACGCGTCGGCCGAAACCTCTCCGAAAGAGGTCGAAGTCACGGCAGGCGACAATGTGATCGATTTGGAGCTATAGTTCCCCAATCCCGGGCCTTCGCGTGGATTGTGAAAAATCTGTCGCGTCGTCAGTTATTCGGACGGCGCTGCTGGAATTGGTGTTTTACGTTCTTTCTAATTATGGGAGATTATCGATGTCTGTACGCACTCATCTGCGGGGTCGTTGGCGTTACCTGCGGGCTTTTACGCTCATTGAATTGTTGGTGGTGATTGCCATTATTGCCATCCTGATTGCGCTGTTGCTTCCTGCAGTGCAGCAGGCTCGCGAGGCGGCCCGCCGCTCAACATGTAAAAACAACTTGAAGCAAATTGGGCTTGCCCTGCACAATTACCATTCGGCACATGGTATTTTTCCGGTCCATCGCCATGGGGGACGTCACGGAGCCAACACGGTTGGGAACATGGGCAATATCAGTTGGCTGGCAATGCTGCTCCCGTACATGGATCAGGCCCCATTGTACAAAACTATCGATTTTAGCGTCGCGTCCCCAGGCCGCGACCAAAGAATAATCAATGCAAATGTGAATCTCACCGCCCGCCGCACGATTATCCCAAGTTTACTCTGTCCCAGTAATCCACAGCAGGCCCTGGTGTCCAACCAAGGATGGGGTGGGAATGGCTGGCGAAATGGCTTGACGGGTGGGCGGACTGATTATGTCGGCAACATGGGCTGGATGCATGCCGGTCACCGCGATTGTAGTCAGGCCGGTCGTGGCGGGAACTGGAACGGTGCCCAATGGGCGGACACGAGCCATATACATAAAAAGCTTGGAAATTGCAATGGCGTTATTGGCTGGGAGGGCTGCATCAGACTTGGGGACATTATCGACGGCACGTCGAGCACGCTGGCAGTCATGGAAAATCACCACTGGAGGAATAAAGAGGACCCCACAGACGTTCAGGGAGATGCGATGTGGATGGGTCCTTGGGCTATCCACAGCGTCAAGATGCCGATCAATCACGATCCCAATACCGACTTCCGTTGCGGCCAGTGGAGCAGCACCCATACCGGTGGTGCTCACGGCTTAATGTCAGACGGTTCCGTCAGGTTTTTCTCGGAGAATATGGCCTGGCAGATTTCAAGGGCGGTTGGTACCCGAGCCAAAGGTGAAGTTATGGGTGAGTTTTAACTGCTCCTTGATGGGAGTTCTCGGCCTTTGCCGAAATGATTGAACTTTCCCTGCTTAATCTGTTCGACGGTCGCGCGTAGCCCCCCCCCAAACGAGTCGTCTTGACGATTCGGGGGGGGGGGGGTAACACAGTGCGTATAGTGTTGGTCGGGCATTCGTCGCTGCGATACAACAGGCAGACTCCATTGCGATTTTCCGTCGACAGAACGGTGCTGTTATGCGGCGATCACGGTCTTCAGGTCGGTTCCGTTTGTTGGCCGAATTGTTGTGGAGGAGATCGGTCGGTCTGACGAGCGTGGTAATGTTGGGGCTGTCCCTGGCGGGGTGCGGACAGAGTGTACCACCGGCTTCCGGTGGCGCGACGTCGTCGCCCGCACCGACGAATTCCACCTCGACGTCCCCACATCTTTCAACCGCCTTTCGCTTGGACGCGGCTGACGTGGAACCGACCGAGCCATTGGGACCCTTTGATGGGCCGGTGTTCGCCGAGGTTGCACAACAAGCCGGTCTGACGCATGTCTATTCCACCGGCGATGCGGAATTGCTGCTGATGGTGCAGCCAACCGGCGGAGGATGCGGTTGGATTGACTACGACGGCGACGGATTCTACGACCTGTATCTCAATCAAGCGGGTGACCCATCCAATCCGCGATCACCGGCTCAACCTGCGGACCGATTATTTCGCAATTTGGGAGACGGTGCCTTTCTCGACGTCACCGGGTCAACACGAATCGACGAGCGCGACTATAGTCAGGGCGTCGCCGTCGGCGATTTTGATAACGATGGGTTCGACGACATCTTCGTCACCAACGTGGGAGCAGACACCCTGTTGCAGAATCAGGGGGATGGAACGTTCCTTGAAGTGACAGGGCAGGCACTCCAGCAACCGGCCGATTGGAGCAGCAGCGCCGCGTGGGCAGACATCGATCGCGATGGAGATCTCGACCTCTACGTCTGCCGGTATGTTGCGTTCGATCGATTTGATCCGCAGCAGTGCCGGACTGTCGATGGCAAACCGAAGATGTGTCAGCCCAACGATGTTGACGCGCTTCCGGACGAGTTTTACCTGAATAATGGCGATGGAACATTCACTGCCGTATCTCAGCAGCGCGGTTTGTTCGGACCAGACAACAGGGCGCTGGGGGTTGCGATTGCCGACTTCGACAACGATGGCTGGCCGGATATTTACGTAGCAAACGATGCGACATCGAATTTCCTGTTTGTGAATCAGCGGGATGGCAATTTCCGTAACATGGCCGACGTGTTGGGGTGTGCGATCACCTGGGAAGGGACGGCACAGGCGAGCATGGGGGTCGCGGTTGGCGATTACGACCGCAATGGTTCTCTCGACCTGTACCTGACACATTTTGAAGGGGAATGGAATACTCTGTATCGCAATCGCGGCGCGTCGGGGTTCTTCGATGTCACCGCAATGTCGGGGGGCGTTGAACCGACATTGCCTATGGTCGGTTTCGGCACCGCCATGGAAGATTTCAACCAGGACGGTCACGATGATCTGGTGATCGCCAACGGTCACCTGGACGATCCAGGCCATCTGGGAATTGAGTTGGCGATGCAACCGCAATTGTTCACGCTGATCGGTTCACGGATCATTGAATGTTCCGATCAAGGCGGGGATTTTTTCTCGCAGAAATTCATCGGACGCGGTCTGGCGACGGCCGACTACGACCGCGACGGTGACCTGGACATCGCCGTCGTCAACCAGAACGTGCCAACGGCCCTGCTTGAGAACAGGTCGGAACGAGGACATTGGCTCAAGCTGAGTTTTGTGGGCCGCCAAAGCAATCGTCGCGGTATTGGCACGCGGGTCATACTGCGAATTGGTGACGACGAATTCATGCAGGAATTATTGGGGGGGACCAGCTATTGCGCGTCGCGCGAGCCAATTATGGTCTTCGGTTTGGCGACGCACACAGAGCAGTGCAATTTGGAAATTCGCTGGCCCAACGGAATCCAGCAGACAATTGACGACGTGTCCGTCGATCAGGAATTGCGGATCACGGAACCTGTTGACGACATGCAGAATTGAAAGACCAAACACCGCGGCGCCGGTAGTCATGATATTTCGCGATTCAAAAAAACGATGGTGGTTTCGGACTGTCTGTTTGACGTGTCTCGGTGCTGCCATTCTTGCGGGCTGGATTTGGGGAGGCTGGAGGCAGCCAACGACTGAGGAGATGAATCGACTGTGCCTGGAGGCGGCCCGGAAACAACAGTGGACTACGCTGCAAGAGCAAGGCGAGCGCTGGGCGGCTAGCGAACCTGAAAACGGAAAGGCATGGATGTATGTGGCCCAGGCAATGGAGCAACAGCAGAAATTCGACGAGGCGGCGAAGTGCTTGACGCGGATACCGGCATCGGCCCCAGAGGCAGATTCGGCTCAGATCGCCCGGATGGAATTGGCCTTCGGCCCACGCAACCGTGCAGAGGATGGCGCAATCATTTGCGAGACAATTCTCAAACAGAACCCGCAATCCAAAGTCGCGCAACAGCGGCTGATTTTCTTTCTGGCGATGTCGCTGCAGCGGCACCATTTGCAGAAACAGATTCGCGCAGCGATTCAATCTGGGTCGGAACCCCGCGAAGCCTACGTCTATCTCTTCTTCGCAGATTCCCTCCACTTTTCCAATGGAGCATCCTGGAACGGCCAATGGCTGCAGGGAGACCCGCAGTCGGAGTTGTTTGAAGTCGCCCAGGCAATCTTCATCGCCCAAACTCTGGACACCAGCATATCAATGGACGACCGAGAGGCGGCGCAATCCGCTCGCAATGCCTTGGCAAGGAAGGGGCCTGTGTTGGACCGGTTGCTGAAGCGCTATCCGCACAACATCGAATTATTGGCCTATCAACTGCGCGAAAGCGTGAAATCTGGAACCGTCGGTCGCGCATTAAAACTGTTATCGCAGGCTCCAGTCGAATCCGAATCCGACGGCCGGTTCTGGCGATACAAGGGATGGATCCACGCCCAACGCGGAGAAGAGATCGCGGCAGAAGATGCCTATCATCGGGCGCTGGAGTTGAATCCCCTCGATTGGGGAACACGCCATTTTCTTGCCGAATTGCGGCAACGCCAACAGAGATTTGACGACGCAGAACGACTTCGCGAACTTGTCAGCCGAGCCAATGAACTCAGACGCGTATTGCATTCGGCTCCGAGCGCAAGTGAGGTTCCCCCGGCAATCCTCGGGAAGCTGGCCCGCTACGCCCTCGATTGCGGCGACAAGCAGATGGCCGATGCCCTGCAACGACGTCTTCAACAGTTTTCTCCGCTTAACCGGAATGCACTACGAACAAATTAGCCGGGAAAGCAGCGCCGTGCCGACTTCTTTCCCAACAGATATGCATAGAATATGAGTACGGATGTCGTTCTTTTGCGACACTTTCGAGGAGTCATCGTGGGATGTTAAGGTGCAGTTTTGATCGGCAACATTGAAACCGGATGGATGGCAGTCGCCAGCTTACGGATCGGCGGAATGCTCGCGCTGTTCGTTGCATTGTCATTGATGGCTGGTTGTGGTTTAAATTCAGATAGTGAATCGGGTGAGCCTCCAGCGCCGCCGGTGCAGTCGAGGAATCCCCAATCTGACGGGGGTGGAAATCGTGCAGGCTCTTCGCGAATCGCGGAGGGAATCAGACTCACTACGGCCCCACAATCGAAGGTATTGCATTCAACTCGCTTTACGACAGTCTCTCCGCAGTGTGGAATCGACTTCACATATCAGAATGGAGCGAGCGGAAAGCTCCTGATGGTAGAAGCGACCGGGGGCGGGGGCGGCTGGTTGGATTACGATTGCGATGGCCGATCGGATTTGTATCTCGTGCAAGGCGGTGAGCCCACACAGCCGGCAAGTTCGTCTCAGCCGACCGACCGCTTGTTTCGCAACGTGGGGGACAATCGATTCGAGGATGTCACGGCATCGATTGGCATCGACGAAAGAATGTATGGGCAAGGCATCGCAGTCGGCGACTACGACAATGACGGCTTCGACGACATATTCGTGACAAACGTCGGCCGCGATTCTCTTTACCACAACGAAGGAGACGGCACCTTCACGAAAGTGACAGCCGCGGCAGTGAGTGCCGATTCGCAATGGAGCAGCAGTGCCGCCTGGGGCGACATCGACAGAGATGGTGATCTCGATTTGTATGTTGGACGCTATGTTGATTTCGACCCATTCGATCCAAAACTCTGCCTTTCCAAGTCCGGCAAACCGGGAACTTGCCATCCGAAAGAAATCGAGCCTTGCCCCGATGAATTCTTCCTGAATCAAGGGGATGGAACGTTTCAGCCGGCTGCGGTCAAACTCGGACTATTTGGCCCGGATAACCGTGCGCTCGGAGTTGTGATTGCCGACTTCGATAACGACGGATGGCCGGACATTTACGTGGCAAACGACACAACAGACAATTTCCTGTTCATGAATGACAATGGCCAACAATTTCACGATAAAGCGCGTCTCTTGGGTGGAGCAGTTAACAGCAATGGACTTCCGCAGGCCAGTATGGGTGTCGCTGTTGGTGATTACGACGGCAACGGATTTCTTGACCTCTACCTGACCCACTTCCACGAAGAATGGAATACACTGCTGCAAAACCTTGGGCCGGCCGGTTTTCACGACGTCACCGCTGCCGTCGGGCTTTCAGTGCCGACAATGGGGAAAGTCGCATTCGGTGCGGTGATGCAAGATTTCGACCACAACGGATGGTTTGACTTGCTCGTAGCCAATGGCCACATCGATGACTTGCGCAGCGATGGTATTGAATTTGAAATGAAACCGCAGCTTTTTGCCTTCAATGGCGAGGCCTGGGAAGATCGTAGCCCGCCGGCCGGCGAATTCTTTGATAAGAAGGTTTTGGGTCGGGCCATTGCGACCTCTGATTTTGACAACGATGGTGACCTGGATGTCGTATTTATCCCACAGAATTCTCCGACTGCGATATTGCGTAACGATTCCGAGAGAGGCCATTGGTTGAATCTCAAGTTTGTCGGTCGGACGTCAAATCGGCGTGGAATCGGCACTCGCGTCAGCATCCGTTGTGGCGGCAGGACATTCATGCAGGAACTTGCGGGGGGAACCAGCTATTGCGCTTCCAACCAACCGATTCTCAGCTTTGGATTCGGTGAATGCCGCGGACCGTATGAGCTAGATGTACGTTGGCCAAACGGCGTGCATCAAATTGTGACGGATGTCGCTGCGGATCAGTTGTTTGTATTACAAGAACCCGACCGTAAGGTTCCCTAGAGACATGTCACACGCAGCAACAGAATTTGGACGGGGTCTGCGCATCGCATTCGCCGTTGTGGCGATTGCGTGCGTCGCCGGCATCGTCATATTTTGGAATCGTGGCCAGGATGCAACGGATGAACTGCCCGAAGGCGGAAACCCAGTGGCATCGGGTGAGTCTGTAGTGCCGGCAGACCTGGGGTTATTGGCACCCACAATTGATCACAGCAACTACATTGGCAGTGCGGCGTGTGCCGAGTGTCATCCCAAGATTTCTCTTGCCTACAGTTCACATCCGATGGCCAACTCCCTATGGAAGGTCTCGGATGCGCCGGATCTGGAAGACTACGACAAAGAGACCACGTTTTCTCCAGACGACCATCATCACTATTCCGTACAGAAAACCGCAGACGGGATTGTGCATCACGAACGATTGACGGACGATGAAGGAACGACGCTGTACGACCAAGCCGTCCGCGTTGACTATGCCGTCGGCTCTGGTGCGCAGGGGCGATCTTATTTGTCCGATCAATCCGGTTTGCTGTTCATGTCACCGATCAGCTGGTACAGCGCGGTTGGGCGCTGGGATCTTTCACCAGGATATCGACTTCCTCAACACAGCAGATTTGGTCGTCGGATTCAGGCGGAATGCGTCAATTGCCACTCAGGCCGACTCAATACGGACCGTGGATCAGATCGCCGTTTCGGACAACCTCCGTTTTTCGAGTTGTCGATCGGCTGCGAACGGTGTCACGGTCCCGGCAAAGAACACGTCGCCTACCAGCGATCAGAATCCAACGGCGATAAGACCGATCCCATCGTCAATCCCGCGCACCTCGATGCGAATCGGCGGGACGATATTTGTGCGCAGTGTCATCTGAAAGGCAGAGGTCGGATTCCCCACTTCGGATATGAAGTCACTGATTTTCAACCTGGCCAAAGGCTGGAGGAAACATGCACGATCTTTGTTGATGCCACGAATCATTTATCGAGTCACACTGAAACTCCCGTCAGTCAAGTCGAGCAATTGCGCAGTAGCGCGTGTTTTCGCGGCAGCAACGGCCGACTGGGTTGCATCTCGTGCCACGAGATTCACTCCACATCCAATGGTCCGTTTTCCTATCGTGAAAAATGTCTCAATTGTCATCGCGAGCAGGGGTGTCAATTGCCCGAAGCAGAGAGGTTACGTCTTCAGCCCGATGATTCGTGCGTTCATTGTCATATGCCAAACCGCGTCGGCGACCAAATTCCCCACACTGCGCATACGAACCACCAGATTCTGCGAATACCAAATTCAGCGCCCGATGAAACCAGTTCGCCGTCGATGAGTTTGCCGGAGGTGTTTGACGGAGCCGACTCCCGTTTGCATCCGCTTATCATGGAACGCGCACGTGGATTGTGGCTCGCCGATCAGGCGGAAGTTATGACTGATCGTGCGTTCGCGTCTCGTGCCATTCTGATGCTGTCGCACGTTAGCGAACGCATGCCGAATGATGCCATCGTTCTCGATGCACTCGGAACCGCATCGGCTGTGTCTGGACGATTCGACGATTCCATAAGATACTGGAAGCAAGCAATTGAGATTGAACCGCAGCGCGATCAGACAATTCGTACGACGGCCATCTTGCTGCAGAATTCCAACGAGCCTGAAGAGGCTCGCCGGTATTTGAAAATGTATCTTGAGCTTCAACCGTCGGATGCAGCTATGTGGGGGCGATACTCACATCTTCTCGGGCAATCCGAGAAATGGGAGGAGGCAATCGAGGCCGCTCAAAAGTCCAGAAGTCTTGACCCATCCACGCCGCGGGTCTATCAATGGCTCTCCGAATGTTATCGGCGAACCGGGGACACTCGTCGCAGTCAACAATACAAAGATTTATTCAATCGCATCACATCGAATTCCACGAAATAGATCCGCCATCGCTTTGACAAACGACGCTTGATGGAACGCCGTGTTCCATTCCTGAATCGCCAATGGAGCTTGACGAAGGTCAGGTCGATTGATTGACGTGACACGACTATTCGACTGCGTTGCGGTGAATGGCGGGCAAACGCGTATCGAGACAGTATGGCTGCAAAAGTACCGAAACTCTGGCGACTGGGCCTGCTGCTCGCGTTGGCCGGCATTTCTGCCCTTGGATGGCGATATGGCTATCCGTGGTGGGTCGAACGAGAGCAGGCGTCCTATCTGGCTCAGTGTTCGCGCGCTCAAGAACTTCGCCAGTGGGATGAACTGGAACGCCTGTCGTCAGACTGGACTCAATGGCAGCCTGATTCAGATGACGCATGGATTTTCCGAGCCGACGCCGCACAAAGGAAGGGTGACTTTTCAGCGGCGGTCAAGTCTCTTTCCGCGATTCCCGACACGTCCCCCAAGGCTTTGCCCGCATACATTGGACTCGCGACGCTGCAATTTGGTCCAGCAAACCAGCCGCTCGCTGGTGTTCGGACATCCGAACGATTGCTGAAACTGGAACCCCGTACAGCCGCCGCCCATCAGCAACTCATCGAATTCTATGCGATCACATTGCAGCGCGAGAAACTGATCAAGCAGATCCGACATGCCATTGAGCTGAAACGCGAGCCTCGGTCGGCATATGTATATCTCTTCCTCATCGATACAATGCGTCTGGACAATGCCGTCGAGACCAATGACAACTGGTTGAAGGTGCATCCCGACGAGGAGATATTTATGGTTGCGCGCGGCCTGCAGCTTCCGGAACCGGGGCCTGGCGTCGATTCCGCATACGGCAACAAACACAAGATCATCGCGGAGTTACTTCAGCGATTTCCCAACAATATCGAACTACTCGCATATCAGACGGATCTGGCTATTCGCGTTGGGAACGTTAGTGAGGTCGCGAAACTCTTGCTTCGCGTGCCACCGGCCGCCGACAACGACAGCCGTTTTTGGAGCGCAAAAGGTTGGCTGCACCTCAATCAGAACGAACTTCCCGAAGCAAAACAGGCATTGCTGCGTGCCTTGGAATTACATCCTCTCGATTGGGGCGCTCGTAACCGTTTGGCGGATTTGACTCGTCGCCAGGGAGACTTAGACGAAGCTCAGAAGTTCGATAATCTCTTGAGACAAGCTCGCCGTCTCCGCGAGAGAATGACCGAGGAACACTCGGCAGACGTGGAGAAGGTTGCGTATGAACTCCTCTCCGAGCTGGCGAACCATGCGCGTCGTTGTGGTGATAAGCAGGTGACAGATGCACTCAGCAGCCGTTTGTCCGGATTCTAGAGCATATCCAGTTTTGCTCTTCAGTTGAATTCTGGATATGCTTTAGATAAACGACCGTTGATCGGGATAGGGGGGCGCCTCGCGGCGCCACCCCTCCCACACCACCGGGCATACGGATCACGTACCACGGCGGTTCGATCGGGTTATGCTTCGGAAGGAACAGCGAGTCGG
>Ga0114996_10001168_pt1 | contig 35691 bp, 30 predicted proteins | sample ArcticOcean_MG_C_4_FD_87039 | JGI IMG/M metagenome (GOLD analysis project Ga0114996, IMG submission 87039) | Marine microbial communities from western Arctic Ocean - ArcticOcean_MG_CB4_134 | ecosystem: Environmental > Aquatic > Marine > Oceanic | place: Arctic Ocean: Canada Basin | collected... | reverse complement strand
TGGCACACCGCGAACGCGGTTCGCGGATTCGGCGACGTGCGCGACACGTAGGAGCCCGCAACGCTTCCCACCCCGAGCGCAGTCAGGAACACGGCGAGGATGATCGAAAAAGTATACGTGGTCGCACCGAGCATGAGCCCCATGAGCCTGGTCCACACCACCTCCGCTCCTAATGCCGTGATCCCCGAAAGTCCGATCGCCAGCAGCACGGTGCGATGTCTGGCCGCGAAGACCTGACTGACCCCGCGCGCCCCGTCTTCGTCCTCCCCGGACGAATCTTCATCCTCCTCATCCGACGGCCCTTCGCTGGCCTCTTCCGAAGAGCCTCCAGCCGCCTCGTACAGTGCATACCGAGACAACACAGCCGCGAGCGCAGCAACCGCCACGTTGAAGAGGAGCGCAACGAACGTGGCCACGATGACGTCGAATTCGCGCAGCAGATAGAATCCGGCGAGCAAGCACCCGAGCACGGCACCGGCAATGTTGCCGCCGTAGAAGAGGCCCATCCAGGACACGCCCGCCGGCGTCGCACTCACAAAGCGCGCAATCGCTGGCAGCGTCGCACCCATGAGCACAGTGGGGGGGATCAGGAGGAGACCCGCCAGGACAGCGCGTAACAGAACGCTCACCATGCCGGTCGGCGCCATGCTCACATAAGCGCCCCCGACGCGCGGGATCAGCACCAACAGGAGGAGTCCCAGTACTCCGATCACGAGCTCGAGGCTGGCGTATACTCGCAGCGGGTGTCGATCGATCGGAACGTACTTCGGCAACGCCAGACTGCCCAGAAACATTCCGCCCATGAACGAGGCCAGCAGCACGCCCAACGAGACTCCGGTCGACCCGATGACGAGCTGCAGCATCTGAAACCAGACAATCTCGTAGATGAGAGCAGCACAGCCGCTACCAACGAACAATACGAGGAGTACCGGCAGGAACGGCTTGTTCATCCGTTCGATCGCCCCGCTTTCCGTCCCACCGCTCATATCATGACCTTTGAGAAACGTCTTGCCTGCCCACAACACTGCGAAGACCTTCCGGGCGGCTTGAGGAACGCCGCGAACCGCTCATCAAATCGCGGTTCACCAACCTGCAGTGGACTGTAACAGATGAGCGTTAAGCACCGAGAGTGCCGAAGCGCCGCGGTGACAAGGTGGGCTGACGCAGGAATAGCAGGGCTATTTCAAGGAACGCCCAACGAAGTCACCGTGGATGCAGCGGCGCTCGAATGCAAACGATCATCTGTTACAGTCCGCAAGGACACCGGAGAAGCCGATCTCGATGAAACCGACCGCAGCAACTTGGCTGGTATGCGCTTGGATCGCGACTCTACCCGGCGCACTCACCGCCCAGCAGCCCATGGGTGGGATGGTGATGGGTGGCGGTTGGAGAATGGTTCCGATGGACATGAACATGCCGATGTTGCCTGGTCTGGAAGGCGTTGTCCCGGTTGTGGCACCATTCCTCCCGGGCAATGGAGTCGACGTTTCCACGCTGCCGGAAGCGCTGCCCTCTCGAGTGGAAGCGATGTCCGACGGGGACACGCTCGAAATCTCGGTGTCGATGGTACGTCGTACCATCGAGGGTCACGAGATGGTGATGTTCGGCTACAACGACCAATATCCAGGCCCCCTCATTCAGGCCACCCGGAACGCTACTGTGGTCGTCAGAGTGACGAACGAGATTCAGATGCCGACCACCATTCACTGGCACGGCATCCGAATCGACAACCGGTTCGACGGTGTCCCCGACGTCACCCAGCCCGCGATTCAACGCGGTGAGAGCTTCATCTATGAAGTGAAGCTCCCGGACGCCGGGATGTTCTGGTATCACCCGCACGTGCGCGAGGACGTGCAGCAGGATCTCGGACTGTTCGGCAATCTGCTCGTCACCTCGCCGGATCCCGACTACTACGGTCCGGCACACCGAGAGGAGGTCTTCGTCCTGGACGACATCCTCATGGACGAGCAGGGCGCCATCCCCTGGGGCGAGACCTCACCGACGCACGCTCTCATGGGTCGACTCGGCAACGTCATGATGGTGAACGGACAGACCGACCACCGTCTGTCGGTTCAGCGAGGTGAGGTCGTCCGCTTCTTCCTCACGAACGTCGCCAACTCACGGACGTTCAACGTCACATTTGGTGGAAACCCCCTGAAGATCGTCGCGTCGGACGTGGGCAGATACGAGCGCGAGATGTGGATCAACTCCGTGGTCATCGCTCCCGCGGAACGTTACGTGGTGGACGTACGCTTCGACGATCCCGGCGAAGTCGCGATCTCCAATACGATCCAGGCAATCAACCACTTCAGGGGCGAGTTCTACCCGCAAGTCGACACGCTTTCCATCGTGACCGTATCTGCGTCGGCTGCGGACCCCGTCATATCCGAAGCCTTCGAAACGCTGAGGGAGAACGGAGAGGTGATCGCGGACATCGACAGTTTCCGGCCGTTCTTCGACAAGGAGCCGGACCACCAACTGGAGACGACCGTTCGCGTCCGGGACCTGCCCCAGGCGATCGTACTCGCCATGGAGGCGGACACCCTCTTCTTTCCGCCTATCGAGTGGAACGACGGCATGCCGATGATGAATTGGCTGTCCACCGGCGAACAGGTCAGCTGGATCTTGAGGGATCGCGACACCGGCGCAGAGAACGGCGACATCGATTGGCGCTTCTCGGTCGGTGATGTTGTGAAGCTCCGCATCTTCAACTCACCGGACTCGTTCCACCCGATGCACCACCCAATCCACATCCACGGACAGCGCTTTCTGGTGCTCTCTATGGATGGGGCGGAAACCCAGAATCTGGTTTGGAAGGATACGGCGATCGTGCCGGTTGGCTCCACGATGGACGTCCTGGTCGAGATGTCCAATCCCGGGGAGTGGATGCTCCATTGCCACATTGCGGAGCATCTGCACGCGGGAATGATGTTCAGCTTCACGGTGGACGGGCAGTAGGGAGCTTCAGCGTTGAACCAAGCCGCGAAAATCACTCTCGGTGTCGTCCTGGCGCTCGCGACCGTCACCCTCGTCTACTTGGGTGCGCAACGCATCCTCGAACAGCAGCGCGTATCAGCCGAGATCACACGCCTGCGCGACGACCTGTATCGAGCGCGAGTCACCGCCGACCGCTGTCAACGCTCGCTCGCCAGCGTCGAAAACGGGCTGCGCGTATTCGATTCTCGGCTGGACTCGATGCGGACTCGGATCGACAGCTTCGAAGCCCTCGACATCCGAGGTGTCGCGCAGGACCAGTACCAGTCGTACCTGGAGATCTTCAACGCATACAACGACTCGGTGGAAGCCTGGGGCGCGCGTGAACGCCAGTTACGCGCGGCAGACACTTCGTGCCGGAATGTGATCGTGGATCACAATTCCCTCCGCGACTCGTTGCAACAGGTACTCGCGGACCTGGGCGGGGACTAGACCGCACAGCGCTACCGGCCGGACACCGCGAGGGAATCCATCAACTGGACCGCAAAGGACTCGACCTGCACCCTGTCCTCGTCCGTTACGGCCCGCTCGCGCGCCGACTGCAGAGCTGCGAGTGCCCCATCCGGATCACCCACGCGAGCACGAAGATCTGCCAGCCACGTCCACTGCTGCCATACGTCCTCGCCCAGTTCGATCACCCTGCGTCGTGCATCGGCGGCTTCAGCCCATCGCCCCTGCTGACTCAACGCCCACGACATCAGGTGGTGGCTCACGCCGTTGCCCGGCTGCAGGGCGATCGCCGCGAGCAGCGCCTGCTCTGTCCGCTCCGCGTCACCCATTTGCGAGTATACGACTCCCAATAAGGCAGGAGCGCTCGCTACGTCAGGTGCCCGCTGCCAGGCTTGACGCAGCAGTCCCTCAGCTCCCCGGAGATTGCCCGCCACAAGCAACTTACGTCCGATATCCGTCGTGAGGCCGGCACCGGCCCCCAAATTCGGGATCGCTTCACGATAGGCCCGCAGCGCCTCGCCCTGACGCCCTTGGGCCTTGTAGATATCGCCCATCAGTCACTGGGATCGACCGGAGTGCGGATAGTCTGCGCCTAGCGCCTCGAACACCGCGCCGTCGTCGAACCATGTGGGCGTACGCGTCCAGGAACGCCACCCCATCAGCACGACGACGAGCGCAAAAACGGCCAGTTCCACATCGCGCCTTCGGCGAACGAAGGACACAAGAAGCCACGCGAGGATGGCGACTGCGCCAATGGTCGGCAGATAGAGCGTACGTTCGCCCAGAAGGACCCCGGCGACGAAGAAGACATGAGAGACCGGCGACACCGTGATAGCGAACCAGAGCACACCGAACCCAAGTACGCGTGCTGAGGTGGCTTTCGAACTCATCTTCGGCTGCCGCCAACTGACGAGCGCACCAGTGAAGATGAGCAATGCGAGCACAAGCCCGATCGTATTCAGGGCGTGAAATCCCGTCGATATGGGGATTACTCCAGGGGTGTAGTCCGATGCGAGGTCGAGCGGAAACACCATGAGACGAACGTAGTGTGTCCACACCTCCGCGAGCGTTCAGATACGCGGAATCTCCAGGAGCAAGCCCGCGCCGGGTGCGACCTCTGGGGCCGCGACCGATCCGAGGATCTGTGCGCGGGCCGCGAGCATCATCGCCGCAACACCTGCGAGAGCGACATACGTTCGCCAGCGCTCGCGCTCATACTCAGTCAGATCAGAGAGGTTCAGGCGACGACGCGCTCGGCAAGCGATTCCGAAATGGCCGGTCGATGACACAAACCGACGGCGTCTGGGGTCAGGGGGGGGGACGTCGCTATGCCTGAAGTCGTCGGCGTCGTGACCTCACATCGGGTGAGAGGTCTACGGAACTTAACCCGCGCGGCGTATACGCCATTGGACCGGTTCCATGAACCGACGATAACGAATTTCGCGAATACAAGCCTCACATTCTTCATCGAGTCTGAAGATCCGGCCTCGTTACTCGAGCACACGCTCGCGGGGCCTTGTCTGGTCGAGCAACCCCGCGCTAGCGAGCCCACTCGTCGTATACGAAGAGCGAGTGCGCGATCACGCGAAACGGCTCACGAGCCCGGTAGCTCGCGAACGGATCACGCCCGTGCAGGTAGAGCCCATGGAGGTTCGTCGCGGAGATAGCGGTGAAGCGAGGTGACGCTTCGGCCGCCGTCGTACGCTCGTGGTCGAACCGGAAGAAGCTGGGGAGCGCCACGTACTCGATTCCGTAGGCTTCCGGGACGGCACTTCCAAAGTATGAAAGCCGAACACTCGACACGCCCTCCTCCTCCATGAATCTCCGGAGTTCGAGCAAGCCCTGACCCCAATCGAGGTTGGAGTCGAGCAATGCCCGATGCGCTTCGTCGCGACCACCTACCCAAGCACTCGAGAATGCAAGGAAGTGCGGGTAGGCGGAAAGCACCGAGAAGGCCTGCAGTGCGACGAGTACGACGACGAAACCGCGTAGAGGCCGCCCAGAGCGACGCCAGACACGAACTAGGCCCAATGCCGCCAGCACTGCGAGTAGTGGCATCACGGGCAGTGCGTGCCGGAAACCAGCGTTGAGGTCCGACCGCATCAACAACGCTCCAAACACCACGGCGCCCAGGAGCGGCCCCCTGCCCCGCCAGTCCAGCAACGATTCGAGCCTCCGGCTGCGCGCCAACCAAGCCAGGATCAGGCTCACAGCGCCCAGGCCGAGCATCACCTGAAACGCCACCGGTGTTTTCAGAAAGAACGCCACCGGGAAGTAATACCACCATCCGGACACGCTGGTCTCACCGAACAGATAGGCGGGTGCCTCATGCCCCCCTGACGCGTGCAGAACCGTCCGCCAGAAATTGAAGCGGAACAACGTCAGCGTCGCGTCACCACGGTACAGCACGACAAAGCTGGCATACAGCGCCAAGGCGCCGACCGAGGTGGAGGCGCCGAAATCTCTCAACCACGCCCGATCGCGCCTGTGAGACCACACGCCAGCGCCCATCAGGAGCGCGGCGACAGGCACGAGCGCGAGCGCACTGAGCTTGATTCCGAATGCGGCGGTCACTGCCAGCCCGGCGAGCGCAGCCCGCTGCGGCGTGGGCAGCCTTACCGCTACATCCAGAGCCCACACAGCCAACAAATAGGCCAGAGCAAGCGGCAGGTCATTGTAAGCGACACCGCCGTGAGCCAGCACGTCGGGAGTGAGCGCGGTGAACAGCGCGGCGGCCCCAGCCGCCAACGGCCCGGCGATCCACCAGGCATAGGCCCCAGCCGCTGCCACCAGAACGGTGGCCAGGACCGACGCTACGACCCGCGCCCGCGCGAGCAGCTCGGTGGGGTCGTTGCCTTGCCGAAAAAAGAGATCGCGCGCGTAGTCCCAACGGTCGTCGAAGAGCCACGCACGGTCCTCCGCGGGTCGTACGGGGCTCGCGCTTCGAGCGGCCAGGCCATACGAGTACATCATGAGCGGGGGCTGATCCGTGACCATGTCCCAGCGCTGCTCCTCGATCCCACGCAGCCCGCCCGACACGAGGACAATCTCGTCAAACGTCGCGGAAGTGCGTCCCGCGCCCAGATGTGCCAGCACTCCTGCGGCGAGCGCTGCCACCGCGATGACGGTCAGACCGGCACGCGCGGACAACGTCATCTCAGGACACCGCAGCCTTCGGGTCGTTCACTCTTTGCAGCAAAGCGAGGCCGATGATGAATAGCACGGTAATCAGAAGGAACCCGGGTCGCTGATTGCCGCCGAATGCCAACGCAGCGCCCCCAAAGAGAAGAGGACCGACAATCGACGATGACTTCCCACACAGCGCATAGAAGCCGAACATCTCGGCCTCCTTCCCGTCTGGTATGAGCGAGGACATGAAGCTCCGGCTCGCGGACTGTACAGCGCCGAGGCCCAACCCGACGATGACCGCGACTGCCCAGAAAAGTGCTTGGCTCTGGATGAAGAAGGCAGAGATGCTGGCAGCGATCCACAACAGAAGAACGCCGTTCAGGATCTTCTTCGGCCCATAGCTGTCCGTGGGTTTGGCGAGCGCGAAGGCACCTATGAGAGCGGAGATCTGGACGACTAGAAAGAGCTTGATCGTGTCGTTGAAGGAGAAGCCGAACGTCTCTGTAGCGACGTTCCCAGCAGACACGATGATCGTCAGCACGCCATCGATGTAGAAGAAGAAGGCGATCAAAAAGTTGCGGAGATCCTTGAGTTCCCACACTTCGCGCACAATTTCACGGAAATTGGCGACGCCCCATCGCGCGGCTTGAGGCACGGTCATGTCGCCGCCTTTATCGCCGGGCAGATAGAAGAAGGCCGGGAGCGAAAAAATCAGAAAGAAGGCCGCTACCAGCAGCCACACTACGTCCAGCCTCGTCGTGAAGGGAATCACCATGAGCAGGCCGAGCGCTGACCCAAGATACCCTACGCCGAATCCCAACCCGGACACCCAGCCCTGTTTCTCCGTCGGTGCGATGTCCGGCAGGTAGGCGTTGTAGAAGACCAGGGCGCTCTCGAACCCGACATTTGCGATGACGAATATCACGAGGCCAGCGACGACCATGCCGGGTCGGAGCACGGTCATCAGCAGCACGCCGATGATGCAGATCACGGTGTACGTGAGCATGAACTTCTTCCGGGCGCCCCCGCGATCAGCGATCGCACCGAGCAAGGGCGAGGTGATCGCGACGATAAGCGCCGAAACCGCCACAGAGACTCCCCACCACCAATTACCCCGCCCGGTCTCGTTTCCGACCACGGTTCCCACATAGTAGATCGAAAAGACCGTGGTCGTGATGACAGCGGGATACACGGAATTCGCGAAGTCGAAGAGCGCCCACGCGCCGACCTGCTTCTTGTTCATCGGGACCCCCAGGAACAGAGAACACGCACGACGGTAGCGATCCGGCGCTACCTACGTCCAGCACCCGGTGACCAGACCGGGCCCCGCACCTCCGTGGGCGGGCCTTCCCACGCCGGTTACGTTCCGCCGGTGAAAAACACTTCTCCGCGCCTGATCCTCTTCGCGCTCTGGCTGCTCGTCTTCTCGTCGGCGAGCCAGACGATGATCATTTCGCCCATCCTGCCCCAGATCGGGGACGAACTCGGTATCGCGGACGCGATGCTCGGTACGCTGGTGACAGCCTACTCGCTGATGGTGGGTCTGTTCGCGATCCTCTCTGGCCCGGTCTCCGATCGGGTTGGCCGGCGTAGGATCTTGCTGGCCGGGTGCGGGGCCATGACGGTCGCCCTCGCGTTACATGGTCTGGTGGACAGTTACCTGACCTTTCTGGTGGTGCGGGTATTCGCGGGAATGGCCGGCGGCATGCTCAGCGGGGCTGCGGTTTCCTACATCGGGGACTATTTCCCCTATGACAGGCGCGGGTGGGCCACGGGCTGGGTGATGAGCGGGGCGGCATTCGGCCAGATCATCGGGATCCCGATGGGAATCGTGATGGCCGAGCGATGGGGCTTCCGCTCTCCGTTCTACCTCTTCGCCGTCACGATGGCGCTCACGGCGCTTCTGGTCTTCTTCCGGGTGCCCCAGCCTGCCGTGAAGCGGACGGCCGAAAGACTCACCGTACGTCGAGCGGTAGGCGACTACCTCGAGATGCTCAAACGAAGCGAAGTGGCGTGGGCGGCCTTGGCATACTTCGTCATGTTCTTCGGCGTCGCGGTCTTCGTGATCTACCTGCCGACCTGGTTGGAACGTGAACTAGGGGCGACCGGAAACCAGATCGCATTGATGTTCCTGGTCGGAGGCATGGCCAACGTCCTGACCGGACCGCAGGCCGGCAAGCTCTCCGACCGGATCGGCCGGAAGGGCATCATCCTGCTCTCCTGCATTGGGCTATCACTCGTAATGCTCGGAACCGTGCCGTTCGTGACCAACGTCACGATCGCCTACGTCTTCTTCTTCTTGACGATGGTGCTCGTAGCCATGCGAATCAGTCCTTTCTCAGCTCTGCTCACCGGGCTGGTGCGTGACGAACGGCGCGGCGCACTCATGAGCCTGGCCGTCGCGCTGGGTCAACTGGGCTTCGCACTCGGTGGCGCGGTCTCAGGTCCTCTGTTTGCCAAAGTCGGATACTTCTCGAACACTGCTCTCGGCGCTGTCTTCGTTCTCGGTATGGGACTCATCGTTTGGTTTTTCATCCCTGAGCCCACATTGGAAGCGGCACCAATCGCTGCGGATTGAGGAGCGCGCGCCGTCGCCCTATTGTTCTGCGCCCCCCACAGAATGAGGTGTGCCGAGCCGGTTACACCTCGTGTACGTACCTGAGAGCCCTCGAAGGAGGCGTTGTTAACCCCAGATCCCGGCGTATCGTTGCGCGTGCTCTTGGTCGAAGACGCTTTCGACCATGCCGTCCTGTTAAAGGCGTTCCTGGGAGGAGCAGGCGGCTACCAGGTGACCCACACCCAGGACGGCGACCGCGCGGTCATGCTACTCCACGATCAGGAGTGGGACCTGGTCATCACGGACCTGAACCTGCCGGGGACGGACGGCTTCGAGGTCATTCGCATTGCACACTCCATGGATCAGGATCTCCCGATCCTCGCGACCACGGGCTATACCGAGGAGTCCCATCATGAGAGGGCGACGAATGCGGGCGCGGCGAAGGTGCTCACTAAGCCCCTGGACAAAGAAGCATTCCTCGGAGCCGTAAGCCGTCTCGTGGGGGCCGAGGTCGAGCCGAGCCCGTCGAGCGGCACGATCCTGGCTTTGGGCGCGCTCGCCGGTGATGTCGAGATGGGGTGCGGCAGCGCACTCAGCCAGGCGGTGGCCCCCGGCCGCACGGTCGTGGTCGTGCCCTTGTACCGTGATGAAATGGACCCAACTGGCTCCGCACTTCAGGCCTCCAAGACGGCCTGCCGGCTACTAGGTCTTCGGCTCGTGGTCGACGAAGCGGCGCTGGACAACCCTTCGCGTCGTCTCGCTGTCATTAAGAAAGCAGTCGCCGACCTACGGCCGGATCTGGTCTACGTTCCGTCGATGGACGATACCCACCCGGCTCGTCAGGAAGCATTTAGGGTCGCGACGTCAGCCACCGCCGCGGTTGCGACCGTGCTCGCGTATCAGACAGCGACGTCCCGCATCGCCTAACAACCGACGCACTTCGTCGACATCACGGACCAGATGGCCACGAAGCTGGAAGCCCTCTCGCACTTCGAGATGGCGAGCAAGGGTCGACTCGACCTGACACCCGAGATGGCTCAGGCGTACGCACGCTACTGGGGCCGCCACGAGCGCTTCATTCCGGTGGAAGCCCTCGAGGTGCTGCGAGGAGCAGTCTGACCCGGACGGCTAGATATTCGAGGGCGACGCGCGCTGACGAGCACCAGCTTCTGCTTGCGGACCCGACCTCGGTACGGCGAGCTTATCCGACTCCCACAAATCCCCAGCCATGCACCTAGAATTCGAGCGCGACATCGTCGAGGTCCAGGACCAGATCGACAAGCTGCTCGATCTGGCAGCCCGAAAAGGCATCGACGTTACCGCTGAAGTAGAGCTCTTGAGGGCAAAGCTCAGCGAGGTCAAGAAGCAGACCTACGAAAATCTGGCCCCCATCGAACAAGTTCAGGTGGCTCGTCACCCCCAGCGCCCATATACGCTCGACTACGTCGAGCGAGTCTTCACGGATTGGGTGGAGCTCCACGGCGACCGGGCGTTTCGTGACGACGAGGCAATCGTAGGCGGCTGGGCCCGGCTGTGCGGGACGTCGGTCATGGTCATCGGCCATCAAAAGGGCCGGGACATGAAAGACAACTTGCGGCGCAACTTCGGCATGGCTCACCCCGAAGGGTACCGGAAGGCGCTCCGCCTCATGAAGCAGGCGGAGAAATTCGGGAGACCGGTGATCACCATGATCGACACGCCGGGGGCATATCCAGGCATCGGCGCCGAGGAGCGCGGACAAGCAGAGGCGATCGCTTTCAATCTGCGCGAGATGTCCCGCCTCCGGTGCCCTCTCATCAGCATGGTAATCGGCGAAGGTGGGTCGGGTGGGGCTCTGGGACTGGGTGTCACGGATCGCATCATGATGCTCGAGCATTCGGTCTACTCGGTCATCTCCCCCGAAGGGTGCGCCGCGATCCTATGGCGCTCCGCCGAGCATCGCGAAAAGGCTGCGACTGCGCTGCGACTCACCTCCGACGACCTGGTAGAGTTGGGAATCTGTGACGAGGTTGTCGACGAGCCGCTGGGCGGCGCACATGCCGACTGGGACGGCACGGCGCAGCGAGTCGGAGACGCCCTGGAACGGCACTTGAACGAACTGAGGGCGCTGTCCCCCGAAGCTCTGCTTGAGAGCCGGTGGGCCAAGTACTCGGCCATCGGCTCGTGGTACGAGGCATAAACCTCAAAGTGCCCGACTTCGCAGAGATCAGCTTCAAAGGCACACGCAAGGAGTACTACGCCTATCAGGGACTCGACCTGCGTCCTGGCCACCACGTAATCGTCGAGGCTGATCGTGGTGAGGATCTGGGTGAGGTTTCTGCGGTTGGGGTGATCGCCGAAAGAAAGTGCTCGTCATCGAACGGCGGCTGTGCCACCCCTGCCCCCGAACGCCGAGTGCTCCGCTTCGCACGCAATGACGAGGCATCTCGGGCGAAGACGCTTCGCACCGACGAAAATCGTGTGCGTTCGGAAGCGCGAAGTCTCGTCGCGAAGCACGGACTCAAGATGAAGGTTACGGAGGCGGAGTGGCAGTTCGATCGTAACAAGTTGCTTATCTACTTCACTGCGGAGAAACGAGTCGACTTCAGGCAGCTCGTGCGCGACTTGGCCCGCACCTTCCGGACGAGAATCGAACTCAAGCAGATCGGCGTGCGCGACGAGGCCGCGCTGCTCGGCGGTGTTGGGCGTTGCGGCCGCGAACTCTGCTGCTCGACCTGGCTGCCAGAGCTCAAGCCAGTCTCTCTCCAGCTAGCCAAGGACCAGCGTCTCTCACTCAACCCCGCTCAAATCAGTGGCTGCTGCGGGCGCCTCATGTGTTGCCTGATGTACGAGCATCGTACGTACGTCGAAGCTCGACGACGCTTCCCCCGGGAGGGACAGAAGATTCGGACCGCCACGGGGCACGAGCGAGTAGCGACCGTGGACATCTGGAACGACACGATCTCTCTGAGGGACGATGAGGGTCAACGGCGCACGATCTCGCTGGACGAGTTGAAGGACGAGGTCAGCCGGCCACGGGAAGAGTCGACGTGACGGAGCCAAGGCGGAGATTCATCAGCACGCCGATCTACTATGCGTCGGGCGACCCTCATATTGGGCACGCGTACACGACGATTCTCGCCGATGTACTCGCGCGTTTCGAGCGGCAGAACGGCGCCGAGGTGTTGCTCCTAACGGGCACGGACGAGCACGGACCCAAGATACAGGACGAAGCAGAACGGCGAGGCATGCAGCCGCTGGAGCTATGCGACCTCATGGCTGAACGCTTTTCCACCGCCTGGACCACGCTCGACATCTCCCACGACCGGTTCATCCGGACGAGCGAGGAAGAGCACAAGGCCGTGGTCACCGCGTTCCTTCAGCGGCTCTGGGACCGTGGCCAGATTTATCAGGCTCCCTACTCCGGGTGGTACTGTGTTCACGAGGAGCGATTCTGGACCAAAAAGGACCTCGGTCCGGACAACACCTGCCCTGACTGCGGTCGCGCTGTCAATCATCTGGAAGAGACGAACTATTTCTTCAAGATGAGCGAGTACCAAGAGGCGCTCATCGCCCATATCGAGCAAAATCCGGACTGGATCGTGCCGAAGGTGCGCAGGAACGAGATCCTTGGTTTCCTCCAGAAGCCACTCGGCGACCTGTCGATCTCAAGGCCGAAGTCGCGCGTCAGCTGGGGGATCCCGCTGCCCTTCGACGAAGACCACACGGCATACGTATGGGTCGACGCGCTGATCAACTACCTCACCGCCTCCGGAGCGATCGATCCAGCTGAGCCGCTCGGTGAGCAGGGCTTCGAAGACGTGTCCGGCTCTTGGTGGCCCTGCGACCTGCACTTGGTGGGCAAGGACATCATCACGACGCACGCGGTATACTGGCCGACTCTCCTGATGGGCGTCGGCCTACCGCTACCGAGGCAGATCCTCGCTCACGGCTGGTGGGTCGTCGGTGATACCAAGATGTCGAAGTCGATCGGGAATGTGATCGATCCGCTCGCGCTCAGTGACGAATTCGGTACCGACGCGGTGCGCTGGTACCTCCTACGCGAGATGCCGACCGGATCCGACGCCTCGTACACGGCCGAGCGCTTCGCTACCCGCTATGGGGAGCTCTCGAACGTGCTTGGCAACCTCGCGAGCCGAGTCATTTCGATGGTCGGTAAGTATCGCGATGGAATTGTCCCGGATGCGCCCGGTGCGGGGCTGGACGAAGAAACTGAGGCCGCGTTCACAGCCGCACGTCTCGCGATGACGCGCTTCAAGGTGCAGGAGGCGCTGGCGGCGGCAATGGAGTTGGCGAGGGCGGCCAATGGATACGTCGAGGAGCGTCAGCCGTGGTCGCAGGCCAAAGACCCAACGGCCGCATCGGAACTGGACGAGACGCTCGCGAGCCTATGCCGCACACTCGCATCTCTGTGCGCACTCTTTGAGCCCGTGGCCCCACAGAAGATGGCCGAACTGGCTGCTCGACTCGGGCTGGACGCGGTCCCCACGCTGGATGAGGCGCGTGCTGTGTCCTTGGCTGGCCGGACGGTCTCGAAGGGAGACCCCCTCTTCCCACGCGCGGACTCTGTCTGACTTTTGGGCTCCGGCTATGAGGGCCCAGGTTGACGATGACTTCTATCCGCCTATTTTCTCGTGCTGTAGGTTTCTGCAATGATATGGAATCGCGACAAAGGCGCTGAATGAACGGTGATCGGTGGACCTTCCTCGTTGTGCGTGGCGAGGACAGTCCGGTCGAGCAGTACTCGTTCTCCTCTCGCATACTCCGCATCGTGATCGGAGGATGCGTAGCTGTCGCCCTGTTCCTCGTGGGATCGGTGCTGACCGTCGGTGTAGATGGAGTTACCCGCCTTCAAACCAGCCGCCTCGAGGCTCGAAACGACGCGCTCCGTGTCGAATTCGAGCAGTTCCAACGCAGAATTGACCTTCTCGAAGGCACCCTCGATCAGGTCGCGGCAAACGACGCCCGATTCCGAGGCCTCGCCGGACTGGAGTCGATCGATCCTGAGGTTCTACAGGTGGGTGTCGGCGGCCCAGGCCTGGGCTCGCCGGAAAGCTACCCACTCTGGTCTGTAGACCCGGTGGCCTCGAGAACCGCGTTCGCCGTCTCCTACGACCTCAACGTACTCGAGCGCCGGGCGCGCCTGCTCTCGGCCAGCCTCGCGGAAGCCACCGACTCGGTACTCGCACATCGGGACCTACTCGAATCGACTCCGTCGATCCTCCCCACCTTGGGTTGGACGAGCAGCTCGTTCTCGAAGTCCCGCATGCACCCCATCCACAACCGTCCGCTTCCGCACCCCGGTATGGATATCTCGGCCCCGAAAGGCACGTCGATCTTCGCAGCCGCCAAGGGCCGCGTAATTAGTGCCAACTATATCCCCGGATACGGACTCACCGTCGAGGTCGATCACGGCTTCGGATACACGACGCTCTATGGCCACGCTTCCAAGCTCATCGCCCAGCGCGGCCAAGAGGTGAAGCGCGGCGATGTCATCGCCCAAGTCGGGAGCACGGGCATCTCAACGTCTGCGCATTTGCACTACGAGGTGCGGGTGAACGGTGTGGCGCAAAACCCTGCGAACTTCATCCTGCCCGAGCCGGTACTACGATACTGAGCCGCTCGACGGGCCTCCGATGTTCCCAGGGCGCCTTAGGGCGCCCTTTCTGTTGCCACTGATTCCTGATGCGTCGCTAGAGGATCGGTCATGCGGGCTCTGCTAGGCCTAATCCTACTCGTCACCGCTCCGCTCGCCGCTCGCCCGCAGGCAAGCGAAGCGGCGTTCACCCCGGACACGGTCCTGCAGATGCCGGGCGGACTCCGTATTGTCGTGCTGCGTTCCGACCCCGGCGGGGTTGCCGCGCTCAGACTCTCCATACCGTTCGTCGAAACCGCTGCGGAAGCGGGAGCAGGCCGGATGCTCGCCGCCCTAGCGGAGCGCCGTATGGCTGGAGTGGCGCGGCAGGTCGGCGCCCGCGTCTCCGCCAGCCGAACACCTTGGGGTCTGGCGTATTCGGTGGAGGGTGCCGAGGCCGATCTCGACTACCTGGCGTACCTGCTCCGACTCGCTACGGCGCAGCCTCGCCCGGAGAACGGTATTGTGGAGTTGATCCGGGCTGAGCTCATCCTAGATCTCGAGCGGCAGGATGAATCCCCGGGCGATCGCCTGCTCGCCGATCTTCGGCGTGCGACGGCTCCTGACCTGTCGCCGCTGGGTGGTTCGCATTCCTCGGTTCGTCTTCTCGACCAGGCACGGTTACGGGCTGTATGGCAGAGGACTCACCTCGCCCCGTCGATGTCACTGGTGGCCATGACGTCCGCAAGCGCTGTGACGCTTCTCGCGATGCTCGAGCAGATCGGTCTTCCGAAGGTCGAGGTGACAGAGCCGATGAACGCACCAGATTCGGGGGTGGTGAACCGCGGTCCGCCGCCTCCGGGAAGCTGGTACGCGGAGGCTCGAGTCGACCATGCGGTCGCAGACCCGCACGCCGCGGTCGCGGCACACCTGCTCGCCCAAAACGCTGCTGGCTCGGGTACTGGGCTCGACCTCAGCGTCCGCGTTTGGCAGCTCCGCGATAGAAGCCTGCTCGTCGTCGCAGGCACGGCCCTGAGCCGACCAGCCATCACTTCCCTCAAGGAAACTGTGCGATCGGCACTCGCTGACTTTTCGGATTCACTCGACGCGCACCAGGTCGCCATCGCAGTCGGTCGAGTCGGCCGCGAGTACCGGGCACGCGCACGCACGCCGGGAGGTCTCGTCGAGCAGGTGGGCCACATGGCCGACCGCACGGGAGGGTCGTCGGACGCGTCGCTGTATCTCGCCGGATTGGGGCGGGTGACCGCAGAGAGCCTCGCCGCCTACCTCGACGGGCTCGGGGCTCCCGTAGCGGTGGAGTCTGCTAGGTGAGCTCACATCACCTGTCAGTCGAACGCGTCGTGTTGCTCGCCTCGCTGATCGGCGTATGCGTCTCGCCGCTTTCGGGCCAGACGATCACCTACGACGCAGTCAGCGTCGACGACGGAGACCGAGCCCCGCTCGTGGTTATCGGCACCCGCGTGCCCACCGGGTCACGCCACGATATGGCAGGCCTCGAAGGAACCGCGTGGATGCTCGGCAAGACTCTAGCCGCCCAAACCAACGCCGCACTGGGGCCGGAGGCAGAGGTCACGGTCTATGTCGGCCGGTCCTCGACGCTCTTCGTGCTATCCGCCCTGCCCAGCGCCTGGCCGATCGCGTGGGAGACTCTCGAGAGAACTCTGTTCGAAGCGACACTCGACTCGACCTCGTTCGAACAGGAGTGGTCTACGCTGGAGAGACAGCTGCTCTTTCAAAGAGGATCGCCGGGCTTAGACTCGGAGCTGAGGTCCGTGCAGCTGATCGCACCGGATTCCAGTCCATGGGCACGGCCCACGAGCGGCACTCCTGAGTCTCTCGCGGCGCTGACCGTGCGTGACCTAGAGTTCCTCCGTCTTACCGAGTACTCGATCGGAACCTCTGTCGTCGCGGCAGTGGGCCTCGATGACGATCCGGTTTTGCGTGATCACCCGTCCGGTAGGACCACGCCACCGCCCGATGGACCAACATCTCCGCCCGACGGACCAGCGTGGACAGTCGGCAGCCGACTCAGCGTCACCGAAGAGATCACGAGCAGTTGGGTCTCGGTCGCCTACCCGTTACGGGGACCGCTTCCTCGCACTGCGTTGGAGTTCGTCGCGCACGTCATCCGCTGGCGACTAGATCCGCGCCCACCCGACCCCGACCGATATAGCATCGAGGTGCGTTTGGTAGACGCACCTCTTGGTAGGGTAATCGTCATCGACGCCGCAGTGGCTCCGGGAGCGTCCGAACGCTTCGAGCAAGAAGTTCTACGTATCGTGTCCAGCCTGACCGAGGAGCCGCTCGAGGGTGACTTCTTCCGGTGGGAGCGGCGGCGGTTTCTCGCTGCGCAGCTCCTGACCGGGGCGGACCCCGAAGTCGCGGTGGCCCGGATCACGTCGGATCTGATGCGTGACGGCGAGCCCCGCGACCTAGCCGCGGACATCTGGGACATCACTCCCGACGTCGTTGCTCACGCTCTAGGCGCACTCGGAGAACCGCAGATCTTCAGGCTCGGTCCGGACCTCGCTTCGGGCGGGTCACGCTGACCCGAGTTCGCAGGGGACACTGACAGGTGACACTGACAGGTGACACTGAAGTGTGCCACACGTGTGTGGCACTGTGGGTCGGCCCGCTATACTTCTATGATAGACCGCTAGCGTCGACAGCATAAAACTTTTTCTCTCCGGAAGCTTGATGCATGTTTTCCCGTGCGATACCTTCGGGCGCTTGTTCACTGAGTAACCTAGACGGACGGAGTTTTTCCATGAGGCGCAGCATCCTCCTGTTGGCCATGAGTCTGCTCCTAGCCACCGCAGCGTGCGGACCGGCAACAGTAGTGGTCGCCATAGAGATCGATGTCGACAACCCCGACGGCGACGGCACCATCCAACGTGCCCTGTCCGAGGTCGAAGTTCGACTCCTTCCGTATGATCGCGATGCGATCTTCGACTCGATGACCGCCGCGTTCAGTACGCCCGAGCCCCCGGTTCCTGAGGCCCTCGTCGCTGCCCGTGACGAGGTTCGCCTGGCGCAGGAGGAGTGGCAGCAGTCGCAGACTCGGTGGAACACCATCCGAGACACGCTGCAAAAGCTGAACACCGTGATGGAACAGTACAGTCGAGGGGAGGCCACTTATGTGGCGCTTTTCCGAGAATTTGGGGACTTCGACGCCGAACTCGGCGGCGTTGATCGGGAGATGACCCAATCGTTCGATCGCTTCACCGAATTGCAACAGGGTACGATTCGCGAGTCGGACTCGATTCGCATCCTTCAAGAAAACTGGGGAGACGAGGCCTACGCGGGCGCGGGTGAGGTCTTCCTCGCTAAGAGTCAGGCATCCGGACTCGACCAAGCGACGGATACCACCGACGCCCAAGGTGTAGCGCGTACCAATCTTCGGGTAAAACCCGGCCAATACTGGGTGTACGCCCGCTACGAACTCGCGTACACGGAACTGTACTGGAACGTCCTGGTCACCGTCGAGAAAGGCGAGCCGACCCAGGTACGGCTGACTCGAGAGAATGCCCAAGAGCGCATCAAGCTCTAGGCCCAAGAGCGCATCAGGCTCTAGGCCTAAGAGCACATCAAGCGCTAGCAGGACCGGCGTCTCACCGACTCTCGAGGTCGACCCCGACGGTATAGGGTGGATCACGTTCGACGATCCCGAACGCAGCTTGAACGTTCTCTCCGAGCCCGTCATGCGGCGCTTCGCGGAGACCCTCGATAGCGCCCGCGCGGCAGGTCGAGAAGGCCAGATCAAAGCGGTGGTAATCCGCAGCGGCAAATCGGATTCGTTCATCACCGGTGCCGACGTGGATCAAATCGCTGAACTCGAGGATCCCTCGGACGCCGAGCAGAAGATCCGGCTCGGGCAAGCGATCTTCATGGATGTCGAGACGCTGCCAGTCCCGACCATCGCTGCGATCCATGGTGTCTGCCTGGGCGGCGGCGTTGAGCTGGCACTCGCGTGCACCCATCGATTGCTGTCCGACTCGAAGAAGACCAAGATTGGGCTACCCGAGGTCATGCTCGGGATTCTGCCTGCCTGGGGCGGCACCAGCCGACTTCCGCGCCTCGTTGGGCTACAGGCCGCACTCGACTTACTGCTCACAGGGAAACAGATCGACAGCCGCAAGGCACGGCGGATCGGCTTCGCCGGAGAGATCTATCCCGAGCATATCTTCGAGGGCAATGTCCGGGACTTCGCTCTGAAAGCATCTGGGCGATCACAGCCCAGGAGGCGACGTAAAACCAAGCTGCTCACGCGCGTGCTCGACGGTACCACCTTGGGCCGGAAGCTCGTGCTGCGGACCGCCCGTAAGAAGGTCCTGTCGAGCACAGGGGGACGCTATCCGGCGCCGCTACGTATCTTGGACATCCTCCAGAAACACCAAACTGGGCCCCTCGAAACAAGCCTGTCAGCGGAGGCACGCCTCGCCGCAGAGTTGATCGTATCCACGGTCAGCAAAAACCTCGTGCACGTCTTTCGCATGCGGGAAACAGCACGGAGAGGGACTGGCCTAACGGATGACGGCGCGGCGTCCACAGACGTGAGAGCGCCCTCTGGCACCCAAAGTGACGGCGTCACGCCTCGAGCGGTGAAGAAGCTCGGCGTTCTCGGTGCCGGCATCATGGGGGGTGGCATAGGACAGTTGGCCGCGTACAACGGCGTGCGCGTCTACATGAAGGACATCCGCCACGACGCCGTGACCGGCGGCCTCCAGCACGCCCGCGAGCTTTTCGACAAGGCGGTCAAACGGCGTAAGCTCTCACCGGGTGAGGCGCGCCAGTGCATGGAGTTGGTCGGGGGCGGACTCGAGTACCACGGACTCTCCACGGCGGACCTCGTCGTGGAGGCCGTGGTCGAGCGCATGGACGTGAAGCGCGCGGTGCTTCGAGAGACCGAGCAGACTGTGGACCAGACGTGCGTGCTCGCGACGAACACTTCGTCGCTTTCTGTGGACGAAATGGCAAGCGCGCTCGAACACCCCGAGCGGTTCTGCGGCATGCACTTCTTCAATCCAGTGCATCGCATGCCACTTGTGGAGGTCATCCGGGGATCCAAGTCCAACGCCGCCTCCATCGCGACGGTGTACGCCTTTGCACTCGAGCTGGGCAAGGTCCCCGTCGTGGTCGGTGACGGGCCGGGCTTCCTCGTAAATCGAATCCTAGGCCCCTACCTGAACGAGGCGGGTTTCCTCCTTGGGGACGGTGCCAGCATCCGGCAGATCGACACCCAGGCGAAGCAATTCGGCATGCCAATGGGTCCGCTGCGGCTTATCGACGAAGTAGGCATCGACATCTCGGCCCACGCTGGCGCCGCTCTGCACGAGGGTCTCGGAGATCGCCTGACTCCATCCCCGGTACTGGTGGCGCTCGCCAAGACGGACCGCCTGGGCAGGAAGGGCGGCCAAGGCTTCTATCTGTACGAGAAAGGACGCCAGAAGAACATCGACGAATCGGTGTATGCGGAGCTCGGAGCCTCGGTGCCCAACGAACGACGCAAGCTTCGCGACCGGGACATCCGCGCGCGGCTCGTCGTGCAGATGATCAACGAAGCCGCGCGGGCGCTCGACCAGGGCATCGTCCGCACCGCAGCCGAGGTGGACCTCGCGATGATCATGGGCACGGGCTTTCCACCTTTTCGCGGGGGACTACTTCGTTTCGCGGATTCGCTACACCCTAAGGGTGTGCTGGATCGTGCTCGTGAACTGGAGAAGGCGCATGGAGAGCGCTTCGCGCCGGCAAACCTTCTCGTCGACTTGGCGAACAGTGATCATACGTTCTACGAGGCATTCAGTACGTGATCGCAGGCATCGTTCCCTGTTCGGGCGCCTCCGCTCGCATGGGCACGCCCAAGGCACTGCTCTCGATCCACGGCAAGATCTTCGTACAGGCCGTCGTCGACGCATTGACCGCAGGCGGGTGCGAGCCAGTGCTGTGCGTAGTCCCGAATGAGCCACTCATCACAGAAGCCGCACGCGCCACGGGCGCGCGAGTACTCACGAACCCGCATCCCGGTGAGGGACCCATCACATCGATGCGACTCGCGCTTTCGGAATTGGTCGACGCTGTTGAAGGTGTGATCTACCACTCAGTCGACCATCCATGTGTTCGTGCCGGGACGGTTGCAGCGCTACTCGAGGCCGCACGATCCACGGACGCTGAACTGGTGATCCCCACCAACGAGGGCCAGCGAGGCCATCCGAGCTTCTTCCGTGAGAGCCTGTTCCGTGAGCTGACCGACCCCTCGCTGAAGGGCGGGGCGCGGACGGTCGTGCATAGGCACCTCGACAGCGCGGAGTTGATCGAAGTGCACGACCCTGGAATCCTGCTGGATATCGACACGCCTGCCGAGTACGAGGCAATGCTCGCGGCCGGGATCTCTTCACCGTGACGCTACACCCCGCAGATGCTGCAACGTTGTTGGTCGCCACGGCAGAAGAGGGCGGGAGTGCAGTAGTCGGTGTCCTCGTTGGAGGAAACTCCGATGCACCAGATGCCGCCCGGATCGCATGGATCGAGGGCGCCGACGCTGAGCCTCGAGTCCTCGGCTCGCTGGGCACGGCCTCGTACGATGAGGCCGCCATCTCTCTGATGAGGGAGACCCTCTCCAACACTAGAAGCGGCGACCGGCTGCACGAGCTGACGGTCGACAGCGCCGTGCTCGAGCTCTATCTAGAGGTGCGCAGGCCCGTGCAGGAGTTGATCGTCGTCGGAGCTGGACATATCGCCCAGCCACTGTCACACATGGGCGCGTTACTCGGCTTCCGAGTGTCGGTGCTCGATGACCGCCCCGACTTCGCTACCCGAGAGCGCTTCCCAGACGCAGAGCGGGTGCTTCAGGCAGACTTCGATGACCCGTTCAGAGACACGAAGCTTCACGAGCGCTCGCACATCCTGCTCGTCACGCGCGGCCACAAGTACGACTATGCTTGCCTCGTGCGCGCGCTGAGAGTGGATCCGCCTCCCAGTTACATCGGAATGATCGGGAGTCGGCGGCGTGTTCGCGCCACGTACGTGCAACTGCTCGAAGAGGGCTTCGACCGCGAACAACTCGACAGAATCCACGCGCCTGTCGGCCTCGATATCGGCGCGGAAACGCCCGAAGAGATCGCGGTCTCGGTTGCGGCCGAACTGGTGAAGGTACGGAGGGGAGGCACCGGAACCTCGCTCAGGGAGGTGGAGCGCGTAGCGGAGCGCTTCTTCCCCGAAGGAGACGTGGAGGAGCAAGTATCGGAGAGCTTCGTAACGAAGGGCTCCTTTCCCGACGGAGATGAGGGCAGATGACGCACGACGACGACAAGTCGCTCAGGGAGGCGCTGCAGACAGCCCGCGAGGCGGGTCGACGTTGCGCGCTCGCGACGATCGTGGGCACAAAGGGCTCCACCCCCCGCAAAGTCGGCGCACGCATGCTGGTAGATCCTGAGACCGGGTTGGTCGGGACCGTCGGCGGCGGTTGTGGGGAGGCGGAAGTGATCGCGGCGGCACACGAAGTCCTGAAGACGGGCACGGCACGTCGCGTAAGGGTCGACCTCACGGACGACTTCGTCTCATGGAGTCCCGCCGTATGCGGCGGGGTCATGGACATCTTTCTCGAGGCAGTGGACGGGCGCGCCAGCTAGCGTGGATCCCTGGGGACGGACTCCCTTCCTAGAGGTGGATCCCTGGGATGGGCTCCTTAGGCGTCGATCCTGTACGCCGCACTCAGCCGAGCCACATCAACGTGCACCCGTTTCAGCACGTCCGGGTCTTCACGTATGCAGTCGATCAGTCGGTCGTGACCGTCCAGCGACGCAGACGGGATCTCGATCTCCTCGTGGTGAAAAGCTCCCTCGTCGACCAGCACGAGGCGAACCCTCACCGTACTTTCACGCTTGCTCACGAGCTTCTCGCTTTGAGTCGCGCGACCTCAGGGATCGACGCGAAGAAGATCAAGGTGATGATGATCGCCGAAATCACGCAGTACTGACACCAAGCGTGGATAACGAACGCCTCCAGGTACGTCAGGTATGCGGAAAAGAGGCCGCCCCCTAACGAACCAACCAACAGGAGTCCGCCGATCATGCGCGACTCACGGTGGTCCGGGCGCAGACCCACAAAAGCGAGCGCGAGAAGCACGACATAGCCCAGAACCCCGACGAAAGAGACGGGGACCGGCCCAATCGTGGCATATTGGCTCGACTGCACCGTAGCGCAGTCGCCCACCCCACACACGATGGGTCCGCCCAGCCCAAGGTTGTGCGCGAAGAGATAGAGCGCGACGAAGAAGCCCCCCAACGCCAGCACCGCCACAACCATACGATTCGTGGGCGGCGCGCCTACAGGCGCACTGCCCACGCTCTGTTCATCGTCGTTCACGCCTGCTCCGGGTGCGTCAGTTGGCCCCACCAGCGTCCGCTGGCGCACTCTCTTCGATCTGGGCAATCGCAGCCTGGATCGCCGGGAACGTAGCACCGGGAAGCATCAGGAATTCACCGTTTCCTTGTACCATGATCGTCGGTGTGGAGCTGACGCGGAGTTCGTATCCCAGGCGCATGTTGGCGGAGACGACGTCGGCGTGACGGTCACTCTTCACGCACGCCTCGAAGTCGTCACCTTCCAAGCCCAGGTCCTCACCGAAGGCCAAGAACTGCGCGATAGGGCTCGCCTCGAGCCGCCAAGATGTCTGGTTGCGGAAAAGCGCGTCGTGGTACTCCCAGAACTTGTCCTGGTCCTGGGCGCAACGCGCAGAGCGCGCGGCGAGGAACGAGGTCGGGTGAATCGACGTGAGCGGGAAGTCGTAAAAGACGAACTTGGCCTTCCCTGTCTCGACCAGGAGCAGCTCGACCTGAGGCTTCACGCTCATCGCGAATCCCCCGCAGCCGGGGCACGCATAGTCCCCGAACTCGATAATCGTGATCGGTGCGTCCTCGTCGCCTTTCGTGACGCCTTGGGCCATCTCGACCAGCATGTCCTGGTCATCCAAGCCCTCGACTTCAATAGGCTCCGTCGCCGCCGCGCCGAGCGCGGTGCTCCCGATGGAGTACCCGACAGCGCCGATGCCGACGACCGCCACGACAGCCAGGATCACATAGAACTTCGTCATGTCGGAGCCGCCCTGCTCGCGGGCCTTTCTCCGTTCTTCGCTTCTAGACACAGCGTACTCCGGTGCGGATGGCCCGCACAGTGGCGAGCTCGGTATCATTTGTGACGCGCCCGTTTGGCGGCCCCACCCGATATGATTCGTTCAGGCCTTCAAGATTGTTCCCCACGGGAGCTGGATCAAGCGACAGCCACCAAGGCCGGGCTCATGCAGTGAGTAATGCGAGAACCTCGTCGGTAGCTGAGAGATCCTCGAGTACGTGATCCGCGCCCGTTTCAGCAAGCTGCTCAAAGCTGAAGTGACCGGTCGCTACGGCGAGCGTGCGCGTACCCTCCCGCTGACCGCATGAAACGTCACGGGGGGTGTCTCCGACAACGATCGCGTCGCCCGGCTCAATCGTATCACGCCAAGCGCGCCGGGCACGCTCGAGTGCAATTGCGGGGAGTTCGTCACGCTCCTCGTGGTCGGACCCATAGCTGCCGAGTTCGAAATGGCCCCACAGGGCGGCCGACCTGAGCTTGAGCTCGGCACCTCCCACAATGTTACCCGTGAGTAGTGCGACACCCATGTCCTCCATCTCCCCGAGCGCTGAGAGCAGCTCGGGGACACCGGGCAAAACATCAACCGGACGGTCGAGCAACTGGACCTCGAGCTTGCCCAGGTACCGACGGAAGAGGTCGGGCAGGTGCGACTCGATCCGGGAGTCGTCGTAGCCGATGCCAGTCAGGAGCTCCCGCACGATCTGAGGGTCGGTCTTGCCGGCGAAGCTGACCTTGTCCACCGCACCCGTCGTCCCAAACGTCTCGAGCATCGCCTCACAGAACGCATCCTTGGCTGGTCCACCAGAGATCAGCGTACCGTCGATATCGAAGAGCACGACCCTACGCATCGCTCAGGCGAGTCCTGCCAGAAGACTCGGATCCAAATTGCCACCACTCACCACCGCAGCGACGGCCCGACCCTCTACGTCGACAGCATTTGAGAGCAGCGCCGCGGTCGCCGCCGCGCCCGAGTACTCGACGATGAGCTTCTGGCGGCTCACGAGCAACGCCGTAGCCTCCAGAATCGCATCGTCATCGACAGTGACCACATCGTCCATCAGGTCTCGCGCGTGCTCGTACGTCAGCTCTCCCGCAATCACGGGAGCTAGCCCGTCCGCGATCGTATCGATCCCGTCGAGTAGTGCGGGATGGCCTTCGTCGAGTGCTTTGCGCATCGACGCCGCACCCTGCGGCTCCACCCCAATGACCTGAGCGTTGGGGAGCAGCCTTTTCACCGACGCCGCGACACCACTCGCGAGCCCACCGCCACCAATGGGGACCAGCACCAGATCGACATCGGGCCACTCGCGCGCAATCTCGAGGCCAACCGTGCCCTGACCAGCAATGATGTGCCGGTGGTCGAAAGGAGGGACCATTACCAGGCCTCTCTCCTCAGCGATGGCTTCAGCACGCACCAACCGTTCGACCGATGTCGTGCCTTCGTACACGATCTCGGCCCCTAGCCGTTCGGCGCCGTCTCGTTTGACCTTCGGTGCAGTCGTGGGCATGACCACGACAACTGGTACGCCCCGGAGCTTGCCCGCGAGCGCCACAGCCTGCGCATGGTTTCCCGACGAATACGTGATGATACCCGGCGCGACCTGCTCGTCAGAGAGCTGCGACACGAAATTGTGTGCGCCACGGATCTTGAACGACCCTGCACGCTGCAAGTTCTCGCACTTGAGCCGCACCTGAGCGCCGGTAGCCTCGGAGATCGCGTCCGCAGGAAGAAGCGGGGTCGACACCGCGATGCCGGCAAGACGGCGCGCCGCAGCCTCAATCTCGGTCAGGCCGACGAGACCCTCTCCCTGCACCAGGTCACTCGCTCCTCGGTCTTACCCTCAATCGACGCCTCGACCCCGTTCTCCCCGTTCTCCCCGTTCTCCCCGTTCTCCGAGTTCTCCCCGTTCTCCTCGTCCTCGTTATCCTCGATGACGACGCGGGCGACGTCCACCACGATGTCGCCCTTGTCCAGATTGACGAGCTTCACTCCTTGTGTCACCCGGCCGATGTGCGAAATCTCCGAAACCCGCTGACGGTTCACGACGCCAGCCTTCGTGATCACCATCAGCTGCTCGTCCTCTTGCACGGACTTGATCGCGACGACCGCACCCGTCCTTTCAGACGTCTTGAGGTTGATGACCCCGGTGCCGCCCCGCTTCTGCAAGCGGTATGCGTCCACGTCGGTCCTCTTCCCCATTCCGTTCTCGGACACGACCAAGAGCGTCGAATCAGGACGGACCACCACCATCCCCATGACCACGTCGTCGCCACGAAGCTTGAGCCCGCGCACACCAGCGGTCGCCCGTCCCATCAGACGCGCGTCACTCTCGTTGAAGCGGATCGCCTTTCCACCGCGACTCGCAAGAATGATCTCGTCCTCTCCCGACGTGATCTGTACGTCGATCAACTCATCGCCTTCGCGGATGTTGATCGCGTTGAGACCCACCGAGCGAACGTTTCCGTACGAAGACAAAGCGCTCTTCTTCACGACACCCAAACGGGTGGAGAACACGAGGTGCTTGTCGTCCGAAAACTCTCGTACCGGCACGACGGACGCGATGGCCTCGTCTTTTGAGAGATTGAGCAGGTTGACGATGGGCTTTCCGCGTGCGGTCCGGCCGCCGACCGGAATCTCCCACACCTTGATCCAATAGCACTGGCCGCGGCGAGTGAAGATCATGACGTAGTCGTGCGTGGACGCCACGAAGAGGTGCTCGACCCAGTCCTCGTCTTTGGTATCCATCCCACGCAGACCGCGGCCACCTCGACGCTGAGCCCTGTAGGTGTCGAGCGCGAGACGCTTCACGTAGCCCTGATGAGAGACCGTGAGGACCATATCCTCTTCGACGATGAGATCCTCGATATCGAACGATCCGATGGCCGCGGTGATCTCGGTCCGGCGGTCGTCGCCGAACTTTTCCGCAACCAGACGAAGTTCGTCTTTCAAGATCTCCATGCGCCGGTCTTCGGACTCCAAGATCTCGCGCAGATCCTTGATGACGATGCGAATCTCGCCGAGCTCCAGGTCGAGCTTGTCGATCTCGAGCCCGGTGAGCCGTGCGAGCCGCATGTCCAGGATCGCCTTCACCTGACGCTCGGAGAACTCGAACGTCTCCATCAACTGCTCTGAGGCCGAGGCTGTGTCGGCCGAGCCACGGATGATCTTGATCACCCGGTCGATGCTGTCGACCGCGATCTTCAGACCCTCGAGGATGTGCTCCCGCTCGAGCGCCTTGGCGATGTCGAACTCGCTCCGACGCACGATGACCACGTGACGGTGGTCCAAGAAGTGCTGGAGCATCTCACGCAGCGGCATGACCTTCGGCTGACCGTCCACCAGAGCGAGCATGATCGTTCCGAACGTCGACTGCATCTGCGTGTGCCGATACAGCTGGTTGAGCACCACCTGAGGCACGGAGTCCCGCTTCAGCTCGATGACGACGCGCATGCCATCGCGATCGGACTCGTCCCGCATATCGCGGATGTCGGGCAGTTTCTTGTCTCGAACCAGCTGCGCGATCTGCTCCACGAGCCGCGCCTTGTTGACCATGAACGGAAGCTCGCTGACGATAATCCGCTCACTATTGGCGTCGATTTGCTCGATCTCGGCACGCGCGCGCATGATGATCCGGCCGCGCCCCGTGCGATACGCATCGCGGATCCCCTCGCGCCCGCAAACAAACCCGGCGGTTGGGAAGTCCGGGCCCTGGATGATCTGCTCGAGCTCCTCTTGCGGGAGATCGGGGTTGTCAATCAACCCGATAGACGCCTCCACTAGCTCACGCAGGTTGTGCGGGGGGATGTTGGTCGCCATCCCGACCGCGATGCCCGACGAGCCGTTCATAAGCAGGTTGGGGATCCGCGACGGCAGTACGGTGGGTTCGTCCTTGCTGCCGTCGAAATTCGGCCTGAAAGCGACGGTTTCTTTTTCGATGTCGGCCAGAAGCTCCATCGACAAATGAGTGAGGCGGGCCTCCGTGTACCGGTACGCAGCCGCAGAGTCACCGTCGACCGAACCGAAGTTCCCCTGGCCGTCCACGAGCGGGTAGCGCAGGGAGAAGTCCTGCACCATGCGCACCATGGAGTCGTAGACGGACGAGTCGCCGTGCGGGTGATACTTACCCAAGACGTCACCGACGACCGCAGCGCTCTTCTTGTACGCGCGCCCGGGACTCAGGCCGATCTCCCCCATCGCGTAGAGGATGCGGCGGTGAACCGGCTTGAGACCGTCCCTCACGTCTGGGAGCGCGCGCTGTACGATCACGCTCATCGAGTAGTCGATGAACGATTCGCGCATCTCGTCTTCGAGTAGGCGCGTTAGAACCGTCTCTCCGCCCTCTCCGCCCTCTCCGTCTCCGCCTACGAGCTTGAGCTCGTCACTCATTCGTCCGTCCTTCCTAGGGTTCAATCCGCCAGCTCACGCCGACTAAAGTCGCTTCAATACTTCACCGAGAGACCGGTCCAATGGCACTCACCACAGCGACGCCTGGTGAGCTTCCGCCCCATGAACGTCGTGAGCCAGCGATGGAATATTTTTCTCTTCATCCTTTCCGTCTGCCTGCCGCATACAGGGCACGTGTCTCGGACAGCGCTCACCCTACCCTCTGCATTCTCGAGGATCACGAGCACAACACGGACAACGATGCCGAGCACCAACAGAGCCACACCAGCAAACAATCGAGCCGGGGTAACGAGCGACTCGAGTCCGGCGACGTGGTCCTGAAACCCCGACGAGAGCCGGGCTACTGCGATGGAGACCGCCTTGGTAGACAGCTCCAGCCCCCCGCCCAACCGCGAGGAAGGGTGTCGTCCGCCGCATTAACAATTAAGACCCGTAGTCGTACGGCGATCCGAGAGGTACAAGCGCTCGCTCCTGTGAGGCTCTAGGACGTCTCCTGAGGGCACTCCTAGTGCTTCCTCCTGAGACTAGGAAAAATAACGCTTTTCGCCGCCCAAATCACGCCATTAGCACGAAAGATTTCAGCTCTTCCAACCCGGCTTCCGATAGCAGGCTGCGAAGCTGCTCGCGCGCGCCCTTCTGACCGACCGCGCCAAGGTGTAAAACCTCCCGATTAGCCAGTGCCTGTGCGGTACCCAAGACCGGGGCACCGTAGATTTGCTGGCCGATTTTTCGCGGGTTGACTTCAGCGAACGCCGAGAGCTTGGCGCCTCGCTCCACGAGCTCTCTGGCGAGCGCCTTGCCAACCGGTCCGGCGCCCCAGATCAAAGCGCCCTCCGCGAGTCTGGGAAAAGCCTCGAGCAGATAGTGCGCCTTGCAGCGCCGGAAAGCGTTCGGAGAGTACCTGGGATCAGTACGAGACAGGCGACCCTCTCCCTCCCGCCAGCTCAATAGCTTCTCGGGAACCACGCCGAGCCCTCCCCCAGCCCGCCACAACCGGAAGACCAAGTCGTAGTCCTCGGGCCATCCCCGCTCCTGATATCCTCCCACCGCCGCGACCGCCTCTGCCCGCATAAAGAACGTCGGGTGGGCGATCGGGCACTCGACGAAGATCTCACGCGCTACCTCCTCCCGCGTCGAGGTCGAGTTTATCCATGCCTCGTACCAAAGCGCTCCGCCACGGACATGCTCACGAGGGAAGTACTCCACCCTGCATCCGCAGAGCGAAAGCTCACTTCGAGATTCCATCCATTCGTATTGGCGGGCGAAGCGCGTTGGCGCCGACACATCGTCCGCGTCCATGCGAGCGAGATATCGTCCTCGCCCCAGCGCGCGACCAGCCTCGAGCGCGGCGACGATGCCTTGAGCAGCCTGCTCAATCACAGTCACGCGCGCATCGCGGGAAGCCCACGCCCGCAACTTCTCGAGGCTATCGTCCGTGGAGCCGTCGTCCACAGCGAGCACTTCGAACTCGCCGAAGGACTGCTGCTCAAGCGAGTCGATCGCTTCGTCGAGATGCACGCCACCGTCCCGGACCGGGAGCAGGACTGAGAGCGGTGGGGGAGCCTTCATGGGCGTAAGCGTAGCGATGCAGGAGCCGAGAACAAGGCTCTTTGAGTAGCCGCTCCCCCCCCAATGATACAGGCCTAGAGAGCCGAAGCCGGGAGTCCGATCGAACACAATTAGAGTTCTTCTCGTCGCTCATGCGCTTGCCGACTCCGCTATGTACTCCGACTTTGCCTGAATTAGCGGACGATCCCGACACCGGAGCGTCGCCCGCGCCTTGAGAAAGGCCCAAGCGGAGAGTCGTGATCATGAGAAAGGTCCTGTGCACCGGAGCGGCGCTCGCGCTGCTGGCGGCGCCCATCATTGCCCAGTCCCCACCCAGCACGGTGTTCATCGAGGCAATGACCTGGGAAGAAATCCGTGACCAGATCGCAGACGGAACAACTACGATCCTCGTCGCGACCGCGGGCACGGAGCAGAAGGGCCCGCACATGGTCATGGGCCAGCACAAATATGTGATGGAGCACACGACCGATCAGATCGCGCGCAGCCTCGGCAACGCCTTGGTCTCACCGATCATGACCTATGTGCCCGAAGGGAGGTGGGACGAGGCGAGGGGCCACATGCGCATGCCCGGCACGATCACACTCCCTGAGGAGTGGTTCCGTGACCTGCTCACGCACACTGCCAAGAGCCACGCCGCGGGCGGCTTCACGGACATCGTCTTTCTAGGTGACTCAGGCGGGAACCAGGGCGGCATGAGTGCAGTCACCGATCAGCTCAACGAGGAGTGGGCCGGCACGGGCACGCGAGCGCATTGGATCGGCGACTACTACTCGAAGAGCAGTGACGACATCCGCAGCTACTTGAGGGGCCTCGGTTACGTCGACGAGCAGATCGGAAGCCACGGTGGCATCGTCGGCACCTCGCAGCTGCTCTTCGTAAACCCCACGCATGTGCGTATGGAACTCGCGGCACCGCTCGGTGGCTTCGAGGGATCTGGCGTCAGCGGGGACCCCACACTCGCCACGGCCGAGTTCGGCCAGCGCTTCGTACGCATCAAAATCGACAACGCGTTGGCCCAGATTCGGGCCAGCCTCGCCAACAGGTAGGAGACCATCATGAAGATCCGACGACACGACCTGGCCATGGCGATCCCGCTCTTGATCGCGGTCACGGCCCCGCTCGCAGCCCAGAGCCCGGGCGACCCATACATCGAGCAGATGACATGGACGGAGATCCGCGACGCGATGGCTGCGGGGAAGAGGACGGTGATCATCCCGACTGGCGGCACCGAGCAGAACGGTCCGCACATGGTCATGGGAAAGCACAACTACATCATCACCCACGCAGCTGGATTGATCGCGGACGAGCTCGGCAATGCGCTCGTCGCGCCAACTATCGCCTGGGTGCCGGAGGGCACCTACGAACGTGAAGGCTTCGGCGACAAGCCGGGCGTGATCACCAATCCATCGCCGAGCTACAACCACCTCCTAGAGGCGGCGGCGCGTAGCCTCGAGTCTCACGGCTTCGATCAGATTCTCTTCATCGGCGACAGCGGCGGAAACCAAGGTGGCATGGAGGAGGTCGCCGGCAGGCTGGCGGAGGAGTGGGCAGACCAGAGTGTGCAGGTCTTCGCACTCGTCGACTTTTACCGGAAAGGTCAGGAGTACTCACGCGCCTGGCTGATGGCCGAGTACGGGTACGACATGGCCACGATCGGCTCCCATGCGGGAATCACAGACACGTCCGCGGTCATGTACGTCTTCCCGGACGGTGTGCGAAACGATCTGCGGATGCCGGGGGGCGGCCGGGAGGACGCGGGTGTCACAGGCGATCCGACGCTGGCGACGCCCGAAATCGGTCAGATGGTCGTGAAGTTCAAGGTCGTCGGAGCGCTGCAGCAGTATCGTGCGCTTACGGCCCCACCACGCGGCGGGCGCGGTGGGCGCGGTCGAGGTGGGCCCGGGCTCTAGACGGTACGGCTGAGCCGGGGTGCTGGGTCTCTACGCCTTCAGCACCTCGGCCAGATACTTCCCGGTAGCGCTTTCCGGCACGCTCGCAACAGTCGCGGGCCGGCCCATGGCGACGACCTCACCGCCGCTCGCACCCGCACCTGGGCCCAGGTCGATCACCCAATCGGCGACCCTGATGACGTCGAGGTTGTGCTCGATAACGAGCACCGTGTTGCCAGCATCGACCAGGCGATAAAGAACGGACAGCAGCTTGCTCACATCTTCGCCGGACAATCCAGTCGTTGGCTCGTCGAGGATGTACAGCTTCCGCCCCTGTTTGCCGACCGCGCGGGCGAATTCGCGTGCGATCTTCAGCCGCTGCGCCTCACCACCGGAGAGCGTGGTCGCCGCCTGGCCCAGACGAAGGTAGCCGAGTCCAACCTGCTGGAGCTGCCACAACGTCTTGCCGAGCTTGCGTTCACGGATGAAAAAGCGAATCGCCTCGTCGACGGTGAGTTCGAGCACATCTGAGATGTGCTTGCCACGCACCTTCACATCGAGGACCTCCCGGCTGTATCGGGTGCCGCCGCAATCCTCGCACGGCACAAAAACATCAGCCATGAAGACCATCTCGATCTCGACCTGGCCAGCGCCTTTGCAGTGCTCGCACCGACCACCGGAGATGTTGAAGCTGAAGTGGCCAGGGCCGTAACCGCGCTGCCTTGCCGTAGGCTGCGTGGCGAAGAGCTTCCGGACCTCATCCCAGGCCTTGATGTAGGTCACCGGGTTCGAGCGAGGGGTCCTACCAATGGGAGACTGATCGACCAGTACGACCGCGTCGAGGTGGCTGAGTCCCTCAAGTGATTCATACTCGCCCACCGGCTCGCCGAGGTGCTCCTTCGCCGAAGTCTCACCACCGAACTCGCGCTCTGCCGCACGGTAGAGCACGTCGTGTACGAGGGTGGATTTCCCGGAACCCGAGACTCCCGTCACCACGGCGAGGGTGCCGAGCGGAATATCTACATCCACGCCCCGCAGATTGTGCAGCCGTGCCCCCCGCAGCTTGAGGCACGCGCCATCCACCTGGCGCTCTTTGTCGGGCAGCGCGAGGGAGGAACGCCCGGACAGATACCGTCCCGTGGCGGTGTCCTCGGCCTGCAAATCTTCCGGGACACCTTCGTACACCACCTGCCCACCCTGCTCTCCCGAGGCAGGTCCGAGCTCGACGACGTGGTCCGCAGAGAGAATCGCCTGCGAGTCGTGCTCGACCACGATGACGGTGTTGCCCGCCGCCCGAAGTTTCTGAAGCATGCTGAGCAACGATCCGGTGTCCTTGGGATGGAGCCCGATCGTAGGCTCGTCGAGCACATAAAGCGTGTCCACCAAGGCCGCGCCGAGCGAGTTGGCAAGATTGATGCGCTGCGCTTCCCCACCGGACAGCGTACGCATCTGTCGGCTGAGCGTGAGGTAGCCGAGTCCAACTTCCACGAGGAATGCGACTCGCGAGCGAAGCTCGCGTAGGATGGTCTCGGCGATTTGTGCTTCCATTTCGCTAAGCTCGAGCGCGTCGATCCACGGGCTCAGCTGCTCGAGCGGCATGTCCGAGACCTGCGATATCGTATGATCCCCGATGCGCACCAGAAGCGCTTCTGGCCGGATACGAGCACCCCCACACTCACGACAGTCCTTCGGACTCTGGTACTGCCGCAAGAAGACGCGCATGTACTGCTTGTACCGCTTGTTCTCCTTCGAGACGAGAAACGGGATCACACCGTTGAATCCCTTGGTACCGTAGAGCACCGCCTCCCTGAACTTCTCCGGCAATTCCTCCCAGGGTGAGTAGTACGAGACGTTCTCGTCCGTCGCGAAATCCCTCAACCGGTCACGCGCGCGGCGATACCGAGGCTTCGACCAAGGATCCACGGCACCGTCGCCCAACGAGCGGCTGGAGTTGGGCACGACCAGTTCAGGATCGTAATCGAGCGTGGCCCCGAAACCGGTGCATAACTTGCACGTGCCGTACGGGCTGTTGAACGAGAATAGTTGGGGGGTCGGCTCCAGAAACGTGACATCGGGGTGATCTGGACATCGGAAGTGCTCCGTGAAGAGCAGGCAGTCCTCGGACCCCTCCCCCATTACCACCACGATCGAGTCTCCCTCCCCCTCGACGAAACACGTGCCGAGCGAGTCGGCGAGGCGGTCCGAGGCGCCGCTCTCGACCTTGAGTCGGTCGACGACGACGAGCAACTCTCGGGCGGCGCTGACGTCCACTCCGAGAGACTCGGCATCGACAGCATCGCCCCCCGAGATATCCAGCGGCACGCCGTCCGCAAGTAGGCGCATGAATCCCATCGCGCGTAGGTTCGAGACCATGAGCTCATGGGTGACTTGTCCGCTGCGCGGAAGCGGGAATGTGACCTGTATCCGTGTGCCCTTGGGCAGAGCCACGACACGGTCGACAGCTTCGGTGACGGTGTCGGGCCGGACCTCGCGATCGCATTCGGGGCAGTGCGTGCGCCCGACCCGCGACCAGAGTAGCCGCAGGTAGTCGTACACCTCGGTCGCAGTGCCTACGGTGGATCGACTCGACTTGGTCGGATTTTTTTGCTCGATCGCAACCGCCGGCGAGATGCCCTCCAAGGAATCTACGTCCGGCTTCTCCATGCGCTCGAGAAACTGCTTGGCGTAGGTAGAAAGTGACTCCACATATCGGCGCTGGCCCTCGGCGAACAACGTGTCGAGAGCGAGTGAGCTCTTACCAGACCCGGACGGACCGGTGATCACCGTAAGCTGTCGCCTGGGCAGATCCAGGTCGAAGTCCTTGAGGTTATGCTGGCGAGCTCCGCGAATGCGGATGGGGTCGTTCATGCGGAACGATATCACCGACGTCCAGACCGAACAGGTCTTGACGCCCACTCGGGCCCCGGTCAGTTTTTTTGAACCATGCCAAACATGATCCACGCAGCGCATCATCATCACGCCGCCCCTGCGGGCTGCGGAGGATTGGTGCGTACCTAGGACGTAGATCCAGGAAGCAACAAGCCACCGCGGCCCGTCTCGGACGGACCGCGGTTTTTTTATGGAGATATGCCATGACTGTGCCACGAATAGATCAACGCATCCGCATCGCTTTGCCGAACAAGGGACGCCTCTCTGAGCGCTCCCTCCAGCTCTTCGAGCAAGCCGGTCTCAAACCGGACTTCAGAGCGGACCGGGCGCTCGTGGCGTCCCTGGGCGATGACTTTCAGGCGATCTTCGTGCGTGCCGCAGATATCCCTGAGTACCTCGCAGACGGTGCCGCCGACCTCGGGGTCACCGGCCTCGACCTCGTAGAGGAAAGTGGCCGGGACGTCGAGCCTATTCTCGATCTCGGCTTCGGCCGTTGTCGAATGGTGGTGGCAGTACGGGACGAATCGAGCGCCAACCGGGCGAGCGACGTGCCGGCGGGCACACGGGTCGCTACGTCGTTCCCACGGATTGCGTCTCGCTATTTCGAGGCGCTCGGCATCCCGATCGAAATCGCACCCGTCTCGGGTTCGACGGAGATCGCTCCTCACTTGGGCATAGCAGACGTGATCGTGGATATCACCTCCACCGGATCGACGTTACGCGTGAACGGGCTGAGAGAGATCGACACCATCCTCGATTCTTCGGCCCGCCTAGTCGCTCGAAAGGAATCGCTCACGGACCCAGCAAAGCAGGGCACCATACAGGACCTCGCCACGGCGGTCGAGTCGGTTCTACGAGCCCGGAAGAAGCGATACTTGATGGCCAACGTGCCGCGAGCCAAGCTCGAGGAGGTCCGTCAGGTCATACCCGGACTGTCGGGCCCCACCATCGTCGAAGTTCTCGACTCGGGGTCCTGGGTGGCGGCACACGCAGTCGTGGACGCTGACGCAGTCTACCAGTCGATTGCCCGCCTCAAAGCGCTGGGAGCGGAAGGGATCCTGGTCACGCGCATCGAGCGGTTGAT
>Ga0114996_10001167_pt1 | contig 35701 bp, 25 predicted proteins | sample ArcticOcean_MG_C_4_FD_87039 | JGI IMG/M metagenome (GOLD analysis project Ga0114996, IMG submission 87039) | Marine microbial communities from western Arctic Ocean - ArcticOcean_MG_CB4_134 | ecosystem: Environmental > Aquatic > Marine > Oceanic | place: Arctic Ocean: Canada Basin | collected... | reverse complement strand
TCATGACTGAGGGCTCGACGTCTTCTGTAATGAGTGGTGCGCACGACGGGATTTTACACTTATTTCCTGGGAACATTGGTTCTGGACGCTTGTGGATTCGAACTACTGGGTACTCAGTATTTCAACCACGAAAGCGAGCACGAATAAGAGCACGATAACACCGAGCGGTACTGCAATAAATAGCCACCATCGCCACCCTGAATCTTCTGGTTCGCCATAATTAGTAGAGGGCTCTGGTTCCTTCTTATTCAGGCCAATGAAAAAACAAGCCGCCCCTAGGATTCCAATGACAATTAATTCAGTGAAAATCTGGTTGCTTTTCATCTGTAATTCAAGGCAGTCATCACCCCATAGAATTCTCTCAATAGTTTGGTCACAAGCTGATTGGAGAATGGTCTGGATGTTCATATAGTTATTCAGATCATATGCAAATCCAAGTAGAAAAAGGACAGCAAGAATGTACCAATCCGTTGCTTTCATTGGTGTGAATATTTTCATGCCTATGCGGTTGCCACATGATGATGCCTATTGAGAATTCGTAATATGCGAACCACGGCAAGGAGGCCGGACGCTTGTGGGTCTAAACCCGGGAGTTGAACCCGGGTGGCATGGTTGGGAACCATGCATCATGGCCACTCGTTCACGTGCGTGTTCAGAAGCGGCGCTTCCGGTATTGGCGCGTGCAATCGATGCCAGGGAATTGGTCTTCGGATTCACGGTAGACCGTCTTCAGGTTCTTGACGAAATTCTCCTCGGAGACGATCATCACGAGATCATCGACCCCGGGGTGCTCCTCGGCGTCGAGCCAGCCGAGCAGAATTTGCATGCTCATGCGGGCACCCTCACGGTGGGGATAGGCGAAGATGCCCATCGAGACCGGAGGCATGACCATCGTCTCGATGCCGCCGATGGCGCGCACCTGTTCGAACATCGCTTCGTAGGCCTTGACGATGAGTTCGCGGCGACCCTCGTCTTGACTCGGACGACGGCAGTCGGGCCCGACCACGTGAATCACCTTCTCACAGGGGAGATTGAACGAATCAGTGGTCACGGCGTTGCCGACCGGGCAAGGTTGGAGGTTCTGAGCGCGTTGCACTTTGCCAATCTCGGCACAGGCCGCACGGAGCTCTTCACCGGCCGCTTTGTGGATCTTCGCGTCGAGGCCTTCACGGCCTGCGAGACGGTTCGAAGCACCGGTCACCATGACCTGTGCTTCGTACTTCGTGATGTCTCCAGCGATGACCCGGAGCTTGGCGTGACGGCACTCTCTGGCGATGATGACTTCTGACATACTTTGGGTGAGAGGGGTCGGAGGGATTTATGGTATTCGTCGGACACCTCCGGTTGAATCTACCCGGCACCTACGGTGCCGCCTCACAAACGCCCGACATGGTGAAAAGTCGAGGGGGGGGGTGGCGGTGCGTGCGCTCTCGTCTGGCCGTGGGCTTGGTTCTGCTCTTCTTGATGCAGTCGTGGTCGGCGCTGCCATTGGTCGATGAGCGCGCGGCGTTCGGTGATGCTTGGACGGAGGAACCCTTCCGCGATGTCGCCGTCGCCGAACCCTTCTCTCACATGTCGTTGTCCGACTATGGTGATGTCGCGGTCGTCATCAACAATCAGAGTGCGGACAGTGTGACCATCGGCATGGCCTTCGCTGTGGCCCGCAACATCCCAGCAGAACGCATTCTGTTGCTGACCAATGAGAGCACGCCGACCGGGGAGACGATCACCTCGGCCCAGTTCACCACCTACTTCGCCGATCCGATTTCGACGATGATCTCAGAACGGAATTTGACCGATTTGAACGTGCTCGTGACGACGAAGGGTGTGCCGCTGCGGGTCAATGGCGCGACCAATGCGCGGGCCGCCTTCGATGCAGAACTGGCTCTGATCGACGGCCCATTCGCCGCCTCGATCTTCGCAGATTGGTATGCTGCATCGAATTACGGCTCGGCCGCGGGCCAGGAGATGAAGGCGTTCAGCCGGGCCGAGCAGGGCTACTATCTCGTCACCCGGCTGACCGGTTATGATGTCGAGACCGCCCTCGGGCTGATCGACAAGGCTACAGCGTCGTTTGGACAACATGGACTGACCGTCATCGACCTTGCAACCAATCGCAACAATTCGGGTTACAAGTGGTGGAATGACCTCCTCTACGCGACGAATGCATCGATTTCCGCCATGGGTTTGCCCGTGCACTTCAACCAAAATTCAACCTTCGTGACCGACATGCAGAATGTGTCGATGTACACTTCTTGGGGTTCCAATGATGGGGCTTGGGATGCGAATTTCTTGCCCAATGTAGGATTTGACACGGCCGATGCCGCATGGTCGAGTGGCGCGCGGTACTGGGACGGCACCGCACCTGCCCTGTCACCGGGCGAGCAATGGTGGTGGGCCCGGCAAACCGAGGTGACCCGCAATGGAAACGGCGCGATGGAGGGCGTGCTCGACGCCGCGCCGTGCAGCGCTTCTGATGCGGCGACAACGCTTGGATTGCAGGCGGAATATTTCGACAATGCCGGCATCACCTACAATTTGAGTCTGATGCCGGACCTCAGCGGTCGCATCGCCGATGTCGTTCGACATGAGCCGAACATCGATTGGGCCGTGACGGGCAATGCCTGGGCGGGCCTTGACGACCGCTTCAAGGACTACTGGAGTGTTCGTCACACCGGTTTTATCGACATTCCGACCTCGGAAAACTGGACCTTCTATCTCAACAGTGATGACGGCACGAAGCTGTGGATCGATGGGGTCGAGATCGTCAACCATGAAGGCGTCCACGGCATGTCTGAGACAAGCGACACCGTCTGGTTGGAAGCGGGGGAGCACAGCGTACGCACCGAGTTCTACGAGCATGGCGGGGCCGCTGGATTCCACCTCTCATGGGCATCCGCCAATCAGACCAAACAGGTGATTCCGACCACGGCCTTCACCCGCGGCAGCAGCACGCCGGTGCGCGATGCCGACCTCATCCACCATTGGGGATTCGACGAGAGCAGCGGCGATGTCGCGGCGGATTCCGTCGGCGATGCCGACCTCAACTTCACCGGTACGAACGGTTCACAGTGGCGCAATTGCATCACTGGGAACTGCGCTTTCTTCGATGGTGTTGACGATGTCGCTCACGTCGATGTCAACGACACGGTCGGCGATTTCACCGTCAGCCTGTGGGTGAAGGCGAATCACACGGCTCAGGGCGATTTCTCATCGGTGATCGCCGTCAATGACGTGGCGGGGGATTCGGAATCTTTCCAGATCATGTCGAGCGGTGGCACGCCGGGGAATTGGCAACTTTACCATGACAATCGCTACGACTTCGGCCCTGTCGACGATGCGCGCTGGCAGCACCTGCTGGTCGCCTTCACCAACAACACGGCCATCCAGTATCTCGATGGGGAACTGGTTCGCACGACCAACGTCTCAAACAACACCATCAACAGCATCGAGTTGTACAAATTCGGTGTGAACCGGGCTGGAAGCACCTACTTCACCGGCGTCATCGATGAGGTGAAAATCTGGGATCAAGCGCTGACGCCGACCGAGATCGCTGCGGTCAGCGACGAGGTCGTCTGGACCTGTGCACCGTTCAATGTGACCGCCAATCCCGAGACATCGGTCGAGCAGGTGTGGAACATCGGGGAGGGCATGGAGGGTCACGCGTGGATTCTCTACGGCTATGCAAACTCGGCCGAGGATGTCTACGGTGAGTGGTGGCTTGAGGTCGAGGCCTTCGATACCAACGGGACCCTGTTGTCGACAAACGTCTCTTCGAGCCGGGCCCTGTCCAACAGCTGGGAGTCACGTACCGTCCGCTTCCGTCCGCATGAGAATGCGACGACCTTCCACGTCCGTGCGATCGCCCAATTACAGGAGGGCACGCGGAATGGCTCGGTCTACTTCGACACGCTGAATCTGCGCGCCATCCGCCCCCACTTCACCTGGGTCGACGGCGCCATCGCCGAGACCGCGGTCAGCACCGGCGGGCGCACCTTCGCCTGGGGTGCGGACTATGGGCAGAGTCTGGTGGCGGATCTACTGGAGGATGGCGTCTCCGGGGTCAAGGGCTACGTCTACGAACCCTATCTCAGCGCCATCGCCAATCCCGATCAATTGTTCCAGTGCTATGCGGGTGGCTACACATTGGCCGAGTGCTACGCTGCCTCCAACGTCCTCCTCTCGTGGATGGGCACGGTGGTCGGCGACCCGAAAATGGCCGCCTATGCGGACCGATTGCACGATGTCAACGTCTCAGAGGTGCGCGCACCGGAGACCTTGTCCCGAGATGTCGAAGGCCAACTCGAAGTGCTCCTCGAAAACCTCGCACCGGGCATGGCCAGTGGACATCTCGAGGTGCGCGAGCGGCAAAACAACCTGCTTCTCGCCTCCAAGACGATCACCTTGCCCGGCGGCAATGATGCCGGCAGTCGGCGCATCGTCAGCGTCGACGTGACGCCATCGCGGTCCGGCTATGTCGAGTTCCTCGTCCGCTGGGTCGCGGATGATTCGAGCCAGCCCGAGCGCATCGTCGACAACAATCAGGCCAGTCTCAACATCCAGGTCAACCATGGGCCGACCATCGAGGACCGAACCTGTTCGACCACGCTGGCGACCCGGGGTGGCGTCGTCACCTGTGAGGTGGTGGGCCTCGATGACTTCGGCATCACGGATGCGACGCTCTCTTGGCGCTACAATGGGAGCATCGTCGATGACTGGACCGTGCTCAACGCCGCTTCGCCTGATGGGGGTTCGCGCTGGGTGGCTTCGATCACACTGCCGGCCGATGCACCCCTCAGTACGGTCGACCTGTATTGGGGCATCTCCGATGGTCAGAACCTCTCGGCTGAGATCTTCTGGTTCAACGCGTTCAACATCACCGATGCGACGGCGACGTGGTACGGTGTTCACGTCGAGGGTGCAGACCTCTTGCCCTGGCTTGGCATCGACCCACCGGTGGACGGTGGCCAGGGTTGGATTCGAGGTCAACCGCATGCGATGACCGCCTGCGTCATCGATTTGGATCACGACTCGGCCGAGGAATCGCCTTCGATCCTCGTCGATGGCACGGCATTGTCGGGCGTTAGCGTGTCCAGCACTAGCGGTTCTCAAACCTGCTACCAGACGGAGTGGCGTCCGCCGGCTGGCGGAGCGCTCGACCCCATTCAGGTCCGCCTTGTGGCGGATGGGATCGAGTGGAGCAATCGTTCCCTCGACCCGACCGACCTGCCACCCACAGCCGCCTTGTCCACACCCCCATTCCTTGCGGGTGTTGCCGACCCGATGGCCGTCAGCCTCACCGATGAGGATGACCCCACAGCAAGCCATTCGGTTCGAATCGAGGTCCTCTGGCCCGGGGCAGGCCTGCAGAATATGACGGGCTCCACGATCACCGCCCCACCCGGATTGGAACAGGGCGATGCGACCATCCGCGCGTGGATCGATGAGGGCATCTGGGCGAATCGCAGTTGGAACTGGACCCGCCCCGTTCTCCTGACCCCACCCATCCTATCCTCGCCGGTCCTCTGTGAGAACGGTTCGGCCGTCACCCATCTGACCCGAGGCGAGGGGGGCGAGGTCTGGGTCGCCCTGCTCTCTGGCCGTCAGATCACCACCTCGACGGTACAGTTGAGCGATGGGGACAGCACCCGGACCCGTTCAGGTGCTTGGTTTGAGGCGGCAACACCCACCGCCTCCTGCACGCCCGGTGCGCAGGGTGAGGAGCGATTCCTCCGCCTTCGAATCCATGACTTCGATGCGCTGGATCTCGATGTCGGATCAATCACCATGCGCATCTCGCTGATCGACGTGGATGGATTGATCGGCACGTCCCCGACGATGCTTGTCGAATTGCTTGGGTCGGTGCCGCGCTTGGATTTCTCTGCCATGCCGACCGATTTGGTGTCGGGCGAAGAGACGATGCTCATCGTCGGCGTGCTCGATTCGGATGGAAACGCCGGCACCGAGTGCTCGATCTTGTTGAAGACCGATGATGGCATCACCCACCTCTCGGCGGTTTTCCACCCGGTTGCCGACGGCGTATGGGCCCAGACTTGGTCGCCCCCGGGCCGCATCGCCGCCGGTCATACCCTCTCATTCTCTTGCATCGACGCCGCGGGCAATCAGGTGACAGAAAGTACGCGCCTGCTCGCGCGCGAGGCACCACCCCTCATCGAGGAGGAAGAGAATGCCACCGGACAGGGAGAACAGCGGGGCCTCGGCACCATCGTGTCCGCGGCGATCTCTGTGGTGCTCCTGCTTATCCTGGCATTCTCTGTTATCGTCAGCCGCCGAAAGTCGGAGGAAGAAGAGGAATCCGTCGAGGATGAAGTCCTGCCCGAAGAGGCCTGGTCAAAATCCGAGGATGACCTGACCGATGAGATTCTGGCCGAGATGGCGGGGCTGGAATCCGACCCAGATCGGGAATGGACCGATGTGGATTTACTCGAGGCAGGTTGGAGTCAGGACCAGATCGACGCCCATCGAGCCGAGGGCGACGAATCGAACCCTTGAAGTGCGGAATGCCGTGCCTAGAAATGGTTCACATGGCGGTCGGATATATTCTCATCAACGTCAGCCCTGGCAAGGAGTTCGATGTCTACACCGAGTCCCAGACGTTGGACACCGTGGTCGACGCAACGCTTCTGTTCGGCGATTATGATCTGATTCTCAAGTTGGAGGCCGAAACGCTGTCCGGCATCGCTGCTGCCGTGGTCGAGAACATCCGTCAAATTCCCGGTGTCGTCGACACCAAGACCCTGGCCGGCGCTGAACTCTGAACCGTTCGCCTCGCATCCATTCGATGCACTGCGCCACCGTCGAGTAGATGGTCCTCCGAGGGGTCCGAATTCCAGTTGAAATCGCTCAGATTCGCACCCGTAGCGACCCATTGCGCCGGGTGTCGGTCTTTCCGAAAAACTACCGAATGGGGCGCAGCAGTGCGTTTAGACGGAGGAACCCTTAAGGTGGCCCGGAAGCGCGTCTCCTTCAGAGGTGAAACTCAATGGGAGAAAAGAAGTATTTCGTTCTGATGAAGGGCGGAAAGGACACAAGCCAGGTCTTCGCAAGCCGCCAGCCTCGTGGCGCGGCGCTGAAGGCAGCCACTCGTGGCGCGACTGAAATCAACCTGCGTGAGCGCGGCACCAAGCGCGTGCACGTGTTCAAGGGTTGGACAGAGAATGTGAAGCCCCCGGCATCAGCGCCGGCGTGGCTCAAGTCGAAGGGTACCATCAAGAAGGCCAACGTGAAGAAGCTCCGCGTCGACCATCTTTGATTCGGATCTGATCGAGTAGACTTGCACAACACATGATGACACACCGGCCCGCACGAGGCGCTTCGGCGCCTCGTGTGGGCCCTTTTTTAATTTCAATCATTGATTGAACAGTCACTCACTTTCGAAGGCCGACCTTCTTGGCGAGGATGGCGATCGGATCGTAGTATTCCGTCACCACTCTCTCCTTCAGTGGAATGATTGCATTGTCCGTGATGTTGATGCCCGCTGGGCAGACCTCTGTGCAACATCGGGTGATGTTGCAATAACCCAGGCCGAAGTCATCCTTGATCATCTCGAGCCGGTCATCCTGATCCATCGGATGCATCTCGAGATTGGCGAGTCGAACGAAGAAGCGGGGTCCGGCAAACTCCTCGAACATCTGATGCTCGCGCATCACGTGGCAGGTGTTGACACACAGCATGCACTCGATGCAAGAACGGAATTCCTGGACGCGATCCGCCTCGTTCTGGGAGAACTTCCAATCCATTTCTTCGGGGCCCTTGAGAGCGGGGATCTTCTTGTTGAGCTCATACGCCCAAGAGACGTCGGACACGAGATCCTTGATCAGCGGGAAGGCCTGCATCGGCTTGACGACGACGGGCTCACCCGTGGGGGTATCCTCCATGATGTCCTCCATGCGGGTCATGCACATCAGGCGGGGCTTGCCATTGACCTCGGCACTGCATGAGCCGCACTTCCCGGCCTTGCAGTTCCAGCGACAGGCCAAGTCGGGCGCATGCTCAGCTTGGATGCTGTGGATCACATCGAGCACGACCATGCCCTCGTCCATCGGCACGGTATAGTCGACCATCTCGCCCATCGGGCTGCCGTCTGGGCCATTCTCGCCTCGGAAGACGCGGAAGGTGACATCGTCCGCCATGTTCACTCCTCCTCCTCGTGCAGGTCATCTGCATCCAACCATTCCTTCAAGCGATCCGGAATCGGAGGGTAGGTGATGTGTGAAAGTTCCATGTCGCCATTCGCCGCCTGGACGATGACGCTGTTGATTTTTCCCCAATGGCTGTGGTCGGGCACGGGGAAATCGTCGCGGGTGTGACCGCCCCGACTCTCCTCTCGTGCCAAGGCGGCGAGGGCGCACATCTGGCTGATGTCGATCATCGCGCCGATTTCCAGCGCTTGATGCCAGCCGGGATTGTAGATGCGAGTGCCACCGGGAGCGGTCGTCGCTTCGCGGGCGCGGAAGGCGTCGAGTTCCTCCATCGCTTGCGAAAGAAGTGCGCCGGTTCGGATGATGCCGACCTTCTCCTGCATCATCTCGCGCAGGTCTTCGACCACCTTGGCCGGGTTCTCGCCCTCTTCGCGCAGGAGCGGGGCGAGGGTCTCCTCGATGATTCGCTGAATCTCAGCGCCATCGATCTCGGGGAATGTGTCGATCTCTGCAGCGGCTTCAGCGGCGTGTTGTCCCGCCCGCTTGCCAAAGGTCAGCAGGTCGGACAGCGAATTGCCGCCGAGGCGATTCGCCCCGTGCAAGCCGGTCGCGGCCTCGCCAGCCGCATAGAGACCGGCCACGGTCGATTCCTGTGTGATGGGGTCGACCTTGACGCCACCCATGACGTAATGCGCGGTAGGGCCGACCTCCATCGGCTCCTTCGTGATGTCCACAGCAGCCAATTCCATGAATTGATGATACATGCCGGGCAACTTGCGCCTGACCTGATCCTCGGGTCGCCACGAGATGTCCAGATAGGCACCGCCGTGCACACTGGCACGTCCGGCTTCTTTCTCTGCATTGATCGCCTTGGCGACGACGTCGCGGGTCAGCAACTCGGGCGGTCGGCGCGCGGTCGGCGTCTCATCCGCAACGATCGAGGATACCCATTCCATCGCTTCGTCCTTGGTATCGGCGAACTCATCGCGGTACATCTCGGGAACATAGTCGAACATGAATCGCTTGCCCTCTGCATTGGTCAACAGACCACCTTCACCACGCACGCCTTCGGTGACCAGAATCCCGCGCACAGAGGGCGGCCAGATCATCCCGGTCGGGTGGAATTGAACGAACTCCATGTCGCCCATCTGAGCCCCGGCCCAGTAGGCCAGCGCATGACCCTCCCCGGTGTATTCCCAAGACCCTGAACAGACGGCCCAGCAGCGGGTGATGCCGCCGGTCGCAAGGACAGTGGTCTTGGCCTTGAAGACATGCAGTGAACCGTCGACGCGGTTGTAGGCAAAGCAGCCGGACACCCGTCCATCGGTCTTGAACAGATGGCGCACGGTGTATTCCATGAAGACCTCCATGCCGGTGTGAATGCCGCGTTCCTGCAGGGTTCGAATCAACTCGAGCCCGGTCGCATCGCCAATGTGGGCAAGGCGCGGGTAGGTGTGTCCACCGAAGTTGCGCTGGTTGGTCAGCCCCTCTGGGGTGCGGTCGAAGATGGCGCCCCACTGCTCCAACTCGCGGATGCGGTCGGGGCTCTCCTTGGCGTGAATCTCTGCCATGCGCCAATCGTTGAGGTATTTGCCGCCCTTCATGGTGTCACGGAAGTGGGTCTGCCAATTGTCGCGATCATCCTTGTTCGCCAAGGCCGCAGCTGCGCCACCCTCGGCCATCACGGTGTGGGCCTTGCCGAGCATCGACTTGCAGATGACGGCGACAGATGCGCCCTGCCGGGTCGCTTCGATGGCGGCGCGCAGCCCAGCGCCACCGGCGCCGATGATGACCACATCATATTCGTGAACGGTAAAATTTTCAGACATTTCAGAGACCTCCCCAGAGAACAACATCATTCCACCAGCCCATCGTGCAGGCATAGACATAGAAGTCGGCAAACATCACCCAAAACAAAGAGTAGAGCGCCCAGTCCTTGTGGCGCTCATTCAATTTCGTGCTGAATGACCAAAGTTTGTACTTCAGCCGGGCCATCGGCGTCGAGGTCCAGTCATTGGCCCCGCCACCAACCAGGTGACGGAAGGCGTGACAGCCGAGTGTGTAGCCACCGAGCATGATCACATTTAGCGCGAGCACCAGCGTGCCGACGGAGATTCCCCATGCTTGGTTTCCATCGTGATGGAAATCCATCGCGAGATAGACATCGAACGACAGAATCGGCAGATAGGCGAGCGCGGCATACATGAAGTAGCGATGCAAATTCTGCACGATGAGAATCCCCGTCTCCCCCTCATAGGCATTCCACGGCTTGGACACCGCACAGGCCGTCGGGGATTGGAAGAAGGCGCGGTAGTAGGCCTTGCGATAGTAGTAGCAAGTGGCGCGGAAGCCGGCCGGGAAGATGAGAATGAACATCGCCGGCGACAACCACCAGAATGCCTCGGGCATCCACGAATGGGAGTCGGGGACGATCAACGGACTGAACAGTGGGCTGAGCACATGGCTGCCCTCCGATTCAATCGCCATGGTCTGGGTGCCCGCACTGCGACCGTATTCCTCAAAGATCCAAAAGTCGGCCTCCATGAAACCGCGCCAGGTCGCATAGACGACCATGAATCCGAGATAGGCCGCCATCGCTGTCGGGCCCTTCCACCAGGCATCGACGCGGTCGGTGGCGCCGAAGCCTTTCTTCATCGGCAGGGGTATGGTATCGCCCATCATCACACGCTCCGCTGATTCTCCGCCTCAGCCTGCCCTCCATTAACTTCGCTGAGAACCCCGTAGGGGTTCAAAGAGGACGAAGGGGGTGGAGGACCGATGTGGGAAGATGCCCTGTCGATCTGTCCGGTGTGCGGCTTCATGCCCGGGGCCTTCATTCCCGGGATGAAATGCCCCGAGTGCGGCGCGACCATCCTGTGAGAGAGGCCTTGATAGGCGGAGTGTCCATGGCGGCGCCATGAAGCACACCCTCTTCGCCATGATTCTGGTCGCCATGATGCTGCTCGCCGGTTGTGTCGGCAGTGTCGACAACGATGATGAATACGACGAGGATGGCACACCACCGCCCCCTGTCTTCGATGGCGAGACCCCCGCCGAAATTGTCGCAGTCCCACATACGGAAGGCTGCGACAGCCTCTCATCGGTGCACTGCATGCTGCCCTTCCCGTCCGATGCCTTCCTGCGCGCGGATGAATCGACTGAAACCGGTTGGCGGGTCAATTATTCGGCCAATACCCTGCCCGCCTCTGGCAGTGTCGACATCGTCGAGATCCCCGCCCTCAACCGGCTCGACGGGATGAGCCCCTCGACCGAGATCATGACCGCGTTCGCCCAAGCACCGGTCCTGACCGATGTGGCGAACCAGCACAGCATCGCCACCTCGCTGGAGGATGGTCACCCGACCATCCTGCTCAACCTCAACACGGGAGAGCGCGTGGCCCACTGGGTCGAATTGGATGCGCGAGCGGACTCTCCCGAGGACACGATCGTCTTCATCCGCACCCTCGGACCGCTCGATGCCAACACCGCCTATGGCGTCGGCATGTCGGGCATGGGATTGACGCCGAGCACCGCCTTCGCCGCTTTCCTTGCGGGCAACATCACCGATGCGCCCGACATCGAGGCGCGACGCGATTCCCTCGGAGATCTGGTCACAGCCCTCGATGCAGAAGGCCATGACGAGTCGAATCTGAAGGCGGCTTGGATGTTCCGCACCGCCTCGCTGGATTCGATGCTCGGCGGCATCCTCTCGATGCGCGCCGACGCCCTCGACCGGCTCGGAGAGGATGGCATCAACTGCACCATCACCAGCGTACAATCGGACTGGTTGTCCGACACCGAGAACGATTTCCGCCTCATCAAGGGCACCTATACCGTCCCGCAATATCTCGAATGGCAGAATCCGCCCTCGCGCATCAGCCGAGATGACAATGGCACGCCGCAGTTCGTGGAAAACGCAGAGATCCCCTTCACGATGATGATCCCGCAGAGCCTTGCAGACGCCAACGAGAGTGGGCCGTTGACGATCTTCGGCCACGGCTTCCTCGGGCAGGGCGAATACTACGGAGAGAATCTGGTCCACGGCTGGGCCCAAGCCTACAATGTGCCCTTCATCGCCACCGATCTGCTCGGTTGGTCCTACACCGATGTCGATACCATCGCCTTCGGGCTGTTCGACCCCTCTTACTTCGAGCACCAGGCCGACCGTTTGCAACAGATGTTGGTCAACCATTTGGCATTGGCGCGCACATTCGGTGGCGTCTGTGCGAACCTTGAGGAGTACGAGAACGATGAAGGAACAATGCTCGTCGATTCACGGGACATCCTCTACATGGGCTACAGTTTGGGCGGCATCTACGGGGCGAGCATCACCGCGTTCAGCCCCGACATCGACCGTGCCGCCCTGTGGGTCGGTGGGTCCGGATTCTCCTCCTTCATCGAGCGCAGCACGAATTACGAGCGCTTCGACGAGGGCTTCGCTCACAGCACGGCCTACCCGGCGCGCAACGACCGGGCCGTGTTGATTGCGGTGTGCCAGCAGATGTGGGATGCGAGTGACCCCGAGACCTGGCTGCAGTTCGCCGAACTCGGCGACGGCGACACAGTCACGCCGTTCAGGTTCCTCTCGACCATCTCAATCAACGATGCGCAGGTGCCGGGCATTTCCGCGGACCGTTCCGCCCGCGCTTCCGGCGCATTCGTCCTCTCCAATTCGAGCCATCTGCCCTATGGCGTGCCGATCACCGAGGGCAACTTCAGTGAGGGGTCCGTCATCGTCTATTGGGACGGCGGCTATGATGCGATGCCCGAGACCAATGCAGCGCCGCCGATGGCTGATTCGGGCAAGGCCCACAACGAGATCGGACCGATCGCACAGGTCAACGCGATGGTCGAACACTTCCTCCATACCGGGACGATCATCGACACCTGCGATGGGCCGTGTGTCTTCGACTACGACACCGATCAGGCCGAGTGGTGAACCCACTCAATCCGTCGTATAACCGATGGTCGCAGTGCCGTCATCCACGGACATCACGTAGAGGCTGCGCAGGTTGACCTCGCTCTCGGCCAGGCCGCGGGTGAAGGCGGCCAGAGAACCGGGTTTGTGTTCCAGGGTCGCTGTCTTCAGGTCGGCCACCGCGAAATTCGCCCCCATATCAGCCAGGGCTGTTTGGGTCGCGTCGGGGTTGTCGGTCAGCATTGCGGCGGATGCGCCGGAATCGCCAATGCCGGCGATTGCCAAGATATTCACGCCCGCAGCGGCGATGGTATCACAGTGGTCGGCCAGCGAGCCGGGCTCATCATTCAGGTAGATACGAAACTCCTTCATGGAGACCGAATCGGGGCCTGCGGCCTTGAATATGCCGTCTCACGCGAGGGCACTGTAATCGACGTCGGCCTCTTCGATGTCGATTTCGTCGACATCCATCTGGGCCAATTGCAGTTTGCCACTGAGTTCATCGTTGACCGCGTGCCAATAGGAGTAGGCCTCGATCACCCAGATGCCGGACTCTCGGGTGCCGTTGCCGGACCCCTTGACCCCGCCGAAGGGCAGGTGGGCTTCCGCGCCGGTGGTCGAGTTGTTGATGCCGGTCATGCCGGCCTTGATGCCGGTCTTGAAGCGGTAGGCCTCGAGGCGGTCGTTGGTGTAGATGGCCGAAGAGAGGCCGTAGGGGGAGGCGTTGGCGAGGTGCAGCGCATGGTCAAAATCCGTGGCCTTGACAATCGTGATGCCCGGGCCGAAAATCTCCTCGTGGAAGCACTCCATGTCCTCGGTGACATCCGCATAGACGTGCGGCCACATGTAGACGCCTTCGGAGGCATCGCCTCGGAAGCCCGCGGGCTTGTTGTCATTGGTGATGCGACCCTTGCCGAACAGCTTGGTCGCGCCACTGCGTTCGCACATCTCGACATCGCGCAGGAAGTCGACCGCGTACTTCTCGGACAGCATCGGACCGTAGAGGACGCCCTCGTTGCGCAGCGAATCACCGATGACGGTGGATTCGACCTTGGCCATGAGTTTGGCCATGAATTCGTCGTAGATCTCCTCGTGAATGATGAGATTTCCGAGGCTGGTGCAGCGCTGTCCCGCGGTTCCGAATCCGGACCAGTAGGCGCCTTCGACAGCGTTGTCCATGTCGGCTGAAGGCATGATGACGAGCGGATTCTTGCCGCCGAGTTCGAGGCTTGCACTGACGAGGTTGCGTCCGCAGATCTCGCCGATCATCTTGCCCACCGCGGTGCTGCCGGTGAAGGAGATCTTGTCGATCATGCCCTTGTCGACCGCGTCGACAAGATTCTGACCCGCGCCGCTGCCCTTGCCGTGGATCAAATTGATGACGCCATCTGGCAGGCCGGACTCGTGCATGATTCGCGCGAGCGCGAAGGAGAGGAGTGGCGCGTCCTGAGGGGACTTCCACACGCAGGTATTGCCGCACATGATGGCGGGGATCATCTTCCAGAAGGGGACGGCTGCGGGGAAGTTGCAGGCGTTGATGATGCCACAGACCCCGAGCGGACGTCGGTAGGTGAACAGTTCCTTGTCGGGCAATTCGGAGTTGACGGTCTGTCCGTAGAGACGGCGACCTTCGGACTGGAAGAAGAGACAGGTGTCGATGGCTTCCTGCACACTGCCCGCGCTCTCTTTGAGGGTCTTGCCGATCTCACGGGTCTCGATGGCGACGATGGCGTCTTTGTGCTCCATCAGGAGTCGACCCATGTTGCCGATGATTTGTCCGCGCGTGGGCGCGGGGGTTGCAGCCCAGCCGGGAAAGGCGGTGCGGGCTGCGGCGAGCGCATCGTGAACATCCGCTTCGGTCGACAGCGGGAACTCGCCGAGGCAGTCATCCAACCACGCAGGGTTGTGGGACTGGAAGGTACCACCGTCACTGGCCAAGGTCAACTGGCCATTGATGATGTTGTAACCCTTGACGCACGGGGAGCCGTTGGGGTTGGTGTTGTCGAGGAACTCGAGACCGGTCGCAAGGACATGTGCCATGGCCGGGCGTCCCGCCTTCCCGTCTTGAATCCTCCCGTTTCGGCGTTGTTGTCGACCGGCGTGGACCGGCTTCGTGAGGAGAGGTTGAACTGGAGGGGTTTTAGGGGGATGTGCGAATCCCCACTCTGTCTGGAGGACCCACCATGGCTGATGACGAAGACAAGACCCTTTCCCTGCGCGTTGCCAAGGCCATCCCCAGCGATGTCGGTCATGGCCGCGCGCGCGTGCCGTTCGACAACGATTTGAATCTCAAACCCGGGGATGTCATCGAGATTAACGGCGAGCGCAGCACAGCGGCGATCGTCTGGCGCTGCCGACCCGAGGATGCGAACCTCGGCGTCATCCGAATCGACGGCATCATCCGTAAGAATGCGGGTGTCAGCCTTGGCGACCGGGTGACGATCACCAAGGTCGAGACCAAGCCGTGCACCCGTCTGGTGCTCTCTCCGGTGATGGCCAAGCAGCAGAAGGTCCGCTTCGGGCCGGGCATCGAGGGCTTCGCACGTCGCGGGCTCAACAAGCGCCCGGTCGTGGCCGGAGACCGCATCTTCATCCCGGGCATGACCCTGTTCGCAGAGGCCTTGCCCTTCGCCATCGTCTCGACCACGCCGAAGGGCATCGTCCAGGTGTTGCCCGACTCCGAGATCGTCATCAAAGAGGATGTCGTCGACGACGAGGAAGGCAGCGGCGAGATATCCTCGATCATGTACGAGGACATCGGTGGACTTGGCAACCAGTTGCAGAAGGTCCGCGAGATGATTGAACTCCCGCTGAAGCATCCGATTCTATTCCGTCGGTTGGGCATCGACCCACCGAAGGGCGTGCTCTTGCACGGGCCACCAGGCACGGGCAAGACGATGATCGCGAAGGCGGTCGCCAGTGAGACAAATGCCCACTTCACCAGCATCAACGGACCCGAGATCATCTCGAAGTATTACGGTGAGTCCGAGAAGCAGTTGCGCGAAATCTTCGACGAGGCCGCAGCCAATGCGCCGGCCATCGTCTTCATCGATGAACTCGACAGCATCGCGCCGAAGCGCGAAGACGTTTCGGGCGAGGTCGAGCGCCGCGTTGTCGCCCAATTGCTGACCTTGATGGACGGCATGCAAGGACGCGACAATGTCGTCGTCATCGGGGCGACCAATCGCCGCGATGCCATCGATCAGGCCCTGCGACGACCGGGCCGATTCGACCGCGAACTCGAGATCGGCGTCCCCGACAAGAATGGGCGCCGCGAAATCGTCAACATCCACACCCGCGGCATGCCGATCGCCGATGACTTTGACATGGATTGGATCCTCGAAAATTCCTATGGATTCGTCGGTGCTGACATCTCTTCTCTGACCCGAGAAGCCGCGATGAAGGCCTTGCGACGCTACCTGCCCGAGATCGACTTGGATGAGGATGAGATTCCTCCGGAAGTGCTCGAGAAGATGGAGGTTCAGATGAACGACTTCCGCCTCGCTATGCGTGACATCGAGCCCTCCGCTCTGCGTGAAATTTACGTCGAAATCCCCGAGGTATCTTGGTCCGACGTCGGTGGCCTCGAGGAGGTCAAGGAACGACTCAAGGAGAGCGTCGAATGGCCACTCACCATGCCGGATCGCTTCGAGCACTTCGGCATCAAGCCACCTCGTGGCATCGTTATGTTCGGTGCCCCGGGCACGGGCAAAACCCTGCTCGCAAAGGCGATCGCAAACGAGGCCAAGGCCAATTTCATCACCGTCAAGGGACCGGAACTCATCTCCAAATGGGTCGGTGAGTCCGAGAAGGCGATTCGTGAGATCTTCAAGAAGGCCAAGCAGGCCAGCCCCTCGATCATCTTCCTCGATGAGTTCGAATCCATCGCAGGCGTCCGAACACCGAATTCCGGCGAGGGCTCCGATGTCTCCAACCGCGTCGTCAATCAGATGCTATCGAGCATGGATGGTGTCGAGGCGATGGAGGGCGTCATCGTCATCGCAGCGACCAACCGGCCCGAGATGATCGACCCCGCCCTGCTGCGCAGTGGCCGCTTTGAGCGGGTCATGCACATCCCGCCACCCGACCTAGCCGGCTTGCGAAAGATTCTCTCCATCCATGTCAAGGACATGCCGCTCGGTAAGTTCGACCTCGAATCTCTTGCCGACAAGATGACCAATTTCACCGGTGCAGATGTCGAGGCCGTGTGCAGAGAGGCAGCGCTCATCGCCATGCGAGCAGATCGCAAATCGGTCTCCAAGAAGCACTTCGATGAAGCGATCGGACGCGTCCGCCCGACCATCACGCCGGCGATGTTGGAATACTACACCAAGCTCGAGGGCGAACTCACGAGTGGCCTGAAGACCATCCGAAGTTCATCGGACACTCTCATGGGCATCGAAAGCGTCTGACCTCGGACGAAAATCCCCATTCAGGGGGGGAATCCGTTTCCCCCACAAGATGGGTGGGTGGACACTTGAACTCACCCTGGGGAGAGGGTGCATTCGGTGAATGTGAATGTGAACGGCCGTGGATTGAATCTCCTTGGCAGAGTATTGATGGGAGGCGCCGTGTGCCATGGCCTCATGCCCGCGACGTTCAGTGCTGAATTGGCTGGTCGTCGGGTCGTCGATAGCCGCGGTGATCTGTTGGGCGTCGTGGCCGACCTGTTGATCGATTCCACCAGTGGAAACGTACTCGGTCTGCTGCTCGATCTCGATGCGGGGCTCGACGCTGGGTTGTTGCCCTGGCCGGTGCACGGGACGCATCTCTTGGTGCCGACCGATGAGGTCGCTGCCATCGATGAGGACATCCATCTCTTGCGCTGAACGCGATGCGTCGGGGATGCAGGCTGCTTCCACCACCCCCAAACCGTCTTAAGGCTAAGTTGAGCGTCTCGCGGCTGCACATCCTATGGATGTGGTGGAGGTGATGAAAGTGAAGTTTGGCTCGGTCGACATTCAGACTGTGCTGCGCTCTCGCAAGACGCGCCGAGCCGGACTGATGTTCGCCTTCTATGGCGTTCTCTTCCTGCTGCTGTTCAGCATCGTCAGCAGCTATCTGGTCGACTCCGACCCTCACCTGTCCGCTTACGACGATGATTGGGATGATCTGTCCGCCTTCCGCCAGGACCTCAAGGACATGGGTGTCGACACCCGTTCGCTGGTCTCAAGCCCGGTGTTGTTGAATGAGATCGACAACCCTGAGGACACCGTTTTCATCGTGACTGGTGTCGAGCAGGACACCATTTCATTGCCTCGATTCACCGGGGATGCCGACGTGGTTCAGTTCTCTGAATCCGAGGGTTATACGACGACTGAAATCGAGGCCATTCTGCAGTATGTCGCATCGGGTGGCACGCTCATCGTGATGGATGACTTCGGCTTTGCCAGCGGTCTTGCATCCGCGTTTGATTTGGGGTATAGCGGCCATCGCTTGTACGATGCTGAGAACTGGGCGCGGGAACTGGATCACAATTACATCTGGATGAATCGCACCAATCCCTACATCTACACCGGCGAGGACATGTCGCCCTACCACCCCTGCTTTGCGGATGCGGACTCGGATGGCATCATCGATCGTCTGGATTCGATTCCCGACAGCCCGGTCAACCAACACGACACGCCTTCGGTGGCTGAAGCCGGGCTCTGTGCCCACCATGTCGAGCCGGGTGGCACCTGGAATTTCACCGTCGATTATGACGTACTGCTCAACAGTCCTTCAGCCTTTGACAAGAACGCGGGCGATCTCAAGACGAAGAATCGGTACGAGTGGGGCCGGTCCAGTCAGGATTCCTATCTGGATACCAATGACGATGGCAACCTCACTGTCGGCTTCGAGGGCGGCGGCATCGAGTCCGACGAGCAAGGCCCCTTCACCCTCGTCGTCAAGGTCTGTGAGAACCGGGACTGCAATGAGCGCCCAGGTGCACCGATGGGACGCGCCATCTTCGTCACCGATGGCAGTGCGCTGATCAATGCCGTCTACGATCACGAGGGCGCCAATGCCGGTGATTATGGAGATTTCAATGGCAAGGTCGTGCCGGCCAATGACAATCGCCGGTGGATCCTCGACATCGTCGCGGAATCTCTGCTGATGCACACCGGCGATGCCAACGGAACCAGTGGTGCGGGCAAGCAGGTCATCTTCGATGAGAGTCGGCACCAACAACCCAGTGCGATGGGCGATACGTACAATCTGATCTACTACATCCTGGTCTACTTCACCAACGATTGGATGGCGATGCTCTTCCTCTTCCTCGCGCTCTTCATCGCCTTTGAAGCGGTCATCATCAAGAAGGTCGACCCCGAACCGTGGCGCCACGTTTTCAGCATCATCTACTACGGCTTCGGAGATGCCAGACGATACGGATATTATGGCCGCGCCAACAAGGTCAAGCAGGTTCTTCTCAGCCGCGTTCGGAATCTAAATTCATTGACCCGCTCCGAGTTTGATGCCTTGCCGGCTCGCGAATTGCAGAAGATGATCGCCGATCCGGTGCTCGTCAAATTCGTCTTCGAAGACCGCAATTATAGCCTTGAACAGCTGGTCGCAGTCGTCAAACGTGTCAAGATGTGGGGACGCAAGTAAGGGGAGGTGATGTGACATGTGGACACGAAAGGCTTCGCTCATGTTGACCAGTGGCATTTCATTGGTGCTCATCGGCATGATGATCGCCAATTTCCAGCTGATGATTCTCGGCCTGCTCTTCTGTGCCTTCCTCGCCGTCAACTCCTGGGTCGGTGGCCATGGAGAACTGGAGGTTGTGCGAACCCTCTCCGCGGACAACCTGTACAAGGGAGATGATCTCTATATCGAGTTGGCAATCACGAATTCCTCCTTCCGCAGGACCCAGCAATTGGAGATTTTCGACAATGTGCCGCACGAGATGAAATTGCGCAGTGGCCTGAACTACATGCGGGTCAATCTCGGTCCGGGTGAGACCACGCGCATCCGATACGTGCTGCGCTGTCCGCTGCGCGGTCACTACTCCTTCGGCCCGGTCTCGCTGCGATTCCGCAACACGTTCAACCTGTTCAGCCAAGAGATGTTTATCGATCACCGCAGTGGACTGATCGTCTTCCCGCAAGTGAAGGATGTGGAAGAGGCCATGATCCGGTCGCGCACACCGAAGATGTACACCGGCGCGACAACCTTGCGTACACCGGGCCCGGGCACCGAGTTCTTCTCACTGCGCGAATATGTGCCCGGCGATCCGTTCAAGATCATCAATTGGAAGGCCTTTGCACGCACGGGCATCATGATGGTCAACGAAAAGTGTCGCGATGCGGTCACCGACGTGTTCCTCCTGCTGGATTCTCGGGACGTCAGTCGCATCGGCACCGTGCTGAAGAATCCGCTCGAAATGGGCACGGTCGCCGCGGCCAGCCTCGCCGCCTACTTCCTCCAGCGACGCGATTCAATCGCCCTCGCCGTCTATGACGATACGTTGTCCTATCTGCCCGCAGACGGCGGCGATAAGCAGCACTTCAAGATCCTCTCGAGCCTTGCGGGCGTGGCACCGAGGGGTGACATGCCCCTGCAGGCTGTGACCAATGCATTGGCACCTCGCTTCAGTCGAGGCAGCCCGGTCTTCGTCATCAGCAGCCTTGAGGGAGACGGCACGGTCCCGCACGCGGTGCGCGACCTCGCAGGACGCGGCCACGAAGTCGTCGTCCTGAGCCCGTCGAGCATCGATTATGAGCGGCTCGTCAGCCGCATCCCACGCATGTCGTACGAGGTCATGAAACTCGAGCGACAGAATCGCCTGTCCGCGGTCGCGGGATACGGCGCACGCGTCATCGATTGGATGCCCGATGTGGAATTGAGTCAGGCCCTGCTACAGGTCAAGATGTGAGAGGAGGTGAGAGAAGATGGCCGATGATGTTTCACTACAAGAGGAAGGTCTGACCACCTTGCACCTGCGCACCTTGCGCAAGGAATGGCGCGTCGTCTGCCTCCAACTGGTCGCGTCTTTGGCATTGATTTGGCTCTTCCTGACGATGACACAAGTCTTCGGTCACTGCCATCCCTACTACGAGGCGAACGATGCCTGGTGTCCCGCTTTGGACCACACGCTAACCCTCGATGAGATCGAGATTCGCTTCGTCGAGAGTGGTGCCTTTGATGACTTGCCTATTCCCGATTGGATGACCGGTCAAGGCAATGAGGGAGATGGCCGATACCTGATGCCACTGATGTTCACCGTGCTCATCGCCGGTGCGTGGGTCGCGCTCAATTTCCAACCGCCTCAATTGCGTCGAAAGATCACCCTCGGTCTGCTCGGCGGCATGATTCTCTTCCTCGCGGGCATGTTCCTGTTGACGTGGACCTTCGGGATGATCCTTCGATTCGATCTCTATCTGCCGTTCGGCCATGCCGACATGTCGATGAATCATGCGAATCATCTGATCTGGCCTTTATCGGTCTACATCCAAATCATCGTCGTCCTGCTCGTCATGGCACCCGTATTGTTCGGTTTGATGGGCATCTGGGGCTTGTCAAAGCGGATGATCAACTGGTCGATGGCCTTCATGTTGGTCTTCCTCGGCTTGTATGCCCTGCTCTCCTACGAGGGTGTGGTCAGTCAGTTGGCGAGTGCCAATGACCCCTACAGTCCCGGATTGAATCCATTGCCGACCCAGATTGGAGAAGCCGATACCCTCGGCGGTCTGATTTCGGGCGAGGTGTGGGAGTTGCTCTTGGTCGCCATCCTCTTGATGGTGTATTCCGAGACCGCTCACGCGACGATTCGATTCCTTGAGTATGCATTCCGCCTGCCCGAATCGTGCAAGAAAGACCCCGAGTATGTGCGCCAGTTCCAAAACATCCTCAACACCCACATGCAGCACACGGTCGTGATCGTCATGGCTGTCGCATTCGTGACGATGATGGCGTTGAAGTTCGACGATCTGATCATCGATATTGTTTCATGGGCGGGCAATGGCCAATGGTCTGGACAGGTGAGGGAATCCCTTGAGTTGCGGCTGACCTATGGCAAGGTCATCTCGGCCATGCTCTTCCTGACGTTTGTCGCTGGATTGCGGTTCATCGTGCCGTGGCAGCGGGTTGCGGGCATGATCGAAGCCGCGGTCGTGGGTCGAAAAGAGAAGACGAGTCCCTGAGTCAATTCCGGCCGACGTGGACGCGCTGCACGATGCGGCCCAGCGCTTCGGCGGTCATCGTCGCGGCGAGTGGTAGGCCACAGAGGCTTGCCGCCCACAACAGGGCGGGTGACGCATCGATGTTTGCCCACATCCACTGACCCGCAGCGATGGCCGCGGCGATGGTGGCGAGCAGGATGGCCTTCTCCAACAGGTGGGGATAGGGCCGGCCATGGGTCTCGACCCGGCCGGCAAGGGTGGTCGCCTCGGCCTCTTCGGTCATCCCAGAGCGCCTCAGATGTCCATGTCGGATAGTTCGCGTTCAAGATCATCCAGCGCATCCCGTTGTGCGGGGTCGGCTGGAGGGGCGACGCCATTCTCGGTGCCGTCGCGGACATCGGCCGCGGCGTCGACATCGGCGAGCGCCACATCGATGCTCGCCATCAGGGCGGCTTCATCTGGCGTCCCGGGTGTGTCGGAGGGCACGAGTCCGGCCGAGATGCGGGTCGAGATGTCGATTCCATCGGTCTCGGCTGCGGCCTCGATCGGCTCCCAGGTTGAATTCGAGGCCGGTGCTGCACTCGCTTCGGGTGTGGGTGCGGCGGCGGGGGCGGAGGGTGAAACCACTTCAGCCACCGGTGCGGACGCCTCAGCGTCTTCAATCGGATTCATGTGGCGGACGGATTGGGTGTTGATCTCCGGCCGTTCGTGTTGGGCGAGTCCATCGGCTTCGAAGGGCAGGCTGCCACTTCGCTGGAAGGCCCAGAGCGCACCGTGCGGTTCCTCACCGGTCAGGCCGGCGACATCCAGGCGTCTCAACAGGGATTCGAGGACCTCGACGGTCTCCGCCAGGCCAACCGCATCACCGGAGGTTCGACGGTCGGCATCGAGATAGATTTCGTCGAGGCTTCGCTGAATCAATCTGCGGACCTCGACGGAGAGGTGGGGCAGGGCCTCGGGCATGTGTCCGAATCGTTCGAGTGGCTTGATCTCCTCCGCGGAGAGGCCGAGATCGACCAGGCCGCGCAGCACCTCTTGGAGCTGGGCAAGCATGGTGACGCTGCGCTCGTATTCCTCGAGTAGTCCTTCGAGATCGATGACGACGTGCTGCACGGTCTCGGCCAATTGGTGTTCGAGCCGGGATTGCACGGACCAGCGGGTCAGTCCACGGACGGTGGAGGCGGTCTCGGGGGCTTGACTCTCCAAGAGTTCCATGACCTCCCTCGAGAGCAGGTGACGTGGGGTGCGGGCGACCTCATCGACACTGTGTTGGATGATCGAGAGGGCGCGTTCCACGGCCCGGTCGAGCAGGACGATCGAGAATCCACGGCTGCGCGCACTGGCCATGCGGTCGAGCACGGGTTCGAGACTGGACAGCCCACGGTCATCGCCGAGCAAGGCTTGGGCGAGCGGTTCTTCGGAGAGGCGGGCGCGGATTCGGTCGGCTTCCTGCAGGTCCAATAGGGCCATCTCGTGGGCCTCTTGGATGTCTTCGGATTGTTCCAGAAGCATGCGGAGTTCGGTCTCGGATTGTGCCTTTCGCGCATCGAGGTCACCGAGTTCGCGCAGCAGAAGGCGTCGCTCCTCCATCATCTCGCGGAGTTCGGATTGCAGGATCGTGGATTTGCGCTCCGAATCGAGCACTCGACCTCGCTCCTCCTCCATCAGGCGGCGGTGGGCATGGCCTTCGGCATCCAATTCGGCGAGTTCGGCACGCTGTGATTCGATGCGGCGTTCGACCTCATCCAATTCGCCTTGGCCGCTGCGGTGGCGGTCGCGCTGGGCGCCGACCTGTTCGGTCAGTACACGCTGCAATCGCTCATCGTGGTCGAGGGACTTTCGCACCTCGTCGAGACGGGTTTCGGCTGAATTCAATTCCGCCTTGGTGCGGGCTTCCTCCTCCGCGAGGTATCGCAGATCGGTGAGCAGGGCTTCTCTGGAATCCATCTCGCCGAGCGCACTGGCCAATTCCTCGGCCCGTGTGTCGATCATGTGTTCGAGTTCAGAGACCCGCTTGGCGAGTCGGTCGGACAGGGATGCGGCCTCATCGGATGCGGCATCAGATGACCGAGCGCGTGCGCTCAAGTCGTCGATCTGGCGGTGCAGTGCACTTCGCTCGTCGCGTACCTCGGTCAGTGCCGCGTCGAGATCGTGCATGGCTTCGCGCGCCTCGTCCCGTGTATCCCGGGCATCGGCGACCTCTCGCTCCAGACGACCCTTGTCGCGCTCCAGTGAAATTCGTGAATGTTCGAGTTGTTCCATGCGCTGGCGCACCTCGCCGCCCGCGGGGGTCAGAACCTTGGTGGCGGATACCGGCATCAATGTCGCACGGGTGCCCCCGCCTTCGAGCATCTTCCATGCCGACCGGCCAGCCTCCATCGACTCGAGTCCGAGATCGAATCCGAGGAGGGCGTCGAGTCGGCCCGAGAGCAGGCGCTTGCGGTCTGAGGAACGGGTGCGACAATCCGCGATGGCATCGATGAGATGGGCCAGAGACCATTCATCCACGGTCGACCCGGCCAAGCCGAGTCGGGCTCGACGGTCCAATCGATGCAAGCGCAGTCGACGGGTCGAGGTGGTGGCGGTGTGAATCGCATCGGTCAGGGTCAAGCTTTCGAATTCCCGCAGGCCGACCGGCACACCATCGATCAAGACGATCGAAATCGGTGATACGGATTCAGAGACGGATTCCAGATGTCCCGTCAGGTGGCCCTCTTTGGCCATGCGCAGGTGGCTGATCACCTGGTCGATGCCCGCCTTGGTCTCCTTGAGAATGAATCCCTCCGGCAGACCTTCGCCGTCTTCGAGCACCTCTTCGGGCACAGCATCGACCAGACTTGCCGCATTCGACAGGGTTGCTGCTGCATCGGTCCCGTGTTTTGACCAGATGCCGAGCGCGGCTTGGCCGGCTTCTGCAAGGGTCAATTGCCCTCCCTCGAGGCGAAGGGTGGTGGATAGCGCCTCATCCTGGTCGAACTTAGAAGCGAGGCGACCGAGATTCTCCTGGCCCATCGTCGCCAGATCCTCTGGCGTGGTCGGCAGGTCGCCGGCGGAGTGGATGACGACGCCATCCTCGAAGGCGATCGCACCGATCACCTCGTCGGATTCGGCCAATCGCTCGACCAATAGGGCGAGGTCAGCGGTCTCGATCGGCAGCGCAGCCGCGCCTTGAGCGAGCAGGGCCGCCACATCGGTCGGATCGGGAAAGGCCTCGGCGATACGGCTTGCGACCGCGGTGAATTGGGTGGTCGACCAGGTCGCACCACGGGCTTTGAGGTCGTGGGCATCCGAGAGTTCGAGCAGCCGTTCACGGGCGGCTTCACCGACGACGAAGGTCTGCTTCGCCTCAGCTTCGGCCAGCCAGCCGACGACCCGGCCGCCGTGGACGAGGCGATGGGCACAAGCGGACTTGGCTCGCGGCTTGAAATGGGATACCACACCGGTTTCAAAGGGCATCTGCATGAGTCCGACGGCAAGGTCGGCTTCAGGGTCGACAGCATCTCCAGGGGGCAAGTTGAACATTTTTCACACCTCGATCAAATCTTCGATGACGGGTCGAAGGGTCCGGGCTTCGTGACTCATGCGACCGACCGGCAGCACTTCGCTGGTCAGTTGGAGGGCCCGTCCACCGCGCAATGTTGCGGTAACTGTGGTGAATTCGGCCTCAATCCAGATTTCCTGGATGGCGCCGATGCCGAGCCGAGCCGCTTCGTGAACGACGGCAAGCTCATCCTCATCGGTCAGCAACGAGGCCTCGACCCCGTCGATATTCGATAGTAGACGAGACAGCATTGGACCCTCAAAATCCATCGAGGCCTAATCTGACTTCAAGAACTTGCCCCAGAGCGGCCCCTAAGGGGGCCGTTTGGACAGTGAAATCAAATCGCCAACTGAAAGTTCATCCATCAGCACACCAATCCCATCAAAAAGTTCAATTGAATTTTCCATTTTCCAATTGATTATTTGAATTGAACTCAGAGGTCGATTTGAAGCGGTGAACCCCTTCGCCCGGCCCGTGCTCGACATCCAACCGTGCAGTCGCTGCGAACATCCCGCCGTTCTGCACCAGATCTACAGCGGTCAGCACCTCTGTCAGGCCCATTTGGCCAAGTCGATTCGCAAACGGGTGAGCAAGACACTGCGCGAACAATTGCACCTGCCCTCGGATGCACGCGATGCGTCGGGCAACCCGGGCGTCATCCTCGTCTGTATCTCCGGCGGCAAGGATTCCGCTGTTCTGCTCGACATGATGGTCGATATCGTCGGATCTCGCCGAGACATCGAACTGGTTTGCGGATGCGTCGATGAAGGCATCGAGGGCTATCGCGCACCGTCCATGGAATGCGCCCGCGATCTCGCCGCCTCTTTCGATCTACGATTCGAGACGATCGCCTATCCCGACCTCGGCTTCGAGCGCATGGATGCGGTGGTCGAAGCGATGCCGCTGATGGCGGCCAACCACAAGGAAGCGCGCGGCATGAAACCCTGCTCCTACTGCGGGGTCTTCCGTCGTCAGGGATTGAACGCGCTCGCCGAGCGCGTCGGTGCACGATGGATGGCGCTCGGCCACAATCTCGACGACACCGCCCAAGCCATGCTGATGAACCTCGCCAAAGGCGAGACGGACCGCATCCTTCGCCTGGCGCCTCACACCGCAGCACCTCTCGATGGCCTCGCCCCAAGAATCGTGCCACTGCGCTGGGTTCCCGAGCGGGAAATCCACGCCTATGCCATCGGTGCGGGCCTGCCGATTCACCACGATGAATGCCCGCACGCCCCCGGTGCACTCAGACAGAAACACCGCGCCCATATCGCGGCGATGGAGACGGCCAATCCCGGCACCATGCATGGATTGGTCCACTCGATGGATCAGATTCGAGAACTCGCACCGACCCCGAATGGACAGGGCGCTCAACCCTGTGAGACCTGCGGTGAACCGACCAGTCAATCGGTCTGTCAGGCCTGTACCTTCAGGACCTGGCTGGCCGAGTGATCACTCGTCTTCGACGGTTGCAGTCTCGTGAATCAGCGGGAACTCGAAGCCCTCGCGAAGGTCCTCATCCATCTGCACGATGTAGATGCCACTGACCATTTCAGAGATGACGATGAATCCACGCGGGTCGAACTGCAAACCCCAGTTGAATGGAATCATGCACGAGGCCCAGCAATCGGCCATGTCGTACTCCAGCGTCGCCTTCGGATCATCGATCCAAGAAGGCCCACTGGCGAGGAAGTAACCCATGGTCACCGTCTCTCCCAATTCCTCGATCGCAGCAAAGCCCAACTCGGGCGCGACGACACCATCCTTCCACTCGATGTCGGAGAATGTCATGCCGTGATCTGTCACCCAAGAACCGGCGTGATAGTGGGTCCAGTAAACGTGTCCCCCGAGGCCGGTGTCGGCATTGTGTGGGCTGTAGATGTAGCCGCCAGGGATGTAGTGGTGCTCGTGGGTCTCACCATTCGCCAGGGTGCTCGTGCCGGGCAGCTTCCACTGAGAGATCAGGAAGGGCTGGGTCGGGTCGGTCGTATCGATTGTCCTCACCCACCCGGTGTGGTTGCCATTGGAGCCATACTCGGGCGCGATCAGGGTGATGTGACGCCAGTTGATGCCGAACTCAGCATCGCCAGGTCCCGTACCGCAGTTGTCCGGCCAGGGCTTCTCTGCGCCCTCCCAGATGCCCTCGCAGATGAGGTGGTCATAGGGGATGACGTAGTGGATCCAGCCATTGCCATCGGCGGATGAAGTCCAGGTGTTGGCGGACATATTGCCATGGCCGCCTCCGTCGGGGCCATACCATCCATCACTGGCGCTCGGGCAACCCAACCAACGTCCCACCTCATTGTTCTGCGGCCAGTTGAGACCGAACGGGTCGGCCACCACGGGCGGATTGGAGATGTCGATGATGCGCAGACCCGCGTCCCAGTAGGCCGCATAGAGCAGATACTGACCGGTGATCGGATGCTTGGAGATGATATTGTCATGGTTGAAGACCGTGCCACCACAGGTCAGGTCGGCATCGGGTGTGTAGCCTCCCCAACGGATGATCTCACGGCTGCCATTCTGCGCCTCATCGTTCTGACCGGACAGCCAAGACTCGAAGCCCAATGGGACGTAGAAGACCTGCGTGCCCTTGTAGCCCAAGCCACCGGCGAAGATCTCGGGATAGGGGTCTGCGCCGAACAGGAAGAGGCTGCACTCCTCACCGGGGTCGATGGCGCCGGCCCAGTCGCAGTAGACCTGAATGTCCTGATTGTGGAAGCCCGCGGGCGGGTTATTCCACTCGGCCACCTTGACCGGACTGGTCTTGTCGGCCACGTAGATGACGTCGAGGCGGTTCGCACCGGAGTTCGCATCGTCATCGTTGGGAATCGGATCGAGTTCAGAATTCGTCAATTCGTGATTGACCAGCACCCAGTTATTGTCGCTCGTGACCTTGATGTCAATCATTCGAGCGGTCTCGGCATAGTAGGTCGACAGCATCTGGATATTGTTGGGTTCCGAGATGTCGAGGATGTGGAATTGGTTGTAGGCGGAGATGTAGGCATAGCAACCACCCGTCCCATCTGCATGGATGACGCAATTCTCCTCGAAGTTGCCCTCGATGGTAACCTCCGAGTTGTCACCGGGCGTCGGTGCCGTGTTCTTTGAGTCAGGAAGACAGGGCCGGCCGGCGGTATTGTCCAATTCGGTTGGGGGGAACATCTCCCCGTCGCAGTTGAGGTTGTTGTAGTCGATCAACTGCATGTTTGGGGTCATCAGATTGTGCGCCGGCATGTCGCCATGGCTGTGATTGTCATCCTCGATCTCGGTGACGGGGTCGACCCAATCCCATACGTCTGGGGCGGAGGCTGCCTCATCGCCATCGAGGGCGAACCAGATGAAGAGGGTCGAAGCCGAGAGCAGCAGGAGCGTGATGATTCCAGCCATCGCCACCTTGTCGGCGGCGATTTCGTCATCGACGAGTGTCGAGTCGAGCATGACCCGCCGACCCTGCGATTGTTGTTGAAGGCACCGCTCGTGCGCGCGAGGGGCTCAGATGAGATTCTCGACCAGTTCGGCCATGTCTTGAGGGCGTCCACAGTAGCGGCAACGCAACTCGAGAGGGTCGGGTGCAACCACCTTCAAACGGTGGTCCTGAGGCTCACGGGGATTGGTCGTGATGCAGTTTGAGAATGTGCAGCGGGCAATGTTCACGAGTTCTTCGCCGAGGCTGACCTCGCGCTTTTCAGCGACGGTATAGGACCGGATGATGGCGACGCTGGCCCGCGGCGCGATGAGAGCGAGTCGGTCCAATTCATCCTGGGTCAATTCACGGTCTTCGACCTTGATGATGTCCTTGCGGCCGTGCTTGGAGGACGGGACGTTCATGACCAGGCTGATGGGGCTGGCACGGTCGCCCGAGATGCCGAGCATTCGTAGCACGGCGAGGGCGGCGCCGGCGGGCACGTGATCGATGACCGTGCCGTTGTTGATGGCCGTGACGCGGCGCATCTCACCGGCAGACATCAGGCCCCACCTCCGGGCACATCGACGCCGAGGAGTCTGCACATCAGGGCCATCCTCGTGACGACGCCGTTGAAGGCTTGTTCGAAGTAACGGGCGTGCGGGGTCGAATCGACATCCGGGTGAATTTCTTCGATCCTGGGGAGTGGGTGCAAGACGATCATCTCGGCACGTGCACCGGCAAGGTCAGCGGCGTTCAAGGTGTAGATGCCCGCAACCTTCGCATACTCATCCTCGTCGGGGAATCGCTCCTTCTGGATGCGCGTCATGTAGATCACATCGACTTCAGGAATCGCCCCGTACAGGTCCTCGCTCTCGGTCATCTTGGTCCCGTGCAAGGCAAGATCGGCGAGGATTTCTTCGGGCATCGACAATTGAGCTGGCGAGATGAAAATCAATTCACACTCAAAGCGAGCCAGTGCGTGCGACAGGCTGTGGACGGTGCGCCCATAGCGAAGATCGCCGACCAGCGCCACCTTGAGACCGGAGAGTTTCCCGTGGGCCTGACGGATGGTGAACAGGTCGAGCAAGGTTTGGGTCGGGTGGTGTCCCGCACCATCGCCGCCGTTCATGATCGAGATCGAGCAGGCATCGGCGGCGTACTGGGCAGCACCTTGGCGTGGGTGGCGCAATGCGGCGATGTCGCAGTAGCCATCGACCATGCGCATCGTGTCGTACAAGGTCTCGCCCTTGACCGCGGAGGAGGATCTGACATCGCCGAGGTTGACGACATCTCCACCGAGCCGCTTCATCGCCGTCTCAAAGGACATCCGGGTTCGGGTCGAGGGTTCGAAAAACATGTTCGCCAGCAATCGGCCCTGTAGCAGTGGAAGATAGGTCTCGCCGTGGGCCACCGGGAGCAGGATTTCGGCATCGTCCAGCAGGGAGAGAATCTCCGCATTGGACAGGTCATCCATCGTGATGAGGTCGTCTTCCATCCGTCTCGCCGCCTCTGCTCGTTCGACTCTCGGCCATATTCATTTGGGTAGCCCCACAACGTCGATTCCATAGGAATCGCAAGGCGAAGGGCTTGAAGGGGGAACGCAGGGTCGGCGTGTCGATGATCATCAGCCGCACCCCGGTTCGGGTCTCTTTCTGTGGTGGGGGCACCGATCTGCCCGCCTATTACGAGGGCAGCGAGAATGGGGGACTGGTCACCAGCATGGGGCTAGCGCGGCACATCCATGTGACGGTCAATGCCCGGTTCGATGACAGTGTGCGGGTGGGCTATTCTCGCACCGAGATCGTCGATGATTTTGAGGAACTGGAGCACGAATTGGTGCGCGAAGCCATGCGCTTGACCGGGGTGACGGCCGGAATCGAGATCACGACCATCGCCGACATCCCATCGCGCGGGACCGGGTTGGGCTCTTCCTCGACCCTCACCGTCGGTTTGCTCAACGCGTTGCACAATTTCGCCGGGCGCACGCCCGATGCGGCGCAATTGGCCGAGGAGGCCTGTCGCATCGAGATCGATATTCTCGGCCAGCCGATCGGCAGACAGGACCAGTATGCCGCCGCCTTTGGCGGCGCCAATCAAATCGCATTCATGCCCGACGATAGCGTCATCATCACCCCACTCGATTTCGATGCAGCCGCATTGGAAGCCCACTACTTCCTCGTCTACACCGGCATGACCCGCAAAGCGACCGACATCCTCGGCCGCCAATCCGCATCCAGCGAGAAAAAGCGCAGCGATCTCGATGCTCTGCGACAACAGGCCATCGAGGTCCGAGCCGCTCTTGAATCGAATGACCACGCCGCGGTCGGCGCCCTGCTCGACGCCTCTTGGCAGATCAAGCGCAATCTGGTCGACGGCATCACAGTGGGCGAGTTGGACGACCTCTACTCCAGCATCATCGACCTCGGCGCCAGCGGTGGAAAGCTGCTCGGCGCCGGCGGTGGCGGCTTCTTCCTCTTCCAAGGGAATGCCGAGGTCCGCGCCCAGGTCTCGAAAAACCACAAGGTGCTGCCGCTGAGCTTGGATACACAGGGCAGCACCATCATCTTCGACGATGGCGACCGACAGGAATGATTCCCATGCGAAAGGCATTGATTCTCATCGCTCTCTTGCTCCTATCGGCCATGCCTGTACAGGCCGAGGAACACGAGACCATTCACCTGTCGAGTGAACAGGCACCCGGCCCGGTGCTCCTGTGGCAGAACGGCGGCGAGATGATCGCAGTCGACCCCGACATCCCCATCAATCTCGACATCCCGACGGGGACCTATTTCTTCGTCCGACTCTACGAGGGCGTGCCGCAGATGAACCGGATGGTGTTCAACCAGACCACCAACCTCACCGCATTCCTGCAGGAGAACCTCACCCATTGGAGTTCGGCAGCCGGCCAAATGGTGCCCGGCCCGGCCGGCATCGAGGGCGGTGCACACCTCGACATCCTCGGCCCCATCGCCGGCGGCGAGGCACTGAACGCGACCTGGTCTTCGTCGACACGCCTGCCCGTCTCGCTGGGTCACCCGGGCCTGGCGGATGCATTCCGAGGGGTGACCGAACAGATGGCATTGCATGGATTCGCGGACGAGTATGAATTCTCATCCTGGGTGATCAACAACACAGATTTCTCTTGCTGCGCCTATGACCGCAGCGACATGGTCGCATCAAACATCTCGATCTCCGTCTTCTTCGACGGCCCCGCCTGGGGTTGGGATATCGAGGCCGATCTCGTCGGACAGGGCGACGGTCGAACCACCCGACTGCTGTGGATTCCCATGACGGGGTCCATCGATGGGGACACCGACCTGCGCATCTCTCTGCCCGCACCGCACGAGATTCGCTACTCCCCACAGTCCGAACACATCACAGGCGTGCCCGACAACTTCGTCCTCAAGCGCGGCGACATCTCAGTCACGGGCAACGTGACCATCGCGCTCGGCACCAATGATGCACCGAGCGCCGGCATCATTTCGCTGGACCGCGAACTGCCGTGGTTGCCGGCCAATCGACCGAGCACCATCGAGCCGGATTGCCAGGACAATTCAATCTCGGAACCGACGTCACACTTCACCTTCGCACAGGGAAATACCACCCTGCTGGATGTCGAGGATCAGAACTTGACAATCGACCCATTCTTCCTCAGCATCGGGCCGGGATGGTACAACCTGACACTGATCTGCACCGACCCGCAAGGGGCCAATGCAACCTACGAGGAGGCGCTCTATCTGGACGGTACACAGCCGACACGCATCCTACAGATGCAATATCTCCATCCCGACGATGAAACGCCGGTCAACGTGAGCCACGGTGATCTCTCCTTCTCCCTACCGTCCGGGGCCCTACTCTCGGCCGCGGTCCAAGCCGGGGACGATGCATTCGCGCCGGTGGACATTGAATGGACGAGCGACAAATCCGCGGGATGGCGGCACGTTGGAAGCGGCATGCAATCGTGGACGGATGTCTTCATCCAAGGCCAGCATATCAACGGGCAGCACCTATCCATCGATGACCGGCACACGGCCAAACCGCTGACCGTCTACAGCCTGCAGCTGAACCTCACCGATGCGGCGGGCAACGACGCCATCCAGCAGTGGGAGGTGACGGTGACCGACCATACAGCACCCAATCCAAGACCCGCGATCAGCGTCGATGGCAATCACTACGGCGACTACAATCACCCTGTGGAAGGCGGCACACCGGTCGAGGTGAATCTCTCCAGTTCATGGGACGACATCGACGCCATCACCTCCTTGTCGTGGACAGTCGAACTGAACGGATTGCACCTGTTCATCGGCGATCATTGGAACGATATCCAGACCTTCACCCTGCCCGACCTGCCCGTCGGTCGCCACGTACTGGTGGTCAACGCGACCGACTCCAGCGCCAACACCGGCTCGCACGCGACAACCTTCGTCATCGAACCCCCCGTGGCGCACGATTACAGCATCACAGAGGTCGTCAAGGTCGGCGATGGCGGACCGGGCGATCCGGGCGCACTGGATGTCACGGTGGAGAATCACGGTTCGACACCCGCCACTTTCCAGATGTGCTATCTCGACCAGTGCACCCTGATGCTCACCGGTGTTGGCGCCACCGTCGATGGGCCGGGCAGCATGACCCATCAAATTCCGGTGGAGGCATGGGGGTCCGGTGTGGTGAAGATCGAACTCCGATTCGAGGATGAATCGGTGCAGAAGCACACGACAGACCTTGAGATCAAGGCTGAATTGACACCGATCATGTGGATTATCTTGGCCATGCCTGCAATCCTCGGGCTCCTCGCCTTCTGGCGCTTGAAGGCGCAGCAGAAGGAAGGCGAGGACGACGCTGCATAACGAGCGACCTCTCTTAGGCAAGGCGAACATCGCCGGAGGCGATGGAGTCACTCACCCAGGAGATCGACGCTGAGATCGCCGCCCAGCAATCCCGCGTCACGAGCCTTGCGCTCGGATGCGCACTCGCCACCATCGCCAGTGCGGCGTGGTACATGTGGCCGGCTCTCGATGGCGACGCGATTCTGTTCGACCGCCTCGCCGCCGTCGGCCTGATGCTTGCCGCCTCACTATTGCTGCAAGACCTCGCGGAGCCGGATTCCCGCGCCCGCGCCCGACTGGGCGCGACTGCAAGCCTGGCCTGGCCGGCGTTGGCCATCCTCGGGGCCGAAGCGCTGGCGACCAGCGGCAATGTTCAGATCGGTCACGGTCTCATGTTCATCGTCGCGGGTGCCTGCCTGCACGGCTCACGCGACCTGCTGAGGGGCAGCCTCGATGCCCAGCGCTTCCGCGGCATCATGACGCTCGGCGGGGCGACCATCGCCGGCGCCGTCGTCCTCTCCAGCGGCAACAGCGGCAATGTCCTCACCCTCGGTGCGACCCTGCTCGCCATCGCCCTGCTCCTCTCCGGCCGCGACATCTTTTCCGGCGATGACCAGAAAGGCGAGCGCAAGCGCTTCGGACGCGCCCTCGACAAGATCGAGATGCGCATCCTCGAACTCCAAGCAAAAGGCGTCAAACTCGACCAGGCATCAAGCCTGGCCCGCAACTCGGCCGATGTCGGCTACAAGGACCCCGAACACGGATTTCGCATCCTCGTCGAAGCCCGAGAGGACATCGAGCGCACCATCGCCCTCTCCGAGGACATCTCGGCCATCCGCGACGTCTGCGCCGCCGAGGTCGACAAGGCAGCAGAGATTGCCCCGCTGGCCAAGAAGCCGCAGAAGTCGCTCTCCAGCGGTGACCGAGAGCGCGACCTCGGATCCCTCCGAGAAGCCGAACTCCTCTACCGCCGCGCCAAGAAGCTCGCCCTCAACATCGTCGAGCACTGGGCCGCTGCCGAAAACCAGATCGTCGAATCCAGCAAACTCATCCACGGCCTCCAAGGCTCGCAACACGAACAGCTCCACGACCTGCTCCGCCAGGCCAAGGAAGCCCTCGCCAAAGAGGACGGCGCCCTCGCCTTCGAGATCGCCGAGACCATCCCCGAGCACGTCACCAACCTCGGAGAAGCCTCCGAGGGTGCTGAGGAAGCCGTACAGGACGCCAAGCAGATCCTCGAGGAATCCGAAGGCCTCGACCTCGACCTGTGGAACAGCCGCCTCAAAGACGCCGAAACACACCTCGACGCCGGCGAGTTCAGTCTCGCCCGCGGCCTCGCCGACGGCATCCTCCGCGAGGTCCGGCTCGAGAGAGAGGCCATGGGTGACGTCCAACGCGCCCTGCGCCAAAAGAAATCCATCCAGAAGCGATGGACCAAGCGCACGGACGCCGCCGAGTGGAATGAACGCCTCAAGACGGTCACCGACGCCGCCAAGCGCAAGTCTTGGTCGCACGCTGCAGCACTCCTCGGCAGACTCACCTCGGACCTTGACCAACTCGACGCAGCGTCCGGTGATGCCAACGAACTCCTGACCTACGTCCAAGACGAGTGGACCAGCCTGCGCAAGCGCCTCGAATCCGCAGGCATCAAGGCCATCGACGGTGAGCGCGCCGCCGCCGAAAAAGCGGTCGGAGACGCAGCCGCCGCCCACGAGGAGGGCAGCATCGAAGCCTGCCTCAG
>Ga0114996_10001164_pt1 | contig 35720 bp, 34 predicted proteins | sample ArcticOcean_MG_C_4_FD_87039 | JGI IMG/M metagenome (GOLD analysis project Ga0114996, IMG submission 87039) | Marine microbial communities from western Arctic Ocean - ArcticOcean_MG_CB4_134 | ecosystem: Environmental > Aquatic > Marine > Oceanic | place: Arctic Ocean: Canada Basin | collected... | reverse complement strand
GGCCGGCGCCGGTTGCCTCGGTGATTTTGAGGGTCGGCAGATCCGAGCTTGCCGCGGCCAGCGGATCAAACGGATTGCGGCCACCGATGGCGGCCACGGCGCGGCCGGGCGGCGGCGGCGCGGCGTCCGGCTGTGCAGCAGCGGCGGCGGGCGGCGGCGTTTGTGCTTGCCGTGCCGGGATTGGCGCTGCCGGTTGCGCGGCTGGCGTCTCTTGGTTAGCGGCTGGCGCTGTGGCGGCAACGGTCTCCGGCACGTGGCCGGAGCGCGCGCGCCGCCGTTCGGCGGCGCGCTCCTTGGCCATAACGCGCTGGTTGCGGACCGCCAGAATGTAATGGGCCATTTTGAAATTGCCGCGCTCGATGGCCAGTCCGGCGGGGGTCAAGCCGAAGGCGTTGACGGCCATCGGATCGGCGCCGGCGGTCAATTGCGAGCGCACACGCGCGTCCTGATCGGCGCGGACGGCGCTGAACAGTTGTTTGTTTAACCGGCTCACGTCTTGGGATTTGGTCTGCGCGGCAGCGCCGCCGGCCGCTAACAACACCAACAGCGCGCCAAGGCTTATAGCTCCGGACAGCCAGCGGCGCGCCCCAAAAAGACCTCTTGGGCGCGGAATATGGTCTTGGTCGCTCGGCATCGTTGGATCAGGGGTCAATTTACAGCCTATCGGGCGGACCTTGTAGCACGCCTGGGCGTGATAAGTCATTCTATAACCATGAAAATGATGCTTAAGAATTTATCACAAACATGGGATTTTGACCATGCCCGCCGAATTGCTAGTATGGGGCAGCGCTTAGAAGCGGAAACATCAAGGTGGGTTATGCAATTCAGCATTGAATACTGCGTCCGGTGAGACTACGGCCCCCGGGCTCTCCGTGTGAGGGATTATTTGGTGGAGCGTTTCGGCGCATCGGTGGAACTGATCGAGGCGGCCGGCGGCGCGTTCGAGATCGTGCGCGACGGTGCGCTCATATTCTCCAAGCATGAAACCGATCGTTTCCCCAGCAACGACGAGATCGAAAATTTTGGCGGCTCCTGAGCGGGGCGCTGGCAGCCCGGGCTCCTATCCGCCCGGCGCGCCCGGCTGGAAGACGTTCCTTATCCAAGTCCTCCGCCAAGCCAATTACTGGGCAACGCGGCGCATGGGGCCGGGCGTTCGTTCGGTTGCCGGGCTGTTGTTTATCATCGGCGGCGTCTTCGGCTTCCTTCCGATCCTTGGATTTTGGATGATCCCGGTTGGCTTGTTTTTTATCGCCATGGAAGTGCCGGCTTTGCGCAGGCCCCTGCGCGCCTGGATCAATCGGCACAAACGCGCCCTCCGCCAGGCAGGGGACGGCGGCGATCCAGCCTGATATTTTGTCTGCCGCCGCTGGAAGTGATATATTGGCCAATAATAAATCGGGGGAAGGCCGCCGACATGACCACCAATGCCGAAAACGAAACCCTGACCCGGGTGGCCGCGGGAACGCCCATGGGCGATCTGATGCGCCAATACTGGCTGCCGGCGGCCAAGTCCGGCGAGCTGGCTGCCGACGGTGATCCGCTGCGGCTCATGCTCTTGGGCGAAAAGCTGATCGGATTTCGGGACACGTCGGGCCGCGTCGGCATCATGGATCACCGCTGCCCGCATCGCTGCGCATCTTTGTTTTTTGGCCGCAACGAGGAAGACGGTATTCGCTGCGTCTATCACGGCTGGAAGTTTGACGTGAACGGCAATTGTCTGGATCAGGCCAACGTGCCGCCGCATCAGGATTTCAAACATAAAGTCAAGGCCAAGGCCTATAAGACCGAGGAGCGCAACGGCCTTATCTGGGTGTTCATGGGCGACCAGGATAATGTGCCCGCGCTGCCCGAGATCGAGGCCACGTTGATCCCCGATGCGGAAATGGAAATCGGTTTTCATCAGCGGAGCTGCAATTGGCTACAGGCCATCGAGGGCGAGATCGACACCTCCCATGTTGGTCTTTTGCATTACGGCAATCTTGATACTTCGAGCTTTGCCAAGGACGGCATCCGCAAATATTCGGTGGCCAACCGGGCGCCGGAATATAAAACCGCAGAAACTGATTACGGTTTCATGTACGGCGCCCACCGCCCCGCCGACGAAGGCAATTTGTATTGGCGCGTCGCCCACTTCCTGTTTCCGTTCTGGGCGTTGCCGCCGGTCAATGTGATCGAAAGCAATTTCATGGCCCGCGCCTATGTGCCCATGGACGACACCCAGACGATGATCTTGGTGATGGTCATCAAGAACGACCCGTACGGGCGCGAAGTGCGCGCCATTCCCGGCGGCTCCATGGATCTGGAGTATGAGCCCAACCTCACCGATTGGTATGGCCGCTGGCGATTGACCGCCAACGCCGGCAACGACTACATGATCGATCGCGACGTGCAGCGAAATGAGACTTTTACCGGCATCCACGGCATCGTAGTCCAGGATCACGCCGTCAACGAAGGCATGGGCCCCATCGTGGATCGCACCTTGGAGCAGTTGGCGCCGTCCGACATGATGATCAACCGGGTGCGCCGCCTGCTGATCCGTTGCGCCCACGCCCACGCCAAGGACGGCAGTTTACCCGCCAGCGCCAGCGATCCGCAGGTCTATCATGGTATCCGGAGCGGCCAGTATGTGGCGCCCGCCGATTTGGACTGGCTCGACGCCTACGCCAAAATCATTGCCGACAATCCGGTGCGCTATCCGTTGCCGGACGCCGCGGAATAGGGGGGCGAGCCTATGAGCCGGGCCAGCGATAATGAAACCTTAAGCCGCGTCGGGCCGGGATCGGCCATGGGCGGCTTCATGCGCAAGTTCTGGATCCCCGCCGCCCTATCATCGGAGTTGCAAGCCGATGGCGATCCCCTGCGTCTCATGCTGCTCGGTGAAAAGCTGATCGCATTCCGGGACTCCACGGGCCGGGTGGGCATCATGGATCACCGCTGCCCGCATCGCTGCGCCTCGCTATTTTTCGGCCGCAACGAAGAAGACGGCATCCGCTGCGTCTATCACGGCTGGAAGTTCGACGTGGACGGCAATTGCCTGGATATGGCCAACGTGCCGGCTGCCCAGGATTTCAAACACAAAGTCAAAGCCAGGGCCTACAAGACCCATGAGCGAAACGGGATGATCTGGGTCTATATGGGCGATCAATCGGATATCCCGGCCTTGCCGGAAATCGAGGCGACCTTGCTGTGCGAAGAGGATGTGCTCATCCGCGCGGCGCAGCGCGATTGCAACTGGCTGCAGGGGCTGGAGGGCGATATCGACACCTCCCATTTGAGCTTTCTGCATCTGGGCGCCGCCCAGGCCGGCAATGTCGCCGCCGACAACGACCAGCAGCATGTGGTCGCCGCCAGGGCGCCCGAATATATCGTCGCCGAGACCGAGTACGGCACCAAATACGCGTCCTTCCGGCCCACCGAAGGCGGCGGCGGCGACACCTATTGGCGCCTCGCCCATTATGTCTTTCCGTTCTGGGCGCTGCCGCCGAACCGGCCCATCGATATCAACATCATCGGCCGCGCCTGGGTGCCCCTGGATGACACGCACACCATGTTTTATGAGTTCATCCATAAAGACACGCGCAAGCGCATGCGCATGGACAAGGATGGAAATCGCCTTCGCGGCGATGGCGTCGATAGCGCGTTTCGGGACAACGATACCGGTTGGCTGGGCCGCTGGCGTCTGGCCGCCAACGCCGGCAATGATTACCGGATCGACCGGGACATCCAGCGCAGCGAAAGCTTTACCGGCATCAGCAACATCCATCTGCAGGATCAAGCGGTCACCGAAAGCATGGGCGCCATCACCGACCGCACGTTGGAGCATCTGTCGCCATCCGATGAAATGATCGCCAAGACCCGGCGGCGCATTTTGGGCGCGGTGCGGGCTTTCCAGAAAGATGGGCGCTTGCCGGTGGTGCGCGATCAATCGGGCGTCTTGCAAGGGGTGCGCTCGGGCAGTTACGTATCCCCGGCCGATGTGGATTGGATGGACGCCTACGATGACCATATGCGCGCCGTTGCCAAGGCGGCGGAGTAGGGGGAAAGCAATGACCAGACGAGCCGAAAACGACATTCTGACGCAGACCGGGCCGGGCACGCCCATGGGCGAATTGATGCGCCAATATTGGATGCCGGCGCTGATGTCGTCGGAGCTGATCGCCGATGGCGATCCGGTGCGCTTCATGCTGATGAGCGAAAAGCTCATCGCCTTTCGCGATTCGTCGGGGCGCATCGGCGTCATGGACCACCGCTGCCCGCACCGCTGTGCGTCGTTGTTCTTTGGCCGCAACGAAGAGAACGGCATCCGCTGCGTCTATCACGGCTGGAAGTTCGACGTCGACGGCAATTGCCTGGACCAGGCCAACGTGCCCCCGCATCAGAATTTCAAACAGAAAGTGAAGGCGAAAGCCTACAAGGCGGAGGAGCGCAATGGCCTCGTCTGGGTGTTCATGGGTGACCAGGAAAACGTGCCCCAATTGCCGCCCATCGAGGCCACCTTGGCGCCCGAAGACGACGTCACCATCACCTTCATCCAGCGCGACTGCAACTGGCTGCAAGGGGCGGAAGGCGAGTTGGACACCTCCCATCTGGGCGTCCTGCATTTCGGCTCGGTTGGCGAGAAATCTTTTGAAGAAGACGAGCTGAACAAATATGTGGTCGCCGAGCGGGCCCCCGACTACAAGGCCGCCGAAACCGATTACGGTTTTATCTACGGCGCTTACCGCCCGGCCGATGCCGGCGAAACCTATTGGCGCGTCGGCCATTTCCTGTTTCCGGTGTGGACCATGCCGCCGATCCGCTCGCTGGACCGCAACGTGATGACCCGCGCCTATGTGCCCTTGGATGACGAGCACTGCATGATCGTCATCATCGTCCACAAAAATGCCGAGCGCGCCGGCGCGGCAAGGGCCGATCTGATCCGCCGCATTCCCGGCGCCTCCATGCGCCACGATTATATTCCCAACAATACCGATTGGCTGGGGCGCTGGCGGCTGGTGCCCAACCGGGGCAACGACTATCAGATCGACCGCGAGGTGCAACGCAACGAAAGCTTTACCGGCGTCGATGGCATTGTCCTCCAGGATCAGATGATCACCGAAAGCATGGGCGCTATTACGGACCGCACGTTGGAGCATTTGGCGCCCAGCGATATCATGATTACCCGCACCCGCCGGGCGCTGCTGAAAGCCGCGTTGCGGTTTCGAGATGGTGGCGAATTGCCGGCCAGCGCTAGCGCTATTGGAGTCTATGAAGGCGTCCGCGGCGGCCATTTCGTGGCGCCGGAAAATGACGACTGGCTGGACGCCTATGCGGCCCGCGTGGCCGCATCGCCGTTGCCCGCTTCCGAAGCCGCCGAATGAGGCGCATTTGCGTCTAATTCTAATTTGTGTGAAAATTCAAGGCACAGTAGCTCATACCGGAATGAGTATAATTCCGCCGACCGCGTATTCAGGAGTAAGACTTCATGGCTGAGATCGTTTACGGATTTGGATCATCGCACGGCCCGTTGCTGTCCACGGCGCCGGAAAAATGGGACCTGCGCGCCCAGGCCGATAGGGAAAATCCGGCGCATCCGTTTCGCGGCGAATTCTACAATTACGAAGAGCTGCTGGAATTGCGTAAAGACGAAAATCTTGGCGCCCAAAACCAGCTTTCGGTGCGCGAAGGCCGCCATGCGCGCAACCAGAAACATATGGATGCGCTGGCCGAAAAAGTCGCCGAGGTGGATCCCGATATCATCGTCGTCGTCGGCGACGATCAGCACGAATGGTTCCAGGACGATATCCAGCCGTCGTTCACCGTCTTCCACGGCGACGAGGTGATCAATACCGCCCTCGATCAGGAAAAGCTCAAAACCATGCAGCCGGGGCTGGCGATCTCCATGCGCGCCAATCATCCCGATGTGGATCACACCTATCCGGTGCCGAGCGCCTTGTCCCGGGCCATTATCGAACAAGCCATCGAGGACGAGTTCGACATCGCCACCTCGTCCGAGCATCCCACCAACGAGAAGGGGATAATCGGCGTCGGCCACGCAGTCGGCTTTATTTACCGGCGCATATTGCACGACAAGCCGGTGCCGGTGGTGCCGATCCTCTTGAACACGTTTTTTCCGCCCAACCAGCCGACGCCGCGGCGCTGTTATAAGTTCGGGCAAAGCATCGGGCGCGCCATCCAGGGCTGGAACGGCGATAAGAAGGTGGCCATCTGCGCATCCGGCGGCATCAGCCATTTCGTCATCGACGAGGATTTCGACAACCGCATGCTCAAAGCCTTGCTCGAGCGCGACGAGGACACCATCTTCAACGAGCCCAACGCCATGTTCCGCTCGGGCACGTCGGAAACCAAAAACTGGATCACCGCGGCCGGCATTTTGTCGCAAACCAGCCTGCAAATGGACCTGTTGGATTACGTGCCCTGCTACCGCACCGAAGCCGGCACCGGTAACGCCATGGCCTTTGCCACCTGGACTTGAGCCAAAAACTAACACGTCCGTGAAGCGAAATACTGTTGCGGCTGTGCACAAGAGCGGCTAGCTTTCGCTCAGTCATTACAAATGTTTTAAATCGAAAATCCTTGGGAGGAAATCATGCTTATCAGAACCACGATTCTATCCATCGGCGCCGCCGTCATGCTGGCCGGCACCGCGCACGCCCAGGCCGTCGGCATCGGCACCGGCCCGCAGGCCTCGCTCACCAACCGCATCGGCTCGGCCATCGCCAAGGTGATTGCCGATGGCGCCGGGCTCAACACCCGCGCCGTGCCGCATACCTCCAATTCCCAGCACGCGCCTCTGGTTGAGCGCGGCACCCTGGCTTTCGGCGTCTCGTCGTCTGGCGATATCGTTGATGCCTTCGCCGGCAAAGGCGCTTTCAAGGGCCATGCCATCTCCTCAGATTGGGTCATAGCCAGCCGCATGGCGGCGTTGCCCGTGGGAACGCTGGTGCGCAAGGATTCGCCCTATCACAAACTGACCGACATGAAGGGCAAAAAATTTGCTTGCGGATTTACCGCCCAGAAAACCGTGTTGTCCATCCTCAATGCTTATCTCGGCAACGCAGGTATGTCGGCGGGCGATTTGAACTGTGTCAATGTTCCGAACACGACGGCGGGCACCGCGCAATTCCTCAAAGGCAATGTGGATGGCACGCCGTCTTCGCTTGGCGGCTCGCGTCTGCGCAGCGCCGCAGCCAAGGTGAACGGTATCCGTATCCTCAAAATGAACACGTCGCCGAAGGCGGTCGCGGCGATGCAGATGGCCTATCCGGGATCGTATTTGACCAAGTTGAGCCCGAAGGTAATCGGTGTTGATGGTGAAACCTGGACCATGGCATTTGATATGGTGCTGATGACCTCGACCAAAACTTCCGCCGAAGTGGTTTACAATTCGGTCAAGGCCTTGCACGGCGGCAAAGCTGGTTTGATCAAAGTCTGGGGCGGTTTCCGGGGCTTCAAGCAGTCGGCCATGGCAGTGCAAATGGACGGCGTTGCGATCCATCCCGGCGCCCTGAAGTTCTATAAGGAAGTTGGCATCAAGGTCGCGAAATAACGCGCCCAATTCTTGATCTCAAATACATTTTTGCGGCGGCTAGGTTCCAAGAATACCTAGCCGCCGCAATTTAAAAACTATATCCCCGTGAGACTGGCTGATTCACTTTACAGCAACGAAGCCGACCGGATATCGCCGGCCGGCCCTCCGCTGCGCACGTTCATCATCGGGCTCGGCGTGTTGTTGGTCATTGCCTCCATCTTCCGGTCTCTTGATCTCTACCGCTCCATATTCGCTCTTCAATTATATGACGAGCAATTCCTGTTCCCGATGATCGGCGTCGGCCTTTTGCTAACCTTCGTCCATATACCCTACAACTACGGTAAACGGTCCGGGCCGGTGCCGTGGTACGATTGGCTGGGCGGATTCAGTGGGCTTGCCGCCTGCATCTATCTGTCTGCAAATTACGCCCGGCTCGCCGACGAGGTCGTTTATCAACCTTTCGACGCAGTGTTCTGCGCCATCATAATATTGTTTCTTTGCGCCGAGGGATTGCGTCGGACGGTCGGCATGGTGCTGCTTTCGGTCCTCGTATTCTTTATTCTGTTCGGCGTCGCCGGCGAGTATATACCCGGCCGCCTCCAAGGCCAGATGATCGAGTTTGGCGATCTGGTCACTTACTTGACATTCGATACCAATGCGCTGATGGGGTTGCCCACCAAGATCGTGACCACGGTTGTGGTGGCCTTCCTGCTGATGGCGTCGCTGATGCAGCGCTCGGGCGCCGGAGAATTTCTCAACGATATTGCGATTTCGCTGATGGGGCGCTACCGGGGCGGCGCCGCCAAGGTGGCGATCACGGCTTCGTCCCTGTTCGGCTCCATTTCCGGCTCCACCGTCGCCAATGTGATGTCGACGGGCGCCATCACCATTCCGCTGATGAAGCGCGGCGGCTATTCCAATACTTCTGCCGGCGCCATCGAAGCGGTGGCCTCCACCGGCGGTCAATTGATGCCGCCGGTGATGGGCGCCGTTGCCTTTCTTATGGCCGAGGACTTGGAAGTGGAATACCGGGTAGTCGCCATCGCCGCTCTGGTACCCAGCTTTCTCTATTATGTGGGCCTGTTTGTGCAGGCTGATCTGGAAGCCGCGAAGGAAGGCATATCACGGGTCGATGAGGCGCTCATTCCCAAATTCTGGACCGTCGTGCGCCAGGGTTGGATATTTGTTATTCCCTTCGCCATTCTGATCATCGGTTTGTTTTGGCTCAATTTCGAACCGGAAGAAGCGGCCTTGGACGGCTGCGTTGCGCTGATCGTGCTCGGGCTGGCATTCGGCTACAAGGGGCGCCGGATGAGCCTCAAGGACATCTTCTGGTCGGTCGCCGAGACCGGCGTCCTGGTGATCGATCTGGTGATGATCGGCGCCGCCGTCGGCATGATCATCGGTATCCTCGCCAAGTCGGGGTTAGGCTTCGCGCTGACCCTGGTCCTGTCGCAACTGGGCGAGGGCAATTTCGGGCTGCTTTTGCTGCTGGCCGCCCTCGTCTGCATCATTCTCGGCATGGGCATGCCGACCATCGGCGTCTATGTGCTGGTCTCAGCACTGGTGGCGCCGTCGATGGTCGAAGTTGGCGTCACGCCCATGGCGGCGCATATGTACGTTCTCTATTTCGGCATGCTGTCATTCATTACCCCACCCATTGCAATCGCCGCGTTTGCGGCGGCCAAGCTCGCTGGAAGTCACCCCATGAGCACCGGATGGGCGGCCACCCGTTTCGGCTGGTCGGCGTTTGTCGTGCCGGTATTGTTTGTCTTCTCGCCGAGCCTCCTTTTGGACGGCACGCCGCTGGATTTGCTCCACGATATCAGTACCGCCGTTGCCGGGGTGTGGCTGGTGTCGGTCGCCATTGTCGGGTATTTCCGGCGCCGGCTGGCTATGTATATGCGCCTCATATTTGCGGTCACGGGCTTTCTGCTTTTGATCCCGGCAACCATGTTCGCCGGCGCCGGCTGGACCGATCTGGCCGGCCTGGCGATCGGCATAGTGATTGTTGGCCGCGAGTTTTCGGTTCCGAAATCCGCGCCGGCGCCCGCCTATCAGCCCGGCGGCGGCGGCGAATAAAGTCCTTCGGATTTCCCGCTAATATTATGGAGACTTGGACCATGGCCAAAGCCGTATGCAATGGCGCGGCCATCGCCCGGACCGATGAAATCGCCCATGTGGAAGGCGACGCCTATTTCCCGATTGCCGACATCGATCCGGCGCGGCTTGAAAAAACCGAATAGCGGCTTAAAATAAATGGCGCCACATCAAGGCTTATCTGGGGGAATTTATGCAAGTTATCGTATTCGATCTGTTGCCTTACGGGGAGCATCTGGACCATCTGAAGGTGGGCACCGAATTGCCGCACCCGCTGCACAAGAAGCACTTCAAATCCGAGGTCGCGGTCAAAACCTACGCCGAGCATCTGGATGCCTGGGAAGAGCTCGACCGGCTGGGCTATGATGGCGTCGGCTTCAACGAGCATCATACCAGCCCCTACGGGCTGATGAATTCGCCCAACCTGATGGCGGCGGCGGCGGCGCAGCGGACCAAGAACATCAAGTTTCTGATCTACGGCAATCTCTTGCCCCTGCATCAGCCCCTGCGCCTGGCCGAGGAATTGGCGATGATCGATTGCCTGTCCGAGGGGCGCCTGATTTCCGGCGTGGCGCGCGGCATTCCACGGGAATATGTGGTGCACAACGTGCCCATGTCCGAAAGCCGCGCCCGCTTCGAAGAAGCCTATGAGATCATCTTGAAAGCCTGGACCGAGGAGGCGTTCACCTACGAAGGCAAGTTCTGGTCCTACAAGAACGTCTCCATCTGGCCGCGCCCGGTGCAGGAGCCGCATCCGCCCATCTGGGTGCCGATAACCGGCTCCAAGGAATCCATCGAATGGGCGGGCAAGCACAATATTCCGATCACGCCGGGCGGCGGCTCACCTGGCCTGCGTGAAGACATCATCATCTATTACGCCAAATGCCTGGCCGCGAACGGCCACAAGATCACGCCCGAGCATCTGAATTTTCCGATGAATGTCTATATTGCGGATTCCAAAGCCCAGGCGGTGAAGGAGGCGGGGCCGTATCATCTCTATTTCAACCGCACCCTGTTTAGCCACGGCAACGTGACCGAGACCAATTTACAGCGCAAAGACGGTTATGTGACTGAATCTGCCTCCGATTATGTTCGCCCGGAAAATCGCCAGACGGCGCAGCGCAACCGCGCCGATTTCCGCAACATGACCATGGACGATGTGGAGCGCATGGCCGAGAACGCGCCCTGGGGCACGCCCGAAGAAGTAACCGAGCGCATTATCCAGACGGCGGAACACGCGGGCGCCAATATTGTGCAGATCAGCCTCAACCGGGGCGCCATGCCGCACGAAATGTTTATGGAACAAATTCGCCGGTTCGCCGACAAAGTCTTGCCGGCGGTGCAGGCGCATCAGATCAAAAGCGTTCCCCTGGCGGACGCCGCCGCCTGACCGGCAGCGGCATGGCTGGCCACGGGCCGGAAGTTATTCCGGGGCGCTCAAATTGTCGGCGGCGGGACGTCCGTCTCTGCCATCGACAAGTTCGTAGTTGATTTTCTGCCCTTCCTGGAGCGAGCCGAGGCCCGCCCGTTCGACGGCCGAAATGTGCACGAAAACGTCTTTGTCACCCTCGTCGGGTTCGATGAAGCCAAATCCCTTGGTCGGATTAAACCATTTTACTGTTCCGGAACTCATGAACAACTCCTTGAAGCACTTGCTGCAATTATCCCCCAGGCGGTGAATTTGTTAACGCCTGAACACGGGGTTTATCCTACCATTTTGATCAAATATTAAAAGAAAATTTCACGAAACCGCTGTCGCCGGGTTTTCAGACAACAGCGAAAATCGGCGAAAAACGCCGGAAATACAACGCGAAACGCCACAATTTGAAATTATACAAGACTTGGCGGGCCGCGCCGCCGGGTGTAGCTTTTGCCCATGAAAATGAAAATAATCGGCAACGGCGCCCTCGAAGTCTCGGCCATCGGATTGGGCTGCATGGGCATGTCGGGCGCTTATGGCCCCGCCGATGATGCCGGCTCCATTGCCGCGATCCACCGCGCCATCGAGCTTGGCGTAAATTTTCTGGATACCTCGGTCAGTTACGGGTCGGGCCATAATCAGGAATTGATCGGCAAGGCGCTGAAAGGCAAACGGGACGTGGTCATTGTCCATTCCAAGTTCGGCGTGCAGCGCGATGCACGCGGCAACCAGACCGGCATGTCATCGTCGCCCGAAACCGCGCGCTTAAATTGCGAGGAAAGTCTGGTCCGCTTCGGCTTCGATTATATCGATATCTGGTGCCCGTCGCGGCCCGATGCAAAGGTGCCCATCGAAGACACCATCGGCGAAATGACGCGCCTCAAAGACGAAGGCAAAATCCGCCATATGGGTTTGTCGGAAGCCGGCCCCGGCTTTATCCGCACCGCCGCTGCGGTGCATCCGCTGGTCAGCCTGCAGATGGAATATTCGCTTATGTCCCGGGACGCCGAAGCCGTGCATGTGGCGCTCTGCGAAGAGCTTGGCATGGGCATTATGGGCTACAGCGTGTTCGCAAAAGGGCTTTTGGCGGGCGCCTTTACCGGCGGTGAAGCCGTGGTTGGCGATTACCGGTCCAAGTCGGAACGTTTTCAAAGTGGCAACTTCGAGAAAAACCTGGCCTTGAGCGAACCGGTTCGCGATCTGGCGGCGGAGCGGGGTGCGAGCATGGCGCAAATCGCCATTGCCTGGGTCCTGAACAAGGGCGGCCCGATAATCCCGTTTCCGGGCGCCAAAAGCGTCGCCCATCTCGAAGACAATGTGAAGGCCTTGGAGATCGATCTGACGGCGGCGGAGGTCCAGCGCCTGGACGATGCTTTTCCGCCCGGCGCCGCCGCCGGCGGGCGCTATCCGGCGGCCTTGCTCGCCGCCTGGCAGCAATAGCAGCGCCCATCCTGCCATGGCCACCATCCAATCGGGACCGTTCACCACCGCCTATGACGATGCCGGGTCCGGCGCGCCGGTGATTTTGCTGCATTGCTCGTCCAGCACCCGCGGCCAGTGGCGCGCGCTTGGCGAAACCCTGGCGGCCGATTTCCACGTGATGGCGCCCGACCTGCTTGGCTATGGCGACAGCGGCAAATGGCAAGGCGATGCGGCCGATCTGATCCGCACCGAGGCGGCGACGGTGCGCAGCCTGTTGGCCACCAACAATGCACCGCTGCATCTGGTCGGCCATTCCTGGGGCGCCGCCGTGGCGCTCAGCTTCGCTTGCCAATATCCGGGCGCCCTCAAAAGCCTGACCCTGATCGAGCCGGTGGCCGGCTGGCTGCTTGCCGGCAGTGCCCACCGGGACGCCTACGCCGAACTGAAATCCATCGCCGATTTTTTCCGCACGTCTTTCCGCGCTGGTCAGCCTGAAGCCGGGGCGCGTCATTATTTGGAATATTGGAGCGGGCCGGGCGCCTGGGACGCTATGGCGGAAGGGCTTCGCGGCTACGTGCTGGCGACGGCGGAAAAGACCCACCACGAGTTCGCCGCCATCTTTGATCCGGTCAACGCCGCTGCGCCCCTGGACCGCATCGGCGCGCCGGCATTATTGCTGCATGGGGCTGATACCCGCGCTCCCACCATAAGTATCTTGAAAATTCTGGACGCCGGCCTCTGCAACACCCGCGTGGCCGCCATCCCCGGCGCCGGTCACATGTCGCCGATCACCCACCGGGACCTGGTCAACGCCGAGATCGTCCGCCACATAACGGCGCATGCGGGCTAGCCGTTTAGGCCGCAATAGTTTCGGGACCGTATACTAAATTATGGTTATAATATTTCAATAATTTAGTATACGGTCCCGAAACTCGCGACCGAAACTCGCGATGCAAACGCGGCTTTGTAATCAGGCGTCTAGACCGTCTCAACGCCGGCGCGGGTGCAGAAATATTCCCAGGCCCGGTCCATGGCCAGCGACGAAAACTGGGTCTCGCGGCAGCGTTCGATCTCGCCGTCGCTCAAACCCTTAGGGCTACCGTGGTGCAAAGCGGCGGCAAGGATTTTGGCGTTTACCTGCAAATAGATGGCCGTCGTCACCGCCTCTTCCAGGGTGCGCCCGGCGACCACCGCGCCATGGCCGCGCATCAGCATGCAGTTGTTGCTCGCCATGGTGCTGGCCAAATCGCGGCCCTGCTCCATGGTGCGCACCAGCATATCGGTGTCGCCGAATTTATCGGCGATATCCCAGACCGGCAAATGCTTGCCGATCACCGAGGCCACGTGGACCATCGGACGCATGGGCGTGCCCGTAATACCGAAGGGCAGTACTTCGTAGGAATGATTGTGCACCACGGCGGTAATCTCGGGCCGCGCTTCGAAAACGGCGCCGTGGATCATGCGCTCGCCGTAGGGGACGCGGCCCTGATCATCGATTACCTCGCCGTCCAGATCGAACTCCATCAGATCGTCGAATTCCACCAGCTCCGGTGCGCGTGAGCGGGACATGACATAGCGGCTGGGATTGTCTGGGTGGCGGAGGCTGACATGGCCGAAGGCGTCGACCACGTCTTCGCGCGCCAAAATGCGGTTGGCGGCCACCAGCTTGTCGGTATCGTTGTTTTTGTCGAACATGCCCGTCTCCTATTTGTGAGGCTCGAATATTGAATGCGCCAGATTAGGTCATAATCTCATAATTGGCGACGACTGTGACGTGCGTTATTTTGCTTCCTGGCAAGGCGCTAGGAGGGAGTGATGCCTAAGCATCATGACCGACGAAGCAACGCTGTCCAGGGAGCAAAAGAACCACGCCCCAAGAGGGGTCGGCAAATAGCCCGTTTCGGTGCGTCCGGCGCCCTCACCGGGGCAAAGGCCCCGCTTTCGGGCACCCTCCTTCCGAAACAGACTATTTGCCGATCACAGCTCGCCGCCAATTATGAGACTATGACCTGAACGCGCCATGACTTGTATCAAGTGATTTCCGTCCCATACGCCTTGCCGAACCGCCTTAAGATCACTACCGTCTGGCCGTCAAACAAAGGCTTAGGCACAGGAATATTATCTTGGAATTCGACTATGTGATCGTTGGCGCCGGCTCGGCGGGCTGCGTACTCGCCGCCAGGCTGACCGAGGATGCCGATGTCCGCGTTCTGGTGCTGGAAGCCGGCGGCATGGACACCGATCCGATGATCAAGGTGCCGCTCACCTGGGCCAAGATGTTTCACGACCGCAGCCACGACTGGGGTTATGATTTCGAGCCCGAGCAGGCCACCGGCGGACGCGCCATCGAATGTGCGCGCGGCCTCGTGGTTGGCGGCTCATCGTCGGTCAACGCCATGGCCTATGTGCGCGGCAATCGCGGCGATTATCAGCGCTGGGCGCGCGGCGATCTTCCCGATTGGGACTACGCCCACGCGCTGCCTTATTTCAAGCGCGCCGAAAGCTGGGAAAAGGGCGGCGATGACTACCGGGGCGGCGACGGCCCGCTCCGGGTCACCGAGGCGCGTTTCACCGATCCCCTGATCGAAGCCTATTACCGGGCGGCAGCAGAGGCGGGCTACGCCGAGAACGCCGATTTCAACGGCGCCGATCAATATGGCTTTGGCCGCTCCCAGCAAACCACGCGCAAAGGTCATCGGGAAAGCGCCGCCACCGCCTATCTGCATCCCGCCCGCCGGCGTCCCAACCTGACCTTGCGCACCAAGGCGTTCGTCACCGGCATATTGTTCGACGGCACCCGCGCCACCGGAATATCTTATCAAGCCGGCGGCTCGGCCCACGAAGCCGTTGCGGTCCGCGAAGTGATCCTGGCCGGCGGCGTTATCAATTCGCCGCAGCTTTTGATGCTGGCCGGCATTGGCGATGCGGATGCGCTTCGCGCCCATGACATCGATGTCCGCGCCGATGTTCCCGGCGTCGGCAAGAACTTGCAGGACCATATTTCCGCCGGCGCCGTCTATGCGCGCCACGGTTCCAGCCCGTTCGTCCGCCAGATGCGATTTGACCGTCTCGCCATCGATATCCCCATGGCCTATCTGTTCGGCAAGGGCCCGGCGACCCAGTATCCGGTCGGCCCGCAAGGCTATATGAAGCTGACCGATGACGCCGAAGCCCCCGACATCCAGGTGCTGTTCGGCGCCGGGCCGATGAACGCCCATCCCTGGTTTCCGTTGATCCGAAAGCCCTTTGCCAATGCCTTTTCGGCGCGCGCCGTATTGCTGCACCCGAAAAGCCGGGGCGAGGTGATGCTGGCCTCCAATGATCCCCGCCAAAAGATGCGGCTGATCGCCAACTTCCTTGCCGAGCCCGATGATTTGGCGACTTTGCGCCAGGGATTGGAGCGGGTGCGGGCGCTTCTGATGCGGCCCGAGCTGGACCAATTCCGGGGGCCCGAGCTGCTGCCCGGCGCCGATGCCACCGATGCCGCGGCGCTGGAGGCGCATATCCGCGGCACCTGCATCACCGTTCATCACCCGCTCGGCACCTGCCGCATGGGCGTCGACGAGATGGCCGTGGTCGATGCCGAACTGCGCGTCAAGGGAACCCAGAATTTGCGCGTCATCGACGCCTCGGTGATGCCCGATATGACCAGCGGCAACATCAATGCCACGGTGATCATGATCGCCGAAAAAGGCGCCGATATGATCCGCGGGCGCGCCCCGCTGGATGCCATTTCGGTGGGAGGCTAAGCCCCTTTGCGCTGGCTAATGAACCAGGGCTATCCGTTGATGATCGTTACCGCGCTCGCCTGGTCGGGCAACCATGTGGTCGGGCGCGGCGTCTCCGATCTGGTGCCGCCGATCGGGCTCGGCTTCTGGCGCTGGAGTCTGGCGCTGCCCATATTTGCCATCATCGCCTGGCCCCATTTGCGGCGCGACTTTCCCATCGCGCTCGCCCATTGGAAGATCGTGGTGGTGCTGTCGGTGATCTCGGTCGCCATGTACAACACCTTCATTTATATCGGGCTGAACTCCACCCTGGCGTTGAATTCCGTTCTCATAAATACGGCGAGGCCGGTGGCCATCGTGCTTCTCTCCTATCTCATATACCGGCGCAAGATTTCCCTGGTCCAGGGGATTGGACTGGCGGTCGGGCTGTTGGGCACGGCGGCGATTGTCTTGCGCGGCGAATGGAACCTGATCGCCGGCATCTCCTTGAACCAGGGCGATATCTGGATCGCGGTGGCGTCCTTCGGCTGGGCCATCTATACGGTGTTTCTGCATAAGCGTCCGCCGATCCACAATGCATCGATGATGACCTTCGCGGTCATCATCGGGCTGGCCGTACTGGCGCCGTTTTACCTGTGGGAGAGCCTTTATGTGCGCACCGTTCCGATCGCGCCGGTGTCGTTCTGGAGCGTCGGCTACCTCGCCGTCATCTCCACCGTGGTTGCCTATATGGGTTACAACCGGACGGTGGAACTTCTCGGCGCCAACCGGGCCGGGCTGATCTCCTATCTTGTCTTCCTGTTCGGCGCCGCCCTGGCGATCATATTCCTAGGCGAGGAACTGGCCGTCTATCACGGCGTCGGCGGCGTGCTGATTGTTATCGGCACCTATTTGGCGACCAAAAAAAGAAAAGACGGTTAAACCTGCGCCTTTCTGAGCCGCCCGCCTTCGTTGAGGATGGTTTCGCCTTCGGGGCCAAGGGCGCGGATATTACTGATAAAATTCTTCAATCTCCCGGTGCATCCAGGCCGAGGCCTTGCGGCTCCGACACTATCGCACGGCGGCCGAAATTATCCAGTCCGGTCGCCGCGCCCGGCAAAATTGGTGACCGTGCGGCGAATTTCCTGGATTGCCAATTGCCGGGCGACGTTCGCGCCCAGAAATTCTTCGGCCTGATATTGCTGCTGCGATACCGAAATGGCAGCCAATGTGACATCTTTGAAAAAGCCGCCAAGCCGTTTGCAAGCGGTGGCCAATTTGTCGGTGAAAGCCGGCTCGGTTTGAATTTCGGTCCATGTGGCTTGCTGGGTCTGGTTGAGCATTTGCCGTCTCCTCATGTGTTGCGCGATGGATGAAGACTAGGCATTCTGACCGGCACCCGCTTGAAGATTGGCTTTAGATGTTGTCCAGAAAGCTTTGTTTTTGATTTAGAAGACGTTGAAACCCAATGATTTATGCGTTTGACCGGTTCAAACTTGATAGTGAAAGCTTTGAATTGAGCTCTGACGGCGAAGGTCTGCCGGTGGAGCCGCAAGTGTTCAACGTATTGTTGTTCCTGATCGAAAACCGGGATCGCATCGTCTCAAAGGACGAACTGATCGACGCCGTTTGGGACGGCCGCGCGATATCCGACGGCGCCCTCAATTCGCGCATTAATTCGGTGCGCCGCGCGGTTGGCGATGACGGCAAGCGCCAAGCGGTGATCAAGACCTTCCCCCGGCGTGGGTTCCGCTTCGTGGCCCAATTGGCGGATGCCGGACCAACCAGTGATATTGGCGGGGCCGCGCTAGCCTCCGGCAAACCGTCGCTCGCCGTCATGCCGTTCGAAAACCTGTCGGGGGATGCGGAGCAGGACTATTTCTCCGACGGCATAACCGAAGACATCATCACCGCGCTGAGCCGCGTTTCCCAGTTCTTCGTCATCGCCAGAAACACCACCTTTGCCTATCGGGGCCAGGCTGTGAATGTCCCGACCGTCGCCAAGGATTTGGGCGTCCGCTATGTGCTGGAAGGCAGCGTCCGCAAGGCCGGCAACCGGGTGCGCATTTCGGCCCAGTTGATCGCCGGCGATACCGGAAACCACATATGGGCCGACAAATACGACCGTGATCTGGAAGATGTGTTTGCGGTCCAGGATGAGATTACTGGCACCGTGGTGGCCGCCATCGGCCCGCAATTAAGCCGCGCCGAACAGGCCGGCGCCGCCGGCAAGCCGCCCGAAAACCTGGATGCTTGGGATTTGTATCAGCGCGGAATGCAGTCATTTTACCGGCGCAGTTTTGAAGATATCGATGTTGCGCTGGAATATTTTTTTCGGGCCCAGGAAATGGCGCCGGACTTCTGCCTAGCCTATGTGGGCGCCGCCAAAGCGCATTTTTTCTATGGCCGCTTGGATGTTTTCGGCCTTTCCGAACATCATCCCCATCATGCATCGGCATTCGAAAATGCCCGCAAAGCCATTGAATTGGACGCCACCGAGCCTTTGGCCCGCGTCGCCCTCGGTGAAATTCACATGCAAGCCGGCGAGCATGAACTTGCGATCCAGCAAATCGAAATAGCAATCACGCAAAATCCCAACGATGCCGCCGCCTATTTCAGGATGGGCCACGTTCTGTCGTGGTCGGGCAAACCGTCCGAGGCCCTCGAATATCTGAACATGGCAATGACGCTGAGCCCGCTCGATCCCGAAATAGGCCCCCTTATGGTGCGTAAGGCCGAATGTAATTTATTTCTCGGCGAATTCGAAGACGCAATTTACTGGGCGCAAAAAGCCATAGCCGAGCCGACGACCGGGGTCTTGGGCTTTTTCGCCATGATCTCAGCCCTCGGCCACCTTGAACGTAACGACGAAGCCAAACGCGCCCATGTGGATCTCAAAGCCCGCTTCCCAAATCAAGATTCCTGGGATTTTGCATTTAATTTTGCTAAAAGAGCGCTGGCACTGGAGGCCAACCGTGCGCTCTATCTGGATGGTCTCCGCAAAGCGAAGTATCCGGGGAGCGAATAACCCAGCCTGGGAACAATCCCGTGAATTGGGCCTATTCCATTGCCAGCGGCCCCACATTCACTAGTATAGCGCCGCAATTAACCAGCTATGGGTAAACGGAAATGCGGCTTCGCTCGCAAATCTCCATCACCGTTGCGCTGGCTGCCGTGCTGGCCGCTGGATGGATGTGGTTTTCTTCTTCGCGCCAGGCCGCCGAATCGAGCCAGGGCAAGCCAAAGCGCCCGGCCGCCACGCGGGTCCTGGTGGAGCCGCTGCGCTTCGCTGCGGACCGGGTGGTGGTGCGTGCCGTCGGCACCGGCAATGCGCTCAAATCCGCCGACATTCATCCTTCGGTTTCCGGCGAGGTGCGGCAAGTCCGCTTCAAGGCCGGCCAGCGGGTGAATAAGGGCGCCGTCCTCGTCCGGCTTGATGATGCGCATCAGCGTTTGGCGCTGCGCCTGACCGAGGTGGCGTTGAAAAAAGCCCGGCGCGATACCAAGCGATTGAAAAAACTGGCTGCGTCAGGCCATGCGTCGCGCACCAGCCTGGATACCGCCGAGACCGCGTTGGAGAGCGCCAAGGTTCGCCATGCCCAGGCAGCGGCGAATTTGGCCGACCGCACCATCGTCGCGCCGTTTCGGGGCGTCATTGGCCTCACCAACATCCATGTGGGCGACCGGGTGGACGATGATACGGTGATCGCCACCCTGGATGATCGCGCTACCATCTTGGTGGATTTCAACCTGCCCGAAGATTTCGCTCATCGAATAGCGCTCGGCGGCGCTGTTGTGTTGCGTCCCTCCACTTCGCCCGGCGAGGCCATTGACGGCACCATCTTCGCGCTGGCCAGCCGCATCGAGCCGGCCTCGCGCTCGCTCCGGGTGCGCGCCAAAATTCCCAACGCCGACGGCACCATCCGTCCCGGCACCTCGTTCCAGGTGGAGATCGAATTCGTCAGCCGCGCCTATCCCAGCGTGCGCGAGGTGGCTGTGCAATGGAGCCGCGACGGCGCCTATCTGTGGCGCGCCTCGGCGGGCAAGGCGGAAAAGGTGTTCGTGGAATTGGTGCGCCGGGATTCCGGGCGCATTCTCATCGACGGGCCGCTGCACGCCGGCGAGCTGGTGGTGGTCGAAGGCGTGCAGGCCTTGCGCGCCGGCCAGCTACTTGATCCGCAGCCGTTCGGCCCGCCAAGCGGCGCCGAGACCAAAAGCGGCCCGGCAAGCGGCGGCAAACCTAAGAGCGCCCCCCAGAGCAAACCATGAACCGCATTTCCGATCTGCCGGCCCTGGCGATTCGCCGCCCGACGCTGATCGTGGTGATCAATCTGTTGATCGTCATCGCCGGGCTGTCGGCGTTGCTCGGCGTTGAGGTGCGCGAATTGCCCGATGTGGACCGGCCGGTGGTCATGGTGCGCGCTTTTTTCGACGGCGCCTCGCCAGAAACCATGGACGCCGAGGTTACCTCCGTCATCGAGGGCGCCGTCGCCCGGGTCTCCGGCGTCAAATCCATCAACGCGGCGAGCGAGGAAAACAACGCCCGCATCCGCGCCGAGTTTTCGCCCAAGGTGGCCCTCGACGTGGCCGCCAACGATATCCGCGAAGCCGTCTCCCGCATTTCCCGGCGCCTGCCCGCCGGCGTCGAGGAGGTCACCGTGGTCAAGGCCGATACCGACGCCTCGCCGGTTATCCGCCTGGCTCTGGTCAGCGACAAATTACCGCTGGAGGCGCTGACCCGGCTCGCCGAGGATGACGTTACCCAGGAATTGTCTGCCCTGCCGGGCATCGCCACGGTGTTGCTGTTCGGCGACCAGGAACCGGTGCTGCGCGTCGTGGTCGAGCCCATGCGCCTCGCCAGTTACAAGTTGTCCATCGACGACGTGGCCAAGGCCTTGCGCTCCACCAACCTCGACGTGCCGGTGGGCAGCTTCAAGTCCGACAACCAATTATTGCTGGTGCGCGCCGACGCCTCGGTCTGGCGGCCCGCCGATATCGAGGCGCTTAAATTGGGTCCCAACATCAAATTGGGCGATGTGGCGCGCGCCTTTTACGGCCCCGCCGAGGCGACCAATCACAGCCTCCTCAACGGGCGCAAGGTGGTCGGGCTTTCCATCATCCGGCGCGCCCGTTCCAACACCATTGCCATCTCCGACGCCGTCAACAAGGCGATTTTGCGCATCAACCGGCGCCTCGACGATGCCGAGATCGTCAAGATTTCCGACGACGCCGAATTTATCCGGGGATCGGTGTTCGAGGTTGTGCGCAGCCTGGCCATTGCCATCGCTATCGTGTTCCTGGTGATCTTCGTCTTCATGCGCGCCTGGCGCCCGACCCTGATACCGGCGGCGGCGATCCCGGTGGCGCTGATCGGCACCATCGCGGCGATCTGGTTGCTCGGCTTTTCGATCAATATTCTGACCTTGCTGGCCTTGGTGCTGGCCACCGGGATGATCGTCGATGATGCCATTGTGGTGGTCGAGAACGTGCAACGGCACCGGGCCGAAGGCTTAGCGCCCCTGGCCGCCGCCGTGGTCGGCACCCGCCAGGTATTCTTCGCCGTCATCGCCACGTCGGCGACGCTGATCTCGGTGTTTCTGCCGATCGCCTTTCTGCCCTCGGCGGCGGGCCGTCTGTTTGCCGAATTCGGCTTTGTGCTGGCCATCGCGGTTGCCATCTCGTCACTGGTGGCGCTGACATTGTGCCCGATGCTGGCGTCACGCATGCCGGCCGTGAACACCGGTGCTGCGGCCAAGAAAAGTGGCATCGTCGATAGGATCGGGCGCTGGGTAACGGATATCTATCGCCGGCTTTTGGATTTCACCCTTGGCGCCCGATTTTTGGTGCTGGCCGGCATGGGCCTGATTGCGCTGACCGCATTGGCGCTGTTTCCGACCATCGATACCGAATTGTTGCCGCGCGAAGACCGGGGCGCCATTTATATTTCCATGCAGGGGCCGGACGGCGTCGGCCTCGAATACATGGACCGCCAGTCGGTGCAGGCCGAGGCCTTGTTGCAACCGCTGCAAGATTCCGGCGAGGTTGGCGATGTCATGTCGATTGTCGGCCGTTTCGATCTCAACCGGGTGTGGATCATCGCGCCGCTGGCGCCGTGGGGAGAGCGATCCCGCAGCCAGGACGAAATCGCGGCCCAATTGCGCGGCCCCTTAAAAGCGATCCCCGGCGCCAATGTGCGTATTCGCCAGCCCAACAGCCTCAACTTAAGGCGCTCCGGTGGCCGCCTGGAGTTTGCGCTGACCGGCTCCAATTATAAGACCATCGCCGCCGCCGCCGACGAATTCAGCGCCGCCATGCATACGCGCTTGCCCCAGTTCGAAGACCCGGACATCGAGTATCAGCAGACCCAGCCGCAGCTTTCCATCAATATCAACCGCCGCCGCGCCGAAGATCTGGGCGTGCCGATCGACGGCATTGCCAATACCTTGCGCGCCATGGTCGGCGGCTTCAAGGTGGCCGAGCTGAACGTGGATGACCGCTCGATCCCGGTGCTATTGGAATCGGCCGCCGGCGCCATCGACGATCCCAGCGATTTAACCAACCTGTTTATCAAGAACGCCAGCGGCGCGTTGATCCCCTTGTCGGCCTTCGCCAGTATCAAAGAAGTCGGCGTCGCCGCCGAGCTGGACCGCACCGCACAGAAACGCGCCGTCGAGATCGACACGCCCTTGCCGCCCGGCTATCCCATGCTCAAGGCCATGCAAGAGGTGCAGGCCATCGCCGACGATATTCTGCCGCCGGGGATCGATCTTAGATTCCTGCGCGAAGCGGCGTCGTTGGCGGAAACCTCGAACGAGGTGGCCATCACCTTCGCCATTGCGGTCTTTGTGGTGCTATTGGTGCTCGCCGCCCAGTTCGAAAGCGTGCTCAGCGCCCTGGTGATCATCCTGACCGTGCCGTTTGGGCTGGCGGCGGCGGTGTTCGCGCTCAAGCTCACCGGCTCGACCCTCAACATCTATAGCCAGATCGGGCTTATCATGCTGGTCGGTCTGATGGCCAAGAACGGCATTCTGGTAGTCGAGTTCGCCGATCAATTGCGCGACCGGGGCGCTTCCGTGATGGAGGCGGTGCACGCCGCCGCCATGACCCGGCTGCGCCCGGTGATGATGACCATGTTATCGACGGTGCTCGGCGCGTTGCCGTTGATCCTCGGCTCCGGCCCCGGCGTCGAGGCCAGGCGCGCCATCGGCTGGGCGGTGTTCGGCGGGCTTGGTATCGCCACCATCTTCACCCTGGTGCTGATCCCGGTGATCTACAGCATTCTGGCAAATCTGGCGGCGCCCCGGGCGCATGCGGGCATACGCCTCGACCGCGAACTGCGCGACGCCGAGGCGGCCGAGTAGGGGGCGCGCGCTGGCCGCTATTCTTGGGTGGTATAAAGCTGCACCTGGCGCTGGAGATTGCCGCCCAATTCTTCGAGGATTTTCCAATAAGCCTTGAAGTGATCCGCTTCCCGGTGGGCGTCCAGAGCTGCCTGGTCATCATAGACTTCGTAGAAGACGAATTTGTGGTCGTCGTCGTTGGAAACCACCACATCGAACTGATGGCAGCCGGCTTCCCGCACCGAGCTCCGGGCATTCTCAAGCATCGCCGGCTTGATCGTTTCCAGGTATCCCGCCGCCACGGTCACCTGCACCAGATTAACCAATTTTCCCATGTCGTCTCCCAATTCAATCGCTTATTGCTCGAGGGTATTCTCGGCGAATATTTCTTCGAGGCGCATCAGCCTCGGCGTCAGCCCCTGTTGAAAGGAATATTCCGCCGCCGTTTCAAGGGTATGGCGATTGGCCGCCATGCCGTGTTGCAGCAGCGGCTCCTTGAGCGCCGCGCCGGCCTCTTCGGACAAAAGCCCGGCCTCCACATAGTAAGCCGTGTGCGCCAGGCGTTGGCTGTTGGCCAGATCGTTGGCTTTTTCGAACGCCCGGTAGAGGTTGAGCGCGATCCATGGGTGCCGGTCGAGCAGTTCGCGCTTGATCACCATGCCGTGGTTAATGGGATAGATGCCGGATTTCTCATAAAAGCGAATGCCCTCGGCGCGGGGATCGGCAAACAGGGTTTTGATATCCGGATGCTTGGATAAATCCACCGTCGAGCGGTCCACCATATTGGCGTTGAGGATGTAATGGACAACCGCATCCAGCTCGCCCGAGACCATCATCGAGCCGATGCTCTTTTCATGGAGTATCTGGTTGATGGTGACCCCTGGCGGGTGCTTGAAGCCGGTGGCGTGGGCGTGGCTGTGATCGGGGTTGCGTTCCATCCAAAAAGTCATGTCGCCGGGTTTGACGCCAAATTCATTTTCCAGAACTCCGCGCGTCCAAAGGGCGGCGGTCTGCTGATATTCGGGCACGCCGACCTGCTTGCCTTTTAAATCCGCCGGGCTTTCGATGCCGGCATCTTTGCGCACCAGAATTTCGGTGTGAAAGAATTTGCGCGTCGTGAAGACCGGGATGCCGGCCCAGCGGTCATCGCCATTGGCGGTCGCCATCAGCAGCGATGAGATCGACATCTCGGAGACATCGAACTCGCCAAAGCGCAATTGCCGCCAGAACATTTCCGACGGATGCAGGGTTGAGGGATAGAGGGTGATGTTGTCGGCCTCGACGGCGCCGCTCAAGATCGGCCAGGTGCGCGGGTTGGACGAGAGCGCGATGGTGACTTCTGCTTTCATGTTTCCATTTCCTTGGCCGGTTTTAGCGGCAGCCGGGACGCCGCCGCCAGATTTGATCCGGGCCCCTATTCCAGCTATCTTGGGTTCGCCTACAACCAATAAAGGGAGGAACGGTCCAATGAAATCGATAATTCCGGCAACGCTGACGATCGCCGCATCGCTTGTCTTCGGCGCCCAGCAGTCAACCGGCGCGGTGGAACTGAAAATGGGCATCACCGCGCCCCCTGGCGTCCATATCTCCAAGTTCTTTCAAGGTTGGGCCGCCAAGGTGAACAAAGTTAACCCGGGCGCGCTGACCATCAAGGTCATAGCCGGCACGACGCTCGGCAACGTGCGCACCATTTACGGCAATGTGCGCAACGACGTCGCCAATATCGGCTGGGTGTCCACCGGCACCGTCACCGGCAAATTCAAGAAAGTGAACGTGACCCGGTTGCCGGGGCTTTATACCAATGCCGAACGGGCATCGGTCGCCATGTGAAAATTGTATAAAAAAGGCCTGTTCGATGCCGAGTTTGACGAGGTTACGCCGCTGGCCATCCACACCTTTCCAAAATTTTCGATCCACACCACGTTCCCGGTTAAAAAATTCGAGGATTTGAAGGGTAAGAAACTGGCCATTTTCAGCCGCGTGGCTGGCGACGTGGTCAAGAGTTACGGCGCGACGCCCATATCGGTACCTTTGCCGAGGACCTACCAGGCCGTGCAGAAGGGACTGGTCGACGGCGTGCTCACGGTGTGGACCGCATTCTTTCCGTTTAAACTTCAAGAGGTGGTGAAAAACCATTTCGAGGTTAATTCCGGCGGAGCCACCTCGACCGTGGTTGCCAATCCGAAATCGCTGGCCGGTCTCGGCCCCGAGGCAAAGCGCATCCTGGCGGCGCATTCGGGAGAAGGTTTTTCGCGCTCTCTGGGCAAATTCTGGGACGGCGTCTGGCTGGGAAGCAAGAAGGCGATCGGCAAAATGCCGGGTCAGGTAATGGTCGAATTGAGCCCCGCGCAAGCCAAGCTGGGCGCTGAATTGACCAAGTCCGCTATCGAGGCCTGGAAGTCACGGACGGCGGGCGGCGCCCAGACCATCGAGGCATTTCTCGCCCAATATAATGCGGTGAAATAGGTGCTACGGGCGGGCGCTTACGGCTCGCCCGTCCGCTTCCCGGCATTATCAACGTGACGGACCACAATATCAGGCTGTCCAGTTACCTAGCTTTCATGGGCGTCGTTCTGATGCTCACCTTGTCGATGCTGACGAGTATCGATGTGGCGCTTCGGGCCTGGGCACAATCGCCTATTGCCGGCTTTAACGAGCTGGTGGAGCAGCTTATGGGCGTCGCCATCGTCGCCTGCTTTCCCGCCGCGCTGGCCGGCAACAAACATCTTACCCTGGACATCATTTCGAAATTTATCACGGTGGCGCGGGCCCGCTGGTTCCGGAATTTTGGCGCTGCCGCCTTGTTGCTATCGATCATCATCCTGGCTTGGCAGGTGGCCCTCGAAAGCGAAGCCATCGCCGGGCGCGACGAGACCACCTGGATCATGGCTTTTCCGAGGGGGCCGGTGATGTGGACGATCACGGTGCTGCTGGCGATCAGCGTGGTGGTGCAGGCGGTCGCGTTGCTGGTGCCGCTGGTTCCGACTGGTGGTGCGGAAAGCAAACTGGGTGGCTGGAACGGCCCGCTGGTGTTCGCCCTCATGCTTGCGGCGGCGCTGGTGACGTTCACCTATTTCGGTATCGAATTTTCCGACGCCTTGCAGAAAAAGCCGGTTTTACTGGCGGCCATCATGTTTGCCGCCATGTGGGCTTTTTCGCTGTCATTGGTGCCCCTCGGCGCGGCGATGATCTTGTCGGGTCTGGCCGGAACCGCCTTCATATTGGGCCCCAAGTCGTCGCTCAATCTGTTCGGTTCGGAGATTTCGGATTTCCTGGTGCGTATCGATCTTGCGGTTCTGCCGCTATTTGTGCTGATGGGAAGTCTGGCGGCGGCGGCCGGGCTTTCCAACGATATTTACCGCTTTGCGCAGGCCATATTGTCGCGCTACCGGGGCGGATTGGCACTGGCCACCATCGGCGGATGCGCCGGGTTCGGCGCCGTCACCGGCTCCTCCATCGCTACCGTCGCGACCATGGGCAGCGTCGCCCTGCCGGAAATGCGGCAAAGGGGATATTCTATCGAGCTGGCAGCCGGCAGCGTCGCCGCCGGGGGAACCCTCGGCATCCTGGTGCCGCCGTCGTCGGCGATGATCCTCTATGCGCTGTTGACCGAGGTGTCCATCGGCAAGCTGTTCGTGGCCGCCATTTTGCCCGCCGTGGTCGGGGTTGCCCTTTATATGGCCACGGTGTCGCTGATCGTCCACCTGAAAGAGGGCGCGGCGCCGGCTGCCGAAAAATCGGAAATGGGCGAGATCGTATCGGCGGCCAAGGGCAGCTTGGCAATCCTGATCCTGTTCGCCGTGGTGCTGGGCGGCATCTATGGGGGCATATTCACGGCCACCGAGGCCGCCGCCGTCGGCGCCGGCGGCGCCTTCCTGATCGCGCTTCTTCGGGGCCGTCTTGGCGGCGGGCGTTTCTTGAAAGTTATGTCGGAAACCGCCGCCACCACGGGCATGCTTTACTTGCTGATTATCGGCGGTCTGACCTTTTCGAATTTCATCGCGCTGACCGAGTTGCCCGACATCATGGTTGCCTTCATCCAATCCTTTGATCTGGCGCCGTTGACGGTGGTTGCCGTGCTCTTGGTTATCTATGTGATGCTCGGCTCGGTGATGGAGCCGTTTGCCATTATGCTGATCACGGTTCCCATAACGGCGCCGCTGGTGGCCGGGCTGGGTTACGATCTGGTCTGGTGGGGGATCATCATGATCGTGGTGATCGAAACCGGGCTGATGACGCCGCCGGTCGGCATGAATGTATTCGTAATCAAATCCATCGCCGATGACGTGCCGCTGGCCCGGGTTTTCATGGGCGTCGCCCCGTTTGTCGGCGCCGATGTGGTGCGCCTCGCGATCCTGACACTATTTCCGGCCATCGTGTTGTGGCTACCCTCGACAATGCTCTAACCAGGAGACGGGCAATGGTTTCTGAATTGGGTCCGGTGCGCCGGGTGGTCACCGGTATTGGCGAAGATGGCCGCTCAAAGATTGAAGAAGACGGACAATCGCCGTCGATTAAATCCGTGGCCGAGCGGCCCGGCTATGTGGTCAGCAATCTCTGGGTGACCGGGGCGGCGCCTTCGGACGTGCATGCCGCCGATCATGTGGTGGGCCATGAAGGCGTCTCGCCGCCGCCCGGCGGCAGCGTCATACGGGTGATCGATGTTCCTCCTGAGCCGGACAGCGCCGAAGAGCTGGCGGCGATGATGAAGGCCTCGTTCGGGCAATTGTTTGATGATGCCGATCGGAGCCATAACCAAAGTGTTCATCCCGGCATGCATCAGACCGGCACGGTCGATTACGCCATCGTGCTGGCCGGCGAGATTTATGCAGTCATGGATGCCGAAGAGAGCCTGCTCAAGGCCGGCGACATTCTCATCCAGCGCGGCACCAATCATGCATGGAGCAACCGTTCCGGCGCGCTTTGCCGGCTTGCGTTCATCTTGATCGACGCCAACAGGGAGGCGTGATCATGGCCGGCGGAAAGGCGGAGATCACCGGCGCGCATTTGGTCGGTGCCATCAATTTGGCTAGTGTCGCCGAGGTATTCGAAAAAGTACCGAAAATACTGGGCACGCATATCAAACGATTGCCCGATGGCGAACCGGGGGGCCGGCGGCTGTGGGTCAGCTATCAATATCCGCTGTTGCGGGCAAAAACATTTCTGGAGCCCGAAACCGAACAGGGTGGGCGGCGGACGTTTTTACCGGCCTTGCGGGCGAAAGATGATGATCCGGCGGCGATGGATTTCGGCGAGCTTGGTTATGCCCGTGAAGCCCGCGCCAGCTTTATCGAATTCACCGAAGCCGTTGCGGCGGGCGTCATAGAAGAAGACTGCAAGTTTCAGGTCTGCCTGCCGACACCGCTGGCGGTCACCTATTCGTTTATCGCCAGGGATTCCCTCGCGTCTGTGGAGCAGGCGTACGAGCGGGCGATGATCGCCGAAGTGGCGCGCATCGCGGCCTTCATCCCGCATGACAAGCTCGCCGTTCAATGGGATGTGTGCCACGAAATGCTGATGTGGGACGGGCGCATATTTGGCCGCCCGGAAAACCCCTGGAACCGGCCCTTCGAAAACGTAAAAGAACAAATCAGCGCCCGGCTCCTGCGTCTGGCAGAGGCGGTTCCCGCCGATATCGAGCTGGGCTTTCATCTTTGTTACGGCGATTTAGATCATAAGCATTTCATGGAGCCGACCGATGCCGCGGCGATGGTTGGTCTGGCCAATATGTTATCGGCAAAGGTGCGCCGGCCGATCCACTGGCTGCATATGCCGGTGCCGCGGGAACGCACCGACGCAGACTATTTCAAGCCGCTGGCGGAGCTGACCCTCGATTCGGAGACCGAATTATATTTGGGACTGGTTCATCATACGGACGGCGCGGCCGGCACCCGGGCGCGCATCGAAGCCGCGCAGAAATACGTTGCCCGCTTTGGCGTGGCGACCGAATGCGGCATGGGCCGAAGACCGGCCGACACCATCGAAGCCTTGTTGCAAATCCACGCGGACGTGTCGGCGGAACCGCTTTAATCGAGCCGCACCTTCTTGCCCAATGCTGCGCAATCTTCGTCGGTTTTCAGACCGGCGGCGCGGATGCCGTGGGCGGCCAGTTCATCGTCTTGTTCCTGGGTGTCGCCGGTGACGCCGACGGCGCCGATGACGTTGCAATCTGCATCGCGGATTAGCTGGCCACCGCCTTCGGGAAAAATTTTGTCGCCGGAGGTTTTGATCAGGTAGTCCATGAAGATCGGCCGTTCCTCGGTGCGCACCCGGACCAGGTTCGACGACCGCCCGAGGGCCAGCGCCGCATAGGCTTTGCCATAGGCCATCTCGAACCGGATCATGGCGCCGTGGTCTTCTTTCTGGAACGCCTTGATGACGGCGCCGGGCTCGGTGACCACCACGGCAAGGGGGCGCAAATCCATTTCCCGGCCACGGGCAAATATGGCGGCGATAATTTCGTTGGCTTGTTCGAGGCTGATCACGGGCTCGGTTCTTCATTTCGGTGTTTCGGTAATCGGCGTAGTATAGCCGCGAAATCCGTATCGCAAAATTCTGATTGGGAGGACGCATGATGGCCGAGGCGGCGCAAATTCATCTCTGTGGCAGTATCCCGCTTGGCAATGCCGGCGAAGTGTTCCAGCTGGTTGGCGAGGAATTGGGCTTAGGTGTCCGCCGCATTCCCGATGGCGAGACCGGCGGGCGGCTTTCCTGGCTCGGCTGGCAAAACGCGGTTTTCGAGGGTGATCCGAATTTCGAGGCGATCACGTCGGACGGCGACTACCGGGCGGCGACGACGCCGGTCTGGATGCGCCAGACCACATGGTACCGCTTAAAAGACGGCATCGATCCGGCGGCTATCGAAATCATGCCGTTCGGCTATGCCCGCCACGCTATCGAGAGTTTCGCGGAATTCGAAGCCCAGGTGAACGCCGGTACGGTCCACAAAGACGCCCGTTTCATGGTCGCCATACCGGCGCCGTTCAATGTGATCAATGCAGCCATTGCGCCGGCCGACCGGCTCGCCATCGAGCCCGCCTATGAGGCCAGGCTGCGCGCCGAGCTGGACGAGATTGCCGCCGCCATTCCCCACGACAAACTTGCCATCCAATGGGACTGCGCCCAGGACATGCAAGCCTATGAAGGCGCCCGCCAGACCTATTTCGATGACCCTAAGGACGGGCTGGTGGCGCGCTGGCTGCGCATCGCCGATTTCGTGCCGCCTGATATCGAGATGGGCTATCACCTTTGTTATGGCTCCCTCGGCGGCAAGCATTTCGTCGAGCCCAAGGACATGGCGCCGATGGCCGAGGTGGCGAGCCGCATTTGCGCCGGCGCGTCCCGCACGGTCCAATTTTTCCACATGCCGGTACCGGTGGAGCGCCACGACGACGCCTATTTCGAGCCGCTTGCCCATATTCAGCTTGGCGCCGAGACGGAGCTATATCTCGGTCTTGTCCACGATACCGACGGCGCCGAGGGAAGCCGCCGGCGCATGGCCGCCGCCGACAAGTTTTGCGGCGCTTACGGAATTGCGACGGAATGCGGGTTTGGCCGGCGCGATGCCGACACGGTGGCGTCTTTGATTGCGCTGCACAGAGACCTGGCTGCGGAACGGAGCGGCTGACGCGCCCTAGTCACGATTGCCTTAATGGGACATCAATACCGGGACTTTGGCGTTATCGATCACGTGCCGGGTGACGCCGCCGAAGACGATCTGCATCAAGCGCGAGTGGGTATAGGCGCCCATCACCAAAAGATCGATATGGTTGGCGGCGCACATCTGCAGCAGGCCGGCGCCCACATCCTGGCCCTTGTCGATGGTCTCGACGCTCTTGGTCTCGATGCCATGCCAGCTTAAGTGTTCGCTCAGCTCGTGGCCGCGAAAACGCATCTCGGAGCGTTCGGTGTCGAAGGCGGCGAGGTAAACATTGTCGGCGCCCGCCAATAACGGCAGGGCGTTGGAAACGGCGCGCGCCGCCTGCATGGAGCCGTTCCAGGCAATGGCGATATTACGGCCGATGGTCGCCGGTTTTTCCGACGGCGCCAGCAGAACCGGGCGCGCGGTCTCGAAAATGGCGGCGTGCAGGGTCATGAACGCCGATTGATCCATCGCCTCGGCCGGGCGGCCGACCACCACCAGATCGGTGCGCCGTCCGCGCAGGGCCACCAATTGATCCTCGCGGCCGATTTCTTCGCGCCACCAGACGGTGACGCCGCCGGGCCCCGGCCCGCTTTGCACCAATGCGATGTCGTTGGCTTTGCGGAATTCTTCGAAATAGCGCTCGGCCCGGGTTGAGCGTTCGCCGGATTCCTGATCGGCGGCTTCGATCATTTCCTCGATCATGGCGCCGGAAAAACCCTCGCCCAGAAGCGGGATCGATTCCTTGGAATCGGCGCGCACGTGAAACACTTCCAAATGGCTGTCATGCTGGCTGGCAATCATGTAGGCGGTATCCAGCGCGGCGCGGCTGGCGCTTGAATCGTCGAACGGCACAAGAATGCTTTTATAAGCCACAATCGTTCCCCATCGTTTGCCCCACCGTTCGGGCGAGCATAGCAACATTGGCGCGGAAAGACTAATGATGATGGGGCCAATTGGGACCGGTAGGCCTTGGCCTTCACCTTGTGCTTGAAATCCTGGAAAGGCGGCGCCGTTCGGCCTGGATCAATATCAATCCAGGCCATACCGGGTTATGCTCTTGCGCAGAACCATTCATTCATTAGGGAAGGACATCGATCATGGAACGCTCACACGTCGAAGGCACCTGGCAGAAGAATCGCTCGTTCTCGCCGGCGGTAATCACCGAAGGGGCGGGAAAAACGATCTGGCTGGCTGGCCATGGCGGCTTTGTGGATGACCAGGGGCGCTCCATCGCCGGTGATTTCGACGCCCAAACCCGGCAATCGTTTGCCAATCTGGAAATCACGCTACAGCAAGCCGGCGGCAGCCTCGCCGACATGGTGACCATGACCGTGTTCATTATCGACAGCCGTTTCGGCGACAGCTTTACCGAGATAAGGAAAGAGATTTACCCGGACGGCAATTATCCAGGCAGCGCACTGATCACCTGCGCCGGCTTTGCCAAGCCTGAGATGATGGTCGAGATCCAGGGCATCGCGGTTATCGGCTGACGCCTAAGGCGCCGCTTCCCGCCTGAATACCGGCAACAGATAAATCCCGGCGGTGACGAACATCAACAGGCTGTAAATGCCGCCCGGCACCATCATGGTCTGGTTGCCGATTAACGTTACGGCGACGAAGATCGCAAGGGTGCCGTTCTGCAATCCGCATTCGAGGGTGATCGCCGTTCTTTGGCGAACGCCGAGGCCGCTGATATTGGCGATGAAAAAGGCCACCAACATCATCACCACATTGAGCGCCAGGGTGACCGGCCCGGCGGCCACGAAAAAGGCGACGATGTTTTGGCGGACGCTCAAAACAGCGCCGATGATGATGACCACGAACAGGACCGAGGCGATGATCTTGGCCCAGCGCTCGAAGCGAAGCGCGAAGTTGGTCCAGAAATGACGCACCGCCATGCCGATGATTACCGGCACCACGGTGATCGCGAAGACGCCGCCAGAGATGCGCAAAACCGAGATTTCCGGCGCCGCGGCGCCCATGAAATTGGTGATCGCAAAGCCGACGATGAGCGGCAAAGTGACAACGCCCAAAAGGCTGATCACGGCGGTCAGCGAAACCGACAAGGCGGTATCGCCCTTGGCCAGATGGGTCATCAGGTTGGAGGTGACGCCGCCGGGGCTGGCGGCCAGGATCATCACGCCGACGGCGAGCGCCGGCTCCAGCGTCCACACCGACACCAGGCCAAAGGCGATGGCCGGCAGGATAATCACCTGTGAGATGGCGCCGATGATGAAATCCTTGGGCTGCACGGCGACCCGCTTGAAATCGGCGGCGACCAGCGCCAGGCCCAGCGAAAACATGATGAACGCCAGCGACAGTGGCAGAAACACCTGGGTAACGATATTGCCGTCTTGCATGAGACCCCCGTCTGTTCGATTGCTTATAGCAAGGATTAGGGGCCTACATTAGTGGGTTGGCTGCCCGGGGAGAAGGGGAAATTCGAAACCGCTGGGCGCGCCCCTAATCAAAGATGGCGTCTGGAAATGCGGTGACCAGCGATTGTGCCACTTCCTGGCGGCTGGAGCCTTGCGGCACAAATACCCGGTAGGCGACATAGTTCAACTGATACAGCTTCACCGCCTCAACCCGGTTGAAGCCCAGTTTTTTGGCCAGCTTGGCGAAGTCATTGGGCGCATCCAATACGGCGACGGTCTCCGCCTCGGTCAATTGGGTTGCCCCATCGCCGCCCTGCGCCGGTGTGGAAAAATCCCACAAAAATACGGCGCTTAAAATTGTCAGAATCACCAAAACATTTCTCATCGCAATTCCCCCACGGACGCATGAATAAATCCGCTGCCCAATGAGCCGCCAACGCCGACAAAGCCATTTATATGGGTAAACCCGTAATCATGCAATAATAATTAGGGTTAATACGTATTTTATTCCTGATGCCCGTGGCGGCGATTATTCCCGGGTGATCCGGTCGGCGAAGCGGAAGCCGACTTTGTCCAGCGCATCCAGGGTTTGTTCGCCAAATTTTTCGGCGATTTCGGCGCCCACATGGGGATGAAACACAACCTCGTCGGTTATATCGCCTTCGGGGGTTTGGATGATCGTCAAAAGCCGCGCCGTGTCGTCGGAGATATTGTTGAAATCCCGATAGACGCCGGCCGGCACGGAGATGAAGTCGAGCGGCCCCAGCTCCACCGAATGCTCGGCATTTTCGCCCCACGAGATGCGGAAGCGGCCGCTCAGGCAAAAGAAGTTTTCGATGGTGTGGGTATGGCTGTGCAGCCCCGGATGGTTGCCCGGCGGACATTCGGCGATGGCCAATGTGAGGCCGTCCTTGCCCTTGACCGGGGCGACCGCCGAGCGGCCTTGCCAGCCTTCCGGCGACATCACTGGATAGACCGATTTCGCCGAGACAATCTCGATCGCCTCGGCTGGAATTCCGGTATTTTCCATGATCGATTGTTTGTATGGTTTTAAATCCTTGAAGCGCGCGATGCGCTTTTCCATATCGGTCAGTTTCGGTGTGATGGTATCCATTGGTAACTCCCTCGCGCGGCGGCGCGTGATAAATTTGGCGCCGGACGGAGTATCCTATACCGGGGAGCGTATTATGCCCAGTCTCGCCGCGCCTGATCAAAATAATGGAGCAAGGCTAATTCGGTGCATCCATGGACAGTAAATTCGCGGCTTCAGGCCAGCTCTCGGCACCGAAATTTTTCATGTCCTCGGTTAAATCATCTGGGCACCATTCGAGCAGTGCCGGCACAAAACTCGGACGCAATTTAATCCGGTCAAACCAGTCCGCAACGCCGGGCAACCGGCCGTTTTCCCACATTGACGACATCGACATCATATCCAGACGGTTGACATAGGGTGTCAGCGCGATGTCGGCGAGGGTAAAATTATCGCCGGCCAGCCAGGTGCGTGTAGCCAGCGTTTCTTCCATTTTGTGGAGGTAAAGGTCATAGAGTTTTAATTTGCTTTCGGCGCCCACGGCATCAAAACCGTTCATCACAATGTCTTTCTTGGTTTCATGCCAATTTGCGGTGACCGACAGAACCGGTGTTGCATCCAAAAATTTCTTTAACCCGGCTTCGCCCAAACGCCACACCGTGTGGCGATGCGAACAGAGGAAGGTAACGAACCCGCATGCCGGATGTAGTTCCTCATCCACGGCCTTGGTCCAGTAGAGTGCCCGGGCTCGCTCAAGCGGGGCGGCCGGGCGCAGGGGATGATGGGAAGAAATATCTTCAAGGTATTCGCAGATGATCGTCGAGTCGCAGATGACCTCACCATCATGCACCAGCGTCGGCACGACCGCTTTGGGATTGAGCTTTATATATTCGGGATCGAACTGATCGCCTTTTAAAATATCAATATAGTGACCGGTCCAATCGATGCCCTTTTCATGCATACACATGCGCACCTTGGCGGCGCAGACCGACGAGCCGTGATGATAAAGTTCGAACATTTCGGCACTCTAATAGACCTGTTGCAAAAGTAGGGTCCTGATTTCCGGGACACAACTTCCCTTTTAGGTCTGCTGGTTAAAACCCGGCGGCGAAGTTGATGATCCCGGCCACGGTGCTGATTTTGACGG
>Ga0114996_10001162_pt1 | contig 35735 bp, 35 predicted proteins | sample ArcticOcean_MG_C_4_FD_87039 | JGI IMG/M metagenome (GOLD analysis project Ga0114996, IMG submission 87039) | Marine microbial communities from western Arctic Ocean - ArcticOcean_MG_CB4_134 | ecosystem: Environmental > Aquatic > Marine > Oceanic | place: Arctic Ocean: Canada Basin | collected... | reverse complement strand
TGCCACGCTGGCACCGCACTCGTGACGATCTCAATGCCCGCGCTGTCCGTCACGGTGACAGCCGGACCTCCTGACTCACCCGGGCCAGCGCAGGAGGACACGACGACTCCTTATACGATCGACAGGATCACTGCGGGTGCCGCGAAGTTTATCCGTTCCATATCGCGAGCCGGTCTCAGAACGTTTCCGTTCTGCGGGTATGCTGCTGTCAAAGATGCCGGCCATAAGCGCAGCGCGCCACTTTCAGCGACTCGAGCCGCCACTCCCGTCGTCCGAGACTTCGGGCCTTCTACCGTTCGGACCCATTCTTGCCCTCTCCTAGTGGGGGCCAGCGGTGGAGCGCAGCCTGGCTGGGTAAACACCAGCCCCCACTCAGATGTCCAATAGTGGCTACTAGCGCTTCACCTCGAGCATCAAAAGAACGACCGTTGTGGGCTACTACGGATCCAAGACAGGGGACTGGGATGATAGAGCGGCGCGCGAACTGGATTCGAACCCTTACGAGCGTGCTCGTCGTGGGTGCCTTCTTCGGGAGCGCGGCACCTGGTGCCGCGCAGGAGGCGAACGTCGTTCGCTTGACGCTCGAGCGCATGGTCGATCTCGCGCTCAGCAACAGCTTCCAGGTCCGGCAGCTGAACATGAGCATCGATCGGACCCGGTTCAATCTTCAGGCGGAACGCGCGCGGCTGAAGTCGCGGATCGACCTGAACGTATCCGCGCCCGATTTCCAGTCGATCGCCGAGCCGCGTTGGAACTCGACGCTGCAGCGTGAAGAGATTATCCACGAGAACTCACGTCGCTTCGAGGCGCAGCTCTCGATCCGGCAGCCGGTCGTGCTCTTCGGCTACCCTACGAACGGCTATCTGTCGCTGAACAAAAGGATCTATCGCTACAACCAGTTGGACAATGATGGTGTCAGCGACCTGCGGTACTACAATCGATACTTCGTCAGCTACACGCAGCCGCTGTTTCAGCCGAACGGCCTCAGAAACGACATCGAGGGCGCGGAGCTCGACCTCGAGGACTCGCAGCTCCGCTTCTACCGTGACGTGGTCGAACTCGTCGCCGACCTCTCGGACGACTATTTCGAGCTCTTCGGCATCTCATATCAGGAGCTCATCAACGGCAGCCACGTCGAGAACCTGACTGCCGCGGTTGCGGCAGCTGAGACGCTCTCCGCTGCGGATTCTACGAGAACCATCGAGGTGGGCCAGATCAGGGTCGAGTTGGCCAACGCGTCGGAGCAGGTGCGGCAGTCGGAGAGCCAATTCCGTCTAAACGCGGCCAGCTTACGAACCCGGCTCAACCTTGCCGAGACGGATTCGATTACGCTCAGCCCCCTCATTTCGGTGCGGCCGGTCACGATCAACACCGAACAGGCGACGCAGTTCGCGATGGAGCTGACCCCGCGCATACGCCAACTCAACATCTCCCTTCGTGAGAACGAGATCAGGCTCGAGGAAACCAAAGGGCGGCGGGGCTTCCGTATGGATCTGGGGTTCAGCTACGGACGCGAGGCACAGGACCCGATATTCGATCAGATTTGGGCCGACCCCTCGAACTCCTACACGATCGACGTGAACGCCTACCTACCCATCTGGGACTGGGGGGAGCGCAGCTCCCGCATTGAGGGGTCTCGCATCGCGCTCGATCAGTCGAGGCTGCGCAGGGAGGAGGCCGAGCAGTCGATCCGATCCGACGTGCGAAACCAGGTGCGCAACGTGGGGGAATTCGAGGATCGCGCGCTCGCGATGGAGCAGAACCTCGGGCTGGCAACTGGGCTGTCGGAGTCCAGTCTCGAGTTGTACGAGCAGGGCTTGATCAGCGCGCTCGACCTGCTGCAGAGCTTCCGGCGTCAGGTCGACACTGCAAATAACTTCCTGGACGCGTACTTGGGATGGCGGCGCGCGTTGCTCCGCATCCAGCAGCTCACCTTCTACGACTTCGAGCTCGACCTGCCGCTCCTGGAGCGTTTTGGCGTGATGAGCAGTCCGGAGACGGATTCCTAATGGCCGCAGGGCGCCGGCGCAGAAGGCTCCATTAATGAGCACCAACACCGCAGACGTAGTCATCATCGGCGCAGGAATCGTGGGTGCATCGAGCGCTTGGCAGCTCGCGTCTAGGGGCCTCAGCGTCATTGTTTTGGAGAAGGATGTCGCTCCCGCGATGGGCTCGACCGGCAAGAGCGCCGCCGGTGTGCGCGTGCAGTTCACGACGGAGGCGAACATCCGAATGTCGATGTACTCGCTGCCGGTGTACCGAGAATTCGAGCAGAGGCACGGCCACAGTGTCGGGTACCAGGACATCGGCTACCTCCTGCTCGCGCCGCACGAGAAGTGGGACCGGCATATGGAGTCGGTCGAGCTCCAGCGGAGTCTGGGTGCTCCGGTCGAAGTGCTCGACGCCGATGAAGCGCTGCGCTATGTCGACTTCAACGCCGAGGACCTCGCGGGTGCGACGTACGGCCCCTGGGATGGTGTGATCGATCCGCACATGGCCACGCATGCGTGGGTGGCCATGGGTAAGGAGCTGGGCGTGGAGTATCGGCTCGGGACGCCAGTCACCGCGGCGGTCCCTAGTGGTTCCGGGTGGGAGCTCCGTAGCGAAGATGAGGTCTTCCACTGCGGCCACGTGGTCAATGCGTGCGGCGCATGGTCGGGGGGCGTGGCTTCTTTGGTCGGACTGGATGTGCTGGTAGGCCCGAAGCGCATCCAGATCTTCCTGAGTGCGCCCATCCAGGACACCCGTACCTACCCGCTGACCATCGATCTGAGCACGGGCGTTTATCTGCGTAGTGAAGGAGACCGCGTGCTCTTCGGGCTGGACGATCTCGAGCAGGAATACGGCTTCACCGAAGGGATCGAGGATTCGTGGTTGGAGCACGTGCTGGTCACCGGCGTGGATCGCTTTCCGTGGTGGGAAGACCTAGGGATCGATCGGAAAAGCAGTTGGTGGGGATACTACGGAGTCAGTCCGGACAACAGCCCCTTTATTGGATTCAACCCGGGCGCCGATGCGTGGATCGATGCGTGCGGTTTCTCTGGGCACGGAATCAGCCACGCGCCGGCGACCGGACTCGCGGTGTCCGAGTTGGTTGCCGATGGTGAGGCACATACCGTGGATGTGAGCGCGTATCACCATGGCCGTTTCGCGGAAGGTGGGGCGGTGGAAGTGAACGTCTTCTAGCCTGCGCAACTCTCCCGATCGGGGTCCCTCCATGATGAAGCTCACAGCGTGTTTGTCCCGTGTGGCGTGCCCGTCTCGTGCAGCGTTCTTGATGACAGCCGTGCTGGCCACGGCATGCACGCCTGACTTCCAGGTTGAAGAGACGACCATTGCCGAGATCCATGCCGCTATGGAGGCCGGACGGCTCAGTGCGGAGCAACTCGTGCAGATGTACCTCGACCGTATTGAGGCGCACGACAAGCAAGGCGCGTCCATTAACTCGATCATCACGATCAATCAGGAAGCTCTCGTGAGGGCGCGCGAGCTCGACCAGGCGTTCGCGACGTCGGGCTTCGTAGGGCCGCTGCACGGCATCCCAGTGATCGTGAAGGACAACTACGATACGGCCGACCTACCGACGACCAACGGCGTCCTGGCTCTGAAGGGAGCGATTCCACCGGACGACGCCTTTCAGGTTGCCAGACTTCGTGAGGCTGGAGCGATCATTTTGGCGAAGGCCAACCTCGCCGAGTTCGCCACGAGCGGTGCGTACACGGTGAGCTCCGTGCTGCCGGGCTATACCCGCAATCCTTATGACACGCGTCGCGTCACCGCTGGGTCGAGCGGAGGGACTGCGGCCGCGGTTGCCGCGAACTTCGGCACGGTGGGACTGGGCACTGACACGGGCAGCTCGATTCGCGGGCCGTCGTCGCACCAGGCCCTCGTGGGTTTCCGCACCACGCAGGGGCTTTCGAGCCGTGACGGCATCGCACCGCTCAACTCAGCCCGCGATGTGGGCGGACCGATCGCGCGAACCGTTACGGATGCGGTCAAAGTTCTCGAGGTCATTGTTGGGCACGATCCCGCCGACCCCGTCACCGAGGCGAGCGAGGGGCAGATCCCGGAGAACTACACGCAGTTCTTGGACAGCGCGGGGCTGGTCGGAGTGAGGATCGGCGTACTGCGAGACTTCTTCGAACTCGCCGATGCGGAGCAGGACGGGCCGCAACCCTCGCCGGTGGAGGAGGACGATGACGAGGCGCAGGTCGAAGACGACGACCAGGGCGGAGACGGGCCGCAGGATGAAGATGGCCAGCAGGACGAGGCGCAGCAGGACGAGCGCGAGCCTCGGAAGATCCATCCCGAAGTGCTTGGGCTGATGGAGCAGGCACTCGCCGACATGGCTGCTGCTGGTGCCGTGATCGTCGATTCAGTCGTGATCCCGGATCTAGACAGTCTCAGGGGCGAATTCCCATCGATTCAACGGTGGCGATACGACTTCGATGCCTACCTGGCGACCCGACCCGAAGTCCCTCGAGCGACGATGGCGGAAATTCTCGAGTCCGGTGATTTCTCTCCTAGGCTTCGCCGGAGCCTCGAGCGCGCGGTGGAGATCGAAGGCGCTCCCGAGGATCACGAGGACTGGCCGAAGTATGAGGAAGCTACGGAGGCGCTGCGGGCCGCCGTGACTGCTGCGATGGGCGAGGCGAACGTCGACGTGCTCGTATATCCGACCTACAACTACCCACCTCGGCTCATCGGGGACGCGAGCACGACGTATGGAGCGAACAGCGGAACGCTCTCCCCACCGACCGGATTCCCGGCGTTCAATGTGCCGATGGGGTACTCGTTCGGAGAGCTGCCTTCTGGACTGCAACTGCTTGGGCGTGCGTTCAGCGAGCCGACTTTGATCCGGATCAGCTACGCGTATGAGCAGGCCACACAGCACCGGATGCCACCTGCTTCAACACCGCCGCTCGGGAACTGAGGTTCGGGCCGGGGTCCGTCCGAGCGACTATCGTCTATTCGGACGTGCTCCCACATTGAGTTCGCTATTCACGGATTCGGCGATCTTGTAGCGAGGACTGAGCGAGGCCTCTTCGGAGGGCGTGATCGCGCCCTGCACGGTGAGCTCGTTGGTGTGGTGACCCACCACGCGATGGAGGAACGAGGCGGAAACGATATCGCGCGTCGCATGAGGGCGCCTCGGGCGGAGTCCGTCGTCACCCAGTCGATTCGGGAGCGGTCGTTCTGCTCCATGAACCACGTGAGCGCAAAGAACATCCACGAATACAGGCCGATTCCGAACGAGATGGGCTCGAACAGAGCGTGCGAGAACATCGGCGCGAGGATCGACGCCTCGAGCACGGTTGACGCGTCCTGGCTCCCGAATGCGTTGACCATCGTGGGGAAGATCCAGATCGCCGAAGCGAGCATGCCGACGACGCCCGACGTGTACCGGGACAGTCGAAAACGATACGCGGCTTCTTCCTTGGCCTCGGCCCGAATCGACGTGACTCGTGCCGCCGAGGAAGTCGTTTGCGCGTCCAACTGGCCGGAGCTGTTGAGCGCATCGAGGATGGCCACGACCATCGGTGCGACTGTTGCGACTGGAACCACAGCCGTCGTGCCCGTGTCACCGTCGAGCTCGGCTAGCGCGACCGAAAGTTCGTTGTAGCGGTCCCGATATTCGGTGCTGGCGAAGTCACCGCCGTTTCGGTCCGGATGGAGATCGCCGAGCTCCGTGCGGATTTCTCGACGCAGAGCCTCCGTGCTCTCCGGCGTACACGACATCCCGAGTGACTTGGCTACGGCGGCGAGTCGATCGTCTGACATCCGGCGTTCCCTACCTCGTGTGAGCTTCAGTGGCCGTCCGCACTGCGACGTGCCTCGTCCCTCTTTGACGCCGTAACTGCCCCCGCGGTTGCAGATACAAAGGGGTGCTTGCATCCTCTGCCCATGAACAGACCCACGGTATCCGCTCGCTTACGCGACGGAAAGCTCGCGCAAAGCCCGATTCGTCAGATCATGAAGCTTGCCGATCGGCAGAATATCATCGGCCTCGGGCTCGATCCCGACGACGTCATCTCGTTCGCCGGAGGATGGGTCAATCATCGTGCGCCCGAGGCCCTTCGCGCCGAATACCAGAGGGTCGCGGATGACGCGGACCTGTTTCACGAGTTGGGTGCGTATTCCCCGACGCGGGGATTGCCCGAGCTGCGCGAGGCGCTCGTCTGCGTTGATCAAGCGCTGTACGGGACCGATGGTCTCGGCGACGAGCATGTGTTGGTCGGACAGAGCTCGACGCAGCTCACGCACAGCCTCTTCATGACGCTGCTCGATCCGGGCGATCGTGTGCTGCTTTTCGATCCGTCGTACGCGAATTACGGACCTCAGCTGGGGTTTGGGCCGGAGGGGGTCGAGATCGTTCGTTTACCAGTGATTGATGCGGACACGTGGTCCTTTATGCCGGACGCGGATGCCGTGCTCCGCGCGTTCGACGAAATCCTCGAGCGTGATCGTCCGCGCCTGATGCTTTTCTCTTCGCCCGACAACCCGACCAGTCAGGTAGTTCCTGACGAGATCTTCTTCCAGATGGTGGAGCGGGCGGGCGCGGCCGGTTGCTTCGTTGTGGTCGACTTTGCATACCAGGCCCAGTGTTTTCTCGACGAGGAGCCCGACCACTATTCGGCGGGCCCGGCGCAGTTCCCCAACCTGATCCGCCTACACTCCAACTCGAAGTGGTGTCGGGGATTGGGCCGACGTTTGGGCTGGGTCGAAGCCGCGCCAGAGGTCATCGATGCGCTGGAGCTCGTTCAGCAAAGCACGGCACTGTGCGGAGACACCGTTCACCAATACGCACTCGCCAAGTACCTGAAAGCGGCGCTCGAGGATGGATCGCTTCAGGGATATCTGGACGAGGCTCGGCAGGCGTACAGGCGAGCCGGCGAACACACCTCTCGTTGCATCGAGCAGTACCTCGGCATGAGGTATATGCCCCCGCAGGGGGGGCTGTACTGCGTCGTTGACGTCGGCCGGAACGGGGACCAGTTCGTACGAGAAGTCCTCGAGAACACTGGTGTAATTTTCGTGCCCGGCATGGGCTTCGGGGCGTCTCTCGAGAACGCGATCCGCCTATCATTTGGTCCGTTGGTGCGCGATCTCCCCAAGATCGAGGCCGGTTTCCAACGCGTGCGTGATCATCTTGTGCGGGGTGGATAGCCGCGCGAACGTTGTGACTGCAGCTAGCTCACTAACGCCTGTTGTTGGCCACGATGCGTGTTACCCCGATGGTGCTACCGTCGCGGCAGCTGCTGGCCGCCAAGTACGTGCCGTCGACCACGACCTCGTCGCCCGCTGAGAAGGCTCCCAGTTCGCCGGTGACGGCATAGAGCAGGTCGTTTTCATCGCGGAGCGTCAGGCATGAGCCACCCTCGTCGATGAGACGACCTGTGCGCCGTATCATCCCGCGGTTGTTCGTAACGTGGAACGGAGGTGAGATGCCCATCGGACTGAACACGCCGTCGAGGGCGATCACGTAGAGGGGGCGCTCCCACGACGCATCGATAGGGATCTGGACCGACGCGGTGATGTCCCCCCACTCCCCTTGCGCCGCTTGCCCTAGCGTCTCGAAGCCCGCGTGCAGCATACCGACGGCAATGTGAACGCGTGCGGCTAACGGGAGGTTCTCCGAGTCGACCGCGATTTGCGTGCCTGCGGGGCCGCTCAACGGTACAACAGACTGGATCTGCCGGAGGGAGTCCGAACGCACGAATCGCTGCGCGGAAAGGTCCTGCGTCGCGAGCGTCAGAAGAGCGAATAGTGCAACGAACGTCGTGATGGTTCCGGCGATGCCTTTTTTGTGCATCGGTCATGCTCCTTGGCGACATCTACGACGCCCCGGTGGCGAAGTCTTGGAAGTGTACCGTGTCGCGCTGACCAATAGTCGAGGCTCTGCCCCCGGTGCGCCAGTGCTCTGGGACTAGACTCACTTCGAGCACGATCTGCAGAACCATTGACTGTTGTCCACATAGATGCATTCTGCATCTATGTGGACAGACTCCAGGGGAGCCAACGTGGACGATGGTGCTCACCGTCGCGGTTGCCGCGTGGATTCCGGCCCGCCGGGTGGCGCCGGTGGACTCGCTGCGCGCCGAGCACGAGAAGCTCTTTACACCGATCGCTTTGGGCTGAGCGGAAGGAGTCGGGAGTCGGATATCGCGGCAAGGCGATGGCCCATCCCTCCCAGGTAGGCCTCGTTCGATGCGAAGGACATGAAGGTCTCCACGCTCCTGTGCCGAACGAGCATTGCCACATCCCAGCGCTCATGTGCTGGCCCGATGAGGTAGTCTCCGCCGTCCCCCATGAACTCGAGTTCGCCTCCGGACTCCTTGAGGTGGGGGAGCGTATGTTCGATGTACTTCGCATATGCAGCGGCTCCGGATATCGACTCCGCGGGCTCCAGCTCGGGGGTCGCAGAATAGTCGGCGGTCTCCCGAAAACGGAGAAGGTTCAACATCACTACCTCTCCCCGGAGCCCTCGCATCATGAAGGAACGCCCTGCCTCTTGCGTGGGCTCGAGATAGGTGGAGTCTGCGTCGCTCATGGGCTTGGCTAGGTGATCGAGGCATCGCATCGCATCTTCGCGCGCTAAGATAGCTGCGAGACGGAACGCGGGATCAAGGATCCCCAACGCGGGATGACAGCATGGGCTCAAGCAAGGAATTCGTGTGTTACGTGTTGGAGCAATTCTACGCCGATTGCGGCGTCACCCACAAGAGCATGTTTGGGGAGTACGGGCTCTTCAGCGCAGGGAAGATGTTCGGGATGGTGTGTGACGATCGGCTGCTCGTGAAGCCGACGGAGGGAGGTCGAGCCTACATCGATGAGGTAGTCGAAGCCGAACCGTATCCTGGAGGAAAGCCGTGCTTCCTCATCGAGGAGCAGCTCGAGGACGGGGAGTGGTTGAGCGAACTAGCACGGATCACGAGCAGGGAGCTACCGGTTCCGAAGGCGAGGAAGCGGAAGAAGAGCTGAACGCGCCTGGGCTGCTCAAGCCTGGTCGGCCTCTACGAGCAGTCCGCCCCTTCGCAGAAGAGTGTGACGAAGAGCTCAGATCGAATCACCCACGAACCGTTGCTCTTCCGCCAAGATGCTGAGTAGCGGCCTCCGGTCCGATGCGGGCCGCTTGGCGGGGTCCAAGTGCCGACCCAGGTGCCGATCTCAGCTGCCTCGTCAGACGAGGTGCTGATTTCGACGGATTCGATGTTCCGGACGTAGAGCACGTCTGGGAATGCCTCGAACTGCTGAGCAAAGGCCGCACCCATCTGCTCGCCGCCCTGAAACAGGGCGCCGCCACCTGCAGTGATCTGGAATTCGTCGTCGAGGAACGAGAGGATGCCGGGCACGTCGTGGCGCTCGATCGCCTCGTTGGACTGCCTGCGTAGAGCGTGAATCTGCTCCACATCTGTATCGCTTTGTGCGGTCACTTTTCATCCCAAGCAAGAGAATGACGATTGCCGAGCGTGATGTTCTTCCGATTCAATCCTCCCCGATCGACCGCAAATATTCCCGGTCCCATGCCGCGATCATGCTCTCGAGTTGGGAGTACGGCCCGGGTGTATACGCCCGCGATGAGATGCCCTTCTGCGAGAGAGCGCTGACCCCCCAGTCCTGCTTGTTGGTCATGTTCCAGAACTCCACTGCGTCACTCGCTTCGAAGTCCTCAGCCGCCATCGCCTCGGGGTGGAAGAGCCAGTCACAGATGACCTTCGACGCATCTGGTGCCACGCGCTCAATGCGATGGATCAGCACGTAGTCCGGGTGCAGGCTCAAGAGCATGTTCGGATAAACCGTGTAGTACTGGACGCAGTTGAGCGCCTCACCGCTCAGGTCTCCGAGTGGTGGTGCGCATCTCCGCGTGCTCATGGTCATGCTCCCGCCATCGACAGCCATGCGCATGGGCCCACCGAGAAAGGGCCCTTCCTCCAGATCGTTTGAAGAGTTCCTGAACGGCGTGAGTTCGTTCAGTACCGGATGAAGCCCCGGGCAGTGATAGCACTCCGAGTAGTTCTGGAAGATCAGCTTCCAATTCGCAGAGACGTCGTAGCTGATGCTGTGGGCGATCTCCAGCTCGTGCATCGTCCATGAGCCGAATTTGTCGATGAGCGGAGCGAATTCCTGCTCGAAGGGCTCGAGCTCCTCGGCGAGACTGATGAAGAGGCAGCCCTCCCAGATCGCGACCGGCACCGACTTGAGTGGATAGTCGTCCGCACAAAACGATTCGACCTCGTCCATGAACGGCGCTCCGATGAGCGCGCCATCGAGTGCGTACGTCCAGGCGTGGTACATGCACTGAATGGACTTGGGAAGCTGTCCTCTGGGCTCGGTGAGCAGCCGCGTTCCGCGGTGTCGGCACACGTTGTGGTGTGCGCGGATCTCCCCTTCGGAATCTTTGAGCACGATGACGCTCTCCGACTCTACCTCGCACAAGAAGTAGCTGCCCGGACCTGTGAGCGCGCTTGCTCGTCCCGCGTAGAGCCAGCGCTCGAAGAAGACGTTTTGCGTCTCGGCTTCATAGATGTCCTGGCTTGTGTAGTACCTCCGGGCGAGGCACTTCGCGCCCTGGGCGGTGCGGGTCGGCATGGCGTTTCCTGATCGCGTGGGGGGTGCGACGAGCTTGCGGAGATTGTCCTTGAAATTACCTGCCTTTCCGGCGCCACAAAAGCGGTGTAGACTCCGCAGCCATGCTGAGGACCACCCCCTTCCATTCTCGTACCGCACCGCTGAGCCAGGCCCAGAATTGGCGCCGCTGGTCGGGGTATCTCACGGCGAGTTCGTACGAACTCCATCATGACCGCGAGTACTGGGCGATCCGTAATTCGGCGGCGCTGATCGACGTCTCACCCCTTCACAAGTATCGAATCGAAGGGCCGGACGCAGAGCGATTGCTCGACCGTGTGGTGACCCGTGACGTCACGAAGTGCAAGCTGCATCAGGTGCTCTATACGCCGTGGTGCGACGACGACGGGAAGGTGATGGACGATGGGACTCTCGCGCGGCTTGCCGACGACTCGTTCCGGCTCACCTCAGCCGAACCGAACCTGCGTTGGCTGCAGGACAACGCGCTCGGGATGGACGTCTCGATTCGAGACATCTCGGAGGATGTCGCTGCAGTGGCGCTGCAGGGACCCAACGCGCGTCGGATTCTGCACGATGCGGCAAACGGAGTCGCGGACGACCTGCGCTTCTTCCGGCTCACGAAAGGCGAGATTGCAGGTGTGCCGGTCGAGATCACTCGCACCGGGTACACGGGTGACCTCGGCTACGAGATCTGGACCGAGCCCGCCAACGCGGAGGCCCTCTGGGATGGGCTGATCGAAGCAGGGGACCCACATCGCATTCTCCCTGCAGGCATGCTCGCGCTCGACATCGCACGTGTGGAGGCGGGCCTGGTTTTGATCGGCGTCGACTACGTACCGGCGCACCGCGCCATCATCGAGGATCGCAAGTCGTCTCCGTTCGAGCTTGGACTCGGGTGGACTGTGAAGCTCGACGGAAACTGGTTCGTGGGACGCGACGCTCTGATTGCCGAGAAGCAGAGGGGGCCCGAGTGGGAGTTCCGCGGGCTCGACGTCAGTTGGGACGCTCTCGAAGCGCTATACAATGAGGTCGGCTTGCCGCCCCAGCTTCCCTCAGAGGGTTGGCGCACCAGCGTGCCCGTATATAGTGGCAGTGCACAGGTCGGGTACGCCACGAGCGGGTGTTGGTCTCCACTGCTCAAGAAGTACATCGCGCTCGCGCACCTTCAATCTGCGTACGCGGGTGCCGGTACTGACCTGCGCATGGAGATCACGGTCGAGCATCATCGCAAGAAGGCTGCGGCGCGGGTGGTCGAGACACAGTTTTTCAATCCCGATCGAAAACGCAGCAATCCAGAGGCCTCGGCATGAATTCGGCCTCCCTGATCCACAGCAATCCGGAGGTCTCCACGTGAGTGCGGCCTCCAGACTCAGCGCCAGCCGGTACGACGCGATCATCGTCGGGGGTGGCCACAACGGCTTGGTCACTGCCGCCTACTTGGCGAAGGCGGGTAAGAAAGTTCTGGTGCTCGAGAAGCGGCATATGCTCGGGGGTGCCGCGGTTACGGAGGAGATCAATCCTGGGTTCAAGTACTCGGTGTGCTCATATGTGGTGAGCCTGCTGCGACCCGAGATCATCCGCGACCTCGAGCTGCCGAAGCACGGACTCCAGATCTTGCCGCTCGAAAGCACCTTCACTCCGCTCCCGAACGGCGACTATCTCGCGCGTTGGGGGGATCACGATCAGACGCGGCGGGAGATCTACCGACACTCTCCGCGGGATGCCGATGCCTACGACGACTTCGGCAAGCTGATGTATCAGCTCGCAGTGGCAGTGAAGCCGATCCTCGCCATGGTGCCCCCCGATCCGACGTCGATGAGTCCCAAAGATCTCATGGGGTTCCTCAAGCTCGGGAAGCATTTCCGAGGCCTGGGTCACGAGCAGTTCCACGCGTTGCACAAGCTCATGACCATGAGTTCCGCGGACTATCTGGATGAGTGGTTCGAGACCGAGGCGTTGAAGGCAACGATGTCGTCGAGCGGTATCATCGGCACCTTCCTCGGTCCGCGCTCACCTGGCACCGCATACGTGCTGCTCCACCACTACATGGGTGAGATCGACGGAGCGATGCGCGCCTGGGGTTTCGCAAAAGGCGGGACGGGTTCTGTGAGTGAGTCGATCGCGAGCTCGGCCCGAGAGCATGGTGCCGAGATCATGACCGAAGCAGGCGTTTCTCACGTCACCGTGCATAACGGGAAGGCCACTGGGGTGGTCCTGGATGATGGCAAGGAGTACTCGGCCCCCGTCGTGGTCTCCGCCCTCGACCCGAAGCGCACGTTCTTGGACCTCGTCGACCAGAAGCATCTGCCCGGCGACTTCGTGCGCGACATCAAGCGATTCAGGATTCGCGGCTCTTCGGGCAAGGTGAACCTGTCGCTCAGTGATCTCCCCGACTTCACATGCAAGCCGGGCGTGGGCCCACACCACAAGGGTGCGGTCTCGATCAGCCCGAGCATCGAATATTTGGAGCGGGCCTACGACGAAGCGAAGTACGGTGATTTCTCCAGCCGACCGTACATGGACATCGTCATGCCATCGATGATCGACGCCGGTATGGCACCTCCGGGAAAGCACGTCATGTCGATCTTCGTGCAGTACGCACCGTCGGATTTGCGCGGCGGGTGGGACGAGGCCAAGCGCGAGGCGTTCGGAGATGCGGTCATCGATACGCTCGCGCAGTACGCCCCCAACCTTCCCGACGCGATTCTTCACCGACAGGTGCTTACGCCCTGGGATATTGATCGGGAGATGGGGCTCACGAATGGCAACATCTTCCACGGCGAGCTCTCACTGCAGCAGCTCTTCTGCATGCGGCCCACCGTCGGATACGCTGATTACACGACACCGCTCAAGGGCTACTTCCAGGCTGGCTCTGGGACCCACCCTGGGGGCGGCGTCACCGGGGCATCGGGGCGCTTGGCCGCACTGAAGATTCTTGGCGGTGGGGCCGGACGACATGGGGCGCCGACCTGATGGGCGCGTCCTACGACACGATCGTCATCGGGGCGGGGCACAACGGCCTCGTCGCTGCCGCGTACCTCGCGAGGGCCGGGCACGAGGTGCTCGTGCTGGAGCAGCGCGATGTGGTGGGTGGCGCTGCGGCGACCGAGGACGTATTCCCGGGCTTCAGCGTCGACACGGGTGCCCATCGAATCGGCGGGCTCAGTAGCACAGTTGTGAACGATCTCGGCCTTGGCCGCCACGGGTTGGAGCTGCTCGACGCCGAAGCCACTGCGTTCATTCCTACGGTAGATGGCGCATCGCTCACGCTCTGGCGCGACCCTCGCAAGACGGCGGACGCGATTCGGAAGCTGTCCTCTGCGGATGCCGACGCGTGGATCCCCTTCACGGAGCTGATCGGGAAGGCTGCCGGCTTCCTGGAGGCAGCGTGGAAATCGACTCCGCCGGATGTGACCGGCAACGACCTCGGAGACTTGATCGCTTCAGCGAAGCTTGGGATGAAGCTGCGCAGGCTCGGCAAGAAGGACATGGTCGAAGTCATGCGGATTCTGCCGATGTCTGTGTACGAGCTGCTCGAAGAATGGTTCGAGAGTGATCTCGTGAAGGGCGCTATCGCTGCCTCCGCGGTGGGCGGCATATGCCAAGGGCCGATGGCTGCGGGGACCGTGTACACACTGCTCCATCACCACGTCGGAGCCGGGGCAGGAGTGATCCGTCCGACACGGCGCGTGCGGGGCGGCATTGGACGACTGAGTGATGCGCTCGTGGCTTCGTGCGAGCAGGCGGGGGCGGAGGTTCGTACAGGCGCATCCGTCGAGCGCGTCATCGTCGAAGATGGAACCGCAGTGGGTGTGGTCGTCGATGGCATGGAGATCCGAGCCCAGCGTGTCGTCACGAGCACCGATCCGCGCCGCACGTTTTGTGAGCTCGTCGAGCCGAGTGAGATGGCCCCGGAGTTCGCGCGCAAGGTGAGCAACATCCGCTACCGAGGCGTGTGCGCGAAGGTGCATCTCGCGCTGAGCGGTTTGCCAGACTTCACGTGCCAGCCGGGAGCGGGCGAGCATCTGAAGGGTGTGATCTCTATCAGCCCGAGCTTGCAGTACGTCGAGCGTGCGTTCGATGCGGCCAAATATGGGCGCGTCTCGGAGCGTCCGTATTTGGAGGTCTCAATCCCGTCGCTGTCGGATCCGAGCGTTGCGCCTGAGGGGAAGCACCTCGTGTCTATCGTATTCCAGTATGCGCCGTATACGCTGCGGGAAGGCGCATGGGACGACGCAGCCCGAACGAAGCTCGGCGATCTGGCGATTGAAACGCTTTCCGAGTATGCCCCGAACATGGCCTCGCTCGTCGAGGCGCAGCATGTGTTGACGCCGCTGGACCTCGAGCAGACACTCGGCCTGTCTGAGGGCAACATCTACCACGGCGAGATGACGCTGGACCAGCTGCTGTTCATGCGGCCGGTGCCAAGCGCATCGCGCTATCGGGCGCCGATCGCGGGGCTGTACCTGTGTGGGGCAGGCACGCACCCGGGCGGTGGGGTCACTGGGGTACCGGGATTCAACGCGGCGCGGGAGATCTTGAAGGACTGATCGGCCTGGGTTTCGAGATGGGCGGGGGGGGGGCGCAAGCCGGATACGCCTCCGCAGCTGCGTAATTCCTATGGATTTGTGCACTGTGGAGAGAGAAATGGACCGGAAGTGGGTGTATCGCTTCACCGAGTTCGAGGCTGTGGAAGTTATTGCCGGTGACTGGGAGGCGGTTCGGGCGCTACTCGGGGGCAAGGGCGCCAACCTGGCAGAGATGACGTGGATCAATGTCCCTGTGCCCCCCGGTTTTACTGTGACGACTGAGGCGTGCATCGCGTACCTCGGGACAGAAGGCGAATTCCCGCCCGACATCTGGGAACAACAGATCGAGGCGTTTCACAGGATTGAGGTCGTCACGGGCGGGGGGAAGCCCACCTAGGCGCGCTTCCGACCGTCGTCCGGACATCGAGGACGCTTGGCTCAGCCAGCTACTGGGGTGGGCGGACGAGTTCCGGACCCTCGAAGTCTGGGCGAATGCGGACCATCCCGAGGATGCGCGCCGGGCCCGCGCCCTGGGAGCCCAGGGGATCGGCCTGTGCCGCACGGAGCACATGTTTTTCGAGGAGAACCGCCTCCCGGTAGTGGTACGTCTTTTGGACCCGCCGCTGCGCGAGTTCCTGCCGGACCATCGGGAGTTGCTCCGCGAGTTGGCAGATCTCAAGCTCAGGCTCCAGCATTTGTCCACGCTTCAGGAGATCGACGACGCCCTCGACGAGATCCGAGAGAAGCAGGATAGGACGTCGCATACACGATCGGTACGATGATCGAGATTCCGCGGGCTGCCCTGACGGCAGACGAAATCGCCTCGACCGCCGAGTTCTTCTCGTTCGGAACGAACGATCTGACGCAGACCGTGTTCGGCATCTTCCGAGACGATGCCGAGCCTGGGTTTCTGCGGCACTACATCGAAGTGGGCGTGCTTCGGGACAATCCGTTTGCGACGCTCGACGTGCACGGGGTCGGAAAGCTCATGCGGATGGCGGTCGATCTCGGGCGAGGCGTTCGCTCGGATCTGAAGATCGGGATTTGTGGGGAGCATGGAGGCGACCCCCGGTCGGTGGAATTCTGCCACGTGGTTGGCCTCAACTACGTGACTTGCTCTCCCGTCCGTGTCCCGGTCGCACGCTTCGCGGCCGCGCAGGCAGCCGTCCAGGAAGCTGGCTGGCGTCCGATGCCGGCTGCGCCGAGGGACGAGTTCCGGCGTGAGGAGTCTGCTGCACCTGAGGCGGGCACGAAGGAAGCTTCTGTTTCGCCGTAGCGCACTGATCTCCTTGGATCATCGGCGACTGACTGAATAGAGTGTCAGCGGGCTCGTGTTCTGAGGGTCCAGCGCACGTCCACGCCGAAGGAATAGCTGAGCGCGGCGAGGCCCGCGGCGGCCACCACGACCGCCATCCCGCCGGGTATGATCGGCCCGAGCGCGACGAGCAGCACGGCGCCCTGAATCACGCAGACGACCTTCCGTCGCATGCTCGGGGGCAACTCCGCCCCAAGTGCCGGCCAGATGCGGGCCGCCACAACGAATGCGTAGCGCATGAGCCCGATGAGCAGCACCCAGGGTCCGACTCTTCCACTCCTCCAGACTAACACGGCGAGTGCCATGATCAGCGCAGCGTCGACCTCCATGTCGAAGCGTGCTCCGAAGCTGGTTTGCATATCCCTGAGCCGAGCGATTCGACCGTCGAGGCCGTCGAGGATCAGTACTACAGTCGATAGCACCATGACGAACCACTGGCCCGTCGGCCCGAGCGCCCCCGGTTGGAGGGACAGAGCGAAGACAGGAACGGCAAGTGTCGCCCGCCCGAGTGTCACCCGATTGGCGGGTCCCATGCCGGGTCCTGGCAGGTCGCGCGGAAGGGTCCATAGGACGAGACCCGCCAGCGACACGTAGAACGCGATGCCGATCAGCGCGAAGCTGGCAGGCAGGGCCAAGAGCCGCCAAGTTCCACCGAGCACTCCCAGCGCGAGGACCAGCGCGGCCGTCAGGTCACCTAGGACGCGGCGTCCGTGACGGGTACCGGGCTGATCGACTGGTGCCATGCGCTTGGCCGAGGGACGTAGGGAATCGCGAGGGATCACGTTGGACACCAATACAGCCCGACAGTTCTGGATCCGGTCGCCAGGTCTCGGAGAGATCTTGGCTGCCGACCTCGCCCCCCGGCAAGAGGGCGAAGTCTTGGTGCGTGCTATCTACAGCGGCATCAGTCGGGGCACCGAGTCCTTGGTCTTTCGCGGGGAAGTGCCGGAGTCTCAGCACGAGGCCATGCGCGCGCCGTTCCAGGAGGGACATTTCCCGGGGCCGGTGAAGTACGGCTACTCGAGCGTCGGAGAGGTGATCGAGGGCCCGGACGAGCTTCAAGGATGCGCGGTCTTCTGCCTCTACCCGCACCAGGACCTCTATTGCGTGCCGGCGGCTTCGGTGATGCTGCTTCCAGACGGGCTCCCGGAAGCACGCGCGGTACTCGCGGCCAATGCGGAGACCGCGCTCAACGCGGTATGGGATGCACGGCCGGGCCCGGGCGATCGTATCGCCGTGATCGGATTAGGCGTCGTCGGACTACTGACCGCGTGGCTTTGTGACCAGTTGCCAGGCACGGAGGTCATCGCGTTCGACGTTGATCCGGGCCGCGCTCAGGTCGCGAAAGCATTGGGCCTGTCATTCACCAGCGAGCCGCCGGTGGGCGCGGACGCCGACCTGGTCATCCACGCGAGTGGACAGGAAGAAGGACTGCGGACCGCGCTCGATACCGCCGGCCTCGAGGCGACGATTCTCGAGCTGAGCTGGTACGGCAACCGCTCGGTGTCGCTACCGCTCGGCGAGGCCTTCCATTCACGTCGGTTGACGCTCAAGAGCAGCCAAGTGGGCCGGATCCCCGCTGACCGGACCCCTCGGTGGGACTACGCCAGACGCATGAACGCTGCGCTCCGCCTGCTGCTGGATCCCAGACTCGACGCGTTGATCAGCGGGGAGAGTGACTTCGAAGAGCTGCCGCAAACGCTGGAAAGATTGAGCAGGGATCCCGCGGGGGCTTTGTGCCATCGTATCCGATATCACCACCACGACCACACTAAGTGAGCATGAGCATGTATAGCCTGAACGTCAGGGACCACTTTATGATCGCCCACAGTTTCGAGGGCGACGTGTTCGGCCCTGCGCAGCGGCTTCACGGCGCGACCTACGTCGTGGATGCGACCTTCCGGCGTGCCGAGCTTGACGCCGATGGGCTGGTCGTCGACATCGGTCTCGCCGGAAAAGCCCTGCACACGATTCTCGACGACATGAACTACCGGAACCTGGATGACGAGTCCGCGTTCAGCGGCAAGAACACCACGACCGAGTTCCTCGCGCGCGAGATCCACGAGCGCATTGTCCGCGCGGTGCGTGCTGGGGAGCTGGGCGAGCATGCACAGGGCTTGGCCTCGATCTGTGTCAGGCTCAACGAGTCTCATGTGGCCTGGGGAAGCTACGAAGGCCCCGTGTGACGCCTGCTGAGCTTCACGTGGTGGTGCCGGGACCGCTCGACCAGCTCACCGGCGGATACGCCTATGACGCGCGCATGGTGGCAGGGCTGAGGGACCTCGGCTGGCGGATCCATGTCCACAACCTGGCCGGTAGGTTCCCCGAGCCGGACGCATCAGCTCGCGAAGCCATGAGCGCCGTGCTGGACTCTTTGCCGGAGGGCTCACGGGTGTTGATCGACGGTCTCGCGATGGGAGGCCTGCCCGAGCCGATCGAGGCGCATGGCGATCGTCTCCGCATCCTAGCGCTCGTGCACCATCCGCTCGCGGAGGAGACGGGGCTGTCCGAGGCGGAGGTGCGGAGCTTCACCGACCGTGAGTGCCGGGCCCTCGCGTCCTGCGTGGGCGCCCTCGTTTCGAGTGACTTCAGCGCCCGGGGCCTCGAGGCGTACGGCGTTCCGGCTTCCCGCGTCCGGGCCGTGCTTCCCGGCACCGAACCGGCTCCGTTCGCTGAGGGCCCGGGCTCAGGCGAACCTCCGGTCCTGCTCTGTGTCGCCAGCGTGACCCCGCGAAAGGGCCACGACGTGCTGCTCGCCGCTCTGGAGCGTGTGCGCGATCTCCCGTGGAATTGCTTATTCGTCGGCAGCCTCGATCGGGATCGCGAGCACGCGGACTCCGTACTACGGCAAGTGGACGCGGCTGGTCTTGTCGACCGCATCGACTTCGTTGGCGAGCTAGACGCCGACGGTCTCGGTGGCCTGTATCACGGCGCGTCGCTCTTCGTGCTGGCATCGCATTACGAGGGATACGGGATGGCGCTCGCCGAGGCGCTCGCGCGTGGGCTTCCGGTCGTGAGCACGACCGGGGGGGCGATCCCGCTCACAGTCCCCGCCGACGCCGGGATCCTCGTCGAACCGGGGGACGTTGCCGCGTTCGGCGACGCGCTACGGAGTCTTCTCGGGCCGAGTGTCACGACCCGCGCTGAGCTGGCCGCCGCCGCCCGCCGACATGCCGAGGAACTCCCCAGCTGGCCGGATGCCGCACAGGCCTTCGCAGCCGCCATCAACGAGCTGGCCCCGTGAGCGAGATATTCGCCAAAACCATCGAAGAGCTAGCCCGGTGAGCGAGACGTTCGATGCCGCCTGGCTAGGACTTCGGGAAGAGGTTGATCATCAATCGCGGGTAGTGGGTTTGCTTCCGCTCTTGAGCGAGTGGTGGACGGCCACAGGACGATCCACGGTATTGGATCTCGGATGTGGTACGGGGTCGAACCTGCGGTACTTAGAGCCTAAGCTGCCGCATCCGCAGAGCTGGACCTTGGTCGATCACGATGACGCGCTGCTCGCTCACATCGAGGCTCCGAGTCGTGACGTGGCGGTGAATCTCGTGCGAGGCGACCTGGCCGGTCCGGGACTCGCGGAGGTGCGGCGGGCGCATCTGGTCACAGCGTCCGCGCTGTTGGATCTGGTCTCGGAGGCGTGGCTGAGGGATTTGGTCGAAGCGTGCGTTTCTGCGGGGTGCGGTGCGCTCTTCGCGCTCACCTACGACGGTACCATCGAGTGGTCGGAGTGCGACGACCCCATGGACGCGCTCGTGCGCGACGCCGTGAACGCGCACCAACGAAGGGACAAGGGGCTCGGGCCCGCGCTCGGCCCGACAGGGGGGCGGATCACCGAGCAGCTCTTCCAGAAGCGTGGATACCGAACATGGCTGCTGCCGAGCGCGTGGAGGCTCGGTGCTAAAGAGGTGGCCTTGGTGGAAGCCCTGATCTCCGGGTGGGCCGACGCGGCGGTCGAGCAGTTGCCCGCTGAAGCTGATGGCGTGCGCGCTTGGGCGGATCGTCGGAGGGCGGCCGTGGCGAACGGCGACGTCGATCTCGTGGTCGGACACCAGGACTTGCTCGCGCTGCCCTCTGACCTCGTGGCGGAGTCGACTTGAGCTCAGGCCGCGGTCGGCGGGCCCTGGCGGTGGCCGGTCGCCTGGCCGTCAGCGTGACCCTACTGTGGCTCGTCTCTCGTTATGTCGATGTGGACGAGGTGCTCGCCCGGCTGGCCGGACTGAGTTTGGGATGGGTCGCCCTGGGACGGGCGGTGTCAGTGCTTCAGGTGGGCGTGTTGGCCTGGCGTTGGCGCTTTACGGCGGCACGACTCGGGATCGATCTCCCACTCCGGGAGGCGTTGAGTGAGTACTACCTCGGCATCCTGCTCAACCAGGTTCTTCCGGGCGGCGTCACGGGCGATGTCTCTCGGGCATGGCGCCACGCCCGCACGGAGGCTCCGACCGGACCGTCCGTACGGGCCGTGATTCTGGAGCGGGTGTCGGCCCAGGTCGTAATGACTCTCGCGGCCGTCGTATCGGTCCTCATGCTCCCGTGGGCCTCGGGTGCGGTTCGCCTGACGGTGGCGTTTGTGACGACCAGTGTTCTCATGCTCGTGCTGGCCAGAGTCGCCAGAGTCGCTATGGTTGCGCGGCGGATGCGATCGGACTCACGGATGGGACGGATTTGGGCCGACGTCCATCAAGCGCTCCTCACCCGTGAGGCGTTCGCCGCTCAACTGGCGAGCGCGATTCTGGTCGTCGCCTCCTACATCGTCGTATTCTTGGTGGCCGCCCGGGCCGTCGGTATGGAGACGTCAATCCAGGCCATGCTTCCGCTCGTGGCTCCCGTGCTGATGACCATGCTGATCCCTGTCACGGTCGCGGGGTGGGGCATCCGCGAAGCCGCAGCAGCGGCGTTATGGGGTGTCGCTGGGTTGACGCCGGACGACGGTGCTGCCGTTGCGGTGACCTACGGGCTTCTCGTTCTCGTATCCAGCGCGCCCGGGCTGATCGTGCTCATGCGGGACCTGATCGCAGGTCGAGGTCGAAGAGCACGTCCTCCCCGAGCTTGAAGTGGCGGCATCTGGGCCGCAGCGCCTGATCCAGTCCTTCGATCGGATCCAGGGTGATCGAGGGTCGACCTGAGCCGATTAGTATTGGGGCGACACTGATGTGGAGGCGGTCCAATAACCCTGCCTGCAGAAAACGCGAGACGGTCACGCCCCCCCCTTCGACGAGGATGCGCCGGAGGCCCCGGGCCCTGAGCCGTTCGAGCAGTGCCGGCAGATCCAGACCATCTGGACGCGACCAGGGCACGTAGAGCAGCTCATGAGCGACCTCGCCTGACGTGGGCGCCTCCGGGATAGCCCCCGACATCGCCGCCTCCGGGGTAACCTCACCTGAGGTCGCCGCCTCCGGAGCGGGTCGAACGACGAGCGTTCTGGCGCTGCCGTCGGAAAAGACCCGGTGCTCCGCGTCGAGTCGCTTCGATGGGTCCAGGACGACGCGTACGGGATTCGGGCCTTCGGCTAGCCGCACGGTCAGGCGCGGGTCGTCGTAGGCGACGGTTATCGCCCCCACGATGACCGCGTCTACGAGGGCCCGGAGACGGTGCAGCCGCTCAATGTCCTTTTTGCCGGTCACGAAGTGCGACGCGCCGGTCTCGGTGGCGATGTGACCGTCGAGGCTCTGTCCGAGCTGGCCAATCACAAGATCCTGTGCGAGCTGGATCGGCAGATAAATATCGAGCACGTCGCGCGCGGCATCGCTCACGTACGTCGATGTCTCCCACGAGCCTCCGCTGTCAATCTCCAACCACACCTGGTCGTCGGAGTCCGGCGTGACGCGTAACAGCGACGTGCCAGTCACTGCGCCGGGGTTCACCTCTCGCACGAGTTCCCAGGCGGTCGACTCGTCGATCGGGGAGATCACGACGTCTGGGATCCCGAACTGAGTCGCCTGAGCGGGAAATCCCGCGCATCCAGAATCACATCGGCCAGAGCCCGTCCGTAGTGCTCGATGAGGCGTTCTCCCATCACAGCGGTCGCGAGGGTTGCGTCGCCCACGACTCCGGCGGGATTGAGGTCGTCGGCGAGCCACGAGAACGACGCTTGACCTTCGGGACCGAGGCGGCGCAGGGTGCGCTCGAGATCCGCTCCCAGGGACACGAAGTCGGCGACGGCGTCCGCACGGACGAGATCCGGCTTCAGGTGCATCATCATCGCCGTTTCGAGCGCGCCCCCGTGGAGGCCGTGGCGCCACTCGCTCTCCGGGACGCTGACGTCTGTTGGCCTCTCGAACCGAAAGTAGCTCGCCTTCACTACCAGTAGCCCGTGCTCGGCCCTGAGTGAGAGGCCGGCGGAGTCCATCGCGTATCGGTTGCCACCGTGGCTATTGGTCAATACCAGTCGGCGCACGCCGGCGCGTGCCAACGCAGCCCCCTCTTCGACAATCGCATGCGCCAGTCGTTCGGTTGTGACACTCAGCGTGCCGGCGAAGTGCGCGTGTTCCTGACTCGCGCCGACGGCCACCGGGGGGAGAGTCCAGACCTCGGCGCCGGCAGGGAGGTTGCCGAATGCCGCGGCCAGCAGTCCCATGCCGATGTCGACGTCCGTGGAGAGCGGGAGGTGCGGCCCGTGCTGCTCCGTGGCGGCGAGCGGCAGGATCACGACTGGGTCACGCCCAGCGGCGATTACGGCTTCATCCGGCGACAGCTCGTCCCACCGGTGGGCCTGAGCCTCAAGCACCTTCCAACACCGCGTAGATGTCTCCGGAGGCCACGTCCCCCGCGCCTGACTCGATCCACGCGAGCATCCTGTCCGCATCCATCCATGTCTCGAACACGACGTCCCGTGCTTCCCCCGGTACGACGTTGAAGCGGTACGCCCCGAGCTTCTCGAGGCGCCGGACACATGCTGCCGCCACGTCCAGCTGGCCGGCCACGAACTCCAACGACAGTCCCGCCAGTGGCTGACTCAGCCCAGTGAGGACTTCCTCCTCGTAGCCCTCGACGTCGATCTTGCAGAAGGTCGGCACGCCGTAGGCCTCGATGAGGCTGTCGAGCGTAACCACGGGGACCTCGACAGACCCCTCCCAGCGGACCGCGCTGAATCCGGGATTCGCTCGCGTGACGCCGGCTCGCCACGACTCGGACATCGTCGACACCGTCGGAGTCCGACGGCTTATCGCGAGGCGCTCTGTTCCAAGTCGAGCGCCCACCGCTTCCTCCCTGACGACGATGCGCTTGTTGCGGCCTACCAAGCGATGCAGCCACCGCAGGACGTTCGGCTGCGGCTCGAGTGCGATGACCTGCGCGCCGAGAGAGGCGAAGGCCACCGACCGGTCACCGAGGTGAGCGCCGACATCGAATACGAGGTCGCCGTCGCGCACGAATCTGGCGTAGAGGCGCCGTAGACCTCGCTGCCGGCCCGGTCGCCAGTACACGACCAAAGATCGCATGAGACCGATCCATTCGGACATGTCAGGTTCAGCTCGGCCCGACGCTGAGCGTCGCCAGGACCGGGTAATGGTCTGATGGATAGCGGCCATCCACGCCATTCGCGATCGTCGAAATAGATGGCACTTCGATCGAGCCGCCCACGAGTATCCAGTCGATCCGCATGTCTCCCATTTCCGGGGGGGGGGTGAATCCGTTCGATGTCACTTCGAGCCCGTGTCGCTCGGGTGCGATGCGCCATGCGTCTCGGAGACCCTGACTCGTCGCGACACGCCAGGTTTCGCTGGACTCCGCGACTGCGTTGAAGTCGCCCATGACGATGACCGCGCTGCCTGGGGCATGTGAGGCGATGTGCTCGTTGATCAGCGTGGCCGACTCCAGTTGCCGTGGCCCTTCGCGCAGCGTGAAGTGTGTGTTGTAGACGTAGATCCGCTGGCCCGTTTCCAGGTGATGAAAGTGCGCCCAAGTCACGATGCGAGACCCTCGGCGACGGCGAGAGTGGTCGTTGGGTGGATCCCCCAGCCAGAACGTGCCGGACTCGATCGGGACCAGCTCCTGGTACCGATAGAAGATGGGCGTGGCCTCGCTCAAGCCGGTGCCGCCGTTCAGGCCCCGGTCGACCCCTATGCAACGATATTGGAGCAGAGCTTTCTCCAGAAAGTCGATCTGATCGGCCAGCGCCTCCTGAAGGCCTAGAATGTCGGGATCTGATCGGCCGATCGTTTCCGCAACGATCTCTTTACGGAAAGGCCATGCATCGTCACCGTCTCGTCCCGCCGACGTGCGGATGTTGAAGGTCATCACGTCGAGCGCGATCGGCTTGCTGGCAGGTGGTGCTGCGTCCTGGGCCTCGAGGGCCCCCGTCGCGGCCCCGAGCGCGCTGACGAGTAGGAGGAGGCGTGGCAGGGTCACCGGGCAATCACCTTTCATGAGAGGACGCGCTGTGCGCGGCGACACGTTGCGCATCGTAAGGTCTGGCTGAGCACAGCGATACCATCACGCCTGCTTCCGGAAGACCAGAAATCGGTAGCGCAGGAATCCGTCTCGTAGCCCGATTTGCAGAGCGTTACCCCCGATCAGGTTCCCGCAGAAAGGAATACGGCTCAGGCCGAGTCGAGCCAGCAAGGGACTCACGATGGCCGTCAGTCGGTCACGCACACGACTGCCGGGGCGGGTGAGCGAAGTGAGATCGACCGTCTTCTCGGTTCGCAGCCCGTGCTGGGCGGCGCTATGCACGAGGTGCTCTTCAGTGCAGATCGCCGGCACTCGCCAGCCCGCTTGGAACTGCTCCACACGGCGGCGTTGCCGTGTAGCCAACGACTCCTTCTCGGATGCCAGAAAGTCGTCTACGACGATCAAGCGTCCTTCCGGGCCGAGGTTCCTGACGGCGTTGGCCAAGAATGCCTCAGCGCTATGGCTGTGCGCGAACGATTCCACGGCCAAGACCACGTCCGCGCGAACCCCCGTGTCGGCTGTGTGGAAGTCCCCCAGTGAGAACGAGCAAGCATCCGCGTGGCCCAATTTCTCGACAAACCGCTCGGCGATTTCGACCTGACGTCGACTGATGGTGATGCCGAGCAGCCGGGCCTTCGGCATCCGCTGCGCAAGATGGAAGAGCGTGCCCCCCACGCCGCACCCGAAGTCGACGATGCTAGGCTCCGGCCCGATGTCGAGACCGGCGATCTCATCCGCGAGCAGTCGGTTGATGTGGTCGGCGGCTTCATGGGCGGACCGGACCTCCGCTCCCCACAGCTCGCGGTGTATCGAATGCACGCCGCGAGCACCCCCCATGAGCAGGAAGCGACGGGTGTTGCGGTCGTAATAGCGGGCTACATCGTCACTCATTTCACCCGACCTCGATCCAAGGTGAGCTTGCAACCATGCGGATGGCCGAGGATCTTCGCTAGGGGCAGTATCTCACCGGAGCGTCGATGACGATGCGTCGCTCCCGCAGCTCAACGAAGGCCGGCCCGAGCGCCTCGCTCAGAATCGGGCGCGTGAGATCGGCCGCCACAGTGATGCTGTCCGGCAGGTACCGCCGGCACTCGCCGAACTCCGCCTCGTATTCCGGCGTGGGAAAATGCAAGGTCAAGATCGACGCACCTTCGCTCTGCTCCACCCGGTACAGCGGATTGACTACCAACTCACCTGCCACCTCGGTTGCCTCCGCCAGCTCATAGTGTGCAAACAGGTCGGCCCGAGCGCTGGCGACCAGTGTCAGCGCCGGCTCCGTGCCGATCCCCTCGGGAGATTCGTCGCTTGTCAGGTCCACCACACGCCGCTCGATCACGTCGTCGAAGATCCGCGCATCGCTGAAGAGGCGTGGCGCCATCGGTGCAAAGAGTGCGTGGTACGCCGCGGGTGTGAGTGTGTCGCCAGCCGGGAAGTTCTCGCCGAGCGCGCTGTGGAGATGGGGCATCACCACGACGCCGTCCTCGCCCGCGAGCCGCATCATCTCCTCGGCCAGTTGGCGCTTGTGCCAGATGTAGGGGAAGGCGTCGGCTAGCACCACGGCGGAGAACGTATCTCTCGTGAAGGGGAGTGGATGGTTGGCGTCGCAGCATACAGGCGCCGATTCCGGCGCGGTGAACCGGCTGGCGAGCCACAGCTTCCAGAAGTAGATGTCGGCGAGCACCGCTCCCGGCTCCTTAGCGCCTCCAGGAGGGCGCAACGCAGCAAGGACTCGCGTCAAATGGCCCGAGCCGCCGCACAGATCCAGGGTCCAGCCCTGGACCGGCCACCCTTGCTGCGCGATCGCCTGAAGCAGCGCCTCCGCCGTCAGATAAGTGGGGTCCGTAAAGCGGTACAGGAAGTACGTGCCCTCGGCGTCGTCACAGAGAATGCCCAGGGCGCCGCTATACGTCGCGGTGCCTTGTTCGATGAGGGCACGAAACTGTCCCTGCCGTGCCGTGTCCTCCGACAAACCCAAGAGCCCGAGCAGTGCTTCCTCACTTCGGCCGGCCTCGAGGGTGTGCAGGGCGCGCCGGCTCGCATCGTCTGCCATCATCACGGGGATGCCGGCAACGACAGGGAAAGCGCAGCATTCGCAACCGAGTACGCCTTGATCCATGTGGGCGCCGTCGAGGGTCAGTGCGTCGTTTTCGACGATCGAGAGGGCGGTGCCGCAGTAGGGGCAGCGTAAGATGTCCAGGAGGCTCGTGTGCATAGAGTTCAGCCCCCCGACGACACCGGGATGCCCAGGCGCTCGATGAAGACGTCCGCGCGTGAGCCGACGTCTGCGCGCCGGTAGTGCTCCGTCCCCAGGAACCGTGCCGCGTCTCGCTCATCCAGGTCATCGAGCGCGGTCCCTTCGACCTGACTCTGGTGACACCGGAGCGCGTTCAGCTTTCGGTCGGCGAACCGTCCGACGTCCGCAATGAGCGTGGGCGCGGGTGCCATCGAGCCGAAGGCATCCGGGTCGCTCACGCCGAGCATCGGTCCGGGAGGCCTGTCCCGGTGGCTGGACGCGGCTTCCGCCACAGAGCGCATGGCCCCTGCTGGCATGCTCACGTAATAGAGGGCTGGGGCCGAGGTGCCGAGTCCGGCGACTACGGTGCTGACTCGCTCGTGTACCGCGACGTGGTCGGGATGCCAATACAGGCCGTCCTCGTCGAAGGTGACGACGAGGTGTGGCTGGAGGCGGTGAATGGCGCGGAGGATATCGGCCTCGAGGAGCGTCTTGTCGATCCAAGGGAGCATGCCATCCTCGTGATCGAGCACTACGACGTCGTGGATACCGAGGATGCGGGAGGCCTCCTGCAACTCGCTCGCACGAATGTCACGAAGTCCATCGTCCTCGTGACCGGGACCGTGCTCTCCATGCGTGAGGCAGAGAAGTGACACCCGCGCGCCGACCTCAGTGCACCACGTCAGCAGGCCGCCACACGCCAGCGACTCGTCGTCGGGGTGCGCGAAGATCGCGAGAAGCGAAGCTGTGCTCAGATCTTGGAGAGGCGCCGGCATGTCAGGTGGCGCGCCGGGCGCCTTCGCGCTCCGCGGCGAAGCACGAGTAGACCTCGACGTGCTGGCCGACCATGCGGTCGGGGCCGAATCGCTCCACCGCGCGGCTCCGTACGCCATTGCGGTCGAGTGCCATGACGCTCGGCAGCCCGTCGACTAGATCGTCGAGCGATTCGAAGATCCCTCCCGTAACACCTTCCTCGACGATCTCGTCGACGGCACCGCGTCGAAGCGCGGCAACGGGTGTGCCACAGGTCATGGCTTCCACCATGACGAGGCCGAAGGGTTCGCTCGACTGCATGGGATAGAGCAGGGCCCGAGCGCCCCCGAGAAGTGACGCCTTTTCGGAGAGGTCGACCTCTCCCGCGTAGACGACCTGGGTGCCATCGACCAGCGGTGCCACGACATCGCGGTAGTAATCGTTCTCTGCCGCCGCGAGCACGAGACGCAGGCCGGTGCGGCGGGCAGCCTCGATCGCTGGCACCACACCTTTTCCTTCGGTGAAGCGACCGAGAAAGACCAAGTAGTCCTCAGGGTGCTGGTGAAGAACGAACGTGGTCGGATCCACCGCGTGATGAATCGTGCTCACGACGTTCAGGCCCGCTAGGAGCCGCTCTTGCACTCCTGAGATGGCGACGAAGGGAGCCTCTGGATATCGGGACCAGAGCGCGACCTCGGGCGGCGTCGGAGCGTGGTGGACTGTGACCAGCACGGGTGTAGGCGAGGATCGCGTGAACGCCAGCGATATCGGAGCGTACTCCGCCTGGTAGTGAATGACGTCGAAGTCGGCCGCTCTCTCGATGGCGGCGGACAGGTTCATCAGCTCGCACAGCTCCCACGGCCAAAGCTCGGGATCCTCGTGGTAGCCGAGCGGGAACGTCGCGTGCAGCTCGGCTGTCGTCGTGGATGATCCAGTCGCGAATAAGGTGACGTCGTGGCCCAACGCCACGAGGCCGTCGGTGAGCAGCGCCGTGACGGTCTCGACCGATCCGGATCGGGCCGGCGGTATCGGCTGAGCGACGGGAGCTACCACCGCGATACGCATCAACCGCACGCTTCTTCCAGAAACAGGGGAAGCACACGAGACGCATCGAAGTGCTCGCGCGCGATCTCGCCCGCGCCCGCAGCGTGGAGGGCGTAGTCGCTCTCCAGACTCTCAAGGCCGGCGAGTGCCTCGTCCATAGTCGAGAATCCGATGAGGCCGCGCCCCGACGGGATGTGGGCGCTCCATCCCGTGTCCTGCACGAGCGCCGGTCTCCCGGAAGCCAAGTAGCACTCTGTGCGGTCGCTGAACCAACCCGAACGTCGGGACACATAGGCATGCTTCGCGACACCGAACTCGGCCCGGGAGCCCCGTATGAAGTCGCGGTAGTCCCAAAGCGATCTGGACACGGACATCGCTGCGATTGGCGACCAGCCGTGCTCGTCGAGCAACTCGAGCGGACCGTTCACGGCCATCTCGAAACGCGACGGGGTACGAGCGGGCAGGTCGATGAACTTGAGGAATTCCCGGTCCTTATTCCCGTCGACGTCGGTGAAGCTCTCGGTCTTCCAAGTCATCACGGTCGTGAAGCGGTCACCCGACGGTGGCTCGTCGGTTTGCCAGTGCTCGCTTACGACGGGCTGCCAGGTGGGATGCCATGTCAGGCCGCTGGTCGGTACGTCGCAGGCCGGCGTGCCGATGTTCGCCCCGAACGTGAACAGCCGATCGAAGCGCTCGAAGAACTCCACGTACCATGGCGCACCTTTCGCGATCGCGAGCTGTGTGAACACAGGGTCGGAGTCGATGAACACGCTCCGTGGAATCGCTGCATATTCGTCACGCCAAAACCAGGAGCCGCCTGAGAGGTTCACGAAGAGATCGGCGTCGGCGCAATAAGAACGGACAGCATCCTTCGAGAGGCCGTGATACTGTCCATCGTAGTTGACGAAGCTCCAGCGATCTCCGAGGCCGAACGGCTCGAGCGCGTCATGGATGTAGCGTGTGCCGTATGAGGGGTCCGTCACGATCTCATCCCTCTCCGGGTCGTAGATGCACTCGCCGGTGTCCTCGATATAGAGGACTTCGTGTCCGAGCGCGCGAAGCCCCAGCAGATACATGAGCGAACACCAGGTGACGCCACCGAACGGGTACCTGGCGACGATCCCGGCCAATACGATCTTCACGGCGTCGCCCGCAACAATTGGTCCACCGGGGCCTCATCATCGAGCGACTGACCGATCGAGAGACGGGCACACATCCGCCGGTACAGCTCACACGTTTTGATCAACTCGTCGTGCGGGCCCTGAGCGATCAGCCGCCCATCGTCGAGCACCAGAATCCGCGTGGCGTCGCGGACAGTGGAAAGGCGGTGGGCGATCACGAGCAGCGTGTGGTTGGGGCGGAACCGCCGCAGGCTATCGAAGATCACTCCTTCCGAGATTGCGTCGACTGCCGAGGTCGGCTCGTCGAGAATCAGGATCCGGGCGGCCTTGAGCAGTGCACGCGCGATGCCGATGCGTTGGCGCTCGCCGCCGGAGAGCGTCGCACCCCCTTCGTGGACTGGAGTCTCGTATCCCTGCGGCAAGCGGGTCACGAAGTCGTGAACGTGGGCGCCGCGCGCCGCGGCCTTCACAGACGCGTCCGACGCGTCGAGCCGCCCATAGCGGATATTGTCGGCGATCGTGCCGGAGAACAGCACCGGCTGTTGCGGGACGAACGCGACCTGTTCGCGCAGCGACGTCAGGGCGTACCGGGAGACATCGACGTCGTCGATGATCACGCGACCGGCGCTGGGCTCGAAGAATCTCGGGATCAAGCTTGCGATCGTCGTCTTGCCCGCACCGGTGAGGCCGACAAGAGCCACTAGCTCTCCGGGGCGGGCCTCGAAGCTGACCGAGTCGAGTACTGTCCGTGGTTCGTCGTACTTGAAGCTCACGGCATCGAAACGGATGTGCCCAGCGACGTCGGATGCGTCGATCCCGGCCGGGTCGTCGAGTATCTCCGGCTCGAGGTCGAAGATGCGACGGACGCGGTGAGCGCTGGCGACGGCCTGCTGCAGCGATCCGGTCGAATGGGCGATCGCGGAGAGCGGGTCGTAGACGGCTGCAAGGTAGGCGATGACGACGAGTAGGCTGCCGAGCGTCAGTGTGCCGTCCAGGACGTGACGTCCCCCCACGATGAGCACCAGAGCCGTTCCGGCCAGGGTGATCGCTGTCACGACGACAGAGAAGAGCGACTCCTGCCACGTCAAACTCAGCCGTGCGCGCATGGTGTCGTCCCCGGAACTCGAGAACCGTGTCAGTTCGTGCCGCTCACGCGCGAAGCTCTTGACTGCCGCGATCGAGGAGAGAGTCTCGAAGGTGCGCTCGATCAGTGTCGCTTCCAGCGCCTTCACCCGCTCCGCGCGATCGACCATGGTGCGCGAGTAGAAGCGGAGGCACGCATAAAGAAATGGAGCCACCGAGAGCGACAGTAGGGCGAGTGTTAGGTCCACGTAGAGCAAAATGACGAACATGACGCTCAGATTGAGCCCGGCGAGCAGCAGCGGGAACACACCCCCGATGATCAGGTCGTCCACGCAGTGCGCGTCGGCATCGAGCCGATAAACCGAATCGGCCGTCGGGGTCAAAGTGTGGTAACGCAGCGGGAGTGCCTGAAGATGAGCCAGGAGCTTCGCCCGAAGCGTGTAAACGACGCGCTGGGCGACGGTCACCTGCATCTGGGTATGCATCATCCGGACGACCTCTGAGACGATCTGGATGAGGAGGCCCGCCAGGACTACGGCCACGAGGAGCCCGACGGCGCTGCCCGCGACCACCGCAGGGGTGAAGGCCGCCAGTTCCTCCGGGAGAGGAAGGCCGCTCAGCACGTAGTCCACGATCACTTTGAGCGGCCATGGGGCCAGCGCCGCCAATGCCACCTCGATGATCGACAGTGCGACGATGCCTGTGGCCTGTCGGCGATAAGGCCGTAGGAAGTTCAGCGTCCATGCGGCGACGGTCACTGGGGCACCCTCAACCGCTCAAGTCGGGCCGCTGGAGTCAATTCGGCCTCGGTTTTCGCCTCGGTCTTACCGTCAGCCTCGGTCTTAACCTCAGCCTCAGCCTCGACCACGATCTCAGCCCGGGCATCGATCTCAGCTTGGTCCTCCGTCGAGAGGGGAAGCCTCAGCAGTCCGGCGGCCCGCGTAACCCGCATGAGGGCACGGTCGAGCACTGCCGCGCTCCGGAGCGCCTGCCAGGCGGCACGGGCGCCGATCCCTGCGATGGCGACTGCCGAGACCATCAGCGTCACGGGCAGATTGTAGATGAATACAGACGCGCTCGCGCCACCTACCACGACGACCGCCAGAGTGCCACCGCTCAGAGTGCCGACAACACTGGGACGCAGTCGCGCTTGAACTCGGAAGACACACGCCCCGTGCTCATGGTCCTCCACCAACGTCCGCACGTGCAGCCATCCCCATCGACCGATCGCCAGACTGAGATCCCGGTCGGGACGCCACCCTTCGTCTACGTTGACGATCTGAGCCGGCCGCGCCGCCCTCAGCACTCCGACGACCTCCGTCAGCAGTGCGGCCTGAGGAACCCACGACTCGCTCCAGAATGAGCGCTCTGCACCGGCTCGGGTCACGAGCCGCACCGAAGCGAGCATGTCGCGCAGCGTCGGCACCGGAGATTTCCATGGCTGGCTCGTCATGTGTTTGGGCGTGATCGCCTGGGGCTGCCAGAGACCACGGAGCCTACCTCTGAACCGGGCCAGCGGTTGGAGCACGTGGAGCCACGCGATGAGCCCGCGATACAGGAAACGACTCTGCCGCATGGACGCGTGCCCAATGGGGGCGAGACCGTCGAGGTTGGAGCGCCAACCGCACCGGAGGCAGCGTGCGAGCGTGGTGATTCCCCCGATGAAGCCGGCGATCAGGGGTAGCCATGCGGCGTCCATGCCCACCAGCGGACCGAAGATCCCGACCAAGAACATGACGAGGGACACCGCCATCCACGCGGGCGAGTGGGGCAGATAGTGCCACCGATGCGCGTGCGTAGTGTAAACCGAGGGAAACGCGGCAGTCCCCCAGACGCCTGTGTTGACGCGCCGCTCGGCCGCCCCTTGAAGGAAGGGGAGCGGGCTGTAGATCCAGCCTCCCCACACCATTTGGCCGCCCAGAAACTTCTCGGGATGGTGCGCATCGAGCCATGATTCGCCCTCGCCATATCCCACTTGCTGACGCCAATACGCGCGAATGCTGGTCCGGTGATGGTGCCAGACCAGCGCCGACGGCGCGAAGCCGATCTCGAGCTTCTTGGCTTGGAGCCGCCAGCAGATATCCACATCATCACCCGCGCGGACATACACAGGATTGAAGCCGTCCACCGCGAGCAGGGCGTCTCTCCTGAATGCCATGTTGCAGCCTGGCACGTGTTCCGCGATCCGGTCGTCCAGCATGACATGGACCGGCCCGCCCGGGGCGCGTGCCGCGCACTGGGACACCCACGGGTCGTCCGCCGGCACGACGTTCGGACCGCCCACGCCCACGATCTCAGAGGCGAGCATCGGTTGCACCAAATAGGTCAGCCAGTCGCGGTCTACGCGGACGTCCGCGTCGGTGTACGCGACGATCTCGCCGGTCGCGGCGGCAAGGCCGACGTTCCGGGCGGCACTCAAGCCCCCGTTAGCCACGTCGATGACTTGGACTCCGACATGCCCTCTCGCGATGGCGCCGGTCGCGTCGCGGGACCCGTCATTGACGACGAAGATCTCCATGTCGGGGTAGGTCAGAGCCTCGAGTGAGGTCAGGCAGTCGTCGATCGTATCTGCCGCGTCATACGCGCAGATCACGACAGATACTGTCGGCCACTTCACTCCGTCGCTCGACGGGAACGGGGCCTGCTCGAAGGCCCGTTGCGCCGCGGCCAGCGCAGGCTTTGGAACGCGCGCCTCGTCCACCAGGCCGAAAGCCCAGTCGTCGACCGTTCGCCCTCCGCGCCACCACTCGTCCGTCCAGGAGTAGGCCACGGCGCCACAAGCGCCTGCCGCGAACGCGGTGCGTAGGTGGGTAGCTGTGATGCTCGCCTGGCCCTCGAGTCCCTCCCGTATGCTGTCTGCGCCGGCTTCGGCGAGCAGCATCGGCCGTGCACCCGCTAGGTGCTGTAACCGCGCGAGGTAGTCGCTGAGCTCGGTCTCACGATGCAAGTACACGTTGTAGGCGAAGACGTCGAAGGCCTCCAGCTCTAGGTGCTCCGTGGGCGGGAAATTCACGTAGGTCAGCAGGCTATGTGGCGCGGCCGCTTTCACGTCGTGGTAGAGCTCGTACAAGAAGCGCTCGATCCTGCGGTGACCGTGCCAGCGGACGATACCCGGGGGAATCTCGTTTCCCAGCGCGAACAGGAGTGCTGCAGGGTGCTCCGCAATCCGACGTACCTCAGTGACGGCGTCGTGCTTGATGTGTCGGGTGAGCTTTCGGTCGTCGAGGAAGGGGATGTGTTGCGGCCACGCCAGTCCGACCATGATCCGCAGATCGTGCCGTAGGGCCGCGTCGAGCACGACGGGAGTCGGCGGGGTGTACGTGCGCACCGTGTTGATTCCTGCAGCCGCCATTGCCGCGAAGTCCTGCTCGACCCGCTGCGCCGACGGGAATTGTGCGCCCTCAGTGTCCGGCGCGAAGGTGCCGTAGGCCGCGCCCTTGATCAGGAACCGACGCCCGTCGACTTCCAGGAACTTGCCATCCACTCGAGGTCGGCTGCCGGATCCTCCGGTCAACTCATCGTGCACGCCCATGGGTACCCGACTACTTAGTCCGCTGAGACGGGCTGCGAGATCATGTCCATCAGCCAATGTCCCGAGCGGTCCAGCTTGGCCTGCACGTAGCGAAGGTTGTGGCGGTTGATGCCACCGTAGATGGGTGTGCGCTCCACGACTTCGATGCCGCTCTCCTTCACCGCCGTTACTTTGAGCGGGTTGTTGGTGAGCAGCTCGACCCTGGTGATCTGTAGATGGTGCAGGATCGCGACAGCGGCGTCGTAGCTACGCTCGTCTGCGCCGAAGCCCAGCACTCCATCGGCGTCGACCGTGTCGAGCCCCGTCTCCTGAAGCGTGTATGCGCGGATCTTGTTGCCTAGTCCGATCCCGCGTCCCTCTTGGGCCAGATAGACCAACACGCCGCCGCCTTGCTTCTTGAAGTGCTCGAGGCTCCCACGCAACTGCTCCCCACAGTCACAGCGTAGGCTGCCGAAGAGATCGCCTGTCAGGCAGGCCGAATGGAGGCGCACCGACACCGGATCGGGCCAACTCTCGCGTGCCCCGATCAGGACCGCCACATGCTCCAAGAAGCCCCCGCTTTCGCGAAAGAATACGAAGCGGGACTGCTCCGCGCCTGCCAAGGGGACCGACGCGTCGGCGACTCGTGTGATCTCGACGCCGAACCGGGCCACAGCGTGTCCGACCTCTTCGCTCGAGACTTCGAGCATCTCGCCGTCTTCGATCCACCGCCTGAGCAGTGGGGCCTCCGGATCGATTTGGACCGCCACGACGGTAGGGAGGAGACGAGCGAATCGCGTCAGCGCCAACCCTGCCGACTCCATGCGGGTGGCCGGCCGCACGTCGAGGTCGCGCGGCACCCTCGACTGGTCGGCCCTCGCTTCGGTCCCCAGTCCGATGAGGATGTCCGGTGTTTCGTCTGCACCGAGCGTGAGGCTGAGGTTCGCCCCACCTTCTGCAACATGAATTCCCATCGCACCGGCACGATGGGGGGTCACGACTAGCTGAAGAGATTCGGTCAGGGATCGTAGCTGCCCGAGTCTCTCAACGCTGAGACCCTCGACTGCGGCGACCAACGCACAAGCTCCCCCCTCCGCGTCGGTCACGCAAAGGGCACGGCCCTGTTTGAGTTCGAAGACCCCTCGTTCGGCTCTGTGCCGCCTTCCGT
>Ga0114996_10001155_pt1 | contig 35938 bp, 30 predicted proteins | sample ArcticOcean_MG_C_4_FD_87039 | JGI IMG/M metagenome (GOLD analysis project Ga0114996, IMG submission 87039) | Marine microbial communities from western Arctic Ocean - ArcticOcean_MG_CB4_134 | ecosystem: Environmental > Aquatic > Marine > Oceanic | place: Arctic Ocean: Canada Basin | collected... | reverse complement strand
TCAAGTCGAACGCCCGCGGCTTCCGCAACTTTGCGAACTACCGCACCCGCATCCTGTTCTTCTGTGGAAAACTGAAACTCAAACCGTGCTGAAAACACCCATTAAAATCGGTGAAGAACCCATCGGGAGCATGCTCGCATCTTTGCAGACTACGAAGAACTGGGAGACGGATTGCAGCAGGCAACGTACGGCAAATCCTTTATCGACACCTATCTTCAACATTGTCGCCAGAAGGCTTCGCAGGTTATCGCAGCCGAATTAACCGAGACGCTGCAAACCCCCGCAACGTTCGATTGGCTGGACTTTTCTCGCGCACAACTGCACGTCTACAACATCCGCCATATTCATCACCACGCGGCTCAATTGAGTCTTCGCTTGAGACTCGACACCGACATCGACATTCCCTGGGTCGGCTCCGGTTGGCGTGATGTTTGACTCCCCCCAGCTGCCCCCTCATCAACACGCGGCCGCAGAACAGAGACAGCAATCCCAGCTTTCAGTTTGCGTTCCACGGCGTGCCAATCGGAATCCGCTTGTATCCTGCGTGGACGCTGGTAGCATGGGCGGTGGATGGTTGCTCCTAATCGTGCAAGAATTTGGGCGTCACCATTTCTGGCAGGAGATTCCGATTTGATGGAGCATCGTGTGACAAACTGATGGTGTCCGCGCCGACGTCGGCCAAATTGCCAAGCCGACAGGACTGCGGCCCATCGACCGGAAAGGGGCCAAACATGTCGTTGCTAGACAGCGTGTCCGGTTTGATGAAATCCGCGAAGAATCTGAGGACGATCGCCGAGAATCTCGGCGACGTTGAGCTGAAATCTCAGATCGTCGATGAAATGCTACAGTTGCAGGAAATTCGCGAGCAACTCACCGCAACCGAGCCGACAAACGGTGATGGCGAGGCCACTCCCACTCCGCCGGATCCCAGTCAAAAGGACAAGGTGTTGTCCTTCGATGACAACGACAAGTTTGCCCACTTCGAACCCTCTGCTGACGGAGGAACCTACGGTCTGCACGCGGATGGTGAAGGACCCGAGTCCAATTCCAGCGCAACAGCCAGTCCGCCAGAGTCCACCGTTATTTCGTCCGCGAAAACCGATGCCGACATCCCGACTGACACCGCGGGCAAATCGGACTCCCCTGTCGGATCGCAGTACGCAAATCTCTCCGAGGACGACCGTTTCCGATTGGCCGAGGAGAACATTCGGGATCTTGAGCCGCTCAACCTGGCGGCCCTGAATAAAATGAACAACATCCTCACCGACGAACAAAAGAAAAAGAAAGCCGCCGCCACCAAGGCGGGCATTCGAGCCAACAAGAAGGGCCGCGAACTGCAACAAGCCGTCTTGGCAGCCATCGACCTCGACGACGAACAAAAAGACCAAATGGCCGAAGCCAGATCCGAGCTCCAACGAATCCGCACCGCCATCAGCAAACAGGTTGAAGGATTACTGACACCAGAGCAGACATCCCAATTGCTCAAGGATTTGGGAAAGGGACACAAGAAGGGGGAGTGATCGAGCGCGTTCGGATGACGATCTTGATTGCGTCCCGATGTGTAACACGCTATTTTTCCTCTTGCCATCCCGCCCCGCTCTTCCCAGAATAGCCTGTGCGATGCGGAGTTACCTTTCGTTGTGACAGCGTGTCGTTCAGCCACTAATCGGACGCTTCAGGAAAGACCGATCCAAGCCCGCCTGCCATTTCAGGTCAGTCAAACAGGATGTAATTTTATGCGCCGCAATGCTTTTCTTTTAATCATCTTCGGGGTGATCGCCGGTTGCGGTGTTCAATTGCAGGGGAACTCTAATCTGCTGGGAGCGGGAGACACGCCGCCGGAGCTGCTCGCCGAGGGCTGGTTGAACGGCACAGCTCCTACCGAATCCGAACTGGCTGGTAAGGTGATCGTGGTCGATGTCTGGGCGTATTGGTGAGGGCCGTGTGCCGGAGCGGCATCCGGTCTGGTTCAGACCTATAACGAATACAAAGAACAAGGTGTCGTGTTCGTCGGATTGACCCCTGAAGGAGCTGACGCGCAAGCGGAGAGCGAAGAATTCATCGAGACGAATAACATTGCCTGGCCGAACGGCTACGGTGCCGGAGCAACAATCGACGCCTTGGGAGTCTCGGGCTACCCCACAGTGTTGGTCATTGGAATGGACGGCAAAGTTGTCTGGAACGACGAGATGTCCGGTGAATTGAACGACGCGATCGAAAAAGCGTTAGCCGCTCAGCCAACGCCCGAAGGTTAGTCGCTCGTCGGGCGCGTGGATTAGGACAAATGGGAAATCAGTCACCCGAAACTTGTGTGAGGCACCGACTACATTTGTGAAGAATTAGAAAAATGAAAAGAGTCATCGCCGAAATGATCGCACTTTTCTTCGCAGCCCTGGGCATGATGATCACGTCCATGGTTATCGATGCCTTAGTTTCCAAGTCGCCGCGATGGCCACAGTACCACAATTCAGAACTTTTTCGTCGCCCTTGCCATTGGGACCATGTTCGCAGTTGTGAGCTACAACGTTGCCCGTCGGCTTCTAAAACTGCGTAAATGACAGGAGGCTCCGTCACAACCCGGTTGTGGGCGAACTCCGCACTTAAAAACAACGGGTGTTGTGAGCCAACGAGGGTTTTGACAGAACTTCAGATGTCTTCAACTGAAGGGTGCCTGTGGCAGAGTCTTCGATGCCACAGCCGAACATGCGGGTACATCTCCGCCGCTTTCACACAATTCCCTTTGCGCTGCTTTGCGTACCTCTGCCCCATTGCGTTAAAAAGAAACGCTGCCCCGACCGAACACCCCTCCCTGCGAAACATCCATGACCAACGAAGACATTCACTACCTCTCCGCCGTCGATCTCGCCGCGGCGATCAAGAGTAAAGAACTCTCCCCCGTCGAAGTCACCGAGGCAACGCTTGCGCGGATTGAGCATCTCAACCCGACACTCAACTGCTTTTGCACATCGATGGCCGAAGAAGCGCGGGCCGACGCAAAAGAAGCCGAAGCGGCGGTGATGCGTGGTGACGAACTTGGACCGCTGCACGGCGTTCCCGTTTCGGTGAAGGATATTGTCGCCGTCAAGGATTCGCGGACGACTTCCGGGTCGCAGTTGTTGAAGGATTACGTCACCCGCGACGATGCACCGTCCATCGCCAAGCTGCGAAAGGCGGGTGCGATTCTTATCGGTCGCACCAACACGCCCGAGTTCGGTTGGAAGGGGGTGACCGACAGCCCGCTGTTCGGTATCACCCGCAACCCGTGGAACACCAACCTCACACCCGGCGGCTCCAGTGGTGGGGCCGCAGCAGCGGTCGCTGCCGGTATGGGGCCGATTGGTGTCGGCACCGATGGTGGTGGTTCCGTTCGCATCCCGGCCGCCTTTTGCGGCTTGGTCGGCATGAAAGCATCGTTTGGACGTATCGCCAACTTCCCGGCGACCCCCGTCGATTCACTAAGACACACCGGCCCGCTCACACGAACAGTGGCCGATGCTGCGTTGGCGGTCGATATTATGTCGGGACCGGATGAACGCGACCCGTGCTCACTCCCTTGCTCTGGTGTCAGCTATTTAACCGAGTTGGATGCGGGCATCGACGACGTTCGCGTCGCTTACAGTCCCGATTTGGGTTACGCCGTCGTCGATCCGGAAATTGCGACGCTGTGTGAAGCGTCAGCCAATCGCCTGCGCGACGCGGGAGCGGTTGTCGAGCAGGTTGATTTAGGCTGGCATGACCCCTACGACTGTTGGGTGTCCTTTTTCTATGGCGGAATCGGGGCGGCTCACTGCCGTCGTCCACCCGAGGAACTGGAATTGCTCGATCCTGGTTTGCGAAAGCTTGTCGATGTTGCCGCGAACCTCACGGCCGTCGATCTTGTCAAAGCCACAATGGTCCGCAGCGCGTTCTGGCAACGGGTTTGGCCCTTGTTCAACGAGTATGATCTGTTGATCACCCCTGCCCTGGCGGTCAAACCGTTTCCAGTGGGACAGAACAACGCCGACCCGCCGGGCGAACCCGATGCACGGCACCTACGCTGGTCAGCGTTCACGTATCCGTTTAACCTAACGGGACAGCCTGCGTGTTCCGTTCCGTGTGGATGGTCCGATTCACAACTTCCGATCGGCCTGCAAATCATCGGCCGCCGCTTCGATGACAGCACGGTTTTGCGAGCGGCCCGCGCGTTAGAACAACTGCAACCGTGGGCCGATCGTCGGCCGGTGATTCCAAGTAACAAGTAAATAGCCAAACGTAAAACACGCTTTGCTCTGAAGTTCTGTCAAAACCCTCTGTTGGCTCACAACACCCCTTGTTTTTAAGTGCAGAGTTCGCCCACAACCGGTTATTGACGGAGCCTCCTGTTACTTTTTCCTTTTGACTTTTTCCTTTTGACTTGAGTCCTAATGTTTGTCGATACATTCACAATTTTCTGTAAAGCTGGCGAAGGCGGGCACGGCTGCATGAGTTTTCGTCGGGAATCGCACGTTCCGCGTGGCGGTCCGGACGGTGGCGACGGCGGCGACGGCGGCAGCGTTATCATTCGAGCCGACGCACAGCTTGGCAGTCTGGCGAACATCGTCGGTCACAAGCACTGGAATGCCGAGGGAGGAGCGCACGGGCAAGGAAAGCTCAAGCAGGGACGAAACGGCGATGACATGATCGTCCTCGTGCCGCCTGGCACGTTGGTCCGCGATGCCGAACGCGGACATCTGTTGCGCGATCTGGCCGAAGATGGCGATCAAGTCACCGTTGCTAAAGGCGGTTACGGTGGTCGTGGCAACAAGCACTTCGCGACTTCAACAAACCGTGCGCCGCGTGAGTTTGAAAAAGGCGAGTCAGGCGGAAAACGCGATGTGGTGTTGGAACTGAAACTCATCGCCGACGTCGGGTTGATTGGCAAACCGAACGCAGGCAAGTCGACGCTGCTCAGCCGGATGTCGCGCGCACATCCCGAAATTGCCGACTACCCCTTCACCACAAAGTTCCCCAATCTCGGACTGGTGCGAACCGGGTTTGATCGTCAATTCGTTTTGGCCGACATTCCCGGTTTGATCGAAGGCGCGCACGCCGGTGTCGGTTTGGGTCACGAGTTTCTCCGGCATGTCGAGCGCACGCGGGTGCTGGTGCATCTCGTCGAGCCGCAACCGATGGACCAAACTGATCCAATTGAGAACTTTCTGAACATTCGCGACGAGTTGCGGCAGTACGACACCGCGCTGGCCGAACGGCCGGAAATTGTCGTCGTCACCAAAAGCGAGTTGCCCGATGCCGCCACAGTTGCCGAACTTCTGGCCGAACAGATCGACCGCCCGGTGATGCAAATCAGTGCCGTGAGCGGCCAAGGCCTCCCCGAACTCACCAACGCCATTTTCGAGATTCTAGCGGAAGCTGACGAGGAGTGACGCGACGCTCCGTCAAAACCCGGTTGTGGGCGAACTCTGCACTTAAAAACAAGGGGTGTTGTGAGCCAACAGAGGGTTTTGACAGAACTTCACATTCTGCCGCCGCGCTGATTCCTCAAAGCCGATAGCTGACCGCCGATAGCTGAAAGCTAACCATGCCCGCATTCGAATATTCTCGCTGGGACGGATCGCAGCAATTCACGCCGCAGTCGGCCGACAAACTGTTCGATGAGATCAGCCAGTATCTGCTCGAATACGGCGAGAACATGCTCGAGCAGCTCGAAGATCTGCAGGATGAGCATCCCGATGTGGTCGATATGCTCATCAAACGCGGCTACATCGAGCAGGACCGTGAAGGCCGCTTCAGCGTGACACCCAAGGGCGTCCGTCGCGTCGAAAGCAAAGCGCTGGAAGAGCTGTTCGACATCACCCGTAAGGACAAACTCGGCCGACACGAGACCCAGTTTCGCGGCGCGGGACAAACAATCCACGAGGAGTCGAAGCCCTACGAATACGGCGACCCCGTCTCGAACCTCAACATGCACGAGACGCTGAAGAACGCACTTTACCGCCAAGGCGGTGGCTCGCCGATTCGGATCGAGGAAGACGATCTCGTCGTTCATGAAACCGAATACCAAACGTCGTGCGCAACAGTCGTGCTGCTCGACATGTCGGGCAGCATGGCACGCTACGGCAAGTTCGGGCAGGCGAAAAAGGTCGCGTTGGCGCTGCAGGCGCTGGTCCGCGGGAAGTATCAGGGCGACTTCCTGCAGCTGGTTGGGTTTTACACTTACGCCACCCCGCTCTCGCAACGCGAACTGTTGTATTCTGCGCCGAAGCCGGTCAGTATTTTTGACCCGCGTGTGCATTTGCGGATCAACCTCGATAATCCGCCCGACTTTGTGCCGGAACACTTCACCAACATTCATGCCGGCCTGCAGTTCGCGCGGCGCGTGTTATCGAAGCAACCGGCCGCGAACAAACAGATCATCACCATCACCGACGGCGAGCCGACCGCGCACATCGAGGGTCGCGACATTGTGCTGATTTATCCGCCGGCCGAAAAGTCGGCCCGCATCACGCTCACCGAAGTCAAACGCTGCGCCGACCTTGGCATTCACCTCTCCAGCTTCGCCCTCGTCGAAGACTATTTCTACCTCGGGTTGGTCAATTTCGTCGAGCAAATGGCCCATGTTTCCGGCGGCATCGCTGCCTACTGCAATGCCCAGGACTTGGGTAACATGGTCATCGATAGCTTCGTCGGCGGCCGAAAACGCCGCCGCGCTGTTTAGGTAGCCCGACGCTCCGCGGCGGGAGTTTCCGGGTGATCTGTCGAGAACGATTCAGAATCATCCACAGTTTTTCCGATCTCATTCGTAGGAAGAACTAACGAATCCAGTCACTTTGCCTCAGAACCAGAGTATCACCCGATGAGCAACTACCAACCCGTCGCGCGTGTCGTCGATTTGATCGATCCGGCTGGCAATACGCTGCTCAACCTCTCGAACGACGAGGCGGCCGAAGCGGTGGCCTCGGGTGATCCGGAGCGTGTGCGATCGATCGACGGGCAGTTTGCCATTATCCAGCAATGTGGAAAGATTGTCCGCATGGCGCGATCCATCGGGCGGCCGATGCGATATTTTCTCGCCAAACAAACCGCCGGCCCCTGCCTGATCGTTGCCGAACGAATTGACGAAATCGCCGATTGCCTAAAGCGCGAAGGGCTGTTCGACCAGTTTCATCCGTCCTACACGCGGATGGTGCCCGCGCATCATCTCATCGAAATCGCCTTGGTCGGGTGTCCCGATCCGAATCCAATCTGCCGCCGGTTCTTCGCCCCCGAGCGCAATCAACTGCCGGCTGATGTCGATGCGATCGGGCAAGCATACATCGGCGCGGTGACCGAAGAATGCCGCAAGTGGCTCGATGGCATCGACAGCAGCGAGCCAATTGGTGTCCTCTTCTCCGGCGGCATCGACAGTGGCTCGTTGTTCATGGTTCTTCACCATCTGCTGCTTGAACGCGGTGAATCGCCCACGCGACTCAAGGCGTTCACGTTGCGCATCGATGGCAACGGAGCCGACGCCGAACAGGCCGCCCGCTTTCTCGACGATCTCGACCTCGGGCTGTTCCTGGAGCACATCGACGTTGACCGCGATCAACTCGATTACCGCGACGCCGTCCGCGCGATTGAAGATTACAAGCCGCTCGATGTGCAATCGGGATTGATGGCCCTTGCCCTTTGCCGGGGAATTCGCGAGCGATATCCCGACTGGACATATCTGGCCGACGGCGACGGCGGCGATGAAAACCTCAAAGATTATCCCATCGAAGAGAATCCGGAACTGACCATCCGCAGCGTGCTCAACAACACCATGCTCTATCAGGAAGGTTGGGGAGTCGAAGCGATTAAGCATTCGCTCGTATACTCCGGCGGACAGAGTCGCGGACACGTCCGCACGTTTGCGCCGGCGCGTCAACTGGGGTTCAGCGGATTCAGCCCCTATGCGCTGCCGAATGTGATCGAGGTGGCCGAGGGCATCCCGTTTATCGAACTGACCGACTGGCAACACGATAAACTGTACGACCTGAAAGGGGAAATCGTGCGACGCGGCGTCGAAGCGGTGACCGGCCGGACGATGCCAGTGTTCCCCAAGCGGCGGTTCCAACAGGGCGTCGTTGATCGATCGACCTTCGATTCGCTTTTCCCCGAAGATCCGGCCGAATACCGCTCCGCATTTTTGGCCATTCATGAATGAGCCGCCCGTTATTTCCACGGCCGAGATTCTTGCCGCCCGCCCTGCGCGGAACGTGGTCGATCCCAACGTTCCTTATGCATTTCTCGTCGAGCCGGAATACACAACAGCCGGACAACTCGAAGAAGTCGCAACGATCTTCCTCACCAATCGCGAATGCCCGTTTCGCTGTTTGATGTGCGATCTGTGGCAGAACACTACGACCGAAACTGTTCCCGTCGGTGCGATCCCAAGGCAGATTGACTTTGCGCTCGAGCGTCTGCCAGCGGCCAGTCACATCAAACTCTACAACAGCGGCAACTTCTTCGACAAACGGGCGATTCCACCAGCGGATCACGCGGCGATTTCCCAGCGTCTGCAGCCGTTCCGCACAGTGATTGTTGAAAACCATCCGCGATTCTGCACCGACGTCTGCGTTGATTTTTCCACACAAATCGATGGGCAACTGGAGATCGCCATCGGTTTGGAGACGGTCCATCCACAGGTGCTGCAGCGACTGAACAAGCAGATGACTTTGGGCGACTTCGAGCGAGCCGTACAGTTTCTGCGCGGCAATGACATCCAAGTTCGCGCGTTCATTCTGTTGCGTCCGCCGTACCTCAGCGAACCGGAAGGAATCGACTGGGCGCTGCGTTCGCTCGAATTCGCGTTCGCGCTCGGCGTCGGTTGCTGCGCAGTCATTCCCACCCGCGCCGGCAACGGCATTATGCAGCAACTTGAAGCCGATTCGATGTTCACGCCGCCGTCGCTGCGCTCGCTGGAGCATGTAACGGAAACCGGCCTGCGAATGAACGCCGGCCGCGTGTTCGCCGACCTGTGGGACATCGAGAAACTCATTGCCTGCTCCGATTGCGGATCAGAGCGAATCCAACGGATACACGAAATGAATCTCACCCAACAGGTTCCGCCTGCACTCGCTTGTCATTGCGAGAAATGACAATGATTGAGCATGCGGTGGATGTCGTTGTCGTCGGGGCCGGATTCGGCGGCAGTTTGACATCAATGATTCTCGATCGCATCGGTTTGCCTGTGGCGTTAGTCGATCACGCTACGCACCCCCGTTTTGCGATTGGTGAATCTTCAACCCCCATCGCCGACATGCTGCTGCGCGACCTCGCGAAGGAGTATAACTTGCCGCGACTGGCGCCGTTGTCGAGTTACGGAAGTTGGAAGCGGTCATATCCCGATGTTGCCTGCGGCTTGAAACGCGGATTCAGCTACTTCCAGCATGATGAGCATCAACCGTTTCAGCCGACGGCCGATCATGTCGGCGAAATGCTGGTAGCCGCCAGTGCCAGTGACGACGTCGGCGACACACACTGGTATCGCCCCGACGTCGATGCGTTCTTCGCCGACGAGGTCACAGCCGCTGGCATCCCGTTTCTCGACGCGACCCGGCTGACGAGCGTCGTTGAAACAGACGACGGGCGTTGGCTGCTGGAGGGGGAGCGACACGGCGAACTGGTGCGCATTCGGGCCGCGTTCATTGTCGATGCAACCGGTGCGGGAGGATCGTTGCGGCATCATCTTCAATTACCCGATGAGACCTCGCAGTTCGAGACACGCTCGCGGGCGATCTACTGTCATTTTCACAACGTCCCTCGCTTTGGTGATCGCCTGCAAGCAGCCGGCGGCAATGTGAGTGATCACCCGTTCGATTGCGATACGGCGGCTGTGCATCATTTGCTCGATGGGGCCTGGATGTGGGTGCTGCGATTCGACAACGGCATCACGAGTGTCGGATTGGTTCTCGATGAACAGCGATATCCGTTAGACGAGTCCATCCCCGTTGAAGAGGAATGGTCGGCGTGGATGGCGCGTTATCCGGAACTCGCAGCACAGTTGTGCGATGCCCCCATGGCCGCCCTGCCCGGCCGACTCATTCGCACAGGACAATTGCAGCGACAATCGGCTCAAGCCGCCGTTCGAAACTGGGCTTTCTTACCACACACGGCAGGTTTCATTGATCCGCTACACAGTACGGGAATCGCGCATACGCTCTCGGCAATTGAACGACTGGCGGACATCATCAGGTCGCATTCACAGCAACGACGACTTGACGTCTCGCCCGCGCTTTGCGCTGCACTGCAAGACTACGACGCTCAACTTCGCGGCGAATTGAAACTGGTCGATCAACTGGTCGCCGGCTGCTACCGAACGCTGGGGAAATTTCGTTCGTTCGCGGCATTTTCAATGCTGTATTTCGCGGCGGCAACAACATACGAGCATCGCCGGGCCGAAAGCCGAACAGGGACACACCGGGGTTTCCTGTGCGCGGATGACGCGCAGTTTCGCGACATTGTTCGCGAAGTAACGAAACACATTCCCACAGGCCATACGTCGTCGCCCGACGTCGTTGCGCAATTTGAAGCCATCGTGGCGAAGGCAATCGAACCGTACAACCGTGTCGGTTTGTGTGACTCGGCGGTCCATAACATGTACCGTTACACGGTCGCGCCGCCGCTTGGTTGATGGATGATCGGGTTGTCGAAGATTGATGCGACGGGGATTCTTCCACTGCGTTCCCGCCGTCGGAGCGGCGGGCTACATTTAGTAGCCAACGGCGGCCCCGTCTTTTCGCGGCTCCGAACCACCGTGTAGCACGCCGTTTTTCCAGTCGATGAGAATTCCCTGGTAGCCACCGAATGAACCGCCGCTGCCGATGACGAGCTTGTGTCCGCGATCCTGCAGGCCGCGCACCGCTTCGATAGACAGTCCCGATTCAACGGCCACGACGCCACCGCCTTTTGCCATTGGAATTCCCGTCGGTGTTTGCGAGCCGGCATGTCGTACGCGGGCTGCATCGCCGGCTGCTTGCACGTCCATGCCGAAGTCAATGAGGTTCACCAGTACCTGCACGTGTCCTTGCGGTTGCATGTCGCCGCCCATCACGCCGAAGCAGAACCACGGCTTGTTCTCTTTCGTCACCATCGCCGGGATAATTGTGTGAAACGGTCGCTTGTGCGGTTCGAGCCGGTTGAGGTGAACCTCATCGAGCGCGAACAGCGCCCCACGGTTCTGTAACACAAAGCCAACATCGCCCGGCGTGACCTTCGAGCCGAAACCGTGGTAGTTGCTTTGAATGAACGAGCAACAATTGCGATCTTTATCGACCACCGTGATGTAAACCGTGTCGCCGTTCACCAGTTTCGGATCGCCCGGCGGGACGTCGGTCGCTGCCTGATCGACGTCGATCCGCTTCCGCTGTCGATCGGCGTATTTCTTAGAGATCAACTCGGCCACCGGCAATTGGTTGAAGTCCGGGTCGGCATAAAACGTGGCGCGGTCGGCGAAGGCAAGTTTTTTCGCCTCAACAAACAAATGCAGATACTCCGCACTCCCCTGCCCCATCGCTTTGACGTCGTAGCCTTCCAGAATGTTCAACATCTCCAGTGCGGCAATCCCCTGCCCGTTCGGTGGCAGTTCCCACACGTCGTAGCCTCGGTAATTTGTCGAAACAGGCTCCACCCAGTCGGACGTGTGATCGGCAAAATCCTTCAGTCCAAAGTAGCCGCCGTTCGCTTCGCTGAACGCGACAATTCGTTTCGCGATGTCTCCTTTGTAGAAGACATCGCGACCTTCGCTGGCAATCGCGCGATAGCTGGCCGCGAGCCGTGGATTCTTGAAGACTTCGCCAACTGACGGTGCATTTCCGCCGGGAAGGTAGGTGTCGGCCGAATCGGGCCATTTCTTCAATGTCTTTGTCGCACCGCCCCACGAGTTGGCGATAATCTCGCTGACCGGAAACCCTTCTTCGCTGTAGCGAATGGGGGCATCGAGAATTTTCTCCATCGGCATCTTGCCGAAACGTTCGTGCAACTCAAACCAACCATCGACACAACCGGGAACCGACCAACCAAGCGGGCCGTCGATCGGAATCTGCTTCAGTTTCTTTTCGCGAAAGACATCCAGATTGATCGTATACGGGCTGCGGCCGCTGGCATTCAGGCCGTACAGTTTCTCGCTTTTCGCATCCCAATAGATGACGAACAGATCGCCGCCGATCCCGCAGCTCATCGGCTCGACCAGCCCGAGCATTGCGTTGACGGTGATCGCCGCATCGACGGCATTTCCGCCCGCCTGCAGAACATCCAACCCGGCCTGCGCGGCCAGCGGTTGACTGGTGGCGACCATGCCGTTCCTTGAGATGACCGCCGACCGACTCTGATGCAGATTGCGGGCCGGACGGTCGTACTCGCCGCCATAGACGTGCGCGTCGAGATCGATCGGCGTAAACTCTTCCGACATCCGTGAACCTCCGAAAAACAGGACGGTAAAAACGAGCAAGGTGCGAAAGCGGTCGGCGCGTTGCATACGATTGTTCCGAATCAAAGCAGGCATTGTTTCAGACACGAGATTTGTCTCTCAGTATCCGCCAGTCTGCCGCAACCGAATCGCAATTGCAATTCGACAGCATTCATCTTTTGACACAGTCGGCCGCGATTGCCACAATGATCGAAGTGTCGTCGTTCCAGTGTCCCCCCTAATTAACGAGCGAGCGTTTCCATGCTGAATCGAATGATAGCGGTGTTGATTGGCCTGTCCCTTACCGCCACCGCGATCGCAGGAGAACCGGCGCAGCAGCGAAACTGGCCTCGCTGGCGCGGTCCCGCCGACAATGGCAGCACGACCGTCGGAAAATATCCGGCAAACTTCAGCAGCACAAACAATGTTGTCTGGAAGGCGGAACTACCCGGGTTGGGTTGCTCGACGCCGATTGTCTGGAACGGCCAGATTATGCTGACATGTGCCGTCGATGGACAGGACGCGCTTCTCGCATTTGACTGGTCCGGCAAGAAACGTTGGATGACGACGATTGGCAAGGAGCGAAAGGGCAAACATCGCAACGGGTCCGGCAGCAATCCGTCGGCCGCAACCGATGGCTCCAACGTGTTCGCCTACTTCAAGAGTGGCAATCTGGCGGGACTCGATATCGACGGAAAACTGATCTGGAAAACAAACTTGCAGGAACGATTCGGCAAAGACAGTTTGTACTGGGATCTGGGTACGTCGCCCGTGCTCACCAAGAAGGACGTCGTCGTCGCAATCATGCACAAGGGCGAATCGTTCTTGCTGGCGTTCGACAAACTCACCGGAGAATTGCACTGGAAGACGTCCCGGAACTACAAGACACCGGTCGAAGGCGATCATAGTTACGCGACGCCCATTGTCTTTCAGCGGGACGGTCGCGAGATCATTCTTGTGTGGGGTGCCGAACATGTGACCGCCCACACCGCGACCGACGGTCGTGAATTGTGGGCGTGTGGCGGATTCAATCCCGATCAAAGAGGCAACTGGGTGGCCGTCGCGTCATTCGTGCTTGTTGATGGCGTCGCCGTGATTCCATATGGCCGTGGCAGCCGCTTGGCTGGGGTGAGTATTGGTGGACGCGGCGACGTAACCGCAACCCATCGCCGCTGGACGCGCGAAGAAAGTGGTTCGTTCGTACCGACACCGGCCGCTGCCGGCGGGCGGGTTTTCGTCGTCCGCGACAAAGGCGAAGTGGAATGCGTGAATGCAGCCGATGGCAAGACAGTCTGGAAGGGTGCATTCCCCAAGAATCGCGCGAAATACTACGCCTCGCCGACCATTGCCAACGGCAAACTGTACGCTCCGCGAGAAGACGGAGTACTGATGGTGGCAGACGTCTCCGATGGCTTCAAGTTCCTGTCGGAGAATAACATGGGTGAACGCCTCATCGCTTCCCCCGTTCCGGTTGACAGCCGGCTGCTCGTTCGGGGAGAGCGGCATCTATTCTGTATTGGCGAAGAGTAGCTGAACGGCTCAACGTTTGAGTTACAATCGGCTCGTCGCGGTCGAATTCACTGGATCTCGTTTCTCGAAAAGCCGACGCAGTCGTACCGGAATGCGCGATGGGTCGGTTTTGTTTTCGGAGAATTCCGCATGACGCGCTTCATGGCAGTGACACTGTTGACGTTGATGGCTTGTTCGCCAGATGCGTGCGGTGCTGGAGATGCAGTCCGCTTCACTCAGGAGAGCGATCGGCTGCAACTCACTCATGATGGCAAGCCCGTTTTCGAGTATGTCTTTCGTGATGCGAAAGTCCGACGACCGTATTTTCGGGACTTGCATACGCCCTCCGGCATTCGCGTGACGCGCAATCATCCGCCAGTCGAAGGGAGCGAACTTGCCGATCACCCCACCATGCATCCCGGTCTGTGGATGGCATTCGGCGACATCAGCGGTGCAGATTTCTGGCGGAATAAAGGGCTGGTTCGGCATGTGAAGTTCCTTCAGAAACCGACCACCGACGATCCAGCCGCCGATTTTGCATTCACGGTTCGCAATTCCTACGAGGCCGATGGCAAACCGATTTGCAGCGAAGATTGCGAGATCCAGGTCAATTTCAATTCGTTTCCGCAAAGCCAGGGAACGCTGATTACCTGGACGTCGAGGTTCACTCCGGCGGGCGACAGTTTCTACTTTGGGGATCAGGAAGAGATGGGGCTTGGCATCCGCGTTGCAACTCCGCTTACGGTTGTGAAAGGAGGCACAATCCGTGACAGCGAAGGCAGAAAGAATGGCAAAGAAGTTTGGGGCAAGCAAGCCGACTGGTGTGAGTACGCCGGCACGCTGAACGGCAAGCGAGTTGGGATTGTCCTGATGCCGGACGTTAAGAACTTCCGCCGCTCGTGGTTTCACGCCCGCGACTACGGTCTACTGCTTGCCAATCCATTTGGGCGGAATGCCTTCACAAAAGCCGAGAAGAGCCGGGTCGAGGTGAAATCGGGCTGGGAGTTGCGATTGAGATACGGAATCTTTCTCTACGATTCCGCGCCAAATAAGCCCCCGAACATTGGCGGTGTCTATCGGGATTTCGCCAAACAATTGAATCCGCCGAAAAAGTAGATGCCGCCGTTTGATCCCTTGGGCCGCAGCCCGAGGGCATTGAGGCGTGTCAACGCGGCGCGGGTTATTTTCCTGGCGATTGACCGCGAGCCGACACGCGATGCGATCGGCCGGCGTGTCCGACGATTTCCCGTTCGTGGTTCATCCGCGTTTCAACGACGCGCCACGCATTGCTCTCGTGGAGCTTTTCGACCTGTTGTTGGAACTCCTCTTTCGGGGCGACGAATTCGGTGACCCGCATGACGTTGTGGCGCGACCAAACGTGCCGTGGTTTGACGAACATCGTTACCAGGTAACGCGTCGGCTTTCCACTGGCCACCACATCGAACGTTAGCTCACGTCCTTCCCCTCCTCGCCCGTCGCGTACCGTGCGCTCTGTAACAAGTTCGTAACCGCGATGATCGACCAAATGATTGGTGAGCGCGTCGGACCAGAAACCGATGTCGCCGTTCTTCGAGACTGCCAGTTTTCGAATCGACAGACGAGCATCGGCGGCCGTCACGGCTTTCAATTCATTGCGCTTCCGCTGGACGACGACAAAGCCGTCGGGCAGTTGCATGTTGACAGCGCCGGGCCACAATGTCTTCATCGTGCGACGTGCCGAGGCATCCGACTGATCCAGATACTCGAATTCGTCCGCGATCTGTTTGACTCCCACCCGATTGATCCAAGCAAAGGAACTCATCTTTTTCGTCCGCAGTGCCGCCGCTTCGGCAGTCTTCTCGCGAAAATTGATTTCGACGCGTGAGAAAGCAACCTGTTCGCTCAGACTTTTGAATTCGCCTTGGGCGGTTTCCAATTGCAGGGTCAATTCTCGAAGTTGTTCTTCCAGTTTGATAATGTCATCCAGTTTGTCGGCCGTCTTCAGCAATTCGAGAATCCGCTGCCGTGCTGCGGCGAGTGATTCGATTCGCAGTTTTATATTGCGATAATTGCGGGTGACGTCTTCGTTCTTAATCGAACGGCTCAGCACTTTGCCGAGCGATGGCGTGTTATCGACGACCCGGTCAAACGAATTGGCCGGAACGCGCACAACCACCCGATTGTCGTCGCGGCTTTCGAGATATCCACCGATTCCGTTTACACCGTTGATGAATTGTTCGATCGTCTCGTTGACCGTCGCCGTCTCAATTGCGAACTTCGCCGAGTAAATCATCTGTCGTTTTGATTGCGCCGGCCGCGCGGTCTGGTGGAATTCGCTCTTGTCCGAGGCGTTCCGCGAAGGAGAGAGCGACGCTGCCATCGATGTTGCGTCGCCTTCAGCAGTCGTGAAGTCAATCGATGCGTAATTTGGTGCTGTCTCATACTCGGGGAAGTAATTCACGTCATCGTCGCGAATAAAATCGCCGCTCGGTAATGTCGTGGCGCCGATTGTGGTTTGGCACCCCGTGCATGCCGCGATCAGTGGCAGCAGCAACAGCCCAAAACGCAATGCAACAATTGAATGTCGGCGAGTAACGGACATGGGCTGACTCCTGTCGAAAATGGAGCATGCGCGTAGAGAACCGACGCGCAAGATCGCGGAGGGAATTCGGGGATGTGCGGTGGGGAGTCGAATCAGCGGGTGGAGAACCCAAGGTGTGTGGCGCGAATACTAACGGACACTGGCTCGCGACGACAAGATCAGTTTCCGACTAAATCACGTAGTCAACAATTACCACAAAATGACAGTAGCTTCCGGCGATTACCCACAGATGCCACAATGCGTGGAAGTAGCGAACTTTTGTGTCGAATGTCAGGAACAGCGTGCCGACCGTGTAACACAAGCCGCCGGCGACACACCACAGAATTCCATCGGTGGGCAGCGAATGCAGAATCGGCCCGACGACCGTGATAGGCAGCCAGCCCAAGGCCAGATAATGCGTGACAGCCGTCGATTCGACGCGGTACCCCCAAAACACTTTGGTGGAGAATCCGATGAGCGCAATCGCCCACGTCACCCCCAACACAATCCATCGCTTGGGTTCCAGCAGAACGTCGATTGCCAGCGGCGTGAAATTCGCCGCGATGAACAGAAAAATGATACCCTGATCCAAGCGTCGAAAGAAATGTCGCCGTGCCGGGTCTTTAAATGAATGTGACAAAGCCGAGCCGGCATAAACGGCGATCAACCCCAGCGCATAAACCCAGCAACTGAGCCGCAGCGCTGAATTGTCGGTATTGGCGACGGCGCGAAAAAGCATGACCGCGCCAACCATAGCCAACAGCGTCCCAACTCCGTGAGTCACACAGTTGGCCAGTTCTTCACGCTCAGAATTGTTGATCGAATTCTGCATTTCCCGTCTCAAGAACTCATGCGACACCGATTTCACAGTTCGGTATCACCGACGATTGATCTTACACAGTCTGCTGGCAAACCGCTGCATTGCCTAGATCGCAGTAGAACTCGAAAAATCCCGACCACAGAGTCTCAGGCGCTTTTGGTTCGTGATTACCACGCAGACATTCAATGGGGCCTAAATTGTTGAGGTCACGCCCCAAAACCCTCGGACTGCGGCCCGAGGGATCGAACGGCGTTGGGACTTTGCCCTAACGTGGCGGTCCGGCTGGGGATGGGACATTCCAACATTCGACCGATTTAAGGCGTACAATTAGACGTGCGGCTGCCTGAGTCGCACAAACGGCCGACGGCGGAAAGTCGGGATGGATTCTCCGTAGCGGCTTGCTATCATATAGAGCTAAGGTCTGTTCCCTGCGGATGTTACTGAATCTGGCTATCGGACCGACCGGTCGATTCCCGCGTCATGGCGTCTGAAACCGGCCGGCAGGCCAAAAAGGTGGAGTGGAATGTCGCAAGTGGTCGAACCGGCTCCCGCGACGCGGTCGCAGGCAAATGAATTCAATTACCGCCCCGTGCCGGTGTTGGCACCGGTCTCGCTTGTGCTGGGGTTGTGCGGAGCAATGGCCCTGCTGACGGCGTTCGGCGTCGTCATCGCTTTCCTGGGTGCCATCCTGGGCGGGGTCTCCTTTCTGCGGATTCGCCGCGCCAATGGCGATTTGGGAGGCGGTTGGCTGGCGACGATCGGGCTGATGTTGTCGTCGCTGTTTCTCGTCATGGGCATTAGCCTGCAATCGTACGGTTACGCCACCGAACTGCCCGAAGGACATATCCGCGTCAATTTCCCGCACGATATTTCACGCAAGCAGTTCATTTACGAAAACGGCCAGACCAAGTTGCACCCCGACGTCGTACCGCTCGTCGATCAGAATATTTTTCTGAAAGGCTACATGAGGCCGTCCAAAAAGATAAACGGTCTTACGGCATTCGAACTTTTGAAGGATAATGGCAAATGTTGTTTTGGCGGTGAACCGGCTGCTTGGGATTCGATCCTTGTAATTTTGTCTCCCGGAGATTCAGTCGATTACACCACGGGGTTGATGTCGGTCGCCGGCCGCCTGAGCGTCGATTTCAGCCAGCCCAGGGTCTACAAAATCGACGCCACACACGTCGAGCGATCGAGGACTTCGTTCTAATGATTTCACAACGAAGGTTGGCTGACAGCAGACTCGCGATCATCGCCCTCTTTCTGGCCGCCGGACTTGCCGGCTGTGGAAGTGAAGGCAATGGCGACTTTCAGGAATACAGCGAATTGGAGTCGCCGGAAGTGCCCGGCCCGGCCAACGCTGCCGCAAGCAACGGCGAGAATCAGTCCGCCGAATCTCCAAACAATTCTGCGACCCCCGAACCGATGTTGGCGTTGTCGCAACCGCCGGTTGTGGCCCCCGTCCCTCAGTCGACCGAAGCGACGCCGGACATTACCGCAATTGGTGAGGGAACATTGACCGCCATCGCGGCACCGACTCCTGGAACCGTTGCCGAACTCGACCCGTCCGGTTCGAGCGACGACGCAAACACCGCACCGGCCGTTGTCCCGCGTGAAGTTAAGATTCTGGTCAAGGATCGCACGTTTCGGGCCGAAGGCCCCGAAGATGCGATTCGCGTCTCCTTCGACGACATCGACCTGCTCAGAGTGATTAACATGGAACCGGTGACCGCCAATGCCCCCGAACAAATGCCGCAATGGCTCAAGCAATTAGACGGCAAGCGAATTCGCATTCGCGGCTACATGTACCCAGCCTTCAAAGATACCGGCCTGACGGCTTTTATGATTGCACGCGACACCAAGACATGCTGCTTCGGGTCGTTCGCAAAACTGTACGACCGATTCCTGGTCAAAATGCGGAAGGGCGTCACCACCGACTACTTCCTGCTTCGTCCTTTCGACGTCGTCGGCGTGCTTCACATCGACCCACGCGCCGACGAGGGTGAACTTTACCAATTGTACCGAATCGACGACGCGATCATCATCAAAAAATAACGTTTAGGTTTTGCGAGTTCGTGCGTGTACGCAGAATTGCCCATGCCTTGCACGTTTTCAAGTAAACTATCAGCGTACCCCGAAACAGACGCACCGTGTGTGGAGAAACACAATGAGAAACGCCCGAAACACCGCTGCCTGCCTCTTCGCGGCACTCACAATCGCTTTCGCATTATCCCAACCGGCAGCGGCCTGCCCCTTCTGTGCGGCACCGTCGTTAACGCTCAGCGAGCAGTTGGCAATGGCCGATGCGGTTGTGCTGGTGCAGTGGGTCGATGGCAAGATGACCAAAGGTCAGGTCGCCGGCAACACCGTCTATACAATCGAAAGCGTCCTCAAAGGCCCCGAAGATTTACTCAAGAAGGGTGACAAAATCGCCCTGGCCCGATACCGCGTCGGCAAAAAGGGCGACCAATTCATTCTCATGGGAACCCGTGGAACCGTCATCGAATGGGGCAGCCCGCTCGAAGTGACAAAGACCAGCTACAAATATCTGGCCAACGCGCCCGGCCCCAAAGAACCGCAGAAAAAACGGCTCGCCTATTACCTCAAGTATCTCGAATTCCCCGATCAGTTGGTCTCAAACGACGCATTCGCCGAATTTGCCAATGCCGACTACAAGGACATCACCATGCTGGCCGATGTGATGCCGCGCGATCGCATTCGCAAGTGGGTCGGCAGCGACGACACCCCAGTCACGCGACTCGGGTTCTATGGGTTGCTGCTCGGACTATGCGGCGAGAAAGAAGATGCCGCGTTAATGCGTAACGTCATCATCGAACCGTCGGACGACTTCCGTCTGGGAATCGACGGCGTCATGTCGGGCTATCTGTTGCTGACCGGCAAAGCGGGACTCGACGAAATCGATCGCACCAAACTGACAACGAAGATTCTCTTGGACAAAGAGGGAAAGCCGGTACTCGACAAGGAAGGCAACACCACGCCGCTGCCGTTCAGCGAAACCTATGCCGCCATGCAGGCGCTGCGGTTCATGCAAAGATTTGCTCCGAAAGTCATCGAACAGAAACGGCTGAAGCAGTCGATGCGAATCTTGCTCGACCGTCCGGAATTGGCCGATCTGGTCATCGCCGACCTGGCCCGCTGGAAGGACTGGGACGTGCAGGACAAGTTGATGAAACTGTATGGCGCAGATGAATACAACGTCCCGTCGATCAAACGAGCCATCATCCGCTACATGCTCGTCAGCACAAAAGACATTCCCGATGACCTCAGTTCGTCCAGCGAGCCAGCGCACGTCGTCGCCGGAAAAAAACACCTTGCCACTCTGGAGAAGAAGGACCCCAAAACGGTTCGTGAAGCCAAACGGTTCTTCTTCCTGCAGTAGTCCAGCGTGCAAAACTTAACGATGATCGCCTGCGGTTTAGCGAACGCAAATTGCTCATGGACGGCGAAACCGCAAGCGACGATTTGCAATGTCTTCATCCCACACCGGACGTACCCGCATGCGACGCTCCCTGCTTGTCGCCTTCATAGTTCTCACCGTGGCCACTGCGGCTAACGCCTGTCCGTTCTGCCCCGCTCCGCAGGTCACATTGAGCGAACGCGTCAGCCAATCGGACGTGGTCGTGTTGGGGCAATGGGTGACGGCGCAAAGAAAGGCAAAACAGGCTGCCGCCTCAACGACATTCGAAATCGTTCATTTGGCCACCAACCCTGGCGATCTGCTCAAGGCTGGGCAACGCATTTCTCTGGTCCGCTACCACGCTGCAAAACCGGGCGATTTGTTCCTGCTGTTAGGAACGCGCAAGACGGTCATCGAGTGGAACGATCCGCTCCGCGTCACCGAAACCGGTTATCAATACGTGCTCAAAGCACCGCCCCTGGAAAGTCAAGCGGGCGACCGACTGGCATACTTCCTCAATTTTCTTGAATATCCCGATGAAATGATTGCCACCGACGCCTTCAACGAACTGGCGTCGGCCGAATACAAACACATTGTTCCCCTCGCGGAGAAGTTTCCGCGCGACAAACTTCGCAAATGGTTGGCAATCCCCGACTTCACAAACCCCCGGCTCGGAATGTACAGCTTGTTGTTGGGATTATGCGGCAGCGATGAAGACGCCCAGTTGCTGGCTCGACACATCGCAACACCCACCAAAGAGTTCCGCCTGGGCATCGACGGCATGATCGGCGGTTACCTGCTTTTGACCGGCGAAAAGGGGCTCGACTTCATCGACGAAAAGAGACTGAAGGACACCAGCGGCCCTACCACCGAATTATTCTCCGCCATGCAGGCGCTGCGATTCGTGTGGACCTACGGCGACGGAAGAATCGAAAAAGAACGGCTGAAGAAATCGATGCGCATCCTCGTCGATCGCGCCGATCTGGCCGATATCGCCATCACCGATCTGACACGCTGGAAAGACTGGAGCATTCAGGATCGGCTGATCGAACTTTACGACCACAAGGACTATCAGTCCGACCATGTTAAGCGGGCCATTGTCAGCTACACCATCGTTGCTTCCCGCGATCTTCCCAAGAATGCCACAACGATTCCCAAGCACATTGTCAGCGCTCGCAAACATCTCGAAATGCTCCGCAACAAGGACCCCAAGACCGTCCGTCGCGTGGAACGATTGTTGCCGCCGTGATGGGAAATCCGATCTTCAGTCGTGAAACGCACTCACCCCCCGACGAGTGATCCGCCGCACACCCTCAGAGGAAGGACAAGTAAAAAGGAACAGGTAACCCGTTTTTTACTTTTTACTTTTTACTTTTGACTTTTGACCACTCGCCTTCTGCTCCTCATCCCCACACTCGATCGCTCTGGTGCCGAGAAGCAGTTCACGCTGCTCGCCTCGCAGTTGCCACGCGATAAATTCGATGTTCACGTCGCAGCACTCACCCGTGGTGGCCCCTACGAAGCCGACCTTCAAGCGGCCGACATTCCGGTGACAATTCTCGACAAACGTTGGAAATGTGATCCGCTTGCGTACATTCGGCTAAGACGATTACTGGCAAACTTCCAACCGGACATTCTGCACACCTGGCTGTTCGCCGCCAACGCTTACGGCCGATTGGCCGCAGGCAAGAACCCTTCGTTCAAAACAATCGTTTCCGAACGCTGCGTCGATAGCTGGAAGAGTGGTTGGCAGCTTACACTCGACCGCAGATTAGCCTCTCGCACATCGGCTCTCATCGGGAATTCCAACAGCGTCGCTGATTTCTATCGCCAACAGGGTTTTCCAGAAGAGCGGCTCGCGGTGATCCCCAACGGAGTGGAATTGCCAGCCCCGTCATGCATCAACCGTGACCAGGCGCTCACCGAGTTCAACATTCCGCCCGGCGCAAAAGTCGTCGGCTTCGTCGGCCGACTGGCAACGCAAAAGCGCGTGAAGGATCTCATCTGGGCAATGCAGTTGCTAAGGCAACTGACCGACAATGTCTACTTTCTCATTATCGGCGATGGTTCCGAACGGACCCGGCTGGAAGAGCTCGCCCGGCAACTACAATGTGACCATGTCACGCGGTTTGCCGGTCATCGCGACGATGCCGACCGTTTAATCGGCCTGCTGAATGTCTTCTGGCTGGCGAGTGATTTTGAGGGGATGTCGAATAGCTTGATGGAGGCAATGGCCGCCGGCGTACCGGCTGTCGCCGCCGACATTCCGCCCAACCGCGAACTGCTCATCGACGGCGAAACTGGATACGTGGTCCGCGTGGGAGACAGCGTTGGCTTTGCACAATTTGCCGACCGCATTCTGGCCGACGAGGAACTCGCGACGAAACTGGGGGAAGCTTCCCGCCATCGAATGCAGTCCGAATTCAGTATCGATAACATGGTCGAGCAACACGTCGAGTTGTATCGGCGAACCATTTGAGTTGAGAGTACCATGTGCGGAATTGCCGGGGCATGCTGGACATCACACGCCGAACCGCTTTCGGAGACGGTTCTGGAACGGATGATTTCCGCCATCAGGCATCGCGGGCCGGACGATTCGGGGATGTATTTCTCGTCGGCCGGTGGTTCCGGGGCTGGGAAACCGCAAGCGGCATTGGGGCATCGGCGGTTGTCGATTATCGATCTCGACAGCGGACATCAACCGTTGGCGAACGAAGATAAAACCGTCTGGATCGCCTTCAACGGTGAAATCTATAACTATCGTGAATTACGACAGCAGTTGCAGGCGGGCGGCCACCACTTTCGCACTGAGACCGATACCGAAACCATCGTCCATCTGTATGAAGACCACGGAATTGACTGCGTCAAGCATCTGCGTGGGATGTTTGCATTCGCGCTGTGGGATGAAAAGAAGGGCCTGCTGCTGCTTGCACGCGACCGGCTGGGTCAGAAGCCGTTGTTCTACCGCCGCGAACCAGAGCGATTACTTTTCGCCAGCGAATTGAAATCGCTGCTCGAAGTTCCCGGTGCGCCGCGCGAACTCGACATCGAAGCGGTCGATAACTTCCTCACGTATCAGTATGTGCCTCACCCGCAATGCATCCTCAAGGGTTACAACAAACTGCCGCCGGCACACCGAGCGGTCTATCAAAATGGTTCGTTGAGCGTCGAGCGTTATTGGACGCCCCCCTACCCTGCCGATGTTGCCAACGAAAATCAGGACATTTATTCCGCTGATGAGGCTTCGCATTTTTCGCTATCGCAGTGGCAGACGCGGCTGCGCGAGACACTCACCGAAGCGGTCGAACTGCGGATGCGCAGCGATGTCCCCCTCGGTGCGTTTCTCTCCGGCGGTATCGATTCGACCATCATCGTTGGGCTGATGCAGCAACTGTCCGTACGACCGGTGCAGACGTATTCGATTGGATTTTCTGTTCCGCAATTTGACGAGCGAACGTTTGCCCGGGAAGCGGCAGAGTTTCTGGGAACGGAACATCACGAGCAAGTTGTAGAACCCTCCGCGCTGGATGTGCTGCCACGGCTGATCTGGCATTACGACGAGCCGTTCGCCGACAGTTCGGCCATTCCTACAATGGCGCTGTCAGCGATGACGCGCCAAAATGTGACGGTGGCATTATCCGGCGATGGTGGCGACGAACTGTTCGCCGGTTACGATCGCTATCAGGCAGTACGGTTGGCCGCGAAATTCGATCGCCTGCCGGGGCCGCTCAGAGCGATGTTGACCGCCAACATCTGGCAACGATTGCCCGCTTCGGTGGATCAGAAATCATTCCGCCGCCGGCTCAAACGTTTCCTCGGCGCACTGGGCGAACAGCCCGAGCGGCGTTACTTGAACTGGATCGCCATTTTCGATCCACGAAGACTGCAGGCACTTTATTCGGACGACTTTCGCGCAAGATTGAACGGACACGATTCGGCCGATGTTCTGCTCAAGGCGTTTGCCGCTTGTCCAAACCGTGATATCGTCACTCGCACCACCGCCACCGACGTCGAGACTTATCTCCCCTGTGATATTTTGACAAAGGTCGATATCGCCAGCATGTCCGTCGGGCTGGAATGTCGTAGTCCGTTTCTCGATCACCACGTGGTCGAGTTGGCAGCCCGCATGCCGATTGAATTGAAGCAAAATCGCGGCCGCGGCAAACAGATTTTGACCGACACATTCGCCAATCTGCTCCCGTCATCGATTCAGACACGCAAGAAAATGGGGTTCGGCGTCCCGCTCGATCACTGGTTTCGCGACGAACTGCGACCGCTGCTCGATGAGACCATTCTCTCTAAGCGTGCCACCGAGCGCGGGATGTTTGATCCGGCGCAAGTCCGACGGTTGGTTGAAGAACACGTCACACGCCGTTGGGATCACAGCTACCGCTTGTGGTCGCTCCTCGTGCTGGAAATGTGGCAACGCGAGTTTCTTGCCCGGTAACCCCGTTTGCGGTGTCGTCGCCCCTCATTTTCCCTTGCGTGCCTTCAGCGCTTCCTCGAGTTCATTCACCTTCGACTCGTAGTCCTCAACCTCAGTCGGGTAGTAGTCCCCCGTCATCCAGCGGACGAGCAGATCGAGATCGCGATCTGAAATTTTCCCCTTGAATACCTGCATCGTGTTCTCTTCGCCGTAGAACTGATCTGAACCGGGATCCAAAATGAACGCAGTCAACCACTGTTTTGATCCGTAATCGGCAATGTCGGGAGGACCGAAGCCCTCGCCGGTTGCCTCGAACTTCTCGCCCAATGTGCCGTGGCAATCCGTGCAAGAGGCAAACTCTCCGGCCGTGATAAACTCTTCGCCGGCCGCAATCTGGCGGCCTCTCTCCACTTGCTTATCGTCGAATTCGCGATCAGTTCGGCCGCTAAGTGATGCGAGATACTCGTAGATTGCTTTCACGTCGTCGGCATTCTTCGGATCCTGCATCGCCTTCCTGCTGTCTTTCGACCACGCCGCCATTTCGGAGTCTTCAATCTTCGTAAAACCGCCGACGTGGTTTTCGTAATCCATCAGCAACGACTTCCACCAGCCTTCGCCGCCGAAGTTGCCGAGGTCGGCTCCCGTGGGAATCGACGCAACGGCGCGGGACACTTCTTTCCCGTTCTTATCATTTTCTTTAAGCTGTTCCATCACCATGCGGCCGCGACCGTTGTGGCCATTGTAGCGATGGCAACTGGCGCAATACTTGGCAAAGATTCGCGGACCTTGTGTAAACGGATCGTCGCGGAGTAGCGAACCGGCACCTTCGATTGGAATCTTCGACAGCCGTTTGGCCAATTCGCGAACCCGTTCGGCATCGCGGTTCGCCTCGGCGATGGCCGTCTGATGGCCCACGTCTTTGCCGTCCTCGTAGAACGCCATGCCGGTCAGGACGGCGACTCCGATGGCAATCGCCCACATAAAGTAGAGGTTGAATTTGTGACCCCCATCCCCCTTCCACCACGCAATGATCGGCATCAGCGTGATAATTCCCATGAGCGCGCCCGGCACATAAATTGCGCCGAAGGCGAGCCCGATGTGTTCGACGGTTTCGAACCGCAGAAAGCGGAACAGAAACAGAAAGTACCATTCCGGGCGGGCCGCCGAGTAGGCTTCAGACGGGTTGGCCGGTCCACTCAATTCAGCTCCAAAACCAATCGCCAGCCCCAATATGACGGCCAGCACGCCCAGGCAGGCGACGGCGTCTTTGAGAACCTGATCGGGCCAGAAGGTGGTCTCCGGTGCGCGATCCGGATCGGGCGTGGTAATACCGTGACGGCGGAAAATATAAATGTGCAGACCCAGAAACAACATCAGCAATCCCGGCAGCACACCGGCATGCATCGCGAAAAACCGCGTCAGCGTGTGGTGGCCGTACTCCGGGCCACCCTGCACGAGTTCCTGCAGTTGCGGCCCGATAATCGGCGTCGCCCCCATGATTTTAGTAGAGACCTGCGTCGCGTAGTAGCCTTTCTGATCCCACGGCAATAAGTACCCGGTCAGCGACAGAGCCAGCACAATCTGCAACAGGATCAGCCCCAGCCAGAAGTTGATCTCCCGCGGAGCCTTGTACGCGCCGTCGATAATCACCTGCATCAAATGGATCGCCATCAGCACGACCATGATCGACGACGAGTAGTGATGGATGCCTCGGACAATGTTGCCCATGTACATCACATCTTGAATGTAATAGACGCTTTCCCATGCCGTCTGCGCGCTGGGGCTGTAAGCGGTCCATAAAAACAGGCCGGTAATCACCTGAATGCTGAAGGTGAAGACGAGCGTGCTGCCCCACACGTAACGCCAGCGCGCGCCGCCGGGAATCCGCTCGAACAATGCTTCGTGCATTAGTTCCCGAATCCCGGTGCGGTCATCGAACCAGTTGAGGAGCTTATTCATGAGATTGCGATCTTTTCGGAGGTCGCTCCGCGGAAGTTCTGAAATTTCAACCAGACGTTCTTGCCGTCCTTCACTTTGACCTCAAGCTGATCCATGCTTCGCGGGGGAGTTGGGTTCAGCTTGTCGCCGTTCAAATCAAACGTACTCTGATGGCAGGGACAGTAGAAGTCGGATTTCCACTGCCGGTAATCGACCGAACAGCCCAGATGCGGACAGACAGTGTTGAATGCGGTGACTCCATCCTTGTTGCGCAACAGCCAGACCGTTCCGACTTCGACGTTGAGGAATTTGTTCCAGGCATCGACCTTGTCGTCGTGGACTTTCACCGATTGCGGCGTGCCGTCGGCTGGAAGCGCATCGATGGTAACGTTCAGGTTGACGAAACCGTCTTCATCTTTTTCGACGCCCTCGGGATTGTTTCCTTCTTGCCCTTTCGGCGTCGCCTTCCCGTCGCGGATCAGCGGGTCCAGGAAGAATAGCAGCCCGGTCACGAAGGGGACCACGCCGACGATGATGCCAAGCGCACCAGCAAGAAACTTGACAAAAAATCCGCGCCGCGGCGGTTCAAACGCAGTCGTTGCGTCTGCACGCTCAGCGGGTGATTCAATCGGCGTGGAATCGGGTGAGGCGGAATCCATGTGTCCCCTCCAGAATTTTGTTGGGTGGGTGGGTTCGTTAGGTTTATCAGAAAAATCAGCGGCGTGAGGCGGGATGTCGCGTGGTGAATAGGTGGGCATTCCAATGGTGGCCGATAGCGACGCAACTCAACTCAACTAGTCATCGGCCAGGACTGTCTTAAACGCGGCGAGAACCTTTTCTTGTGCTGCTGCAAGCGGCCCCGGCAAGATGGCACCGGATGCCTGTTTGTGTCCGCCACCACCAAACTGTTCGGCCACGGCGGCAACGTTCAGGCTGGTCCGGCTTCGAAAACTGTACTTGATGTTCCCGTTCTGTTGTTCAATGGCAATAAACGCCGCCTGCGTGCCTTCGATTCGCAAACACTCGTTGACGATATCTTCGGTTTCAACCGGTTTGGCACCAGTCGCCTTGAAGTCAGCCTGCGTTACGACGGTGTAAGCCAACCGCCCTTCGCATACCAACTCCATGTCGGTCAACGCGCGACCCACCAACTTAATGCGGGTCGCCGAAAAACGCTCGTACAACAGCTGATATAATACGGCGGGCCGCGCACCGGCGTCAATCAATCGGCCTGCGATCCGCATCGTATCGGCCGTCGTCGAGGGGAATCGAAACCAGCCGGTATCGGTCGTAATTGCCGCAAATAACGCGACAGCAGTGTCGCGAGTGATCGGATAACCGAGCGCCTCAGCCATCCGAAAGACCATTGCGCCGGTCGCTTCGGCCTTTGTGTCCTTGAATTCGATGGCACCGAGATTATCGGAACTGACATGATGATCGATGACCACTTTCGTCGCCGTCGTCGTCTTCAGAACGCTGCCAACCTTCCCCAACTGCACCCAGGCACTGGTGTCGAGGACAATATGCACGTCGGTGTCGGCAACTTCGTCGGGCGTAATCCCCTCGCCGATTTTCATAATCCGCGCCGCAGGATCGAGAAACGTCAGGCTATCGGGCATGGCCGACGGGTTGACGATGCGCACCGATTTTCCCATCGACTCCAAAATGCCGGCAACCGCCAATTCGGAGCCGAGCGCATCGGCATCGGGTCGGGCGTGGCTCGACAGCACGAACCGGTTATTATTCTCAAAAATCGTCCGCAGAGGGGTCCAGTCGATTGTCATGGGCGTATCCTAACGGCCCAATTGACGCTTCGCCACCGCGCGGACCTGTTCCATGTCGCTCGATAACTGCTGTTTCAATGCTTCGACCGAATCAAACTGCACAATGTCGCGCACTCGCTCGAACAAATCGACGTCGAGTCGTTCACCATACAGATCACCAGTGAAGTCGATCAGATGCACCTCGACCTTTCGCATTGCTTCGTCAAAGGTCGGGTTATGGCCGATGTTGATTGCCGCCGCGAACGTTCTGCCGCTCACGTGAGCCATGCCGGCGTAAACGCCGTCGGCCGGCAGCAGCGTCTCGATCTGCTCTAGATTTGCCGTGGGGAAGCCGAGATCACTCCCCCGTTCGGCCCCTTTGACGACATTGCCCTGCAGCCGATAGGGATGCCCCAACAAATCGACGGCATGAGAAACGCGACCAGCTGCAATGTCCGAGCGGATCGCCGATGATGAAACCATTCTGTCGCCGAATTGCAGCGCCGGCACAACATCCAGCGACAATCCGGCAGCATCGCATAGCGAGTGCAGCGTTTCGATATCGCCAGCGCGGTCACGGCCGAAGAAGAAATTCGGCCCTTCCACCAGTCCCAGCACGTTCATTTCGCTGCGGATGATACGCTCGAAAAACTGCTCGGGCGTCAGGTCCAACAACGCTTCGTCGGTGGGATAGGCGATCACGCAATCGACGCCGCAGCCCTGTAGCAATTCCGCCTTGCGGTTTATTGTACTCAGGCTCGGTGGCGCATGTTGTGGCCGCAACAAGTGAATCGGATGTGGATCAAACGTGAGGACAACCGCCGGTACCCCGGCCTGCTGCGCCTTGGCCACCAGCATCGAGACAATGCTCTGATGCCCCCGATGCACGCCATCGAAGTTCCCAATGGAAACGTATCCGCCGCGAAAAGCCGCCGGATTATCAAAGCCGCGCTGTAATTCCATCAGGCAATCAATTCACAAATTCCAACAAATCATCGGGCATAACGCTTGCGGTTTCGCACGCCAAACCAAAACAGCCGCCGTTCACGCCCCGCGATATTTCTCGAGCTTCTCTCGATCAATCTCAATTCCCAGCCCCGGCCGATCGGGGATTTCGAGATATCCCTCATCGTCCAACACAAACGGTTCGACTGTGAGATCTTCGATGTACGCGCACGGCGTGAGATATTCGACATAGCGGGCGACCGGCATCGCTGCGGCCAGTTGCAGGTCGGCCGCCAGACCGACGGCCGTGTTCCACCCGTGCGAGACCATCTGAATGTTGTGATCGTATGCCGACCAGGCAATCCGGCGTGACTCGCTGAGGCCGCCATTTTTCGTCGTGTCCGGCTGAATAATATCGACCGCACGCCGTTCCAGCCACGGTTGAAACGATTGCCGCCGCGTCAGCACTTCTCCCGTCGCAATCGGCACTGGAGAAACCCGCGTCAGCTCGATGTACCCTTCCAAATCATCCGGTGGCAACGGTTCTTCAAACCACACGATATCGTACGCAGCCAGCATGTCGGCCGTGCGACGCGCCCAATTGAGTCCGTGCGGCCAAAACTGTTCGCTGCCACCGGCATCCACCATCAGTTCGACGGAGTCACCAACGGTTTCCCGTGCCGTCCGTACCAGCAATTCATCGAACTTGGAATCACGACGCCCAAACGGACGCCAACCCAATTTGATTGCGCGGAAACCGCGAGCGACCGTCTCTTCCAACTGCTGCCGTAGCGGCCCCGGCTCGTCGAACAGCATTGAACCGTACGGTTTAATCCGGCGACGATAATCGCCTCCCAGCAACCGCGAGACCGGCTGCCCGCACACTTTGCCCATGATGTCCCATAAGGCAATGTCCAGCCCGCTGATGGCGTGCTCGACACTGCCTCCCCGGCCCTGCCAAAACGTCGATTGCCGTAGCGTCTCGCTGACGCGTTCCGGCTCGACGGCCGATTCTCCTTTCAACAACGGCCACAACAGTTGCATCGCCGCCGAGACCAACCCGCCGGAAGTGAAACAACTACCAATGCCGGTGATGCCTTCATCGGTGGAGACTTCGATCAGTGCATGCAGGTGTTCCTCGGTCTCATGTCCCTGCGGCCATCCACCATCAACGGTCGCCCCGGAAAGAGGAATGACCTCAAAATCGACAATCTTCACAATTCTCACCCATTAGGAAACCAGCCCGTAGCGCTACCTGCCCGCTGCGCAAGCAAGGGTTTACAATCGCATCGCCGTTTGGATCGACAATTGAAAGAGATTTTACTCCCCATCTGATCGTACGATGACCAGAATCGCAGACCCGGCGGCTCGCCGCAACTCACCCCTCCGACGAATATTACAACACTACGATTCATCAGGTCGATGATATCCAGCATGCATTTGCCCAATGAACAGTCTCTCTTTGTGACATTTTCCAGTAGTTTCCATCGAAGTCGGGCCGTATTATGGGATGACGCCCATTTTATGAAGTGATGCAATGCAGAGCGCCGAATCGTATCCGGTTGGTCCGGTTTGGTCCGCTCTTGTGAATATGCCGCGTCTTCGACTGCCTGCGGAGAAGAGGTCACCCTATGCCCCGTTGTTCTCATTGTGGCGAATTGGTCAGCCGAAGCGAACTCGTCTGTCCCGCGTGTTCACAAACTCCTGTGTCAGAATCTGCAGACGGCATCCACGGTGAGCCGATGGTTGTGATAGCGCAATTTCGCAACGCGGCCGAAGCAGGATATTTCGCTCACGAGCTGTTGCGCGAGGCTGATATTCCCGCTGCGGTCACAATGGACGAGAGCTTCGATGCGCTCACCGGTTATTGGTCAACGCGATTTGTGTTGGCCGTCGCTGAGGAGTTTTCGGAAAGCGCATCACTCTGCCTGCAGCGATTGTCGGAGCATTCCACTCCAGACGACAGGCCATACCATTCAGAGTTCGCTGCCGATGACTTCAATGATCCGATGACGGACGACGATTGGATCCAGCCACCGTCGGAAAAGATGGCGGACGCCACCGAGCAGAGTAACGTCAATTGGGTTCCCATCGTCCTTACGTTAGCGGCCGGTTCCATCGTGTTTTGGGGCGTCCGTACAATGCACGCCAAACCCCAGGCCCAAGCCGCCGCCGCGGGTGAGAGAAACCAACCGGATGTGTGGAAACTGCTTTCGACACCCGAGCGCCCGTGGGTGCAGCAATTAGAAAACGGCCGCCGTGAACTCCGGTTCGATTCCGTCCGCCGCGAAGGAATTCTCTATGAGGACCTCGACGGTGATGGCCGATTTGAAACCAAGATTCGCGTCCGACAATTCGTACCGGAACGTTAGCGACCACCCCACGGTTTGCAATTTAACAGTTTTGCAATTTAACAGTGAGGGTTCGTAGTGACCGCATTCATGCGGTTCCGCTTCGCGACACGCAAGGCCAAAGCGTTTACGTTTCCCAAACACCACCGCAAACACAGCCCGATGGAAACGACATGAGCAAACCAACTGCGATCATCCTCGGAGCGAGTACGGACCGTCGAAAATTCGGCAACAAGTCGGTCCGGGCGCATCTCGCACAGGGGTACGACGTCTATCCCGTCAATCCCAAAGCCGATCGGATTGAAGGACTGACCGCGTATGCTTCGCTGGCCGACGTTCCCGTCGAACGCCCGGATCGCATCAGCATCTACCTGCCACCACAGGTCGGCATGACGCTACTGGAAGAGATTCGCGATCAGCAGGCGCATGAAGTGTGGTTCAACCCGGGAAGTGAAAGTCCTGAGCTTTTGCAGCGGGCGGAAGAACTCGGATTGAACGTCATCCAGGCGTGCAGCATCGTCGATGTGGGAATGTCGCCGTCGGCCCTAGACGACGAGTAATTCGGCCTCATCGATGCAACGGCAAAGCGGATCACACACAGCCATCAACGGTTTTCGATGATGTTGGCGGACTTCGCCCCGGCGACACCGGGAATGGAGATCGCAAGCGGTCGCTGAGGTGGTGCTTGCCTATTCTTGTCGTAGAGAACCGGGGCAACTTCGGCAATCACCCGCTGCATATCCTGTACGATCCCTTGCTCTAATTCTTCCGTTGAAATCCCGTCGCACGCGTTGACGCAGGCGTGTATGCGACGGACCATTTCCCGGTTTTCGAGCGTGTCTTCCCCGTGTAACTCGCCTTCATGCGTAATCACAAGCTGCGACGGCAAGGAAGAGGGCGAAGAGGTGGTCTTGTGAAAATGGGGGGACTTTTCCATTGATGGTGGCTTCCAACTCCAGATGGCGAACGGGGCTGCCTTGTCTGTCTACATCGGCAATGATGGGAACAGGAATCCAACATGAGTCGTTGTTTGTGAGGCAGCTAAGCCGTACTGCACATCGGAAGCCGGTGCGACGCTGGAGGGAATTTCCGCAATCTCCGCTTTTTTTTCAAAATCGATCAACATCCGTCACCCCGAATCGACGTACGCTAGAAACTGCCCAGACGTTCTTGGCCTAGATGGGCGACCGCGACGGCGCAGGCTGACTGTGCCACTGCTGGCGTTAAGCACTCGCTTAGCCGGAACGTGCGAGCAGTATTCAGTTGCCGGTGTTCCTTAACAATTGCTTCGGCGAGGAAACTCCCCGATCCCGAAATCAAAACGTGTTCGCACGGCTGTTGCTGATTTCGCAGCACGCGATCCAGTGCGCCCGTAATCCGCTGACGTTGCACATCCGCCAGAAAACGGGCAACGATTTCGGCATCGTCGCGCGTCAACTCACGCGTGTCGCAGCAAAGCATCCGCGACAGGCGTTCATGGGCAGCTTCCTTTGTGGCCGGCCGGCCGTCGGCCGTCTCACAATCGGTCGCATCTTCGGAAATCCAACCCAACGTCAAATAGATGTCCAACGTGGTCGCAAACAATTCGGCGGCAAGCGGACAGTAACCTTCACCGAACGGGACCGAATGCGCGATCGCGCACAACGGCGTGCGTCGCACGCCCGAGTAAACCAACTCGCCGGCACACATTCGCTCGCAATCGGTCATTCCTTCGGGAACGGGAAAACCGTCTTGCAGCGGAATCAAATCGGTCGTCGTCGAACCAATGTCGATCAACAACGCCCCCGAATTGGGTGCCATCCGCCCGATCCAGGTCGCCAGCGCATGCCAGTTGGCTGCCGCAACCAACAGTGGAATCTCACGTGCCACTTCGGGCGAAACAAACTCCGCCCCGGTCTGCCACACGAACACTCGCGCACCGCCCGCCGCCTCTTCGACGGCCCGCAACACGCGGTCAACACCATCGGATTTACTGCGATAACAATCCGCCAGTTCGGCCGTCATTGTCACGGCCAGACAGTCCGGCGTATTAAACTCCGCCAGCAACACGGCCAATTCCGCCGCTAATTGCTCCGGCTGTTTCCAAAGCGCAAACCCCTTCGCGACGGCATGCCCATTCACGTCCGCCGCCTTCAGATTCGCCCCGCCAATATCCAGTCCAATCACATTCATGCTTCGTCTGCTGTTCGTTGTTCGCGAAACCTATTGTCTTGCCCCCTCTCCTCCCGGGAGAGGGTTGGGGTGAGGGCTGTTCCGTAGTTTGTTCTGCTCCAGTTCCGTCTGCGATTGATGATGCCGTCGGCGCACACCACCATCAGCAGTGAATTCGACCGGCTCACAGTTCCAGTGAATCGGGCGAAAGCTCTGTGCAGGAAACAGCAGACGTTCGGCGAGATTCTCGTCAGTCAACTCGCGATATCCAAGATAACCGGTCGTCAGCCGCGGATTGATCTCAACCACCAACGGCTCCGCCGCTGCATCCTTCGGCAACAGAATGTCGAAACCAACATAGCCCGTCAACCCGTCGATGGCCGCCAGCGTCTTTCGCACAAGTTCCACGATGGGCCGTTGAACCGACGACTCAGCCGGAATTCTCCCACCGAGATACCGAAACTCCCCGTCGTCGCTCAGATGCTGCTCCCCCACCGGAAAGATTTCGATTGCCGCGCGATCTTCCCCAACAATTGCCGCGACCGACAGATTCTTCCCTGCAATGAAAGGCTGCGCGATCATCCGCTCACACCAATCATTTTTAATGTATGACTGTCTGATGGCTTCCCACTGCGATAATTCACGCACCAACTGCATCGACAGCCCCCCTGCCCCGTCGCGACGCTTGACGACCAACGGCAACGGCAACGATGGCATCGCCGCGTTATCTTCATCGCTCAGCAATCGCGTGCGGATGGTGGGAATTCCGTGCGCCGTGAGATGTTCGGCCAACCACAATTTGTCGGCACACAGTTCAATCGCCGCGGCCGATGCCCCCAGATAAACTCCGCCGACTTCCTCGACCATCCGCCGACGTTCTAACAGCGCCCCATCCAGTTCCGGGGCAATGTCGAACGTCGCATCGCATTCGGCAGCATAACGACGAAACAACCGCGTTGCTTCGCCGGTCTGCCGCACGAGGATCACCTCCGCCCACTCAATCGGACAGCGCCCGAGACGTTCGTCCCACAAAGTCACAACCCGGCAGCCCTCCACACGGCAGAAGTCACTGGCAACCGCAATCAGCATCGCCGCACCTTCGGCCCGCAGCGACGAGTCAATCAACTCACCACCCCAACCACCGCAGAGATATTCACAAACAAACAATCGCATGGATTTCAACAACTTCAAGCGTTCAGAAATAAACACGGTGACTGAAATATAGACAACACCAGCCCGCAGCGCAAGCCAGGGTTTGAGCACCCGAAAACCCTTGCTTGTGCGACGGGCTGGTTGACGCCCCACAAAAAGACTTCTCGCAACGCCTGCCCGCAGGTACGATGCGGAAAGGTTCACCATACCCGTTTCAACTTGTGTCTCAAGACGAATCACAGGCACCGCCCCGTGACGAATTCCCAACCATCCCGCAAACGCTGGCGAATTGCGCTTGCCCTGGTGGTGCTGTTGGCCTCCGTAGGCTGGCTGATCGCTGTTCCTGTCTATAAACGGCACAGGGCGACCAGGGCGATTGCGCCACACTGGGTAACTTGTAATAATTGGAGCATTGGTGTTTTCACCGCTTGCTGAGGAGAAGCAAGGGTGTTGTGAAATGCTATATACTCCGGAGCCTATGTGATGTCCCAGACGAAGTCTG
>Ga0114996_10001152_pt1 | contig 35970 bp, 33 predicted proteins | sample ArcticOcean_MG_C_4_FD_87039 | JGI IMG/M metagenome (GOLD analysis project Ga0114996, IMG submission 87039) | Marine microbial communities from western Arctic Ocean - ArcticOcean_MG_CB4_134 | ecosystem: Environmental > Aquatic > Marine > Oceanic | place: Arctic Ocean: Canada Basin | collected... | reverse complement strand
CGGCCAGGGGGATGCATTGCTCGCCCTGGACACGTCGGGTCCGCTCGGATCGGTCGCCGTCGGCAGGGGGCCGACCGTGCTGGCACGGGTCACGCTCTCCGAGCCGAGGGAGCATGCGTCGGGCCTTGTACCGGCCATCGACGTGGCGCTGCGGATGGCGGGCGTTTCCCGGAGGGACTTCTGCGGAGTCGTCGTCGGGGAAGGTCCGGGCTCGTTCACCGGTGTACGTGTGGCAGCCGCTACTGCGAAAGGACTCGCGCATGCGTGGGGGGTTCCGCTCTGGGCGGTCTCCAGCCTGACCGCGTCGGCCTTGGCGAGCGAAGCGGGTCGAGTTCGCTACGTCCTCTTCGATGCCCGCGGTGACCGCGTGTATGGAGCGTGCTATGGGGTCGGGACCGTCGGCGTCCAGGAATTGGTCGCGCCCCACGGAGGGACCCTGAGGGACGCGCTCGCAGGGGACGTGCCCGCGGGCGCCGTCTTCCTGGGGGAAGCGGCGGACCGTCACCGGGCAGTCATCGAGGCGGCGGGCTTCCCGGTGGAGGGCAGTCAGGCCGACTGCCTGGCTGTGGGGCTGCTCCGATACCTTTCGCTCCACCCCTCGACCCCGCCGGTATCCGATCCGACCGGGTGGGAGCCCGCCTACATCCGCGCATCGAGCGCGGAGCGCCTATGGCCCGTGTAGCGGCTCCACCGGGCGTGGTCGTCCGGCGCATGACCGCAGAGGATGTCGACGCGGTCGTTTCGATCGAGACCGAGGCGTTCAGTAGCCCGTGGAGTCGCGAGACCTTCCTCGACCTAGTCGATCAGCCCGGCCTGGAGTTTCTCGTGATGGAGGACCGAGACGCGGGAGTGATCGGATACGCGGTGTTGTGGTGCGTCCTGGATCAGGGTGAACTCGCCAACATGGCCGTGACGCCGAGCCTCCGCGGGCGTGGTCTCGGCACGTTCCTCCTCTCCCGAGTCCTGGAGATCGCGCGGGAGCGGTGCGTCGAGACGGTTTATCTCGAGGTGCGGGCTTCGAACGAGACAGCGGCGAGGCTGTACACCCGCTTCGGCTTTTCCGACGTCGGGGTCCGTCGCGGGTACTACCAGCACCCGAAGGAAGATGCGCGGCTGATGATGACGACTCTCGGCTGAATCTGCCCGACGGACCCAACGCGACATGGGGGTGCCCTGCTACAGGGGTCACCCTACGACATGCCCCCGGTCACGATCTCCGTCACGTCCGTCGCCGACGACAGGCCGCGCGAGCGCCTCCGCTCGGTCGGTGTTCGCAATCTCGCCTTGCGAGAGCTCCTGGCTCTGATCATCGGTAGTGGGAGCGCGGGCAATCCGGCAGCAGTGGTCGCCGAGCGTCTCTTGGGCCTCGCGGAGGGATCGCTGCGACGGCTTGCTTCGCTTGACGTGGCCTTCTTGGAGCGGGTGCCGGGAGTCGGGAAGGCCACCGCGTGCCGTGTGCTGGCGTCCCTAGAGTTGGGACGTCGGGCAGCATCGGACGACGCCGAGCCCGGCGGGTGGATCCGCGGCCCGGCCGATGTCTTCGCGCGCATGGGACCGCGGCTTCGTGACGTTGCGCAGGAGGAGTTTCATGCGCTGCTCCTGAATAGCCGCCACCGCATCATCAGGGAGGTGCTCGTTACTCGCGGGACGCTCGACTCTACCCTTATCCATCCCCGCGAAGTCTTTCGGCCTGCCGTGGCGGAGGGGGCGGCTGGGGTCATCCTCGTGCACAATCACCCGTCTGGTGACCCCACTCCTTCCGCCGAGGACCGTGCGGTCACGCGCCAGTTGGCGGATGCGGGCAGAGCCCTGGGCATCCCGGTACTCGACCACGTGGTGGTCGGTCGGGGCACTTACGCCTCGCTGTCGGACGTCCTCCCTCAACGCGCAACCTGAACTGTTGTGTCGAAGGCACTTGTAAACATTTGAAGTCAATTTGAAAAAATGCGTTGACCTGACGCAGGCTCGGTCAGTATCTTCGGGTTGCATTCACTGGGCTAAAGGCCCGTACCTATTGCCGAAGGAGCCCAGATGGTTCGCTCGGCCGCTGCGGTTCTCGCTTTACTGATTCTGCCAGCTTTTGCCCTGGGCCAGGTGCCCGTGGGGACTCACACGGTCGTCGACGACGACACGCTGTGGGACCTGGCGCAACAGTACTACCAGAACCCGTTCGAGTGGCGTGTGATATACGAGGCCAATCGGGACAGCATCGCTGATCCGAACCTCATCTACCCGAACGAAATGATCGTTATCCCTGGACTGCCAGGAACGGCCGCGACCGCGGCGGGGCCTTCAGATCCCGGGGCGACTACCACAGTCGCGCTTCCGGAAGCCGAGCCAGAGGACATCGCGCCCGCTGGCACCGATCTGATACAGTTCGGTTTCCGGCAGGCCAGGCCGGCCGAACAGGTCCGGTCGGTCTTCTTTCAAGACACGGCGGCCGCGAGGACGCCATCTGCCGGCACCCGTGCCACGACTCGTTTCGCGGTGACTCGGGACGCGGTCTACTCCGCCCGGTGGGTTGAGCGCTTCGGCGTGGAGCCGGCTCACACCGGCGTCATCGACGGCTTCGCCGAAGGGCGCGGGCTCGCCTCGACCATTCGCTCCTTCGAACGCGTCCGCATCACCATGCCGTCTCCGGCCCGGGTCGGCGCGGAGCTCCAGATCTTTCGTGTCGTGCGAGACATCGAGAGCGTCGGACAGGTCGTGATCCCTACGGGAATCCTGACGGTGTCGACCATAGGAGATGAGGGAGTCGTCGGTGTAATCACCAGGGAGTACCAGCGTATTCAGCCGGGTGACTTCGTGCGACCGGTGCCGTCCTATTCGGTCCAACAGGGAGCCGTCGCCCAAGAGATTTCGGGTGGCTCCGAGGCGATGATCATGGGATTCGCGGGTCGGCAAGTGCTCAACGATCTCGGGCACATCGCCTTTCTGGACCTCGGATCGAATGATGGAATCACGATTGGTGACGAGTTCGTGCTCTTCGGCGCTACGGTCAACGATGCGCGCGGTTCGCTCCAGGTCGTCAGCGTGACGCCGAGCATGGTCTCCGCACGCATCTCTTCAATGGTCGACAACGTGTTCAGCCAGGGCATCGTCGTCCGACTCGCGAGGAAGATGCCCTAAATGAGGAAGGCGAGGACGATCGGTCCCCTCGCCCCTCAGTTCGGTTCTGAGTCCCCGTCGGTTTCGGCCGACGGGGACTTCGTTTTTTAACCTCCATCCGTAGCCATGAAGCCATCCAAGCGAAGAGTGCTCGTCACCGGAGGTGCAGGCTTCATCGCCAGCCACATCGCCGAGGCTTATCTGGCCGCCGGCGACGACGTGTGGATCATCGACGATCTATCGAGCGGTCGAAGGGCGAACGTTCCCAGTGGCGCCGAGTTCGTGGAGATGGACATCCGCGACGCCGAAGTCAGGAACCTGTTCCGCGAGGTCCGCTTCGACTTGGTGAACCACCACGCGGCTCAGATCGATGTCCGAGTGTCGGTCCTAGACCCAGCTAGAGACGCGAGCATCAATCTGCTGGGGCTGTTGAACCTCACGGAGGCGGCCATCGAGGTCGGCACGCAGAGGTTCGTCTACGTGAGCAGCGGGGGCGTCGTATACGGAGAGCCCGAGGAGATCCCCACGCCGCAGACCGCGCCCAAGCTTCCGCTGTCGCCTTATGGCGTCACGAAGCTCACAGGTGAGTACTACCTGAACTACTACAGGGTAGTGCGTGGCCTGGATTATGTTGCGCTTCGCTACTCCAACGTCTTCGGTCCGCGCCAGGACCCGCATGGTGAGGCGGGTGTAGTAGCCATCTTCTGTAATCGCCTCTTGAAGGGCGAGTCGCTGACCATCTTCGGCGACGGCGAACAAACCCGTGACTATGTCTTCGTTCGGGATGTGGTGGCCGCGAACATGCTCGCTTCCGATGCGCCCATGGGGTACGCTGCAGGGCTCGATGCCCGCGCTTTCAACGTGGGGACCGGGGTCGGGACAAGTGTGAACGGGCTAGCATCGGTGCTCGAGTCGATCGCCGGAATCCAGCCGGGACGCGATCCACAGCCCGAGCGACCGGGAGAGCTGCGCCACAGCACGCTCAATACCGACGTCCTGCGTAGCCGAGGGTGGGCCCCCGCCTACACGTTGGAGCAGGGCTTGAGAGAAACGTACGAACACATCGCGAATCAAAGGTCGGGTGCCGCCGAATGACCCTCTTCGCTCTGTTCCTCCAGGCCCGTCCGCTCGAGACGCCCTTTGATATGGTCGTGAACGGCACACTCGGGACCAAGATCGTGCTGGGCGTCCTCTTTGTTTTTTCGATGACGTCGTGGTGGCTGATTTTCCGAAAGTGGTACCAGTTCCGTGCGGTCCGGCGCGAAGGTGACCGCTTCCTGGAGCATATGGAGCAGGCTCAGCGGCTCGAGGACGCTTACAAAGCAATCCTGTCGCTCCCAGAGTCCCCCTACGGCCGCGTCTTCCGGCAGGGCGTGAACTTCTTCAGTGAGTTGCGACCCGGAGCGCTCCGACAGGGCGCGCCCCCCAGCCAAGGCCTCTCCCTCACTCAGCTCGAGGCGCTCCGTCTCGTGCTCGAGAAGGAGGAGGCGGAGGAGCGGGACGAGCTCGCCCACGGCATCGTTTGGCTCGCCGTTGTCGGCTCCGTGTCGCCTCTGCTCGGGCTGCTCGGGACAGTGATGGGGATCATGAACACCTTCTTGGGCATTACCGCATCGGGCTCGAGCAACATCATGGCCGTGGCCCCGGGCATCGCGCAGGCGCTTGTCACGACGGTGGCCGGCCTCTTCGTGGCGATCCCTGCAGTGATCGCGTATAACCACTTCGTGACGACGCTCAACCTCGTCAGCGGGGAGCTCCAGGGCTTCTCCAGCGAGTTCATCGGGACGCTCGCCCGTGAGGGACGCGTCTGATGTCTGTCGGTGGCCGACGGGGAGCCCGGACCCGAGCCGACCTCCCCATCAACGCTGAGATCAACGTCACCAGCCTGGTCGACGTGGCGTTCACCCTGCTTGTCATCTTCATCATCACGGCACCGATCCTGCAGGGTGGCATCGAGGTGGCAATCCCCAGGGCTGATGTACAGGCGCTGACGGCATTGGACGCACCGTTCATCGTCACGCTGACGGCGGATGACAGGATCTTCATGGAGGAGACCGAGGTGACGCTTGAGCAGTTCGCGACGAGCCTCCCGCAGCTTATCGCCGCTGGAAATATTGAGCGCGTCTTCATCCGAAGCGACTCACTCACGACGTATGGGACCTTTGTGCAAGTGCTGGCCATTTCCAGCAATGCCGGGGTCCCGTCGTCCCTTATTGCCGAGCCGTATTCGGGGGAGAGATAGCGAGCGATGCGCCGCGTCGACCCCTTCGACAAGCGTGCGGCGGCGCTTTCGGTTGTTCTCCATGCGGGCATCTTCGGCGTCGCCTGGATCATCGCGGCCCGCCAGGTGCCCGTTATCGAATTCATCGCCTACGAAATCGAGCTGGTGTCGCCGCCCCCCGCTGTTCAGTCGGAAGAGCCGCAACCGCAGGTGGAAGACCTCGTAGTGGAGCGGCCCGAGCCGGAACCGGCGCCACCGGAGCCAGAGACCGAGATCGTGCCGATCGAGGTGCCCGAAGCCGAGCCCGAGCCCGAGCCTGAACCCGAGGTAGAGCGGGAACCTGAGCCACCCGCGCCCGCGGTGGAGGCCGCCCCGGCCGCGGCCCCGGAGCCGCCTCCGGACGCAGAGCCCGAGCTTTCCGGAGAGGGTCTGAACGTGCGCTTGGAGGGTCTGCGTCGGGACTACCCGGAGTACTACAACAACATCATTCGGCAGATACAGCGGTGTTTCCGTTGGCGAGACCGAGGGAATTGGGAGGCCGCGGTCGTCTTCACAATCGGGCGGGATGGACTCGCATCGGATATCGATTTTCTGAATCGGTCGGGGAGCACAGCTTTCGACTTCGAGGCGATGGGCGCGGTCGATTGCGCCGGGCAGGGCCGATTCGGCGCGCTCCCGGAGGATCTGCCGGGGGAGGGGGTGAGGATCAGCTTCACCTTCGAGCCGCCAAGCGACCAAGAGTGAGGGATGCGAACCGTGGACAATGAAACGGATATCCTCAGATCGGATGTTTAGAGAAGCGATGAGACTGTCGAATAGGGCGTGGCTGCATCTGATGGCGGTCGCCGGGATGGCGGTCGCGGGCTCGGCCGGCCCGGCGTCAGTCACGGCCCAGGATCAGATCCCCGGTGTGAGCTTGGGCCTGGTCTACACCGGCTCGTACCTGCCTGCGCTGGCGGTTCAGCCCTTCACGGGGCGCTTCGGTGGGTCGGGTCTCGCGCCAGACGTCGAAGTGATTGTGGGTGGTGACCTGCGCAACTCCGACCGTTTCGAGGTCATCAATGACTTGCCGGCCGGATTCGTCCGCGACCAGGTCGACTATGCCCTGTGGGACCGCCTCGGCGCGGTCTGGCTGGTGACGGGCACGCTGGAAGGGGCTGGAGAAGGGTACGTTCTGCTGCTGGAGTTACACGACGTGGTCTACGGAGGCGTGCGCGAGCGCGGGAGCTTCCGAGTGCCGGCGCCTGGCGACGCCGACTTCCGTATGGCCGTGCACCGGGCCTCGGATGAGGTCGTGAGGTGGGCGACCGGAGATCCCGGCATGGCAGCGAGTCGCATCGCGTTCACGATGAGGGGCTTCAGAGACGTGGACTCTCTCACCTACAACGAAGTCTACGTCATCGACTCAGATGGCGAGAACCTCAGGCGGGTGACCGACTTCCAAGATGCTCTGGAGTCGCCTGCCTGGTCTCGAGACGGCTCGAAGCTAGCCTATTCGTCCTGGCGGTCGGGCTTCCCCCGCATCTACGAGATGGACGTCGCCACTGGGAACGAGCGCATGATGCCACCGGTCCGTGGCGCGGGTGACTACATCACGCCCGCATACGGCCCCGACGGCACCCTGGCATTCTCGGTGCTGGGCAGTGGCGAGCGTAGTGGGATCTTCACCTACGACATGCAGCAGGACTGCTGTCTGGCCTACCTGTCCGGGGGACCGTGGTATGACCTCTCCCCGACCTACTCGCCCGATGGCCGATGGATGGCCTTCAACACGTTGCGGTTCGGCGACGCCGTTCCACAGGTCATGCTGATGCCGGCTCAAGGAGGGCAGGCAGAACCGCTCTCACCCTACGAGTACGGAAACCGTGGTTACTTCACCTCGCCCGACTGGTCTCCTGTCGGCGACCTCGTGGCGTTTCATGGGGCGATCGAACGCGGGCGTTACCACATCCTCGTGGCGGACCTAGCCGACAACGGCCGCGTCCTCCGCCAGCTCACCAACGAAGGCAACAACGAAGACCCGAGCTGGGCTCCGGATGGGCGCCACCTCGTGTTCGTGGGCGAGCGCAGTTGGGGCTATGGCCTGTTCGTTGTGGATGCGACCACCGGGCAGCTGCGATCGATTCTCTCCGGTCGGCGGGTTGGAGTGCCCGACTGGTCCCCGGCACTGCCGGCGCGGTGAGGATTCGAGTCGGTGCCAGGCGTTACCGTGGAACACCACTGGTTGCGATGCCCGATAGCAGGGCGTCGGCTCGTTCTTCGAAGAACGTTGCGCAGGGATCGGCATTTCCCTATATGGTGAAGGGATTTTACGCGCGCCAAAAGGACGTTAAGTTCACCGCTGCGCACCGTCTTTCCGGTGCGGCTGTGTGCAGGATCAATACTTCGTCAACCCGGGAGTTGGGATGATCGTCCGCCGCTTTCTCGTGCCTGTCTTGGCCGCCATTGTCGTCGGAGGTGCCTGCGGAGGTGATCCGCCGCCGCCGCCGCCGCCGCCGGGTCCTGACATGGACTCGCTCCGTGCCTACCAGGATTCCGTTCGTTCAGCTGAGGAGGCCCGCCGTCGGGCTGAGGCCGAGGCAGCCGCTCAGAGGGCCGCAGAGGCAGCGCGCCAGCGCGCAGTAGCGGCCGCGCGTACGACGCTCGAGGCCATAGTCTTCTTCGACTACGACATGTCCGCGGTCCGTGACGACGCAGCTGCTCTGCTGCGTCAGAAGGTCGCGATCCTCCGCGCGAGCCCGCAGGTCCGGCTCCGCATCGAGGGTCACGCGGACGAGCGCGGCTCGACGGAGTACAATCTCGCCCTTGGGAACCGCAGGGCCGAAGCGATCCGGCAGTTCCTGACCGGCTTCGGTCTTTCGGAAAACCGCTTCGAGATCGTGTCATTCGGAGAGGGCCGTCCGCTCCAACAGGGCGCGAATGAGGCCGCGTGGACGCGTAACCGCCGTGGTCAGTTCGTGATCAGCGCCGGGGCGAACGCGATCAACCCCGCCGAGTAGTCGTCGGCATGACCTTTGCGTGGCCCCTCCTCCGGTACGCCGGAGGAGGGGTTCATGTATCTGGATATGAAAGGACGTAGACCACGGTCTTCTTTAGCCCGCGCATTCGGCGCCGTGGCTGCCGCTGTGGTGGTTGGCGGATGCGCTACTAAAGGTGACATCCGCGCGCTTCAGACGGAGCTTCGCCAGGAACTTGGGGAGCAGGCCGCTCGCCAGGACTCGTTGATGGCGATGCTCCGCCGAGACGCGGAGTCGACGCAAGACACGCTGCGGACTCAGTCCGACCAGCTCGTAGACTTCCGCGGGGACATCACGCGTCTGCTCCAGTCCATCAGCCAGGGTCAGTCTAGACTCGAGGCGTTGGTAGGTGAAACCCAGCGTGGCGTCGCATCGATGCGGGCCCAGGGCGGTAACTCACGTGCGCCGACTGGGTCGACTACGGGGCCCGGCTTGACGGAGGACAGCACCGTGACGCGCCCGCCGGGCGGCGAGACGGTTCGGGGGATCGGTGGAAACGCGGACCAGCTGTACGCCGTGGCAAGGGAGCAGCACCAGCGCGGATCGCTTGCTGCTGCTCAGCGAGCGTACGAACAGTTCCTGGCGGAGTATTCGAGCGACCTACGCATCCCCGACGCGCATTTCTACCTGGCCGATATCCTGTCTGAGCAGAACCGCCCGGAAGATGCACTCCAGGCTTTTCAGCAGATCCAGACCTTGTACCCCACCGCGGCACGCGTGCCCGACGCGCTCTATAGGGTCGCTCGGCTCCAGGCCGACATGGGGGACAGAGAGGACGCCCGAGCCACGCTCGAACGCATCATCAATACCTACCCCGAAACCGGCGTCGCATTCCTAGCTCGCAACATGCTCGAGGAGCTCGGCTGATGGGTGAGGTGGCCCGACCCGCGGGGGCTTCCGCCCCAAGCTGCTAGGCGGACCGCCAGTCTATGCGGTGTCCGGAATGCGACGCGACCGATAACCGGGTGGTCGATACGAGGGCGAGCCGTGGAGGGAGGGCGGTTCGTCGGCGCAGGGAGTGCACCGTGTGCGGTGCCCGCTTCACCACCTACGAGTACGTCGAGGAACGGCCGGTCCAAGTCCTCAAGCGCTCCGGTGCGGTGGAGGAGTTCGACCGAGGCAAGCTCTTGGACAGCATCAGGGTCGCGTGCGCGAAGCGCCCGGTCTCCGCTTCGGCCATGGAGCAGCTCGTCGACGACGTCGAGGACGATCTTTCCCGCGACGCCGGGGTCGAGGTTCCGAGTATCCGACTGGGCGCCCTGGTCATGGATCGCCTGAGACCGCTCGATCGTGTGGCCTACGTCCGCTTCGCCTCCGTGTACCGGAACTTCCAAGACGCGGGTGAGTTCCAGGAGTTCGTCGACGAGATGGCAGCCGCTCAGGAACGCGAAGAGCTGCGCCGCAATCAGGTAGAGCTCCCGCTCTAACGATGTATGAGCCGGGCCCGCGGGGCGGGGAGCGGACCTCCCTAATTCCAACACGGCCCCCCAGGCGGAAGCTTTCGGATGTCGCGTCACCGTAATGAGAAGGGCGAGATGCCCTTCCTGGATCACCTCGAGGAACTGAGGTGGCGCATCCTGTGGTCGTTCGTTGCTGTTGCGGTCGGCACGGGGATCGGCTTCGCCCTCGTGGTCTACTTCGAAGTCCTGGAGCTCCTTGTCCTTCCCGTGCGGGAGGCCTGGAACGACCCGAATCTCCGCCTGATCTACCTGTCCCCAGCGGATCCGTTCTTCGTGATGCTCAGGCTCGCGATCTACTGCGGGCTGATTCTCTCGTTCCCAATCCTGGTCTATCAGGTCTGGGCGTTCCTGTCTCCGGCGCTCGAGAAGCGAGAGAAGCGCGCGGTCATCCCGGCGCTGTACCTGGGCCTCCTTCTCTTCATCGCCGGAGTCGCGCTCGCGTACTTCGCGGCGCTGCCGGTCACCCTCGAGTTCTTCCAGAATTTCTTGAACGAGTCCTTGGAGGGGCAGCTCGAGATCAACAAGACGATGGGCTTCGTCGTGAAGATGCTCCTCGCCTTCGGGGCCGTCTTCGAACTCCCCATCGTCATCATGATCCTGAGCGCGCTGGGGCTCGTGACACCGGCCTTCCTGCGGACGAAGCGTCGGCATGCGATCGTGCTCATTACCATCCTCGCTAGCTTCATCACGCCGGGCGACGCGATCACGCTCACCGTGATGATGATGTTCCCGCTGCTGCTGCTCTACGAGTTCGGCATCTTCCTCTCGGTCGGCATCTACCGTGGCAAGCGGAAGCGGGCTGCGGAACATGAGGCCAACCTGGATGGGCCGCCGGGGGCGCTGGAGGGCCAGTGACCTTGGCCCGGACGCCGCTCCTGGTCGCGGCGGCGCTCCTGGCGTCGTTAGCCACGTCGGCCGCCCTCACGCCCTTGGCCGGGCAGCAGGATGTGCAGGAGGAGCCGGTGGACTCGGCCCGCATTCGGGCCTTCGAGCGACTCCGCACGCTCGCGCGGCCGCCCGGTTACGACAGCCTGCTCTACACCCAGGACTCGGTCCGCCTGGCTGAGGCGGCGCTGGGAAACCGACCCGGCTCCGGAACTTCAACCGACTCGGTGGCGCAGGCGCTTCTGTCACTGCCAGGGTACATACTGACCGAGTATCAGGGCGCGTCGGCGGATTTCCGCACGCTGGAGCGGGTGCTGGTCCTCACGGCGCCCGAGAACGGGCGAGCCAGCGTGTCGCAGGAGGGCATTCGAGCCGAAGGGGACACCTCCGTCACGTTCGACCAGTCGACAGGCATCCTCAGGGTCCTAGGGAACCCGAGCTTCAGCAATCCGAGCGGGGAGCCGATCGACGCCGCCACGATGGTCTACGACCTGGCGCAGGCCAGGGGATCGGCTACGGGCGCGCGCACGTCGATCAACGAGGGCGGAGCCAACTGGATCGTCACCGGTGACATGCCTTATGCAGCGCAGGACTCGTCGTTCATGTCCCACGCGCGCTTCACCTCATGCGAGATCGATGAGCCCCATTACCACTTCGAGGCCGACCAGGTGAAGATGGTGGGGGGGCGCACCCTCATCGCTCGGGGGGTGCGTCTCTACTTCGGCGACGTGCCGGTTTTTTGGCTTCCGTTCATCGCGCAGAACCTGGACAGCGAGCGCTCGTCGGGGGTGCTCCGGCCGCGCTTCAGCGTCAACGACATCGTACGCACCTCCACCGGGTACCGGCGGCGGGTGAGCAATGTCGGCTTCTACTGGGCCATGAGCGACTACTCCGACGCGCTGATGGCACTCGACTGGTTCAGCGACACGTTCTGGAGCCTCACCGGCTCGACGCAGTACCGCTTCAATCGCCGGTTCCTGCAGGGGACGCTCAACTTTCGCCAGTACTGGCGCCAGGACGGGTCGACCGAGCGCGCCATCGACACCAATCATGCCTGGCAGATCGATGAGCGCACCGATTTGCGTATTTCCGGCAGGTACGCGACTAGCAACGACTTCGTGCGGGAGAACTCCTTCAACCCGCGGGAGGTCACCCAATCGATCGACTCCGAAGGCGGACTCAGTCGCCGCTTCGATTGGGGGCAGGTCTCCGTTTCGGCCAATCGGAGGGCGTACCTCTCGGACGACCGTACGGAGTGGACACTCCCTTCGGCGAACCTGTCGCTCTCGCCGATCACTCTATTCCGGGCCCCCTCGGCCGAGGCCAGCTTCTGGAACAACATGACGTGGTCCGGATCGAGCAACGTTCAGCGCCGCACTCTCGATCGGATGGTGCCGGACACGTTCGCGTATTCGCTAGCCAGCACCGTGAACTCCACGGCCTTCGTGCGCAGCAACCTGAGCATGGGGCCGTTGACGTTCGGCCAGTCGGTCAACGTGACGGAGGCAGAGACGCTCGGTGTGCCCGAGGCGCTTCTCCTATTGGGCGACAGCGCGAGTGGGGCCGACCTGCTGACGAGCGCACCCGCGCGCAACATCGCCCAGTCGAATCTGAACTGGTCGATGTCGCTCGGTTACCAACAGCAGCTCGTGGGCTCGACGACGATCACGCCGAGGCTCGGCCTGAGCGGCAGGATGCAGCGTGCGGATACGTCGAGCTTCGCCCAGGACTTTGTGTCGGCGCCCATGAGGGTGGCGTTCGGGGCGCAGCTGAAGACAGACATCTACGGATTCTTCCCCGGCGTCGGCCCCTTCGAGATGATCCGTCACAAGTTCTCGCCGTCCATCAACTACCAGTGGAGTCCGGAGTCCACACCGAACGACTTGCAGCGCGACGTCTTTGGCTCGCTTGTGCTGCAGCCACAGAACGCCATCTCTCTGACGCTCAACCAGACGTTCGAGGCCAAGCGGACAGAGGACGAGGAGACTCGAGCGGCGGCCGACTCGGCGGCGGCCGCCCAACCCACCGGGACGGCGGGCGAGCCGAGCAGGGTCCCACAGGCCCAGATCGTAAGCTTGCTGGCTCTGCGCACGAGCGTGGTCAGGTACGACTTCGTGCAGGCGGACTCGGCCGGCAGCTTCATACATGGCTTTGAGACGACCCGACTCTCGAACCAGCTGTCGTCGGACCTTCTCAGAGGTCTCTCCGTGTCGATGGATCACGATCTCTTCGAGGACGAGGCGGCAGAGGACGGCTCCATTGCCGAACGGCGCTTCGCTCCGCACCTCGCTCAGCTCAACCTCGGCTTCTCGCTGGGATCGAGCTCCGGGCTCTTTCGTTGGATCAGCTCTCTTTGGGGCGGAGAGGCCGTCGAGGAGGCGGCTTCCTTGGAGCCTGGTGGAGACGAGGTAGACGACCCATTCAACGTGGGTGATCCCACGGACGAGTCGTCGATCATTCCCACCGGAGCCCAGCCCGGCAGAATAACGCAGGCGCGGCGGGCCGGCTCCCGCGGATCGTGGACCACCAACGTCTCCTACTCTCTGCAGCGACCCCGCGACCCCGCGCTCGATTCCCGCCAGATGCTGACCGGGAGCATCCGGCTGCAGCCCACGGCGATGTGGGGGCTCAGTTGGAGGACCGCGTACGATATCGAGAAAGGGGCCTTCAACGACCACTCGATCCGGCTCACGCGCGACCTGCACCGCTGGCAGGCGAACTTCGACTTCCTCCAGACCGCCACAGGGAACTGGAGCTTCCGCTTCGAGGTGTCGCTCATGGATAACCGCGACCTCAAATTCGACTACGACCAGCAGAACCTCGATCTCGGCCTGCCGGCCGAGGAGCGCGAGTCGTAGCGCTGTCTCCCCCAATCTCCTATGTGTCACCCCAAGGTGACATGTGAGCATAGGGTTCTAGTTACCTAACTCTTTGCAGCGTAATGTTTTAAGTGTTCGGTACGGCCCGTGCATGAGGGTCGGCACGTGGACGGTCCAGGAGGCTTCCCGCGCGACGCGGGAGCCCGGCTTTCCGGAGGAGGAACGATGGGACGAGCGGTGACGATGTGCCTGGCGATGGCGCTGACCTTGTCGGCCTGCCGAGACGACGTGGTGGTGGTGGGTAGCGTTCCCGCGGCTCCGCGGGCGCTCGTAGTCAGCTATTACGGAGGCGCCGTGACCGTCGCCTGGGAGCTCGCTCCCGAATGGGATGGCGAGGCGTTCCGGATCTACTCCAGGCGCGACACGGATCCAGACTGGTTCTTCATCGCCGAGGTGACGAGCTGCATCGCCGGCTTCTGCACGTACGAAGATTTGAACGTCGCTGAGAACCAGACCTATGAGTACTATGTAGCCGCTGTCGGCTCCGGAACTGAGACCGCGACGGAGGCAGTTTCCGTCTTCGTCCCAACCGTGACGCCGCCGCCGGTGCCCGACGCGCCCTTCGTAATCGCTTTAGACGGCGCGAACTATCTGACGTGGGGCACAGCTTCCCGCGGCGCGGGGGACTTCTCGTTCTACAAGGTCTATCTGGACGACGCGGGCTCGACTTTCCTACTCGGCGAAACCGACTCCGAAGGCTTCCTCGACCAGCTCGCCGAAAACGGCAGCACCTACTCCTACTTCGTGACGGCCTTTGATAGCGACGGGCACGAGAGCGCCGGAAGCACGCTGGCGTCGGGTACGCCGCGGCCGGACTACCACGGCGAGTGGATCTACGCGTTCGAGGACCAGTCCACGCTCTCGGGGTTCCGTTTCAAGACCGACGAGAACCAGGAGCCCATCCTGATCGCGGGCACCGACCCGACCCGGGACTTCCGCCTGGAGTCGGACGGCGTCCAATGGTCGCTGGTCCCGGGGCCCAACGCTGCCGTGAACCTCACCTCGTGGGCCACCTCCGCCCTCAAGTGCGGCGTCGCGGCTGACGCCGATTGCGCGGACGTGTCGGTTGCGCCCCTGGCCAACTACACGACCGTGCCGGTCGAGTTGGTCCCTCAGACGACCTACGTCCTCCGAATGGACGAGGGTGGCGGCAACTTCAACTATGGAGCTGTCCGCGTCACGTTCCTGGGCTTCGACCAGGCCGACGCGATCATGATCTTTGACTGGGCCTTCCAGCTCCAATCCAACAACCTGAACTTGGTCTCTCCCGCCGGGGAGTGACCTCCGTCCATCCGAGGCTCGAGGCCCCCGCCGCCCTAACGGCGGCGGGGGCTTTTTCGTTGGGCGCGTCCCGGCGGTGCCCTAACTTTCCCGAATGGTGAAGCTCCTCGAGGCGGTCCCGAACTTTTCGGAGGGCCGCGACATCGAAACAGTGCGTGCGCTGGTGGACGTGATCGCCGCGAAGGACGTGGATGTCGTGGACTGGTCCGCGGATCCAGATCACAACCGGGCCGTCGTCACCTACATCGGGGACCCGCGCTCGGTCGAGGACGCGTCTGTCACCGCAGCGGGGTTCGCCCTCGAGCACTTTGATCTGCGCCGTCACGAGGGTGTCCACCCCCGCGTCGGGGCGCTCGATGTGCTCCCCTTCGTTCCGCTGCAGGGGCTCGGCATGGACGACGCGGTGGCGTCGGCACACCGGGTCGGTCGCGAGATCGCGCGCCTCGGCGTTCCTGTCTTCTTCTACGGCCAGGCTTCCAGTCCCCCCGGGCAGACGCTCTCTCGACTCCGCAGTGGCGGTTTCGAGGCGATCGCCGGAGGCTTTGCAGACGACCTGCGGCCGGACCTGCCGAGCGATGCGCAGCGCCCGAACCCCACGGCGGGCGTCACATGCGTAGGCGCTCGAGATGTCCTGCTGGCCTGGAACGTCTTCGTGACGGGCCTCGGGATCGAAGACGCACGTGAGATTGCCGCACTGGTCCGGGAGCGGGGCGGCGGGTTCAAAGGGCTGCGTGCCCTGGGACTGTACCTGGCGGACCAGGACCGGGTGCAGATTTCGATGAACCTTGAGGATCCCGTCGGCACCTCTCCGCTGGATGTTTTCGGTGCCATCGAGAGAGAAGTCGGACTGCGTGGCGGACGTATTGCGGAAACCCAGGTCATCGGCATGATTCCCGACACCCTTGTGTATCCGGCGGCGGTGGACAGATTACTCCTTTCTGACTTTGGACCCGCTCGGGTCCTGTCCCGCCGTGTCGCGGAGTATGTCTCCAAGCGGACGAGCGAACACACGAAGACCTCGGAACGCGCCGAATGAGCATTGAGTCGCTCAAGCAGCAAGCCCGACGCCACGAGCAGGGTGAGGAGTGGCAGAAGGCGCTTGACCAGTACGAGAAGGCCATCAGAGCGCTTGCAGAGGACGACCAGACGGACATCGGCCTCATCAACCGCGTTGGTGACCTCTTTGTGCGCGTGGGTGGATTCGACGACGCGGTCAAGCACTACGAGGAGGCGGTGGATCTTTACCGAGAGGCCTACCTCCCTAACAACGCGATCGCGGTCTGCAAGAAGATCATCCGCAACGTGCCGGGCCGACATCACGCCTGTCTGAAGATGGGCCAGATCCGGGCGGAGCAGGGTTTCCTGTCGGACGCCCGGACGAACTTTTTGACCTACGCCGAGCGCATGCAGCAGGCGGGCGACTTAGACGAGTCGTTTCGCGCTCTCGTCGAATTCTGTGATCTGGCGCCGGACGATGTGCAGGTGCGAATCACCGTTGCCGATCAGATGGTTGCCAGCGATCGCACTCAGGAGGCGGTCGAACAGCTGCTCCTCGCGTACAGCCGGCTGACGCAGTCGGGCGAGGGAGACCTCGCCGCCGGTGTCGAGAAGAAGATCAACGAGCTCGACCCGGACGTCGACGTTGACGTCGCCGCCGCCAGTTCCGGGTTCGGGAGTGCGGCCGGCGACGATGTCTTGGGGTCCTCGTTCGCCGACATCGAGCTTGGTGACGATTCTGAACCAGAGCCCGAGGCGGATGCGGCAGGCGAGGAAGAGGGGCTGGCCGCACTCGGTGGCTTCGAGATCAACAGCTCGGAAGGGGAGGCCGTGACGGAGAGCCTCGAGGACGCCCTCGAGGAGGAGGCCTCCGAGCTTCCGATAACGGGCTTCGAAGACCTGGACAACGAAGAAGACGAAGTGGCCGACGAGCTTCCGATGATCGGCTTCGGCGACGACGACGACAAGGACGACGAAGGCGAGGCTTTTGAACTCCCGACGATGGATTTCGGTGGGGATAGCGACCAGTCCGGTGCCCTCGACGACGCGGCGGCTGGCCTGCGAGACGCAGCGGGCGACGTAGTGGAGCGTGCCCTCGACGCAGATGACAGCGTGGAGTCCCACCTCCCTTCGGCCGACGTGGTGGCAGAGGCGATCGAAGAGGCGGCTCCCGAGGTTGAGGCGTCGCTTCCCCCAGCTCCGCCTGTGCCGGCCGAGGCACCGCCCGCTCCAGCGGAGCCTGCGGCTCCGGCCCAGGACTACGTCGACTTCGGAGCCATGATCCTCGGCGGCGGCGACGAGAAACAGAAGTCGACGCGCTTCCAGGTCGCGTACGAAGAGCCCACGGGAGACGAAGACGCGGACTTCGCGAAGATGCTCTCCCAGTTCAAGGATAAGGTCTCCGAGAACCTGGACGCGGGGGATGTGCAGGCGCACTACGATCTGGGGACGGCCTATAAGGAAATGGGCCTTCTCGAGGAGGCAATCAGCTCCTTCCAACAGGCGCTGCGGGCATCCGCCGATCACTTGCCGACGTACGAAGTGATGGGTCAGACCTTCATCGAGATGGGCCAGCCCGAGGCCGCCGTCCGGTCGCTTCAGCGAGCCCTGGAGATCACGGCCGGTGTCGAGGACGAGTTCGTGGGGATCTACTACTACCTAGCCAGGGCCTTCGAGGCCCTGGCTCGCAAGGACTCGGCGATCGAGTACTACGATCGGGTATTCGCCCTCGACATCAACTTCGCCGACGTCACCGAGCGCCTTCGAGAGCTGCGTTAGCAGCCAGGTGCCAGAGGCTTCTCCATGCCGCGCATCCGCTCTGGTTCCGTCGTGACCCAGGCGCTACAGGGGGTTCCCCCCGAGCTGTCGGCGATCCAGGCTCCGGTGCGGGCGTCGCTCGACCGGGTCGGTGATGAGATTAAACGCATCGTCGTGTCCGACTTCTCGGACATCGAGGAGGTGAACGAGCACCTCCTCTTCATGCGTGGGAAGCTCTTTCGGCCGACGCTCCTGCTCCTGTCGAGCATGGTGGAAGGCGAGCGGCCCGATGATGCCTTGAGGCTCGCCGCGGTGGTGGAGCTTGTGCACTTGGCCACGCTGGTGCACGACGACGCCGTCGACCACTCGGTCCTAAGGCGTGGACTCCCGACGGTGAACGCCCTCTGGACCCACCAGGTCGCAATCATCATGGGCGACTACCTCTATTCACGGGGCGTCTCAGAGCTTGCCCGTGTCGGCAACATGGAAGCGCTCGCGGTCCTGGCGAACGCTGCAAACGAGATGTCCGTCGGTGAGATGCGGCAGCTTACATCGTACGACGCGCTCGACTTTTCCGAGGACGACTACTATCGCCTAATCGCAGCTAAGACGGCGTCCTTGATGTCCGCTGCGTGCGAAATGGGAGCGCTCGCGGGTGCAGCGGCGTCCCGTGAGTCGCTGGCGCGGTACGGGCACAACCTGGGCATGGCCTTTCAGATTGCGGACGACCTCCTCGACTACACGGGGGTCGCGGCCGTTACGGGCAAGCCGACCGGTCACGACCTGCGCGAGCGGAAGGTCACCTTGCCGCTGGTCGCGGTGCTCCCGAGGACGACCCCGGCCGAAGAGTCGGAGATCCGGTCGCTCTTCACGCTCGCGGATCCTGGTGACGACGACATTTCACGGGTGGTCGAGATCGTCGAGGAGCGGGGCGGGCTCGCGTACGCCCAGGACCGCGCGGCGCACTATGCTGACCTGTCCTACGCCGCGCTCGAGGAATTGACCGAAGGGCCCGCCGTTGATGCCCTCAGGGATGCCGTGGGCTACGCCATCCATCGGCGACGCTGAGATGGTCGTGCCCGCGATTCGAGATTTGGCGAGCCGATATGCTGGTTGACACTGGCCGCCGAAGCGTCATTCGGTTCGCATGGACGCTCGTTTTGGGCCTGATCCTGGGGGGGCTGCTCACCAAGCTCATGGAGCTGACCCTTCCCGAGGGCACTGCGTCGCGCGACTTTTTGCTAACGTCGGTCGACGCGAGCCTCGGGCCCCTGTCGGTCGATCTCGTTGCGATGGCCTTCGAGTTGGGGCCGGTCACGTTGACGCTCAACTCGTTGACGCTCGTCGGGATCGGTATCGTGGCGTTGATTGTACGCTCGTGGATCTGACGACCCACGAGATCGAGGGGCCGACCAGCCCCAGGAGGGTGTGAAGTATGGGATTCGGAAGCTTCGGAATGGGAGAGATGGTCTTCATCTTTCTCATCGTCTTGTTGCTCTTCGGGGCCAAGCGTCTGCCCGAGATCGGGTCATCGCTGGGGAAGGGAATCCGCGAGTTCAAGAGTTCTGTGAAGGACATCCAGAGCGAGTTGTCCATTCCGGACGAGCCACGGAAGATCCACCGCACGAACGATCCTCCCGAAGAGCCCGCCAGCGAGGAGAGTGGCGACGGCGAGCCGCGCAAGTTGAGTGACGGCGTGGCGAGCGGCGCCGACGATCAGCGCTAGCAGGTCTCTCGATGTGAGGCGTGCTGGGCGGTCAGTGGTAGGCTGCCGGCTCTAGAAACCTAGAGGCCCGAAGTTCTGGGCGGAGTTCTCGTCCACGGGCTGCAGGACTTCGTCACGACGGTCCACCACCCTGGCCGCTCCGCGTAACGCTTCGATCCATTCCTGAAGGCGTTGCTGCTGCACCATGGCGACCGCGGCGGCTCGTTGCTCGGGTAGCTGACCACGCCAGGCGATGGAGTCCGCTTCGAGCCGCCCCACGACCTCCAGGACGTAATGGTTGGTCGGGGTCGAGACGACTCCGCTGACGCGCCCCAGGGGCAGCCCGAAGGCCGCGCCGATCACCGCGTTCTGCCGCCCGACGCCGGGCACGAAGTCCTCGCGGGCGAACGGCCCTGCAGTCCTGAGTTCCATGCCCAGGTCGCTGGCCACATTGCCCAGCGGTTCTCCGGCCACGGCTCGGTCGGCCACGGTCTGGGCGTCGGCCCTGCCACGCTCCATCTTGAGATCGAAGAGGAGGGTCGCCTCGACCGCGCCTCTTGCCGTTTCCAGCGGAAGAACGCCCGCGGGCTCGGAGTTCTGCAGCTCGAGCGCGTAGAAGGCGGCAGACGTCTCGAAAACGGGACTCACGTCGCCGGGTGAGGCTTCCTCGAAGGCCCAATCGGCCCCCTCAGAGACCTGCCCGGCGCCTCCCAGGAAGGGAAAGTCCTGAGTGATCGTGGCGTTCTGCGCGGTCAGGCCGGCGGCTGTAGCGGCCTGCTCCAGGCCCATGGCCTCGCCCAGATCCTCCAAAGAGTCCGCCAGAGTCAGGAGCCCGATCTCGCTGTCGTCCGTCCGCTCCACAGGGATGAGGATATGTCGAGCCTGTACGCTGTCGGCCCCCCATCGCTCCATCACGTCAATGACGTGGAAGCCCCGCGCGGTCTGGACAGGCTGGGTGAGCTCCCCCACGGGCGCGGCGAAGACCACGGAATCGAACGGCTGAATCATCCGCCCGGGTGTGAAGACGCCGAGCTCACCTCCGAGCGGCGCCGTCGCCGCGTCGGCCGACTCGCGTCGGGCTACCTCGGCGAACTCCGCTCCGTCGAGCACTTCCTGTCGGGCGGCGACCGCTCGGTCGCGGGAAGCCGCCGTGTCAGCTGCCGTCGGAGTCTTGTCGATGACGGTGAAGCGGACCGTGGCCCGCGCCGGCACCTCGAACTCCTCCTGGTGCGAGTCGTAATAATCCTCGATTTCGGACTCCGGGATATCGAACTCTTCATCCGGGTAGCGGGTGTCGGGATCGGCCGGCACGTACTCAATCTCCGTGAGCTCGTTCTGGTCCCTCCACTGCTGCCAGAGCTCGGCATCCGAGAGGTAGATGCCGGACCCGACCTGACGAAGAAGCTTCGATCGAGGAATGACGTCCCGGTAATACGACTCCAGAATCATGAGCTGTTCTGGAGGGAGGGTGGCCAGGAACGACTGGTACGCACCCAGGTCCAGCCCGCCCGACTCGTTGACGAACTGCGGGATCAAGTAGTCCGGGGGGCTGAACTGGGCCGCCTCGCTGATCTCCTGGTTGGTGACCGCGATGCTGCGCCGTCTCAGCTCCTGGCCCACGAGCAGCTGCGTGACGACCTGCTCGAATGCCCGGTCCTCGATCTCCGCGTTCTGCTGGGAGGGGATGATGTCCTCTTGTGAGGTCTGGACCTGCTCGTAGAGCTGGCGGTACGCGGCCATGTACTGCTCGTAGTAGATCGCATCACCGTTGACCGAGCCGATCTCGCCTAGCGAGCCGCCGCTCCGGCCCGTGATGTCCATGCCCCACTGGAAGAACATGAGCGCCACGAACGCGAGCAAAGCCAGCATGATGAGTGGCTTCGTGACTTCCCTCATTTGACGCATCATAGGACGACGTCTCCAGCGACCTTCTCGGGGTGGTCTGATCCCTTACTCGTTGGGCCAGGAAGGATAACCGCTCGGATTGAGCGTCTCAACGGACGGCCGGAGGTAGCGGTGCTTCCTAACTTGGTTGACACTTTTTCCAAGCCCTCCCTATCTTCGTGGCTGCCCCCATGTGGCAGACTCTTCCCGCTCGCCATTGTTCCGGAGTCCGTGTGACCGAGGCACTCCATCAGGAAATCCGGACTCTTAAGGACATCTTCGAGTCCGAGCGTGATCCCGAGGGACGAGTATTCGCTCCTTTGGCCGACGCATTTCGACGTGCGGGAGAGGTTCAACAGGCCGTCCGCCTGCTCAACGAGGGCCTGGTACGGCATCCGCAGTTCGTTCCCGGCCATGTCGTCGCTGCGCAACTCTATGTAGAGCAAGGCCTTGCCGAAGAGGCTGCCATCGCCGCTCGGAACGCTTTGGCACTCGACGCTGAGAACGTCAACGCGCTGCAGTCCCTTCTTCGAGTGCTGGAGGAGAAGGGAGATGCGGAGGCCGCAGATGTTGGCGCGCGGTTGGCGGCGCTCGATCCAAACTTCTCCGGGGGCGGGGCCGACGCTGCGCCGACCACCCGGCGGCCGCCGGTGGAGGACGCTTCCGCCGTAGCCGTCGTCGACGTCGAGGTGGAGCCCGAAGAGCTTGCGGTCGACGGCGATGCTGAGACGGTCGAGATCGAAGCCCTCGGCGGCGGAGGTCCGGCCGCTCTACAGGCCACCGCCGCGCTGGGAGCGTTGGTACCGGAGGCGCTCGACGACGCGCTCGACTTTGAACCTCCGGCAGACGAATCCCTGCTCGATATACCGAAGGGCGACTCCTCACTCGACCTTATGCCGGATATGACGTCGGCGGGGGAGGAGCCTGTCATCGACCTCGATTTGCTCGCGCCCACGAGCCCTGCCGAGGATGTAGAGGAGCCGATCGGGTTGGCGGAGCTCGTGCCGGAAACGGAGACGGAGCTCGCCGTCGAAGAGCCGATCATCGACTTGGACCTGCTCGCGCCGGTGACTGAGGAGGAAGGTTTCGGAGGCGTCATGGCCCTTACGGATCTCGCGCCGGCGCCGGACGTGGACCTGCCTACGGAGGAGCCGGTCATCGATTTGGACGCGCTCGCGCCCGTGGAAACCCTTGGAGACGAGGGCGTCTGGTCTCTAAGCGACCTGGCGCCCGACCCTGCGGAGGAAATCCTCGAATTCACCGACCTGGCGCCCGACCCTGCGGAGGAAATTCTTGAACTCGGCGACCTAGCGCCCGAGCCTGCGGAGGAAGTACTCGATCTGGCTGACCTCGCTCCTGAGCCTGCGGAGGGGCTAGTCGATCTGGCCGACCTCGCGCCGTCCGTCGTCGACGATGCGATGGTGGTGGACCTCGGCGACCTGGCTCCGGACTTGGCCCTCGAAGAGGACGAGAAGCCAGTCTCCCTGGCCGACCTCGCGCCGGAGCCCGAGCCCGACGAAGCCGTCATGAATTTGGCAGATCTCGCGCCAGAGGCCGCAGCGTCGGAGTCCGTGATGGATCTTGCCGACTTGGCACCGTCCACGGAGGTGGACGAAGACACGATGGTGATGGACCTCGGAGCTCTGGCGCCTGACGCGATCGCGGAGCCGCAGGACGAAGCGGTGTGGCTGGCCGACCTGGCCCCCGACGAGGAAGACGAAGTGGTCGCGCTCACGGATCTCGCACCCGAGGTCGAGTCGGGTGAAGCCGTGATGGATTTCGTGGATCTCGCACCCGATAACCATGAGGTCGATGCTGAGCCGGAGATGGAGCTGGCCGACCGGGCGCCCGACGCTGAAGTAGAGCCGGCTGACGCCGTCCTGGACCTAATGGATCTCGCGCCCGACGTGGACGGGGCATCCGAGGAGGACGTGATCGACCTCGGAGAACTGGCGCCCGAGTCAGTCACTGCGGCCGAGGATGAGTCTGCATTGACGATGATGGATCTGATGGGGCGCGCGCCCGAGACCGCCGACAAGCCCGAGCCGGGTGCCGAAGAGTCGGACGAGATCGTCATCGACCTGGACGCGCTTTCCCCGGCCCGCTCCTCGGCGGAGACCGAGGCCGTCCCCGATGACGAAGTCGACGGTTCCGCGAGTGACGGTGACGGACACTCCGATGAGGCAGCCGACGAGGCGGCCCCCGCGGAACCTGACGATAATGGCCTCGGTGAGCCCGTCTACACCCGGACGCTCGGCGAGCTCTATGTGAAGCAGGGAGCAACGGACCAAGCGATCGAGGTTTTCCGGCACCTGACTTCGGTGAGTCCCGGCGACGCGGAGATTGCCCGGAGACTCGAGGAGATCGAGTCGGGCGCGTCGCTTGATGAGGAGGAGACCGCGAAGCCGGACCAGGAGGTCGAAAGACTGGCTCGCGACCTAGCCGAGGGAGGCAACGGTACACACGACGTCGAGTCGCCCTTTGCTTGGGCGGACGAGGGTGGCGGAGGCACCGAGGACGCGGAGCCTGGGCCGACCATCGGGGACTACTTCGAGGGCTTACTCACATGGAAGCCGGGCAAGAAGCCATGAAGATTGCCGTGATACATGGACCGAACCTGAGGCTGCTGGGCTCTCGGGAGCCTGAGGTGTATGGGACAGACACGCTGGACGACGTCAATCGACGACTCGTGGAGCTTGCCGCAGAGCTGGGGGCCGAGTTGGAGACCTTCCAGTCGAACCATGAGGGCGAGCTTCTGGACTTCGTCGCCGAGGCAGCTTCTCGGGTCAGCGGATTCCTGATCAACCCCGGAGCGTTTACCCATACGTCCGTCGCGCTCTTGGATGCGTTTCTGGCGGTGCAGCGACCCTTCGTGGAAGTCCACCTCTCCAACACGGCGCGCCGCGAAGAGTTTCGACGGCACTCCTACCTTTCGGGGGCCGCCACAGGCGTAGTTTATGGCTTCGGCGTGCATAGCTATCTTTTAGGGCTTCGGGGCCTGGTGGCCCGGCTCGATCCGGGCGGCGCGCAGTAGGGAGCCGGCTGCGGCATCGAGCAGAGAACCCAACCGAGAGGCCACATGGCCAGCACGGCCGACTTCCGTAACGGACTGGTCATCGAGATCGATGGCGATCTTTGGGCCATTTCCTACTTTCAACACGTAAAGCCCGGCAAGGGCGGCGCGTTCGTTCGAACTAAGCTGAAAAACGTCCTCACCGGCGCTGTAGTCGACCGTACCTACCGCGCCGGTGAAAAGGTGAACGACGTTCGGTTGGAGCGACGCCCGGTGAACTACAGCTATACCGATGGCGATCTTTACTACTTCATGGACGCCAACACCTTCGACCTTACGCCCATCGCGGCGGACCTCCTAGGTGCGGACCAGCTGAAGTATCTCAAGGAGAACATGGCGTGCGAGGGACTCGTCCATAACGAGACCGTCATCAGCGTCGAGCTACCGCAGTTCGTCGAGTTGCTGGTGACGGAGACGGACCCTGGTCTCCGCGGCGACACGGCTCAGGGGGCATCGAAGCCGGCCAAGCTCGAGACAGGCGTGATCATCCAGGTGCCTCTCTTCGTCGAGGAGGGCGACATCCTCAAGATCGACCGTGCCCAGGACAAGTACCTTTCGCGGGTGACCGCATGATCGAACTCGATTTCATCGAGCGTTTGATCAGGATCCTCGACGAGAGCGGTCTGGATTCTCTCGAGGTCGAGCGGGGGGGCACTCGCGTCAAGCTGGCCAAGAGTCCGCCCGCGGGCGTGGCCCCGGTGAGTTTCGCGGTCCCGAGCGGTGCGGTGCCTGCGCCGCCGCCGAGCGTCGATGCTCCGGTCGTGGAGCCCAGGACACTCGCCGTCGCGAGCAACCTGCTGGAAATCACGGCTCCGATGGTTGGGACGTTCTATCTGTCCCCGGCGCCGGACGCGCCGGCTTATGTGGAGCCAGGTACCAGGGTCAAGCCAGGCGACACACTATGCATCATCGAGGCGATGAAGTTGATGAACGAGCTCGAGTGCGAAATTTCAGGCACCGTCGCCGAGGTATGCGTGGACAACGCGCAGCCGGTCGAGTTCGGTCAGGTTCTACTCCGGGTCGACCCCGGCTGATACGGGCGGACCGTTGTTCAGAAAGGTCCTGATCGCCAACCGCGGGGAGATCGCCCTGCGGATCGTGCGGGCTTGCCACGAGCTGGGTGTATCCACTGTGGCCGTCTACTCCGAGGCCGACCGCGAATCGCTGCACGTTCGGTTTGCCGACGAGGACGTCTGCATTGGGGGTGCCCCGGCAGCCGACAGCTACCTCAACATTCCGCGCATCATCGCGGCTGCCGAAATCACGGGCGCCGAAGCGATCCATCCGGGCTACGGTTTCCTCGCCGAGAACGCCGAGTTCAGTGAGATTTGCGCTCGCTCCGACATCACGTTCATCGGTCCGACGCCGGAGCAGATCCGGTCCATGGGCGACAAGGCCACGGCGCGAAGCAAGATGATGGAAGTGGGCGTGCCCACCGTTCCGGGCTCACCGGGCATCATCGACGATGTGCAAGAAGCCAAGGCGGCGGCCGAGCACATCGGGTACCCGATCATGATCAAGGCGTCCGCAGGCGGTGGCGGCAAGGGAATGCGGATCTCCGAGAGCCCGGAGACCTTCGAGAAGCTGTTCACCGCGGCACGCAACGAGGCGGACGCCGCCTTCGGCGAGCCAGCGGTCTATCTCGAGCGCTGCTTCCTAAGACCCCGTCACGTGGAGATCCAGGTCTTCGGGGACCGACACGGGCGCGTGGTGCATCTCGGCGAACGTGAATGCTCCATCCAACGGCGCCACCAGAAGCTGATCGAGGAGGCGCCTTCGCCGGCGCTCACGCCCGAGATGAGGGCAGCGATGGGCGAGGCGGCCGTGATGGCGGCCAAAGCCATAGACTACGTGGGGGCTGGGACGGTCGAGTTCCTGCTAGACAAGAGCGGGTCGTTCTACTTCATCGAAATGAACACGCGCATCCAGGTCGAGCATCCGGTGACAGAGGTCACGACCGGCATCGACCTCGTGAAGGAGCAGATCAGGGTCGCGGCTGGCGAACCCCTCGCCATCCCGGACGGGGTGGAACACCGCGTCCATGCGATTGAATTCCGAGTGAATGCTGAGGACCCCGACCGCAACTTTGCCCCGTGCCCCGGAGTGATCCGGACGTTCCATCCGCCGGGAGGTCCCGGTGTCAGGCTCGATACGCACGTGTACGCGGGCTATTCCGTGCCGTCGCAGTACGATTCGCTGGTGGCCAAGCTTATCGTCAGCGGAAACACGCGAGACGAAGCCATCGTCCGGGCACGACATGTGCTAGACCAATTCATCATCGAGGGCATTCCGACCACGTTGCCGTTCTTGCGCAGGATCGTGGACGACGAGGCCTTCGTTCGAGGGGAATTGGACACTGGTTTCGTAGCACGCCTGATGGCGGAGGATGGGAAGGGATGAGGATCTCGGCATACTTCACGGTCGGGGAGGTCACCCCGGGGGCTCTGACGGACGCGACTGTGGTCGTGATCGACGTCGTGCGGGCCACGACCTCGATCGTGGAGGCGTTGGCGAACGGCGCGCGCGGCATCTATCCGACGGTTTCGACCGAGGAGGCCGTGAAGCTTGCGCATTCCTTGGGACGGGACGACACCCTGCTGTGCGGCGAGAGGAAGGGACAGAAAGTCGAGGGCTTCGATCTGGGGAACTCGCCAGGTGACTTCACACGCGAGGCCGTCGAGGGAAAGCGCCTGGTCATGAGCACGACGAACGGAACGAGCGCCTTCGGCCTAGCTCACGAGAGCGCCAGGGTGCTCGCGTGCGCGTTCACGAATCTTTCCGCGGTCGCCAGCGCAGTCGAAGGCGTAGAGGACCTCGTCGTCCTGTGCGCCGGGAAGGAGGGGCACTTCTCGATGGGAGACGCGCTTTGCGCCGGCCACCTCATCAGTCTGGTCCTGGCTGACAGAACAGAAGAGCACACGCTCAACGACGCGGCTATCGCGGCCCGCGCTCTCGCTGCTAGGAAACCAAGCAAGCGGCTTTTGGGACAGACGGCGGGTGGAAGGGCCCTGATCGAGGTCGGGCTCGAAGCCGACCTGGAGATTTGCGCCGACGTCGACAGGCACGGACTGGTTGCCGAGCTGATCGATCAGGCCATCACGGTGGCGGGAGGATGAGAAGGAGAGCATGGTGACAGCGGAGCAGCGGCGGGAGATCGGAGGCGTCGCTCTCCTGGCAATCGCGCTCTCGTTCCTACTCTCACTGTTTCCGTTGACGGTCCTCGGTGCGCGGGGCGTTGTGATGTTTCCGAGCGGCAACATGATGGGGCCGGTAGGGGGCACGATTCGTGGCGTCCTCTCGTTCATCTTCGGCGCCTCTGCCTTTCTCACGCCGGTCATCTTCACCGTCCTGGGACTGCACGCAGGGGGCTGGCTGTCCCGCAAAAGGGCCCTTCAGCTCGGCGTCCTTGGCGGAGGGCTCCTCCTGCTGGGGCCCGTGCTTCTGCTCGTGCTCGGTGCGGAGTCTGGGGCCGGCTGGTTAGGCCAAGGCTTGGGCGGAGTGCTCGTAGGGCTCGTGGGGCGCTTGGGTGCTTCGATCATGACGGTGGTCGGCCTGGTCGCGCTTTCGGTCGGGACACTCGGGTGGAACCCGCTGCGGTCCGTGGGTCGCGGCGTGATGGTCAGCGGGGACGTTGCCGGTCGTACGGCTAAGGCGCTGGCAGACAAGGGCAAGGAGCTGGCAGAGGCTCGCGGGCAGCGTGGGGGCGGGATCCTGGTGATCGGGGAAGTGGAGGCGATGGAGGGTATGGCGCCCGAATGGATCGCCAGCCCCGAGGAGACCGAGGACGTCGAGGAGACGGAGGAGGTCGGAGAGCTCGGAGAGGTAGCGGAGTTGGATGTGGCGCTGGCCCTGGCGACGGACGACGACGATTTGCCCGAGTCGGACTCGGCTACCGAGGAGTGGGGGGAGCACGAGGTGCCGCCGATGGAGCTGCTCAGTGCGCCGGAGGCGCGGGACCGGGAGAGCATGGACCGCCAGTTAGACGAGCTGGGCCGCATCTTGGTGGAGAAGCTGAAGACCTTCAATGTCGAATGTGAGATCGGGGGTCGCACGTCCGGACCGGTGGTGACGCAGTTCGAGGTCGTGCCGGCCCCGGGCGTGAAGGTGAACCGCATCGCGAATCTGGACGCCGACTTGGCGCTGGCGATGAAGGCCCTCGCGATCCGCATCGTGGCGCCCATTCCGGGTAAGGGAGCGGTCGGGGTCGAGATCCCCAATCCGAGACCCGAAATCGTGAACTTGCGAGAGGTCCTGGAGAGCGCGGAGTTCCGGAACGCGAAAGGAGATCTGCCGCTCGCCCTCGGCAAGGACCTCACCGGGCGTCCCTATGTGGCCGCGCTCGAGAAGATGCCGCACGTCCTCATCGCCGGTGCGACGGGGGCGGGGAAGTCCGTGTGCCTGAACACGATCGTGACGAGCCTCGTCTACAAGCACACGCCCGAGACGCTTCGCCTGCTGATGATCGACCCGAAGATGGTCGAGCTCTCGGTTTATTCGAGGCTTCCCCATCTGCGCCACAACGTTGTCACCGATCCCCGGGACGCCGCCGGTGTACTGAAGTGGGCGGTCCTTGAAATGGAGCGCCGCTACGGCCTGTTGAAGGCGAATTACGTCCGGTCGATGCAGGAGTTCAATCGGAAGGTGCGCGCGGGCACCGTGCTCAAGCGAAACGAGCCCAAGGGGCCCGAGGGAGACGAAGACCGGTGGATCTACACAGACGGAGTGCTCCCCTACATCGTCGTCGTGGTCGACGAGTTGGCGGACCTCATGATGACCGTGCAGAGCGAGGTGGAGAGGCCGCTCACGCAGCTCGCGCAGAAGGCCCGGGCGATCGGCATCCACCTCATCGTCGCGACGCAGCGGCCTTCGGTGAACGTGATCACGGGGCTCATCAAAGCGAACTTCCCGACGCGCGTTGCGTTCCGGGTCGCGTCCAAGACGGACTCGCGCACGATCCTGGATCAAAACGGGGCGGACGCCCTCCTCGGCAACGGGGATATGCTGTTCCTTCCGCCGGGACGGAGCGATCCGGCGAGGATCCAGGGCGCCTATCTTCCGACCGAAGACACCGAGCGTTTGATGAACTGGTACATCGAGCTTCTCGAGCGGCGTGGAGCCTCCGAGGTGGACGAGCCGGAGCCGTCGCTGGAGACCGACATCCTGGAGGAGCTGCGTGGCCTGGAGTTGGACGCTGCCGCCACGGCGGCCGAGGAGATATCGGGCGACTGGGACGAGCTCTTCCGAGCCGCCGCGGAGGTGTGCATCCAGAACGGAGGTGGGTCGACGTCGCTGCTTCAACGCCGGCTGAGTATCGGATACGGCCGAGCAGCCCGCATCGTCGATCAGCTCTTCGACACGGGTGTGCTCGGTCCATCGGACGGGGCGAAGGGACGCGAGGTCCTGGTCAGTATGGGCGAGCTCGACTCGATTTGTGGGCCCGGCTCGGTGGGGACGTGATGCTTCGCCGCCTCACTATGCTCGTTATGTGCGGCTGCGCGATGATGACTTCGGGTGCCCGGGCGAGCGCTCAGGAGGGCGGACTCGAGGTGTTGGAGGCGGCCGCGGCTCGTTACGGAGCGGCGTCTTCCGTGTGTGCTGACTTCGTCCAGTTGCGCGCTGTGCCGCTCTTGCGTCAGGAGGTCACACAGACGGGGCGCCTCTGCTCGGCCGACCCCAACCTGTTCGCGATGCGCTTCACCGATCCGGCCGGAAACGTGATCGTCAGCGACGGGGCGACCCAATGGATCTACCGCCCCAGTGACAACCCGGGGCAGGTGTTCCGCGCAGAAGTGAGCGCAGATACGGGTGGGCAGGACTTCTACCGCGAGCTTCTGGAATACCCTGGGGCGAAGTACGAGGTGACATGCGTGTCCACTGAAGAGATCTCCGGCCGGCCAATGCAGCGCCTGTGCCTACGGCCCAGAGTGACGGCCCGGGGTCGGCCGGATCTTATCTGGGTCGACGCGGCCTCATCGGTCATCCGCCGCATCCACTTCCGCGAAGAGAACGGCAGTGAGCGGACGATCACCCTGAGCGACATCGTATTCGACACGACCCCACCGGAGGGCTGGTTCGTCTTCACCCCCCCGTCGGGGGCCGTCGTCATCCCGATGTGAGCGGCACAACCGTGAGTGGACGGACCAGGGATCTGCCGGTCTTTCCGGTGGCGTCGGAGCCGCTGAGGGCCGACGCGTCGAGAGAGGCCGTTGCAGTCCGGCACGAATTCGAGTTGACCGGCTACGGGGAGGGTCCGCGCATCGCGCTCGTCACCCTGGGCTGCGACAAGAACACCGTCGATTCAGAGCGCATGATGGCCGCTCTGGTAGGGCACGGCGCGCGCGTCTCCTCGGACGTGGAGGGCGCCGAAGTGGTGCTCGTGAACACGTGCGGCTTCATCCAAGCGGCCAAGGAACAGTCGATCGAGGCGATCCTCGAAGCCTGTGGCCTCAAGGCGGACGGCGTCGTTAAGGCCGTGGTCGCAGTGGGTTGTCTCGTCGAGCGGCATGGGGCGGAGCTGGCACAGGAGATCCCTGAAGTCGACCTGTTTCTCGGCCTGACCGCGCTCTCGGGGCTGATTCCCGAACTGCGGAGTAGGGGATTGCTGCCGCCCGAGGACGCTGCGATCCCGCTCATGGAGCGCCCTCTGCGGGTGCTCTCATCCGAGACGCCACACACGTCCTACCTCAAGATCAGCGAGGGGTGCGATCACACGTGCGCATTCTGTGCGATTCCGTTGATGCGGGGACTGCACCGATCTCAGCCGGTCCAGGATCTCGTGCGAGAGGCGGCTGCGCTTAGCCGGCACGGGGTCAGGGAGCTCAATATCGTCTCGCAGGATACGACGTGGTACGGCCGCGATCTCCGTCGTCGCGACCTTGATGCACCTCTGCTGCCGGACCTCCTGAGGGCGCTCCTGGATGGCACGGACATCGCGTGGTATCGGCTATTTTACATGTATCCGTCGGGTATCACGCGGGAGCTGGTCGAACTCCTCGCGGCCGAGGAGCGCATCGTGCCCTATTTGGACATGCCAATCCAACACGGCAGCGATCGCATCCTGGAGCTCATGAGGAGACCGGAGCGACGTGCCACGATCCGCGAGCGGGTCGCATGGCTCCGCGATGCGGTACCCGATCTCACGCTTCGCACGACGGTCATCCTCGGATTTCCCGGCGAGACAGATGACGATTTCCGCGAGATGCTCGACCTGCTCGAGGAGATATCCTTCGAGCGGGTCGGAGCCTTCACGTACTCGGTGGAGGAGGGGACCCGTGCGGCTGATATGGACGGCCGTGTGCCGGACCACGTCATGGCAGACCGTCTCGAGGAGCTGATGGAGCTGCAACGAGACATTTCGTTCGAGAAGAACCTCGCGCTCGTCGGCAGTGTGACGACGGCGCTTGTGGACGAGGTGTTGGACAGTGACGCGGAGTACATTGCGGTGGCGCGTACGCCGGCGCAGGCACTCGACGTGGATGGTGTGACCCACTTGAGGAGAGGCGCATCTGTCGAGCCGGGCGCGCTGGTTGGCGTGCGGATCGTAGATGCGATGGACTACGATCTGGTGGCAGAGGTGGAGGCCTGATGAAGAGAGGGAAGATGTCGCCGGTGCGGACGTTGCTTCGTGGGCTGGTGCTCGGAATGGCGCTCGGCCCGGGTCAGGCGAGCGCTCAGGATCTCGCTGACCTGGACTATGAACACCTTTCTTTCCGCGGCATCGGCTTCGATGCCGGCTATCTGTGGCCGACCCGTGCCGATCCTACGTACAGCCTCGGGCTGAGGATCGACATGGGATACGCCGGGCCCGGCTTGAGAATAGTGCCCAGCATGACCTATTGGTCGTCCTCGATGGTGGGTTCGGAGGTGACCGAGCTGGAGGACCGCATCTCCCAGCTGATCGAAAATCAGACCGGCTCGCCTCCGGCGGTGCTGAATCTCGGGACAATCAACTGGCGCGACATCGCCATCGGCGTGGACGCGCACATCGTCTGGGACTCGCTTTTCGACATCCTCACGTACGGTGGAATCGGGGTGGCCGCTCACCTCCTGGACGGCGACGGTGAAGCCATCGCCGGCACGTTCATCGAGGACGCGCTCGACTCCGTGACCGCGGGGCTCAACCTCCACTTCGGCGCGGAGTATCCCATCAGCGAGCGTTTCCGCATATACAGCGTCGCCAAGTACGAAGTCATGAGCGACCTCCAGTTCTTCCACATACGTGCGGGCTGGCAGCTCATGACTGGACCCAACGCGCCCGGCGAGGAGCGATGACCGAAGAGGAGGGGAAGGTACGCATCGGAATCATCGGAACCGGCGCCATCAGCCAGGTGGTGCACGTTCCGATCTTCGCCGAGCGGGAAGACGTGGACCTGCTCGCCGTGGCGGATGCCGACAAGCACAAAGCCGCGGCTCTCTCCCGACGATTCGACGTGCCGCTGGTTCTGGACGCCGATGCCTTGATCGCCCATGACGACATCGACGCGGCCGTCATCTGCACGCCGAACGACCTCCACGAGGAGATGGCCGTGGCGGCACTCGAGGCCGGCAAGGACGTCTTCGTAGAGCGGCCCCTGGCCACCACGTCGGCGGGCGCAGCCAGGGTCATCGAGGTCGCGGAGCGTACCGGCCAGGTACTCGTGGTCGGCATGCCGCATCGGTTTCGACCCGGAGTGGTAGCGCTACGCAGTTTCATCGCGGGTGGCGAGCTCGGCGATGTCTACGCGGTACGCGGGAGCTGGATGACACGGCCGATCCCCTCCTCTCGGCCCTCCTGGAGGCAGCAGAAGGAGACTGCCGGTGGTGGCGCCTTGATCGACCTTGGCGTTGCTGCGCTCGACCTTTGCCTCTGGTTGGTCGACTTTCCCACGATGAAGCGTGTATCATGCGTTATGAGTCCGACGGGTGAGGCCGTCGAGGACGCGGCGACGCTCATGGCAGAGACTGCGGACGGGGTCGCGCTCACCCTGGAGGTGAGCAACAAGCTTTTCGCCGCTGAGGACAGGTACTTCGCCCGGGTCATGGGCACCGAGGGCTCGGGCTCGTTGCCGCCGCTGGAGCTCTACAAGCAACTCGGGGGGCGGCCGCTCGAGGTCACGCCACGCCAGCCCAAGCCCAGCGGTGGCGAGAACCCATACACCAACGCGTATCGTCGCCAGCTAGACGACTTTGTTCAGATCGTGACGGGAAGGCGCGAGCCCGAGCCCCAGCACCCCCAGGTCGCGCTGATGGCGCTCGTCGAAGCCGCCTACGAGGCGGCGGCGAGCGGCCGCGAGGTCGAGCTATAGCGAGCCCCGCGGGACAGGGTAAAGCCGCGGCGCTGACGACCTTGCTCTGGCCCCGGTCGGGAGAGCGGCTGGTCCCCGCGGTCTCAGCCGTCCTGCTCGCGCTCTCTTTTCCTCCCTTGCACCTGTTGGTGCCGCCGTTTGTGGGGCTGGTGCCCTTCGCGCTCTGGGTCCACGGGCTCCCGCCGGATGGCGAGGGCCGCCGCGCCGCATCCCGCGGGGCCATGGTCTTCGGTGCCCTCTATTTCGGGATCGTCTTCTACTGGATTCTGGTGGCGCTGATTTGGTTCACGAAGCTGGCCATCCTGGCGTACCTCGGCGCGCTTCTCAGCCTGATGGGCATCGCGGCCCTCTTCGGATGGACGCTGCACCGCTCAGTGCATACGGCACGAGCTCCGCTTTGGCTGGCGCTACCCGTGGCCTGGACCGCCGCCGAGTGGTTCCGGGCACACCTGCCGAGCACGCTCGCCTTCCCCTGGTTGGGGCTGGGCTCGTCGCTGACCGGGTTTCCCGAGCTGGTGGGTATCGCCGAGCTCATCGGGAGCCGCGGCGTAACCTTCTGGATGGCGCTGGTGAACGGCCTGGTCGCGATCCTCATCCTCGACCTGCGGGAGCGGAGGGGCTGGAGAGGGCATGCGGCACTGGTCGCGCTGGTCGTGGCCGTTCCCATGGCATGGGGCGTGTGGCGGGCCGGTACGCTCGAAATGCGGGACGCCGCACGCGTAGCGGTCGTCCAGCCCAACATTCCGGAGCACATCAAGCTCGCCGGGACGGTAGGTAGAGACAGCACCTATGCCTCCTTAGCCAGGCTCATGCCTGCGGTCCCAACGGGATCAGCCGACTTGGTGGTGATGCCCGAGGTGACGCTCAACGTCTTCGCGGCGGCGGAGCCTCCTGGCGGCCAGCTCGCTCCGATCCAGGAATTCTCGCGGTCCGCCGGGGTGCCGATTCTGTTCGGCGCCATCGGGTACGAGGGGGACCTGGGCGGTTCGTTCAGCTACTTCAACTCGGCTTTCCTCATCGAGCCAGGCGGTCTCACCGACTACCGCTATGACAAGCGATTCCTCGTACCGTTTGTCGAGCGGGTCCCCTTTCTGCCCTCGGAGTGGTTTGGAGCGCTTCAGTACTTCGGGGGCTTCGGAGTCGGGCAGGGATGGCCACTAGCTGAAGTGGACGGGACCGAGTACGGAGTCCTGATCTGCTACGAGTCAAGCTACGCCGAGGCGTCGCGGAGCTTCCGCCTGGAAGGCGCTGACGTGCTTCTCAACATCACCAACGACGCCTGGTACGGGCGTGAGCCGCTCTACGCACGCACATCCGCGCTCTGGCAGCACCCGGCGCACATGGTCATGCGCGCGATCGAGAACCGCGTGGGCGTGGCCAGGGCCGCCAACACGGGGATCTCGCTCTTCATCGATCCCGTAGGGCATGTACACAACCGGACGGCACTCTTCGAGGCCGACATCCGCATCGATACGGTGCGGACCACGGATATCGTCACGTTCTACACCCGTTTCGGTGATCTCGTCGGGAATGGCTCCGCGATCGCCGCGCTGGTCCTCCTGGTGGCGTCCTTTCGGCTTGGTGGACGACTGGACCCCTCGAGGCGCCGCGTTTAGGTTTCCCAGGCTACACACCGAGGTTTGGGGCGACGCTCCGGGCCAGCGTGCGTATCAGGCCGGCGCGAGGGGCGCCTGGGCCGTTCGACTTAGGCCTCTGGGAGCAGGACATGAAGCAGGGAATCCATCCCGACTACAAGCAAGCGATGGTTGTTTGCGCCTGCGGGAATCGGTTCGAGACGAAGGCAACCACTGACGAAGTCCACGTGGAGATCTGTGGCGTGTGCCACCCGTTCTACACCGGGAAGCAGCGTCTCATCGACACGGCCGGCCGCGTCGACCGGTTCAAGAGGAAGTACGAGAAGGCTTCAGCTCAGTGAGTGCGCCGGCCGGGCCGACGGCCCGGTCGGTATGCGCGACGGCAGCCCTCGTCGTACCCCTTCCATGAAGCACCCCTCTCTCGACCCGAAAGTGCGCGAGCGGCTCACTGAGTCCGAGCGTCGCTTCGACGAGGTCAACGAGGCCCTGGCCAGTCAGGCCGTGCTCTCCAACCCGGACAAGCTTCGAAAGCTCGGCCAGGAGCGCTCGCACCTCGAGCCAGTCGTCAGGTCGGGTCGCGAGCTGCTCACCGCCCTCACGGAGCACGAGGGTGCGCGCGAGCTCCTCGACTCCGATGACGCCGAGATGAGGGCGCTCGCGGAAGCGGAGCTCGCCAGCCTCGAGGAGCGCATCGAGTCCCTGAACGCCCAGGTCAGGGAGCTGTTGATTCCGCCGGACCCTCTCGCGGATCGCGCCGCCGTCGTCGAGGTCCGCGCCGGCACCGGGGGGGACGAGGCAGGACTCTTCGCCGCCGATCTCATGCG